>Ga0187880_1003679_pt1 | contig 11608 bp, 4 predicted proteins | sample June2016WEW_19_4_FD_132998 | JGI IMG/M metagenome (GOLD analysis project Ga0187880, IMG submission 132998) | Peatland microbial communities from SPRUCE experiment site at the Marcell Experimental Forest, Minnesota, USA - June2016WEW_19_40 | ecosystem: Environmental > Terrestrial > Soil > Wetlands...
CGGTGACTTTGTTTCATTTCGCTAATGCGGCAATGCTCCCTTTGGCAGGAGAATTGCTCACACAGCATCACGAAACCTTTGCTTCCCTCAATATGTCGGCATGCATCGTAGCCGCTCAACTGGTTATGATTCCCGTGGCTTTCTTATCCGGCAAATGGGGCGACAAGTGGGGCAGAAAACCGGTTTTTTTGATAGGTTTTGCAATTCTGCCTGTCCGAGGCTTTCTCTATATCCTGAGTTACAACCCTATCTTCATTGTTTGCGTGCAATTGCTTGATGGGATCGGGGCAGGGATTTTCGGAGTGTTGTCACTCGTTGTGGTAGCCGATCTCACCCAGGGGACAGGGCGATACAATCTCGTGTTGGGAGCGATTGCCACTGCTCTTAGCATCGGGGCCTCACTCAGCAACGTGGTGTCAGGCTATATTGTGAATGCTTGGGGCTACAATGCAGGTTTTCTGTTTCTCGCCGCTGTTGCCGCAGTGGCTCTAACAATCTACGGCTTGATGATGCCTGAGACCAAGGCACTTCAGCCGATTCCAGCGGCATCCCTTCCGGAAAAGACGACGAAGAATTCAGCTTAGAGCAAATCAACCAAGCTTTCGTTATCAGCTCCTAATGGCTGTCGGAGAATAGGGCGGTGGATTTAAAGGAGGGCGAAAATGAGCCTTGAGATAATCGCAGCCGTCATCTTTTTTATGACATACGCCGGGATTGCATTGGGGAGCATCCCAGGGTTAGCGATAGACAGGACAGGCATTGCGGTGCTCGGAGCTATCGCCATGCTGATAACGGGGACTCTCAGCGAAAATGAAGCACTGAAAGCAATAAATGCCCCTACAATATTGCTGCTCTATTCACTCATGGTTTTGTCCGCCCAATTTACTTTGGGCGGGTTCTATACAAGAGTTGCCTTGAGCATAGTAAGATTTGTGACAAGGCCGGAAGTGTTCCTCTTTGCGCTCATTTTCTCTTCGGCCCTTCTCTCGGCAGTGGTCGCCAATGATATAGTCTGCCTCGCCTTCACTCCCGTAATCTGTGTGGCCGCAGTCAGAGCGTCCTTGAATCCGATCCCTTTTGTGCTCGCGCTTTCCTGTTCGAGCAACATTGGCTCTGCGGCAACCATCATGGGCAACCCTCAAAATATGCTGATAGGACAGGTTGGGGGGCTTCATTTCCGCGAATTTGTGTTGTGGTGCCTGCCGCCAACCATAATCTCGCTTGTGGTGCTCTATTTCATAATATTGATCATGTATCGTGGCAAATGGCGGGACGGGTCGATCGTGTTAGGCGAGAATGCCGAAGGATGGCCTAAGTACGATTCCCACCAATCAGCCAAGGCGCTGGTACTCTCAACGGTGCTGATCGTGCTGTTCTTTACCGGTATTCCACGAGAAGTCTCGGCACTGACCGTGGCAGGCATAATCCTGTGCAGCAGGAAAATGACGACCCGGTCCATTCTCGGCCTTGTGGACTGGCATCTCATCACTTTGTTCTGCGCTCTCTTCATTGTCGTTCAAGGGGTCGTCAAGTATGGAATTCCACAATCAGGGGTTCAGTTCCTTGGGACTTTGGGGTATGACATCAACCATCCTCTCGTGCTCTCCTCCGTTACATTGTTTCTCAGCAATGTGGTGAGCAACGTACCGGCGGTAATGCTTCTGCTCAAAAACATTGACCTCGAACAGACGAAAAACCTCTATCTGCTCGCACTGGTGAGCACCTATGCCGGTAACCTATTTATAATAGGCAGCATTGCCAACCTCATCATGATCGAGCAGGCCAGGAGCCACAACATTTCCGTCAGCTTTTGGTCACATGCAAGAGTCGGAATCCCGGTTACTGTGGCTTCCATTCTTGTGGCTCTTGGGTGGGCTTTTCTCGCTGGATAGAATCGTTTTCGTCTGATCAGGTTTCCCAGTGTCTCTGGAAACGAACTGGAAGAGATCCGCACTAAATTCGGCTCTCCAGCGGATTACGGAGAGGATGACTTCACCGATATAACCGATTGGGTGAAGGGATGAGATGAGAGTCAGATTCCGCATCGACAAAGAAGATGATGTCCTTATGGCCGTTTTTTAAAACGAACATTTTGCTGGGCCGATGGTGAACCGGGGGCCTGGAGTGCCCATTTTACGGTTAAAATTGGCCTTCTAAGGCCGAAAATCGCCCCTTGTTTCAATTCTTTGACTGCTTATTTGGAATTGGCTTGGCCCGACCCCCGTCCCAGCAAAAGCGCGGCTGGGTGTTAACGAGGATAGACGCAAAGCCCGGCTCGTGGTGGACGAACGGTTCCGGACTCTGCAAAAGCTATCCACAATCGCTCTTATGCCCCGCCAGCAGCTTACCGATTTTCAAAATCGCCTGGCAGGATTGAAGAGCTGCTTTGCCTTAACAGAACAGGAACTCGATACCTCGCCCAATATGTCCGCACTGCAACTTTAAGCCCGGCGCAGAGCCGCCAGCAGCGCCAGCGGCGATGCTGCTTGACTCTTTGGATGACGAGCTTGATCAACTGGTCAGGAATTGGACTCAGACGCTGCTTGCGAACCTCGAAGATCCGACTACCAGGGACAGCTTGAGCCTGCTTAAGTTCGAGCAAAGGAAACTGGTAGACGATTTCACTACGAAGCGGGTGCTTCCGGACGATTTGGAACACGATTTTATTTATGCTCTGAAAGAAGTGCTCTCCGGGCTTTCCAAGGTGCCTTTGAAGATAGCCGAACTGCGCGAAGCGCTGCTTGCAGGAGGGACGCCTATTACACCTGCGGTGATGAAGAAGCGTTTCGAGGAATACCTGGATAGGATCACTAAGGGCAAAGAGCCGGGCAAAGTGCGGATTGTTTTAGAGTAGGAACCGCGAGGTGGAGGAGCGGAGCAGGTTGAATAAACACGAATGGGATTTTGGAAAGCTGGTCGGTTTTATTCGGCACGCGCATGAAGAACTGGCAGCCCAAGCTGGACGAGCTGTGAACCTTAGCCTGACGATGCGCAATTGGCTGATCGGCGCCTATATCGCTGAATATGAACTGTCTGGAGCGGATCGGGCCAGCTATGGGGACTCCCTGCTAACCGAACTTGCCAAACGCCTCACTGAACTCAATATCAGCAACTGCAACCGTCGCCAGCTTTATCGCTATCTCCGCTTCTATCGTCTTTACCCTGAAATTGTGGGGACACTGTCCGCACAATTGAAAAAGCTGGTACAGGAAAAACATGATGTCCGAGGGAGACAATCCGCCTATCGGCATCCTTCTATGCACGCAGCGCGACCGAACGCTGGTGGAATATGCACTGGCCGGTATGGACAACGGCCTTTTCGTTTCCAAGTACCAGCTTGAACTGCCGAAGAAGGAGGATATGGAGCGGTTCATTGAGGAGCAGGTGCGGGAAACAAAGTCATGATGCAGCTAACGGGATCATAAACGGCCACTATGAACCCGAGAGTGACCAAGTCATCGCACAAGTCAGGTATGCCCATGAACGAACTTGGTCAGTGCACAAGCGACCAAGATTCATGACATGTTTGACCAGGGGGCGCAATGGATGAGCAAGCAGGATCAAATACATTATCAGCAGACCCTATCGGAAGCAGACCAACGCGTGACCCGCCCCCCATTCCGCCCCTACTCCGGCCAATAAGGCTTCGCATCTGTCCCGCGGTAACTCAATCGGCAAAACCCCGACACCTGACATTATGTTCAACCGAAACGAAGAGACGGCCAAGCATTTCTGTCTGGCCCCGCTCCATTTTGGCTCATCAGAACGGACCAAATTGGGCAATAGGAAGAATGAATCAGCATCTTAGAAAATTCGTTATTTCTGTTTCCTTTCAGTTGCAACAGATTTGAAATCAGTTGGAGGAGATTGGCGTTTTTCTAAGAGAGCAAATCAAAACACACCAAGTACAAATCCTCTCGACTCAATTGGCGCCGCAACTCAGTACCCTCGCGCTTCTCCTCAGAGACTTCACCAAAAAAAGTCTTCATTTCCTCAATACTTGCAATGAATGCCTGAAAATCTTTCCCTTTTTGAAACTCCGAGTAGACTGCTTTGAGCCGTTTTGCCTGAGTCTTTGTCACAGGGTTTTTCAGGAAAAACAGAAGATCACGGATTTGATTGCGGTCTACTCCAGGCCCGTTTAATCTGGACATCAGAGCAGTAGCCACTGTATTCTGAATTGGATCGATGTTTTTGGGGACTGCTTCAAGGGACCTTTGCTGTTTTTCCCCCTGGAGGATGTCTTCAATTACCCCCTCCATGATCGCAAAGATATCGTAATCAGAAACAACGCGCGGCGTTTCTTTTTGACAGGCGATAAGACCTCCGATATCAAGACGATTATCAATTATAGTCTGAGTCTTGAGATCATAGTACTTCCAGATATGAAGGTCAGTTGCTCCCTCTCGGGGCGGCGGACCTTTGAAATACCAGAATATCCCCTTTGCTCCAGGTTTATGCAGACCAGAATGAATTCCATCGGGCAGCCGTTTTACTTCTTCCTCAAGACCTGCTTGGATTGCCTCCTGGAGTTTCTGAAGCATGAATTCATTAGTGGCCAACTCGGATAACTCTTCTTCTTCCTCTATTACGGAAGCATCCTCACTTTCGATTCGCTTAAGAGTATTGAAAGTCTTCGGATTAATCGCCTCACCGAGTATGCTTGCGTCGAGGCCAATCGTATCGTCTATCTGGCCTATTTTCCGTGTAAGCCGCTCGACCAAGCCCAGCAGTTTCTCAAGGCCTGCATCCGGAAAAATATTGTAAATATACAGCAAATCGAAATTAGTACCTATCCGATCAATTCGCCCGGCGCGCTGCACCATTCTTGTCGGGTTCCAATGGAGGTCGTAATTTATCATGCGCGCACAGTCCTGCAGGTTTTGGCCCTCGGACAGCACATCCGTGGAAACAAGGATCTGGATTTCGTCTTTAGTCCCAGCAATGCTTTCAACGCGATTTGATTTCGGAGCAAACTGCTGAACAATGCTCTTTCGATCTCTCGAGTCGTTGTCGCTGTCGATAATTCGAATTTTAGGATTTCCTAATTCTTGCAGGAAAGTCTCATCTTCAACGAGATTTCGTCTGAGGTATTTTGCGGTGTCCTTGAAGTAAGTAAAAATGAGCACCTTCTGACCTCTTAAACCAAAATGGCCCCCCTGGTCCTGCTCGGTTGACGGTAGCCGCAGTAAGTTCTTGACACGCTGGAGCTTGCTGTCCTGTTCCGGTTTTATTTCAGCCAGCCTGTCATAGATGAACTCCATAATGGTGATGTCCTGGGTCATGGCCTTCATGATTTCTTTGAGCCGGTAACCGCTTAGATCCATTTTATTCAAACTGTCCAGGTATGCGCGCGCTTCCAGACAGGATTTTATATCTTCAGCTCTGCTGTTAAATTTTTCCTTCGATGCATCTTCCGAGGCAGTTCCTTCATCCTCCTCATCGAGACCTTTCTTTACCAGGCTCATCATCTTGCGGAAATCATCGGACCGAATTGCTATACCTTCGTCTAGAAGTGTCTGGTAGGTTTTGAGGAACTCCAGCATGCGCGCAAGCGAAATCCTGAAAGCTTCAACGCTGGATTCAAACCGCTTCAGGTAGAGGCATTTGAAAAGACCTACCAAGGCTTGCCCTCTGCCTATTCGCCACGCAAGTGCGGCATCATCGCTTGCCGATCCCTCTTTTAAATAAAAATCCATATTAAAGGGTACGAGGTTCAGGCTTTCAATGCCACTAACTATTTTCCCATAAATTCCGCGATAAATATTTTCGAGATCATACCGGATGGTCCCCAGTTTTCTTTCAGGAAAGCGAATGATCTTGTCCCTGATTTTGGCTTCAGGGTATGTCTTTTTGATAAATTGCCTCGTCCTCCGAATCACGATTTCTTCGAGAAGATTAAAGATTACTCGCGTATTTCCGGAGCTTTTCTGTTCCTGAGTAAGCCTGCGCGCCCTGAGAAAATATTTCCTGAGATTTCCAATTCCAGCGGCCGCGAAAGTGCTATCATCTCCACCGGTTATGAGATTGATCTGGTAGTAGAGGTCGAGGAGGTCATTGTTTATTGGTGTTGCGGTCAAGAGCACAACTTTTTTGCGGCTGCCGGACCTTCCTCTCCGGCCATTTAGACTCAGAAGATTTTCCAGATTTTGATACCGTTGTGAATCTTTGTTCCGGAAGTTATGGGATTCGTCTATAAGGACCAGATCGGCGTCAGCCCAGGGAGTCCCGTCAAAATCAGCCTGCCCGAAAGCTTCCATCGAGCAAATCTGGGCAGGAATATTATCCTCGGCAAGTTCATTGCTCCAGACAGTATCTCTTAACTGAGCGGGGCAGATTACAAGACACTTCTGGCGGGCGTGGTAGGCATAGTCCAGCAGGATCTGCTTGCCGATCCAAGTTTTACCTAATCCGACCGAATCAGCGATCATGACACCATCGTAGCGGGCTATTATTTTTCGTGCCTTCTTCACAGCATCGAACTGGAATTCAGCCAAATCGAGCTGGAAGATTCCCGCCTTCGTATCCTCCGTTCTGAGATCGTCCTGAAAGTATTCCCAGAGGGCCTTAAGATAAATCTGATAGGGGCTATATTCGACCGTTCCAAACTTGCTCTCATCTAAAATCTCTATGAGACCGTCCTTAAAGTCGCGGCCCCTTTCCCATACCCCTTCAAACCACTGGGCCAGCTCGTAAATAGCCCGTGCGCCCACTTCAGACTTCAATCCACGCCGTATTTCCCTTTCAACTGGAGCCGAATTTAAATCGGAAAAGCTCATTTGCAGGGGGCTTTCATCCAACCCCCTGGAGGAGAGAAGATGGCGCGCTTTTCGATAGTCGGGAAGCAAATCTTTGTCCAAATTATGAGAAGCCATTTCAGCGGCAAGTGGGTCGTCCACTTCCTCCTCTTCAATGACGCCTTTGTGTATAAGATTGAGCTCCTTATTGTGAATTAGCCCAGCCCCGGTGAAGTTACTGCTTCCCACCATACCCACGAGTGGTTTGAGGCGATCCCACTCCATTCCGTGAATACGGTCCACATAAAACAGGTAAGCTTTTGCATGGAGGAAACCTTTCTCAAATAAGCGAACAGCCACATGCTCGCTCCGCAAAAAACGAATGAGATCTTCAACTAGCTCAAGTGTGGCTTCGCTAAATGGAGCTTTGTTTAGGCTATCTTTCAAGGAGATCTGGAAAGCAGCAGCGTTGGGGACTAGCCCTACATCCTTTCCGGGTGTAGATTCAGCTCCTAGGAGAAGGCGAAAACTGGATAGTCTCTGTAGACCTTCTCGGAGAGCTTTGTATCCCCAGATGTTGAAATAAGCACTCGTGAAGTCGGCCGCAAGTTCGGTGCGTCGAGACAATATCTCATTTAGGACATCGGCGGCCTTGTTCTTCTCATTATCGATAACATACGGAAGGCGCATTGTTTAGCTCCAAAACACTTCTCGGCAAAGCTTATACCTACATGCTAAAGCATCTCTTTAAGGCGCGTAGCAATATATTCTCCCTCTTCCTCACTCAAGCCATAGCATCGAAACAGAAGAGAATCTATTACATCTTGTATCTCCTGGCTTTCAGGTGATAGACTCGACCTCTCAGACCGATTATTGAGTTTACGTGCCGACTCTGATTTGCTAATTTGGCGGCTCATCTCGATAAGAGCGTATGCTACTACATTGGGCATGGAACCAGGTTTAGTGCAGGCATTAAGAGCAAAACTTTTGAGCTTGTACCAATGTTTTAAGTTAATCATATTATCTACAACTTCGCATCTTTCGGTATTTTTTATATATGGTATAGGCAATCTTAAAATCTGGTAATGACTCACTGCGGCACTAGTACTAGATAACCTAAAAAGCCAATCGCTTATTTTACTATTCAGTATTGCAAGTAAAAGGTCTAAATTAAGAGAAGAATCGCCTTCCGGAATGTAGTTGATTTTATGATTGCAGAACATGTCCCGAGGTATTTTGGCAGCAATAATTCGTCGAAAATTATTCTGAGCGGAACTCTCTTGCCATCCTATACGATTCTGTAGGTGATGTTGAGCTTTTATACTATCCGGTTTTCCGTTTAAATACTCTTCCTTTCTTAGGTATATTGGTTCTCCTTGGGATGCCTCTCTGAGAATATAAAGGCAAATATTCGATCCACGAAGAATATGAGGCCCATCTTGATGGTTCCGGGACACATATCCTTTCTTGCCATCTGCTGTCTCGTTAATTTCTCCCTGAGAAGCTTGGCAGTAATCTGAAATCTTCTTCATGCTATTATCACTGAAAATGCTTATAAGAATTTCCAAGTCGCGTTGGGTACACGATGGTATCACAGCACCTTTTTCATCAAGCTTAATTATGATTTCTGGCGTTAAAAAAGCCGCATCAGAACCTTCTTCGATGAATCGGCCTTTATGAGTTCTGACTAGAATGGGCGATATTGATTCTTGTTTTCGTGTTACGAAAATTACAGTTGGCAATTTTGCCTCAAGGAATACTCTATTTTTTTCGTCATCTTTTTGAGGAAAGACTTCGATACTCACTAACCCTGATGAATTCAATAGCAAATGGCGTACGCCTGCTGTTTGATCATCCCCAAGGAGACCCATTGGAACGATAAATGAGAATGTACCTTTAGCCCTAGTAAGGTATAGGGCAATGGAGATAAACAATTTATAAAGATTTAATTTGCCCTTTATAGCTGGACTGTATATTTGTGCCGCTCTGAAGTACGCAAATTCTTGAGAAAGATCGTAGCCCAATTCCTGCTCAGCTAAGACATCATATGGGGGATTACCGATTACCGCATCAAATCCAGCGTTAGCCGCTCTCTCGATTTGTTGCATGGTTCCTGGCCGTGGCGCATAAAACACCTCGGGAAATTCCAAGTCCCAGTGGAAAAACCGCTTCTCCTGAGAAGCTTTAACGACCTTTTCCGCTATTTCTCGGAAAGCTGGCCTAACTTCTTCAGTGCTCTTTTTCCCGTATATCCATGCTTCTCCCTCTTTATCGTTCAGAAAATCCAGAGTCGGTTCAGGGATTTTCCCTTTCTTCTTCACAGGCTCATTTCCAAACCATCGTGAAGTGTACACGTCGAGCATACGCCTGAATGGCTCCAGATGATCGGATGCCTTGCGATATTGCGTTAGGGATTCTTTTGCTTGGGACGGCGTTGCGTCAGGGAGGAACCCCACGTTCAGCATCCCTTGGAGTGCCTGAAGCGATCCGGTCCAGTAGGATCCAAATATCGTGAGCTGTTTATTTGTGTATGTGGAGATGGCTTCCCTAACAGTTTCAACGTCCGAACTGATGAGAGAATTTCCACATTTTAGGTGGTGATCTAAAAAGGAAAGAGGTGCTCCAATGGTGAAACAGTCTAGCCATAAAGACACTTTGGCAAGTGCCACCGCCATTGGGTTCAGGTCTACCCCATAGATACAGCGTTTTAAAATGTGCCTTTTTAAGAGGTTTATCGGATCGAGCCTTCTTTCACTGATCGTGATATTTTGGCTGTCCATCTGGTTGAGAATATCCCGGCGTGTCCGCTCCAAATGAGCGGAGACAGGGTTCCATGGAGCAAAACCATCCAGAAATACCACTATCCGGTCAGTAATATAATCGACGCACTCAACGAGAAAATGCCCGGAACCCATTGCAGGGTCGAGACATCGGATATTGAACAGATCATCGACAACATGTCGAGTTTTTAGATAAGCCTGATTTTCGGGGTCGTCGGCTTTTATGCCCGATGCCGCCAGCCCTTTAGACTTCTTCTGTTCTGCATGATATACCTTCTGCGCCTCGCGAATTGCCGAGGTCATCTCCTTGAATTTTGAATCCAAGACCGGCCCGACCGCATGGCGGACAATATATTTGACGATATGATCCGGAGTGTAATAGGACCCAGTTGCCTTCCGTTCGTGTTTATCGTTCTCGAGATATACCGTCCCACAAGAAAGAGTTCGCTCCTCTGCTTGAGATCCATGGCCGATTTTGAGTACTTTGATATCTTTATTTTTCTTCGCCTGGGCATAGGGCAGCAGAATTTCTGTTTTCTTGCCTTGGCAGAAGGCCATTTTTTCAGTTGCCATACGGACCTTGAATTCCAGAAGCCCCTCGTAAATACTCCCCAACTGGCGTACCCCTAAGGACTTGTAGTCTATGAAAACCACCCTGGACGTTTTCTCGTCCTCATCACGAGCCAGATGATCAATTGCACAGGCCAGGTGGTAATCCGGAACATGATTCTCTTGGAAAAAAGGATTCAAACTCGAATCAAAAAGCCCACCATCATATTGTGGAAGATTTCGATCCGGATCGCCTTTCCCGATAAGATCGAACAGGCTGTTCAAGTATTTATAGAGTCTGTTATCATCCGTTCCGCTCCCGTACTTTCGTTTTAGCTTATTCTCGACCTCTTCGAATTCGTCCCCGGCTGCTGAAGCAATCTCTTCTTTCAGTTTTTTAAGGCCACACGCTCCATAGCCTATTTCCTCCCTTACCGGGAGGAGGTCTCTCGATTCCGCATAGAGGATGAATAAGAGCCGATAGAGCAAAGTCAGGGTTGCCGGGAAAACCTCTTTAAGGCAGCCGGGAGCGAGGGATTCCATTTGGTAAGGGGGAATATCTTTCTGCTTTGAGTAATTCGAAATAAACCCGTCTGCTAAATAAGGAAATATTTTCTCATAGATCCTATCTTTCAAGCGATCTTCCAACTGTTTGGCGTAATCGGAAGATTCCTCTCGAATCAGCTCAAGAAAGGTTTTCCCTTGCTGATCGGGAACAAAGGCGCTTAGGCGAAAGAAGAGATAAAAGTAGCGGAACATCTCAGGGTCTTGTTCCCTGATTACTTCTTCCAAATCAATTTCGTAATAATTCGTGGCCCTGGAGTGAGCTTTTTTAGAAAAAAGCCTCCATTCCTTTCCGTTGGTGAGGATGGCGCAATCCACTTGGTCCTGTTCGAGGAGCGACACAATCCGTGCAGTTGGATTCTCAGCAGCCCTGGGGAGAGTTATATCGGCTTCTTGGCGATCTAATGGGCGATTGTAACGATATACTTGGCAATATGCGACTGGACTAGAGGCATCACCGTCTGCGGTCAGCACAAAATCCGGAGTGTATTCTCCATGCTTTTCGAACGATCCCTTTTTGACCCAAAACCCCAGGGCGAAAAGCAAAGGCTGAATGATCTTCTCTGCAAATACGCTCTCCTCGGCGCTGGTGTATTTTTCCCTCGCCTCATCAATGATCCGAGTGATTGCCTGAAGGGGCTTCTCGATTCGCTCCCGGAAAGCCGGATTGTCCGGGAGTCTTTCTTTGAGATAGTAATCGCTGAAAAGCGCTCGGTTATTAAATTCGTCTTCAGACCACTCTGCAATTGAAAAAGCGGAAAGGAGCTTTTCGTATTGGGCAAATTCGTCTTTTTCGGTATTAGCAAACCGGCTTAGGACTCTCAGGTCAACTCGGGATGGTTTCCGGCGAATTACTGAAAGAACACGAGGATGTATGGTGGCTTGCTTGCTGGGCAGGTGTGCGGGTCTCCTTAAGTTCTCTTCTGGCAGCACACGTTCACAAAGAACAAAATCAATGCGCTCGTAGTCACTGGTGAG
>Ga0187880_1003680_pt1 | contig 11607 bp, 12 predicted proteins | sample June2016WEW_19_4_FD_132998 | JGI IMG/M metagenome (GOLD analysis project Ga0187880, IMG submission 132998) | Peatland microbial communities from SPRUCE experiment site at the Marcell Experimental Forest, Minnesota, USA - June2016WEW_19_40 | ecosystem: Environmental > Terrestrial > Soil >...
AGGAGATCGTTGAGCATCGATTGGACCTGCAGGCCAGGGAAACCGGCGTGTACCTGGCCGGCAAGCTGGAGGAACTCAAGAAATACGGTGTGGTCCGCGAGGTTCGTGGCAAGGGCATACTGAGGGGCGTCGAACTGGTTAGAGATACGCAGACGATGGAGCCCTACCCGGAACTGGGCAATGCCTTGAAGCGAACCGCGATAGACAATGGCTTGATCATGCGCATCGACCCCTCCTGGTTCGCCGTGGCGCCGGCGCTCATCGCCAGCCGAGCCGAAATCGATGAGATGTGCAGCCTTATCGAACGCTCGTTGGTGCAAGCGTTGGAGACCGTGCGCAGCCGCCGCGGGGCGGCGGCCTAAGCTGCTTATTCTCGTGTCCTGACGCCCGCGGTGTCCGAAAGCGCGCGTAGCGGGCCTCATCCTTTGCCTCATTGGGCGCGATGCGCCGCGGACGGTTTGGAGAGAAACGGCTCTCGACAGGGTGGTGAAAGATCGTGGGGGAGGCTGGAATCCTGCCCATGGTGGGGAAGGCGCTTTCGCCTGCCCGGGACTTTGGGGAGGGAAATCAACTGATGAAGGGAATAATAAAGGGTATGCTGTTCCTCACCGCGGTCGCCGTGTCTGTCAGCCTGGTTGCTGACGCTCAAGGCGAGAAGACCGTCGGGCAGTGGGAACCGTTCGAAGTCACGATGACGGCCAACGCGGCATTCGCCGATGCCTATGTGGAAGCAATGCCTGACGACGGCACTCCGTATGTGCAGGTCACCTTCACGGGCACCGGCGGAGACGCCCTAGGGCTGAGCTACACGGTCACCGGCTTTTGGGATGGAGGCAAGAACTGGAAAGCCCGGTTCGCTCCCCCTGCGCCGGGCACGTGGTCCTACTTGAGTTCCTCCGCCGATGCGGGCTTGCAGGGTGTCAAGGGCACCTTTCTGTGCACTGAGTGGAGCGATGCCGAGAAAGCTGCAAATCCGGCCCGCCGCGGATTCGTGCGCGGGGCGAAGAGCGGCCCCCGCGCCGGCAGATACTTCCAGTATGCGGACGGAACGCCGTTCCTGTGGATCGGGGACACCTGGTGGGCCTGGATGAGGAAGGGTATTCCCTTCGGACGGGCCAAGCAGGTTATCGACGACCGCTCATCGAAGGGCTTCACCGTCGGCCAAGTGATGTTCGGTGCGAACAACGCGTCGCGCCTGGCAGGCAAGGATTATCAAACTCTTGATCTGGATACGATTCACGATGCCGAGCGGTTCATCGCGTATGCCAACAGCCGGGGGATAACGCTCTGGATCCACGCGTGGTGGGCGCAGAAGGATCTCGACAAGCAAGTCGGGCCCGAGAAGATTCGCCGCTGGTGGCGCTACACGATCCAGCGCCTAGCCGCTTACAACGTCATGTGGAACGTCGCCGGTGAGTACAAGATGGACAACTACGGCGGCCTGGGCCTGCAGTTCTGGAAGAACATAGGCGCCCTCATCCGCCGGGAAGACCCGTATGGACACGCCATCGGTGTGCACAATACCCCTCCGGGGTGGCTGGGCGGCGACATGGGCGACTCCGCGCAGTGGTCCACCGGGTCCGTGCTGCACCACGAACCTTGGCTTGACTTCAACGACAGCCAAGTAGGCCATGGAAAATGGAGAAACGAGCTCGTTCCCCAGATCATTGCCGCGGACTACGCTCGCACTCCCGCCAAGCCGACGCTGATCACCGAGGCGTGGTACGAGTACGTGGAAGGCTCCGCACCTGCGATGGATGTGAGGTTCGCCGCGTGGTCTGCCATCCTCTCCGGTGCGGCCGGCCACACCTACGGAGGAGGGCACCAGTGGTGGGCCGATATCCCCGACCATTCGCTGGACGACGACACATCGCCGAGGGCGCCGCAAACCGTGACCACGCTGGATTTCCCGGGCGCGGTATCAATGGGTTACTTGGCGAAGTTTCTCAAGGGCATCGACTGGTGGAAGTTCGAACCGCATCCCGCGCTCGTGTTGGAGTACCCGCAGCCGCTCGCTTCAGCGATTCCCGGGCAGGAGTACCTGGTATACGCGCGGTACGGCGGCCGGTTGAAGCTCGACCTGCGCTCCTCTTCCGCCGCCGACCAGTTCCGATTCACGTGGTTCGACCTCGTCAACTCCAAAGAAGCATCGAGTGGTACGGTGAACGGCGGCGACATCCGCACGTTCCGAACACTCGAGGATTATCCGGAGAATCGCGAATACAAGGATTGGCTGTTGCATGTAACAAGGATCCGTTGAAAGGGGCAGGCCGCCTCGCCTGGCTAGTCCGTTGGGAGCCACCGGCTCTGCCGGGGAGGCAGTAGAAGTCTAACAGATCCGGGAGTCCATCGCGGAAACTCCTCGTAGTGAGCCGCCAAAGCACACGAAAAGGAGATCCACGATGGACGAAGCAGAAAGCCTATCCCATACGAAGTGCGAGTGCAAATACCATGTAGTTTTCATTCCGAACTGCCGCCGCAAGACGTTGTACCAAGAATTGCGGTGGCACTTGGGGGAAGTATTCCGGCGGTTGGCAGAGCAGAGATAGAGTGAGATTGAGGAAGGGCATCTGCGGCCGGATCATGTGCATATGATGATTGCGATTCCGCCCCAATACGCGGTATCGCAAGTGACCGGATATATCAAAGGCAAGAGCGCGATTCATCGGGCGCGGGTGTACGGAAAGAGGAAGTGGAATTTCGTAGGTCAGCACTTTTGGGCACGAAGGTTCTGGGTGTCCACGGTGGGCCGTGATGAGGCGGCAATTCGCGAGTACATTCGGAAGCAAGAGGAAGAGGACGAGCGATGGGATCAATTAAACCTGTGGCGATGAGCAGCCACCGCCAAGTGGCTCAAAACCTGCGGGGGCCGCGTTAGCGACCCCGCCTAGCCGCTTTGAGCGGCTCACAATCGACGTAGGTAGGCGGTCGCCCGCTTTCCCTCTGTCAGACCACCGTACGTATGGGTCGCGTATACGGCGGTTCCGTGACTCAAGCCCGTGAGGGCCGGAGGTTCGTGACACCTTTCGCTGATGGTGGCTTCGCCGCTCCCAGGTTCCTTTCGGGCTTCACCCGATCCGCCCCCGGCAAGCTCAACCGAAGTTGACTGGCTGGTGCATGGCACACATGAGAGCCGCGCACTACTGCTCACTATCACGGTTCAGGCCTTCATCCCCAGTCAGGAACTAATATGCACTCTGCTGACTTCTGCCGGACGGTCAGAACACCTTACGGGGTGCTCGGTCACGACTCCGTGACACACGACAGATCTCCCCAGGTAAGTTCGACCGCCTTCCGTACGCAACCGGCGGATTTACAACTAGTGCCCTTGATGGATAGGGGCTTCGCGGTGTGTTGCCCGCTCGCCCGGCACCGTATGCCTCGAATCCGCTTCTTGTACATCGGCTCGCACGTTTGCTCCGCGCTTCCTTCAGACCCCGTCTCGCGGCGACGCCCTTGCGCTTCGCTATCACTTCACCTCCATCAGGTTGTGAAGGGGACTTTCGCCCCCGAGCTGTCGAACATGCTCGGCACACAGCTAAAGCCCCCGGCCTTGCGCTGACTTTCGGACACACTTGACACTGAGGGGCAGTGATGTTAAATATACTTCATGCAGGTTTGCGGTCGCGAATTCAGTGCGGCGACAATTGCCCGGATTGACGAGATGCTGAGCGGCGATCCCTCGTTGTCCCGGCGCGCTCTGTCGCTGCGTGTGTGCGAAGGGCTGGAGTGGCGAGCCGCCAACGGCAAACTCAAGGAGGTTAGCTGCCGAAAGGCGCTTCTTGAGCTTCATCGGCAGGGGCTCATCGCCCTGCCCGCGGCGGAAGAGTCCTGTTTCACCCGGTCTTGCCCCGAGCCGCCGGTCGATCAACGGAGCGATGCCCCGGAACTTTGGTGTGCTCTGGAGGAACTGGGCGAGATCCGCATCGTTCCCGTTTCCAGCCGCTACAGCAAGGCTTCGCGGATATGGAACGGTCTGATGCAACGGTGGCATTATCTGGGCAAGGGGCCGTTGTGCGGGGCACAAATTCGCTACGTGGTGGAAAGCTCGCGGCACGGGTTGGTAGGCGCCCTGGCTTTCAGCGCGGCGCAATGGCGGATGAGGGAACGCGATAAATATATCGGCTGGAGCGAGGCGGCTCGCCGTGCCCATCTGCATCGCGTCGTGGGTAATAGCCGTTTTCTGATCCTGCCGAGCGTGCACGTGCCGAATTTGGCTTCGCACGTGCTGGGCCTGTGCATGCGCCGGCTCGTGAACGACTGGACCGAGCGTTATCGATATGCGCCGGTGCTGGCCGAGACGTTTGTGGACCCGCGGCGTTTTGCCGGCACCTGCTATCGGGCGGCCAATTGGCGGCTTGTCGGTCAGACGGCGGCCCGGCCCACGGCGTACCCGAACGGCAAGGTGGCGGAGGGTCCCAAGGACATCTATTTGTATCCCCTCAGCGACAATTGGAAAGGAGTGCTGTGCGTGGAGCCGGAGGTGGCGCTGTGCAGCACGCCGCGAGCGGAGGCCCCCGCCGACTGGACCGAAGAGGAGTTCTCCCGGGCGCAGTTCTTCGATGCGCGACTCAAGCATCGGTTGTTCACGCTGGCGGAAGACTTCTTTGCGCAGCCGGGCGAACTGATCCCACAGGCTTCCCACGGCTCGGCGGCGAAGACGAAGGCCGCCTACCGGTTTTTCAAGAATCCCCAGGTGGATATGCCGAAACTGCTCAGACCCCACATCGAGTCGACCCTTGAACGGGTACGCTCGCACCCCGTGGTTTTGGCCGTACAGGACACCACCACGCTGAACTATACGGCCCATCCTCCGCAGGGGGTAGGTCCCATCAACAACTCTCAAAACAGCGCGGTGGGGTTGGTGCTTCACGACACGATGGCCTTCACGCCCGAGGGTACGCCGCTGGGGTTGCTCAACGTCCAATGCTGGGCTCGCGATGCCGCGCAGGCGGGTAAAAAGTACCGCCGCCACCAACTGCCGATTGAGGAGAAGGAAAGCCGCAAGTGGTTGGTGAGTTACCGGGCGGTAAGCGAGGCCCAGAAGCTTTGTCCCGGTACGATGCTGATCAGCGTGGGGGACCGTGAAGCTGACCTTTATGAATTGTTCCAGGAAGCGGCGCAAGATCCGCAGGGGCCCCGGCTTCTGGTGCGGGCGGAGCGCACCCGCAACCGGAAGGTCGAGCAAGGTGACGAGAAGGAAGAATTGTGGCAGAGGATGAAGGCCGAAACGGTAGCGGGGACGCTCCAGGTGGCCGTTCCCCGGCGAGGTTCGCGCCCCTCCCGTACCGCCCAGATCGAGGTGCGTTTTGCTCAGGTGGTGCTCACGCCCCCCGCAAAAATTAAACTTCCACCCCTGAGCGTATGGGCAGTCTACGCTCGTGAAGTGGGCCATAGTGCCGAGGTGAAAGAACCGATTGATTGGATGCTTCTGACCACGGTTAAGACGGGGAGCTTCCCCGATGCCTGCCAGCGGCTGAGCTGGTATAGCCGACGCTGGGGTATTGAAGTGTATCACCGCACGATCAAGAGCGGATGCCGCATCGAGGATCGCCGTTTGGAGGGTACGGAGAGTCTGGAGGCGTGCCTGGCCATTGATCTGGTGGTGGCTTGGCGGGTTTACTGGCTGACCCGGGTGGGCCGAGAGAAGCCGGACACTCCGTGCGACCAGATCCTGAAAGAAGAAGAGTGGCGTGTCTTGAGCGCTTGGGCCACCGGCACGATGGCAGAGACGGTTCCCCGTGTCCAAGAGGCGACGCGCTGGATCGGCAAAATGGGCGGCTGGCTGGCCAGAGGGAAACACGATCATCCTGGCACCACATGCATCTGGCGCGGATTGGTGCGCCTGCCAACTCTGGTACAAGGCTATCTGTTGGCCCTGCATGTTCATGGCATCAGGGCCAGTCCATGACCCACAGTCTTAAATGCGGGGTACAGCCAGGGCCTTGCGGGGGGATATTTACTCTTGAGCCGACGCACATCACGCACACAAATCCTCCCTGATCTCCTCGCAAACCAAAGAAAACACGTAGCCAGCAGCGGGGCAACCGCTGATAAACGCGAATCAGTGGCCCGGGCCGCCGGTTGCTTACACAATCGGTCCGAAGTCAGCCGGATTAGGCTGACTGCGCTCACGTCGTGCTGGGAACTTATGCGAGCATCGCTGTCCCGGTGCGCCTTTGGCCAAAGGCCGGTACGTTAGCTGTGTTACAGATAGAAATCACTGGTGCCCAGTGCATCACCGACAGGCCCAGGGCCCGAGGCAAGTCCTTGCCCATTTCCTTGCCCAAAATGCTGCCGACTACGCCCAAATGAGGCCGTTTTACCCTACTAACACCGCCCTAAACCGCTGAAAACACACGCATCCGCATCGTGACCAACACATTATGAGTCCGGCGCTCTAACCAACTGAGCTATGGGCCCGTACTGTGTTTTCAATAAGTTATAAGCGCAATTTGGACCACCCTTGTCATTTTGTTGCCCAAAACTCGCGATCGCGCCTGCATGTCTTTTACGAGTCACTTCCAGTATCCTATTGATTTCACTTATTGGCAAGAGGTAGAAATCCGGGATTTGGTTATTGACATGCGGACATAAAACCGCTGCTCATTGGCCATCTTCGACCCTCCTTCCCTCTATTGGGCATGAGACCGGCACTCCCACGACCCGTCAACGGCCCCATCGCTTGGCGCTGGCTGGATCCTGGCGTAGAAGGGCGTTTATCGTTCCCAATGCATCGTCCCAGCTTCCACGGCCTTCCGAACCGGGACCCCAAGCGTGGGACAAGGTCATCTTGCCCACCCATGATCGTGGTGATCCAGTCCCCGCAGCCTTTGGGAGTCTCCTGAATCAGGTTGTCGGAGGTCATTGTGAGGAAACTTCTGAGGGCGATGTTCCTCGTGCTTGCCCTCATCTTGTCGTCGTTGCCCGGCTTCCCTTGGGGTTGAGAAGGCTCTCGTCCACCTGTTGGGGGCTGTGAGACAATGCAAACCACGGTCGGCGGGGTAGCGATCACGGTACGGATTTTGTCCCGTGGGCTTTCCCAGGCCGCGACGTTATGAGCCCACGGCATGAAGAGCATGCCGTGGCTACCAGTTCTGGGGATTCCGGGACGGCCAGTCGGATTTGGCTAGTGCTGGACAGGCCGAAGCTGCTAAAGCCATGCATATCCTTTTTTATGTGCCGGACAACCAAGTTACAAGAAACTTCATTCCACAGCTCTGGCCATTCCTGCTTCAGGCGCTGACCCCCAAAGAGCACCGTGTCACGATCATCGATGGAAACGCGCAACACCTTCCCCATGCATCGGGGTCCGCGAATCGCGAATGCATAGACCGCCCTCAGCCCCTGAAGAACAGGTGCGAGGTAACAGGTTACAGGGAACAGTAACGGCAAGCCGCAGGCCGGCGAAGAGTCTCCGCTCTGCGCGCCGATGGGCGCAAGAGGAGAACCGCAGACCCCATCATGGGTGTCGGCCACTCGGAGGTGGACAATGCCAACCCTCAAGACAGAGCTCCCACGCTACTACGGAACGCAGCGTCGTCCGGGCCTGGTCAGGATCAAAGCTGAGGAGGAAGCCATCATTTGGCTGTGGGCCAAGCCATCCATTTTTCCTTGGCAGAGGCCGCGGGCTTGGCTCTTTCCTCCTGTTACAGGGAAAACCCGATGGCCCGGCGACTTTTCTGAAGGTCGGGCTGCCATGAAGCAGCTATTTTTTTTGCACTCTGCGCATAGCCATCCGCCGTGGCGTTTGCACAACCTAGCTCCTGGCTCGCTGGCAGCATCCTGCTTTCCACATCCATCTCCTATGCAGTGCCGACCTACTATGTGTGATGTTGTCGTCATACTTCGCTTACGGTGAAACCGCATAACTGAATCATACCACCGGGCAATCGACCGAGCGTTCTTTTAAGAATTTTATTGAGAAATAGGAAGGAGGAAGCGGATAATCGGTGAACTCGCAACTACCCACTTCCCCAGGTAGTCAAAAGTTATGAGATTAGACGCCGGCAAGGCTTCAAAGGTTGCACAAAACCAGCGCCGGGCTCGATGTTAAACGCTAACAAATCTTCAGAACTTCAGCGCCTCCATCACATTTCGGACATTTGCGCTCATGAATATGTGCGCCATTGGCTCCATATACGTGACCACACTTACTGCAACCCAATCTGTTGGCCGTGGTCGGTTCCTGGTAACCCCGTGTTCCGTATGACTACCTGATGGTTATCATTCACAAACCCGACTTTGGTCGTATAACCTGTCGCCTTAGCTTTTCCGGCTTGAAGACCGCGCAGTTTCCTTGCTTCGTCGAATCCACGGCTGGTGAATTCGTAAAGATCCTTACTGATTCGCTTGGCAAGCCCGCGTTTAGAAATTTCATCAAGGGCATCCATATACCTTGCACCGTCGGCAGCATCGTAGTTATTCAAGTCGGCGGGAAATGTCTTCCCCCCCAGCTTGCAGATGTCTCCCGAGTTGAAAGTCGCTGGGATTGATGCAACCGTCCTCGGCAGCGGCAATCAATATCTCGTTTATCTCTTCAGTGAAATCCTGAACCATGGCGTCACCCCCGCCCGCACGCGCAAACAAGCCTGCGGGCCTCGAAGGCAAGATTAATGGCAGGCTGTTATGCCGGATTCCCAAAATAGTTTTCGATACCACCATGCCCCAGTGGCACGGATGCTTTCGGTAAATTCGGCAATTATCCCGAGGCTAAAGGCGCCGTTGCCGGCAATCTCCTGATGGCAGCTCACCGCCTGTGCATGCTCGCGGAAGTCTCCTTCGACCAGTTCGAACAGTGGCAGGTACTCAGGGCAGCCCCCAGAGGAAGTCGGCACGGAGCGCGGACCGTAGGCGCTCGTGGACCGTCGGACTTCGCTCGAAGAGGTACAGGCCTGGGGGTAAACCCCGGACCCGATGCACGAAGATGCCGCAATGCCGGTGTGGCGGCCAGGGCCAGACGTCCCAAGGGGGCGCTCCGGGCCGTGGCGGGAGCCGGTCAAGCATGCCATGAAGGGGGAAAACTGAAAACGGAAATTCTGACTAATCTGGATTCAATGGCCCGATGGCCCGTTGAGCCGATCGGTCAATCATCCGATCACCCGACTCCCCTAATGGTTCTGGCCTACTTCGGCTTTGGCGCGGCGGGGACAGGAAGCGGTTGCAGCAGTTGTTCCTTGCGGTAGACAAGCGTATTGGTATCGTAGGCGGCGATTTCAAAATCGTGGCCGTGGATGATGGCGTCACATGGGCAAGCTTCCACGCAGTAGCCGCAGAAGATGCACCGGCTGTAATCGATGTTATAAACCAGGGCGTAGCGGTCCGCGGCGCTGATGCGGTGGTCGCCGGTATTCTCCGCGGCCTCTATGTAAATGCAATTTGCCGGGCAGGCCGCCGCGCAGAGGAAGCAGGCGACGCACTTCTCCAAACCGTTTTCGTCCCGGCACAAGACATGGACGCCGTGATAACGATCTTCAAAGTGCACGGGCTCGGCGGGATAATTCTCCGTCACGGTGGGTCCGACCATCATCTTAAAGGTCGTGGCGAAACCCTTCGCCAGGGCCACTGCCGAATCGGCCATTTCCCGGACAATGTTTGGCATAGCCCCTCAATGATAGGACCGAACCGCGTTCGGCGTGGGGCGAGCACCCCCACCCGACTCACAGTATAGCGGATGGCATGATGCCGGTCAAATTCACCGATAAACCACCAATCCGATATTTCCATTTTAGCTCCCAACCGCCCCACAGCATATACCCTTCGCGGGGTTCCAGTGCCCTGTTGGTTCGTTGCCTGGGTCCAGCGGCTCGGGACAGGGCCGGAGCTGCCGCAACGTGAGTCCCTAGACCGCTGACCGCGGCCTTGCCGTCCAGTTTCGTCAGACACCTCTCCGTCCCCGGCGGCTCTGGATCGATTTCTCGGCTGCCACAGCCTCAGCTATCCCGCCGGAACGGACAGCCCGGCTATCCGCTGGAGCATCCTGCCAAACAACCGTCTCGTCAGATGACGCTCCGCCAAGAGCAACCAATAATAGCGGGCATGTTTCACCAGCCCCCCGCCGGTCTTCACCAGTCGCTGATGCAAGCTGGTGAGCGACCAGTTGTCGATCCTCTTCGGCAGTACCAACCGTCGCCACAGGTTGCCCAGGTTGTAGGCGATCACACTCAGCCAGAGCCGTACCTCGTTCGACCGAAAGCGGTGGCAGCTCAGCCGCGTCATTTTCACGGCCTGCTTCCCCTCCTTGATCCACTGCTCCGCCGTACCGCGATTGTTGTAAAACCGCACCACGGCCCGGCTCGGCAGGGTCAAATTGGTCACGATGAACCCCACTTGCGGGAACAGCTCCCCCGCATGATGCTCGACCTTCGAACCACCCGGCGCGCCGTCTTCCAACTCGCCGCCTGATAGAGAAAGCTCTTGTAGCAGACCACCGGCTTGTTACAGGGCCTGCCGACCGGCCTCGTCAGCAACTCCGCGATGTCCCTCTCCAGGCCGTCGTTGGCCGGTATGCGGATGGCATACTTGACGCCCCGCTCTTCCAATGCGTCGTAGACCGCTGGCTTGGCGAAGGCGGCATCGGCGCGGAACACTACCTCTTTGCCCAACGTCTGCTGCCTCTCGATCTCGGGCAGCAAGAGTTCTTCCCAACCCTCGGCGCTGTACACATTGCCCGGTCGCAGCTTGGCCTCCAGGCAATCGCCTTCGCGATTAAACAACAGCAGCGGGTGATAGCAGGTGGACTCGAAGTGTCCGTTGCAGGCGCTCTGCTCTTGCTCTCCGTACACTGGGATCTCCGTCGAATCCATGTCCAGGACAGTCCGGTAACCTGAATCCATCGCTTCCGCTTTGCCGATCAATGCCCGGTTGAGTCGTCCCAGTCCCGCAAAGTTTTCCTCCTCGCCCAGCATCTTGGTCTCGAAGGTCTGCAACCGGAAGGTCAGAGCGGTGCCCCGATCCCAGATCTTTTCGGATACAATCAGCCTGAAGGTCGGGTCCTGGGAGAGCCTCTCCGCGTCGTTGAGGTCTTCGTAACCAGCCAGGCGACTGTAGACGGATTGCCGCAGCAGGTCGGTGAAGGGAAACTGCGTATTCTTCCCACGGCGCGAGTCGGTCAGATGTTGTCTGATCAATTCTCCGAACCCGAGTCGCTCGTCGAGTTCGCGCACCAAAATCAGGCCGCCGTCGGAAGTAACGCGGGACCCTTGGAAATCGACCTTGAGAGAGGAGTTGAAAGAGAGCTGAAAGGGCTGTGATTGTATCTCACCCATTGGGTATTGACCTCCGGAGCGCCTTCGTTGCGTTCACACCCGTATAAATATTGATGACGGCGACGATCCGAAGATTCAGAAATAGAGTTCAAATTGGAAATGTGGGGTTATTGTTAAACTTGTCGACCGAACCGTGGGTTCCAGCCCAAACGGTTCGCCACAACGGTCATCGCCGCCTCGTTCAAAACCAATTGGTCGGCAAGGCGGTTCCAGCCAAAGCGTTCCGCCTCAAGTGCTAATTCTAGCTCGCTTTCAAGATGAGACTAAAAATGATACAATCGCGGCATGTCAAGACCACGACACATCGATTGGAAACTCGTCTCGAAAGCGCGAGCCGTCG
>Ga0187880_1003683_pt1 | contig 11601 bp, 15 predicted proteins | sample June2016WEW_19_4_FD_132998 | JGI IMG/M metagenome (GOLD analysis project Ga0187880, IMG submission 132998) | Peatland microbial communities from SPRUCE experiment site at the Marcell Experimental Forest, Minnesota, USA - June2016WEW_19_40 | ecosystem: Environmental > Terrestrial > Soil >...
CTACTTCGCCTTCAGCTTCGCCTTCGTAATATCGGTCTGAGACAACGACTGTATCTTCTGTCACCTTGAGCGCTTTCGACCACGGAACGACCATGTCACTCTTCAGTAGACCTTGGGACACCTGCAGCACAATTTCTTTAGTCCCTTTAGTGATCAAGACATCGGTTACTTTACCTAGCTTATCTCCACCTTCGGTTTCGATGTTTTTACCTACGACACCAACGAAGGCAGCCTCATGATATTCTCTACCTTTCATGCTTTTTACCTGCGTTCAATTCTTCGTTGCCGAAAGATAAGATTTAGGGGCCGAAACGTCGCTTGCCTAAAGAAAAACCGCTTGAAGAGAAAGGCATTGAAAAATGGCTTAAGAAGAATGTTTTCGGTTGCTAGTCACGTTTCGCAGATTAGTTTCTTGGGGACAAAGCTTTATTTGAGAGATATGCAGGATTGTCTCTCTGGTTTACTCCCCGGCATTCCACGTCTCCGCCACGCTGGAAGATGGTGCTACTGCTCACCGTGAGCATCTTCGTATTGGCTGAGATTCTGACACCTCTCCTTAATCGCGCTCTTAGTCTCTTGCCACAACCGCTTGCGTTGTTCATTTCTTTGGGGATACAGATTGCTCTGCTTACGTATTTCGTGTTACCGTGGCTCACATCGTTACTCGCGAAATGGCTTTATGACGTGCCGCTATCCGAGGAATAAAAACGTGGGATATTTTCTCACCGCAGTGGACATTTCCATTTATCATCCGAGCCCGAGACCATAAGAATAAACTTGTGATCCGGGGAAACTTTTATCTTGCAGATCGTGCTTTTATCTTATTGAGATCATAGCAAGTTAGCTATGAGCTTAGGAAAAAGTAAGCAAAAAAATGAGACGCACTAATAAAAAATTTAGGTCAACGCCGTGCCTAGTGGGTGGAATATGAACGAACGTGAATTGCATGTTCGGTTTCGCGAGTTGGGTTTTGAGCTCCCTCACTCATCCATCAAAAGGTGGAGTCTGCAAGGGATACTGCCTCAACCCAAAATAGCTCCGTCGCGCGGAGTAGGCGGCGGACGTGGCCGTACCGCCGATTGGCCGGAGGCGACTGTAGGACAGGCAGCGGCAATCTACGCAATACGCAATCAGGAGTATCCGGGTCAGAAGAAGCGCATCGCACCAAAAACCGTCACTACGATTCGCAGCTTTGCGAATACATTCTTTCTATGGCTCGAAGACCTTCGTGATAATAACGATGATCCGCAGCTCAATGAGTTTAGCAACCGCTTCTTCACTCCGATCGACGTAAAGATTCCTAGCCAGTACGTCAAAGAAACGGATAGAAGAAATAACAAAGGAGAAGTATGGACGTGGAGGCTCGCACTCTTTGATGAAGCTCGCGAAGCTCTCGCGGCGAAGTGGATTGCGACCGTTGAGAAGGTAGCGCTTGGCATTCCAGTGACGACGCACGTGACGATACGATATTATTTCGGTCGCTTTATGCCGAAGGAGCTGGATCCAGAAGAATATGCACGCATTCCGCTACGCTACCTAATTGGTGTTGCGATCACCTCGAAAATGGACGTAGTGCAGGTAATTGCCCGCACGTTTTCTGGGCCCAAAGAACTTGCAAGACTCGCCACCGAGGACGACGCGTTTCTGGGCGTGAAGCTTGAGGATAAAGGCTGGATAAAAGCTAGCGACGCCGGGGATCAGAGCGATTTAGAGAACAAGGTGACGGCGTCGATTCCGCCGTTAGAGGAACGCTTACTTGTGGAGGACGGCGCGGTATGAGTACTAAGTTGAAGTCGTCCTATACGCGCCGCTTTCAGCTGTGGCCGTCCTTTGTGAGGAGCATGGTTCAACATGCCTTGTAAGGTCTGTTTACACCCAAAAAGATCCGAAATCGAGCGACAATTAGTAGCCCGCGCTTTGACGACCGTCGAAGCTGCCAAAATCGTTGGCTGTCACAACACCACGGTTTCGCGTCACATGTTACGCTGCGTGGCGCCTAACGTACGCGAGCTTGTACGGACAAAAGCAAAGGAACGCCAGAGCCTAAACGTTCTAGATCAGCTTAGACAGTCGCATCAAACGACGTTGCACATTTTGAACGCGGCGCTTAGCGAGGGAAAAGACCGAGTCGCCTATCGCGCTTGTGCTGAGGTTAAACGTTAAGTACCTGTGACACGTCAGTTGGTGCTTTGTCTTTAGAAAAAGTACGAGATCGGAGATAAACGGCGAGAGTAACGAGGTGATATAAATGACGGTTATGATACTTGACTGGGATTTCACGCACTATTACCGATGCGTCGACGAGCGATATTTGACGCTCGACGAAACGATAGAGCAGGTAAAAGGGCACGAACGACAGAACAAGGCGATAAAGTCGCTGGTAGCGAAGCCACGTAGCGACGAGGAATTAAAGGAGGCGCTAACTGACTTGCGAGACACTACCGCCGAGTTGAACCGTATAAAGCGACACTTGCACACGCTTATAAACGCGGGCGTCGAAGTGCTTCCACAGCCGGACCCACGCCTCTCTATGCCGGAGTATCAACGCGGCTTATATGAAGGCTTAGGGTGGCTTAGCGCAAAAAACGAATGGGTAACCGAAGCGAACGAGCCTTTCAGAGTATAATCGCTCGATCCTAAGCCGAGTTGCGTCATAAACAAGACCAAGAAAGTAAAGCGCGTTTCGTTTAACCTTTCCTTATCTAGAACGGCACGTTCGCATATACGTCTTGCAGATCCCGATCGTTGAATTGCAAGTACAATGCCGCTTATATAGTCACTCATCTAGCATCCGCTAGACACGACCCTACACAACTGCAGCCCCCACCGACGAGACGCAGACTCACTCCTCAAGGGGCGTAACGAAGCAGGATGCCAGCTTGGTGCTAATGAGCTTCTGTTCGTGGAAAAGGCGCGAGGTGAGGTGGTACATGCCTTCTTCACTCGCGTAAAGCTCGCTTACGAATCGCTTCGTGCCGCCTCCTGCGATGAAGTCGATATCGAGCACGTCCATGAGCGTGTGGGATTTCGAGGGGGGAGTTGCGGCGATCTCAAGCCGTAGATTCGACACGTCGCGGTGGGCGTGCACGACCGTTTCCGTCTCGATGGTTTCTTCATAGGCCCAGTAGGGCCGGTTCACGAAGAAGGTCTGGATCTCCGCGGGATCTTCTACTAGTCGAACCTCATAATAGGGAGAGTACCAGTTCACGAAAGCACCGTCGCGGTACGCCGTGACGTGCAGATAGACCCATCCTGTGTGGTTCGCAAAGACGTGGAAGTTGAGCGCTGCCATGCCGTTAGGGCGCAGCTCTTGCACGAAATGAAAAGAGCCGCTTGCCAAAACGTCGAGATCGTGCGAGTTAAAGGTATAAAGCGTCGCGCTCACGTCGACGAGGCGTTCCGTTGATACGTTCCTCAGCTTGACGGTAATCCAGTGGCGCCCTCGGTCGAGCACCTCGGGCGTAACGGTTGCCTCGAAGGGATGCTTGCGTCGTTCTTCCTTGGCGATTCTCTTCTCTTCTTTCTTTTCGTCGATCATAATATCATCAAATTGAGTAGCGCACGGAGGGGGATAAGGCATACGCAAGGAAAAAACAGATCGTGAAGGAGAAACACGCTGCGTTATCATAGCTCGGGCCTACCTGAAAATTACCACACCGGAACTGCATGTTATTTTTTTATTTCATTATTAAAAAAATAAACCCCTTATACGTCCCCTTTTTGCGAGGGGAACAACTCTTTTTTAGTTAAGGGTCGCCCTTCTTGCAACCTGCGCTTACATTGCACTTGCGCGAATCTCGCGCGAAAAGTTCGGATTATTAATTTGTCGTTTTTTTGTTGTTTGCTTTTGCTGCCTACGCCATTGGAAGCATGATAAGGCGCAGTGTTGTTGAGTCACGAGTAACGATTCGAAAGACAGAATTATATCTCACAAATGCGCACACTTTTGCACAATCGAACGGAGGTAAAACTTACCATGGCAAATCAATCACACGTCGAAATGCTCCTGCAGGGAGTACCTGTCTGGAACCAATGGAGGGCGGCGCATCCGGAGATACGGCCAGATCTCAGCGGGGCTTACCTTGCCGGGGCTGACCTCACCGAGGCGGATCTCATCAAAGCTGACCTCAGAGGAGCTGACCTCACTCAAACGAGCCTTCACGCGGCTGACCTCACCGAGGCTGACCTCACCGAGGCTGACCTCGAAGAGGCTGATCTTACTCGAGCAACCCTTGTCAAGGCGGATCTTACTGGGGCTGAAGTCAACGAGGCCGACCTTTCTGACGCTAACCTCACCAAGGCGAACCTCACCAATGCTGCGTTTCGAGGCGCTAAACTTGTCAAAGCGGACCTCAGTGAGACGACCTGTATCGGCGCCGACCTGACCGGGACCGACGTGACGGGGGCGGACACGACGGGCGCCATCTTCGAGCATTCTTGATCGGGCGAGATGGATCCGGACGAAGCGTTACGCGAGTCCCCTGAATTTCTCTGCCGTCGTGCCTCCGGAATGACCGTCGCCGTCTCGGCCCGCCATTCCTGAGCATAAGTGAACAGCACCCGCATCAAAGTTTTGTTGTTGCGCTTCGGCGACGAGCAAGCAGTCATATTTGCCAGGCGGAGCAAAACTCCTTAAAGGCACCTGCCCTTCGTGTCAGCTGTGAATTATCAAAGAGGCAGATGTAGGCTGTGCGATAGCGAACGTGGTGAGAAATGACGTCTTGCAAAGAGGACGGGCATAAGTTAGGCTTCGTAGAGCACGCAGCCGATGGCCTTTGCAGAGAAGCTCATTCTGTAACCTCACCGTCTGTGCATGAAGCGGGTCACTGACACTGTAACTTAGATAAAGATCAGACACTTATGCATGACTCGTACTACTGCTGAGGGCGATGCCGTGCCAGAGGAGGAAATAGATGCGAACCTTGTGCCCCTCGTCAAAGTACTCAACACCCTTCCGTGTGTTACCACGGTGTGCTGCTGTGGTGGACATCCCGGCGAACGTGACCACGGGAAGTGGCCAGAAGGAACGTGGTATGTCACGCTAGAGATTGCACAAAAAGAGCAGGGGTGGCGCACGCTGGCGTTTCTTGGATGGGCAATCAACCGCGAGTACCGTAAGGCAGGGCATCACGTCTTTTTTTACCCGGACGCATTGCCGCCTCGCGCTGTCGGCGACGAGGCCACACTCGGTTTCCAGCTGGAAGGATATCGGTACGAGCGTCCTGACGAGCTCGCGAACTGGATAACGAAGATGCAACACAGCGACGAAAGCTTCGCACGTAGTACAGAGGGAAAACCGCCACGTAACTAAGAGTCAAGTTCGTGCTTATAAGGTCGTGAACGTCACTATTGGCTCTGCAATAACCGTAGGAAGGCGCTCCGCTTTTCACCTCTTTTTTGACGTCTGACACACATACAGCCGTTCAGAGCAGTTGACGGGCAAAAAATGCAAGTGGATTTTTAAATACGGGCAAGGCAGTTCGTTTCGCAACTTTCCATCGAGCAGCAGGTGTTTCCTTTTGATGATCTACGCTCACATAGCCCTTCTTTTTCGAGATGCCACCATAATCCTACGCCCCATTGGTGTAACGCAACGACGCAAAGAAAGCAAAAACAGCAGTTCACCTACTGCAAAATGAGATTCTATGGTGTTAGACCCGGCAAAGCTACTTAATCATTCAAAAGTAATTCTAAGCGGTGATATCATTGGCTGAAAAGGAACGCATCTTTGTCGCGCCGAATGCATTCTTGTATCACGACAAGAAAAACTACACCATCGAAGTGGAACTTCCCGGCGCAGATAAAAAGGACATCAAAGTTGAAGCCGGGGAGAACGGGTTTTGTCTCTCAGCGCCCCGAGACGATATCGAATATGCCGGCTGCTGGACACTCTCCCATACCATAAATCCAGAAGAGGCGACGGCCACGTTCGAAAATGGCCTTCTGAAGGTGACCATACCGCTAGCGGAACGGCTTGAGGGCATCAAGGTACCTATAAAATAGTCTGCCATGTTCATTAGAGCCGCGCGCGATGGTCATGCTGCGAAGCTAGCTGTGGCCCCGAACTCTAGGCAGCCCGTCTTTTCTACGGCCGAATTTGAACGGCAGCAGAGGATTGAAAATGAATTGCGAAGAGATATTAGAGGATGTTGTAGCCTTCTGTAAGAAGCAGATCGAAGAGCTTGCGGAGAAGACAAACGTTAATGACCCAAGCGGTTATGACGGTCGTAACACTCGTAGAGGGCTTCGAGACGCGTACGAGAATGTAATAGAGCGCATAGCGATAAAAAGGGCCGTGGAAAAATGATGGACGTCGGTCACGTTTACCGACATAGCTGAGTGCTCAACGGTCTGTAGAGCCAAGAACGATGTTCTATGGCGCGTCAGCCTTCTAAAAAATACCCTTGTAAGCCGTCCATTGCATTGATCGTGCCGTCGTGCTCTCGCACTCGCGTAACCCCGCCGTTGTGAGCACCTGTCGAAACTCATCAAGCGATCGTCCCGTGTGATGCACGTGTCGGCTCACGTATTAAGATCGACTCTCTCCATCAGCTCAGTGAGCTCGTTGGACACCTGTTGATTGCGTCTTTCGGTAGGCCATGATTGAAGGCTTCGCCTGCCGGCATAACGCTAATGCCACCAACGTCTTCGCCTTGTTTTGCCCAGGAGCCCATATCCACGGCTCTGGACGCGAGAGAGTAGAATTGAACGGCGGGGCCCGTTCCTTATCGCTTGGGTTGTAGAATTGATCCAGCGCAAACCATGGGAGTGACTCGCGTAGTCATAAGCGCCTTCGATCTCAGAGCCTCATTGTCTTCGACTAGATTGCCCGGCCGCATGTTACAAAAATCCAATTTGATATGGAACTACGATAGCCTTAAGGAACCCAACGCATTTTGTTCTGGTGATTAAAATACACGAACGCATTTTTGAAAGCGTCGGCGATGTCACCTTTTGTCTTGATGAGGTGCCTCACGCCGGTCACGGTACGATCACTTTCACAGTTAGGCAAGATGAGCTCTCGGCGTCAAACTTCGAAGAGCCACGTGCGAGGCTTTCCGGATTAGAAGACACCCGCGGGGTAATTAGCCTCGAGAGACGACAAAACCAGGAGTTGATCCACCAGCTTGATGAGTATTTCATCGCTAAGGAGGGCCTCACGCTGAAGGGTGAGTTCAAGGACAAGCTCGCCGGCTCGGTAACGGCGTGGATACTCGAGGTGCAGCTGTCAAAGAAGAACTCTTCAAGTTCGCATCAGGAAGGAGCCACTACCTATGAATTTGATTCGGCCCTCGCATCAAAGCACCTTACGGGCGCGCATGACCTTAAGCGATGCTAACACGGTTCAAAAGATGCACTAACGGCGTGGTCAAAGCTGTATATCTGGGTCACTAATCAGTGCTTTAGCTCTCGTTTTCTTGATGCCTCAGCGTACGCTACAAGATGCCGGTTTTGCGGCTTTAGCGCTCGGCAAAGCTATTTAAGCGTTTGAAGTGAACCTTCCAGTGGTGATCATTAGTGCCTGAAAAAGAACGGATCCCGGTCGCACCAGATGCAGTTTTCTATCATGATACGGAAACTTATACCATTGTAGTGGAACTGCCTGGCGTGCACAAGAAGGATATCGAATTTGAGGCGATGGAAAATGGGTTTTGTGTTACGGCACCCAGAGACGATATCAAGTATAGCGGCTGCTGGGTACTTACCCACAAAACCGATCCTGCAAAAGCAACGGCGACGTTCTCGAATGGACTTTTAAAGGTGACCGTGCTGTTAGCTGAGCGAGTTGCAGGCTTTATGGTACCCATAAAATAAATTACCCTTTCGTCATGCGCTTTTGTTACCCGACGGCGTCATTCCTGAGTTAGACCTAGAGGGTTCGCAGATAAAGGGTACGCAAGAGGGAGCACGATGCGTGAATTCCAGACAGCACGCGACAACGGCGAGAGATAAAAACTCTTTTTGACCAAATGGACGCGAAGTAGGTTTGCGATGATCCTAGGCGCTTTGCGTGCGAAGGGCCTGCCACACATTACGAAAGTGAGTAACCCCTAGCATGCGCTCGCAGCGGCTGAAGATTCGAGCAAAAGGTGCCCTATCACAGGATTGACGTGCAAATTCCGACGATGTCAAAAAATGTGATGATATGTCTCTGTTGCAAGACCTGCACACAACGAACATCGCGTTGCACGCGGTGTGCATAAAAAAGAGGCGGGGAGGTCCCCCGGCTACACTCACGCTTTATTCAGGCGCAAGCACGGAATCAATAACGTGAATCACGCCATTAGTGCATTCAATATTCGCCTGAATGACTATGGCATCGTCTACCGTTAGCTCTTCAAATGCCGCGATTTCATCGTCTTCGACAATGACATCATCTTCAACGGCCACCGTGTCCTCCTCGATGACCGCCGTCTCTGTTGCAATCGTTAGCGTCGCACCCTGAACGGTCTTTGCTGTCGTCATTTTCATCAGGTCGGTTGCCATGTATTTGCCGGGCACTACGTGATAGGCAAGCACTGCAGTGAGCCTGTCTTTGTCTTTTAACAATTCGTCTACCGTACCGGCAGGCAACTCGGCAAACGCGTCATCGTTCGGAGCAAATAGCGTAAAGGGCCCAGGGCCGCTCAAGGTATCGATGAGACCGGCTGCCGCCTTCAGTGCTGATGCCAGCATTGTGAAGGAACCATCATCGATTGCTGTCTCTATAATGTTTTTCATATTTCCTTGCTTCCTTTTTCACAAGCGCAGCAGGTGGAACGCATCACGTGCATCCGCGTGCGCTAAAGATCTCCTATCTCCATTTAAGCTTACGCTATTAAAAGCAAATGGTCTTGCAATTCGAGGCCGCAAAGCGATGCTCCTCGCTCGGACGGAACGCGATTTCTGGGCTACGTTTAAACGGGCTGCACCGCATCGATTTTTTTATAACGCCTGGCTAGCCATACTCAAAAGCGGAAAAGGATTTTTTGGTGACTGGAATTCAGGCCCTGGAACGATGCCGCTAGCCTTTAAGAAGCAGCAGCTGTGTATGAAGGGTGAACGAACGATTTTTTGGGTTTCTTCGAGGCGTTTCGGATTACGACGCTAAGGAAAGGAAGCGTCAGCAGAACATTTCGGCTCTTCTGTTAACAGCGCGTTATGAATAGCGTGCTTTTTTACCTCCAAGGGGCCAGTTGAACATAAGAAGAGTCGAGCTGCGAGCGTGAGGCTCACAACGGAAGAAAAAAGCATAATCAAACACGCTCGAATTATCGACAAAAAAGTGAAGTTGGACTCTATAGGATATGTGAATAGCGAAAGTGATCCCTTCCAATGGCGTGTTTGAGAGCCAAGGCGAGTTCGCCCAATGCTTCAGAGCAAAGATTTCTCTGCCCCGAAAGCTCTACTCCAAAAGCCATTGGAAGCTACCTTTTCCCCCACACATCCTATAGAGCGTACCTTAACTATATGCGCCTCTTCGATTTATACCTTTCATGAGAAGTCAGCGCAATGCTGCCGACAAGCTCAAAAAAATGCCATACTAGGCAAAAAGTGCTTTCTAGCTTTTGATTTTTATAAAGAGGAGCAGCCGTGGGTTCCTCACAATCAAACTAAAACACCAACCTTTTCCCACTTCTTCTGCGCGAATCTAGCTGGTCCCTATCGCACGGTCATTTCTGGCTTTACTATGTCCGGAAACCGAGTACCCTCCAGCTACTGTGCCGCTCAAATAGGATTCTCCTGCGCACTATTGTGGTTTAGAGCAGTTGCCGGCGTGCGCTTTGGCACCGGCTCCGAAAACCAAATGGATTAGCGTGCCATATGCCTCTAGAAGCGAGCAATTGCGACTGCGTAAATATTTCAGTCTATTCGCTCTGAGAGGTATTTTGCGCGATTTTGGCTGCAATCAAAGCCTTCGAATTTGGACTATTTTGCAGAGACGAAGAGAAGAAACGCTTAAAGCGTAATCCCTCATTATAACGTGTTGAGCATGAGTCTCCTCAATTCAGCAATCCTGTTGATAGCTTTTATCTACCTGCTGTTCACATTCCCGCCGGGAGCACTCCTCGTAGTCGTGGTGTGGGTATATTTGCAGTTTATACGAAAGCCTCGGGCCGCGAGCGCGACGAAGGACAGCGATAGCGCGGCACGATAGAAAAAGGAAAAGAGGCCTTATCAGCATTTTTGTTGCTCGATCTTTTATCTAACCGGCAAGCCCCACTGTGAAACAGCAATGTTTTTTTTTTCATGTTGCCTAACAGCATAAATCTCCGACACTAACGGTCGCGCTAAAAGGCAGCAAATGTCAGTTTAAGAAGAATTATATATTATTGATGGAATAAAAACTAATGTTAAATATTGCTGCCGTTGTTTCTTGCGGGTCGAACGGACGCAGTCGAACGAACGCGTTGCCGACAAAGCGGTTTTTTGAAAGCCGAATTGCCACGGCAAAGCAAAGTGAGCGAAAAAAATCCAGAGCGTAAGCCTTAAATCTAGTGTGTTCTATGTGCTGTGACAGTGAGTGATAAATGATCGAGATTGAAACCGTACCACAGGAAACCGCATACTGCGAGCGGTGCGGCAACCCAATTATTATCAAGACGTGGTTTGCTAAATTGTGTCACGAGTGCTCACGTGCTGAGTTCAAGGAGCATTTCGAATCGTTCGCATCGTGATCGGAAGTCGCATACGGCGGCCTCGTTTTTTTTTTGGGTGTCCGGCTTTGCCAGCCTTAGAGCTTTACTAGGTAGTAGGCGCACGCTATTTTTTGTGCTTCAAGCGTTTTCAGTTGCGTGAAAAATGGCAACAACCCTTTTAAATCGCCGCGTCGTGGTTCACTCGGTGAATATGAAAGATTCAGAACTGATAAGCGAATGCAAAGCGACCGGGCGCGCACTCAACTATGATGTTCAGTCGGCCGTCGACATCGGAGCTGGCGAAATCGACGTCGTTTGGACTAAGAAAGAGCATCCAAATCTCCCGACGTTCAAGCTCGGATTCTTCTTGTGTCCCACGGGAGGCGAAATCCCCACAGACTTCCTCACGCAGAGCGTCGCAAAAGCGCTGCTCTCTGTGTGTGACAAAGCGATCTTCCTCGTGCGCGATGACGCCTCATTGAAGTCGGTGAGAGGCAAGATTCAAGCGCTTGACGCAATCGGTGGGGTGCTGCAGCTCAAGAAATATGCCCACGCGATTACTTCAGACGAGCTGCTCGGAGGGATTAGGTAAGAGGTGAAAAAATGCGTATAGAACGCGGCAAACAAGCAAATCTGAAGGAGCTTAACGAGGATTTGTACCTGGAAGCGAACGTCCAGCTGTACCCTGTAGACAAGGACGCTACGATCAACGTCTACGGCATCTTGACGACTGAGAACAACGTCGTAATCAACGGCTCAATTGAGTGCTCTGAGGCTTTTTTCGGCAATAACTGTCACGTCAAGGGAACAGTAGTTACCGGCGGGATCAAGACGGGGAGCGGATTTAAGGCGCACCACGTTGAAGCCGGAGAACAGGCCGACATCGGCAGCGACTCGCAAGTCAACAAGATCGACGCGGTTGGCGACGTGACGATCGGCAGCAATTCGCGCGTTCGGCACGCGATCAGCGAGCGTGGCCAGA
>Ga0187880_1003687_pt1 | contig 11587 bp, 10 predicted proteins | sample June2016WEW_19_4_FD_132998 | JGI IMG/M metagenome (GOLD analysis project Ga0187880, IMG submission 132998) | Peatland microbial communities from SPRUCE experiment site at the Marcell Experimental Forest, Minnesota, USA - June2016WEW_19_40 | ecosystem: Environmental > Terrestrial > Soil >...
CGATCACCGAGAAAAGAGATCTGCGTTCTTTAATCGAGAACGACCACGGGGTTCAAGCTCGCGTAGAGGCGTTGCGTCAGGCGTTGTGTGCCTGGTGGGCCATCCACGCAACGCGATTGGCGGAACTCCCCACGCAACGCAATCTGAATGCTGTACGCACTGAGTTCTTGGATACATTCGTTGCGGCCCTTCTGCCACTCGGCCTGCTTGATCGCTTCAAGTTGGCTGGGGTTATCGCCACTTGGTGGACCGAGACGTTACCCGATTTTAAGACTCTGCTCGAAAACGGATTTGCCGGCGTCATCGATGGCTGGGTGGACGCGATCGCGGACGCGGTGGAAGACGATGAAGCGGCCGGTCCAACCTTCGACCCCTTTGGGCACAAACTCGTCCGCCGTACGATGGCCGATTACCTGGAGCGCGTCGCCGAAACACGCACTGATATCGCCCGCCTGAAGGGAGAGAAGGAAGCGTTCGAGCAGAGCAACCCGCCAGAGGATGCCGACGAGGAAGAATTGGGAAGCTGGAATTACGCGAAGGACCTTGAGCGGCAAATACGTGAACTGAAGGCGGAACATCGGGACGAATTGAAGCAACTGGTGAAGTTGGAAAAGGCGGCGGCGAAGGCCCGCACGACCGATGCAGATCACCAAGCGGCGGGCGAAGCTCGAAGAGTGCTTCAGCCGGCTTTGGATGAAATTGCAACTCTCGATGCCGCGCTGGTGCCCTACGAGCAGATCAAGAAGGATCTCGCGGAAGCCCGCATCCGATATCGGGAGTTGACCAACGCGTTCGTGGACGAACTTAGAAAGCGATGCGCGGCGCTGACCGATGAGGAGAAGCGCGAGCTGGTGCTCGAACTCTTCGCGCAGGATGTGCGGACTAGCCTCGACGCTGCCGGGAGCGAGAAGCGGCAGATGCTAGTGCGATTTGTTGAAGGGCTTTGGAATAAGTACCGGCTGACGCTGGCGGACCTCTCCAGCGAAAGGCATCTCGTTGAACGGCAGGTCGACACTCTGATGAAGACCATAGGCTACCGATGAGTGATGATTGCATAAGCAGCGTGTCTGAGCACGCAACTGTTTTGATGGGCCAGTCTCCGCCCTCTGCAAGCTGTTCAGAAACTGGCGATGGGTTGCCCTTCATTCAGGGAAATGCAGAATTCGGTGCCCGCTATCCCATTCCGCGATTGCGTTGTTCTGCACCTGCGCGTATCGCTGAAGTCGGTGATCTGCTGCTTAGCGTCCGCGCGCCGGTCGGTGAGCTAAACCAGGCGAGGGAAAGGACCGTAATCGGCCGTGGGCTAGCAGCGCTCCGCTTCCCCGCTAACGACCGTGACTACGCCTGGCATGCGGTCAAGTGGGCAACCTACCAGCTAGGCCGGGTTGCTCAGGGCTCGACTTTTGTTGCCGTGAGTCGAAAGGACGTAGAAAGGCTTGCGATCCCTTGGCACGGTGAATTGAATCTCTTCATCGCTGGCCTGCTGGACGCGGTGGACGGAGCGATTGCAAAGACGGAAGCGATAATCGTGAAACTTAGAGAGATGCGGACCGGCCTACTCCATGACCTCCTCACCCGGGGCCTGGACAAAAATGGCCAACTCCGTGATCCCGTCGCCCACCCGGAGCATTTTCAGGACTCTTTAATGGGATTAATTCCGAAAGAGTGGAGTGTTTGCGGAATACTCGACTTTGCGCCTGCGGACCGGCCACCAGTTCTGACAGGACCTTTTGGCGCGCAACTGGGTCAGTCTGATTTCGTTACAGAAGGGGTACCTGTTCTACGCATCGGCAATGTCCAAGCAGGATTCCTAGACCTCTCCGATCTTCAGCATGTCACACAGGAGAAAGCATCAGAGCTGGCCCGCTATCGAGTGTCTTCCGGTGACCTCCTCTTCGCCCGACAGGGTGCTAGCACAGGACGAAACGCTCTCGCTGAGTCTCGTGTGGACGGTTGGCTGATCAACTATCACATTATCCGCGTCGCTGTTGACCAGAATCGGTGTGAGCCCGTTGTCTTGCACGCATTGTTCAACAGCGAGGCAGTTCAGCGCCAGATCAATCGAGACAAAGGTCGCGGCACCAGGGAGGGAATCAACACGTCCGAGATCATTGGACTTCGATTCCCAATCCCTCCGTTTCCGGAACAGCGCGTCATTGTCGCCGCGCTCAACGCGCAGTCGCAGCAGTTAGACGCTGAACTTCTTTTGTTGTCAAAACTCACTGCCCTAAAGCGTGGCGTTGTCGGCGACCTCCTCACAGGCCGCGTTCGCGTTCCGGAATCGATTCTCGCGACAGAGGCTCGCGCATGAGCAAGATCCAATGGGAGTACGACCTCGTCGAAAAGCCATTCTGCGAGCAACTCCAGACTATGGGATGGCAATGGATCGAAGGTGACCCGGATCTACCGGAGTCCACTGAACGCGCGAACTCGCGCGAGGTCCTGCTCAGAAGTCGGCTTGCGGCAGCATTGCGCAGGCTCAACTTGCGCAACGGCAATCCGTGGCTGGACGATGCTCGCATCGCCCGCGCCATCCGCGACTTGGAACAAGCCGCCGGGCACCGGCTGATGGAGATCAACCAGTCGGCCACCGAGCTTCTTCTGAAAGGCACCGTAGCGGAAGGTCTGCCGGATTGGGAGTATGGGAGGCCGCAGCCGGTGCGGTTCATTGATTGCGAAAACCCGGCGAATAACGACTTTCTGGTTATCAACCAGTTCAAAGTCGAGTTGACCAGTGGACGCGGGCACGTGATCCCGGACGCCGTCCTCTTCGTGAATGGTATCCCGCTAGTCGTTGCGGAATTCAAGAGTCCGGGTATTGAGAATCCACTACACGAGGCTGTTAATCAACTCCTGCGCTATTCAAACCAGCGCCGGGAGCTGTTTCCTACGCTTTACACCGATAACGAAGGAGTGGAGCGCCTCTTCCATACCAACCAACTCCTGATCGCCAGCGACTTCTTCGAAGCTCGTGGAGCGACCATCGGCGCCCCACCCGAGGCATATCTGGAATGGGCGGACACGAGCCCTGTGCCGATGACCACGGTTGCCGAAGAATTGGGAGTTCTGGCTGCCCCACCGGAACAGTCCGAAGCTGCAGCGGAGTTAGCCATAGTTGGGGCAGAACAGGGCGACCGGGCCGGAACGCCGCTGTTCTTCCGGAAACCGGAGCAGCGTCCCGCTGCCCTAGGTGGAGCTACCCTTCACAGCCAGCAGATCCTCGCGGCAGGCATGTTCAGACCCGGACATCTGCTTGACTTGATCCGGAATTTTACGGTTTTCCAGCAGGTGGATGGTAAGACTCGGAAAGTTATGGCGCGCTATCAGCAGTTCCGTGCGGTCCAGAAGTCAGTGACGCGGCTACAACAAGGCCACAGCCGCGCTCAGGGTTCCGCGCGCGACGAGCGGGGCGGCATTATCTGGCATACCCAGGGGTCAGGTAAGAGCCTGAGTATGGTCTTCCTCGTCCGGAAGATGCGGATGACCTCACGACTGAACCGATTCAAGGTTGTTGTTGTCACGGACCGGACGGACCTTGAAGGCCAGCTCCGCGAAACCGCCGGGCTTTCCGGCGAAACTATCCGCCCCAACGATTTCGATTCCACCGCTCGCGAGTCCGCCACGCGCCGAACCCAAAGAATTCTGAGCGAGCCGACACCTGACATTGTCTTTGCGATGCTGCAGAAGTACCAGGATGTTGCGAAGCGGGACGCCGCCGAAACCGTTGCGATGACGATCACGCGGAAGGAGAAGATACCTGGCCGGCACGAAAAGGTCGTGGAGAAACAGGTTACCTTCGAGGAAAGTATTCACTTCGAGGAGTTCCCGATTCTAAATCAATCCGAGGAGATCCTGATCCTGGTGGATGAGGCGCACCGTTCCCATACGCGTGCGCTGCACAGGAACTTACGGAGGGCCCTTCCGAACGCAGCAATTATCGGTTTTACAGGAACGCCCATACTGAGTCATGAGAAAACCGAGACACGCGAGATCTTCGGCGAGTTCATTGACCAATACCTGCTCAAGGATGCCGAATTGGATGGCGCAACGGTGCCGATCTTATACGAAGGTCGGACTGCTGACGCTCTCGTGAAAGATGCGCCCGGCCTGGATCAGCTCTTCGCAGACATGTTCCGCGACTACCTGCCCGATGAGTTGGCCGTGATTAAAGCTAAGTACGCCACAGAGGGCGACGTGCTCGAGGCGCCAATGCTGATCGAGCAGAAAGCACGTGACATCATCCGGCACTATGCGAGTGTCGTTCTTCCGGAGGGATTCAAAGCTCAATTGGTCGCCACCAGTCGGGAAGCAGCGGTGACGTATCTTGCGAAGGTGGACGACGCGCGGTGCGAATTGGTAGCCGAGTTAGAGGCCGTGCCCGCAGCCACCCTCGCCCTGCCAGAGGATCAGATCGAGCAACTAGACCCGAAACTGCGCTTCTTGGTCGAAGTTCATGAGCAGTTGTCCAAGCTCCGGGCAATGGAAATCGCGGTGGTATTTTCCGGCGACCACAATGACCCGGAGTCCTGGTGGGAGTGGGCCGATAAGGGTAAGCAGGAGGAACGGATCAAGCGGTTCAAGCGCAAACTTGCGCTGGGGAAGACTGAAAAGACGGACCCACTTTCAATCTTGATCGTTAATAATATGCTCCTCACCGGCTTTGACGCGCCGGTAGAACAGGTGCTTTATCTGGACCGCAAGATCGTCGCCCACGATCTGTTACAGGCGATTGCCCGCGTAAACCGCACTTCGGGAACAAAGAAGTGCGGCTACGTCGTGGATTATATCGGAGTCGCACGCCATTTGAACGAAGCGCTGAAGGACTACGACGGCCAGGATATCAAGGGAGTCTTCATCGACATTACCGCTGAATTGCCGAAGCTACTGGATCGGCGCGCTCGTGCAGTGGCCGTGTTCAGTGATCGCGGGATTACCGATCTCCAAGGACAGGTCACGGACTGCGTCGCATTGCTGGAAGACCTTAGAATCAGGGCTGACTTCATTAACAAGCTCCGGATGTTCTATGAGACGCTGAACATTCTGGAGCATCGCCCTGAGGTTCCTGGCGACGTTTTCAGAGATGCCAAGCTGCTCGGGTTCATCAATAAGGTAGCCGCGAACCTCTACCGGGACCCGGCATTGAACCTGCTGGGGGTAGCCGAGAAGGTAAAGGCGCTGATCAACGGTCATGTCTCAGCGCGGGGCGTGGACCCGAAGATTCCACCGACCACGATCACGGATGCCGAGTTTGAGAAAGTGCTTCTGGCGCAAGCCACGGTTCGCGCGCGCGCCGCCCAAATGCAGCACGCTGCCCGATACCACATCATCGGATTTGCAGGCCAGAATCCAGCTTACGCCCGCAAGATGAGTGAGAAGTTGGAGGAAATTCTCCAGCGTTTCAAAGACGATTGGGATGCCTTGGAGCGAGAATTGCGGAAGTTTGTCGAGCAACTACGGCAGGGTGACAGGAATGACTTCCCGGACCTGGATTCTCGCGCGCAGGTTCCGTTCGTCCGGCTTGTGCTTGAGGAGTGCGCAAAGGGCCACCAGCTCACGGACCAGCAGAGAAGGGCGGCCATCCAAGCCACGCTCGACATGGTGGACCGGATTCGTCAGGAGATTCCGGCTGTGGGCTTCTGGAAGAACCCACACGCGCGTGAGATGCTCACACGGCGTCTGGTGCGCGATCTCGATGGTTCTGGCATTTGCAGGCGCGGTACTGAGCGCGCCTTGGCGCAACAACTAGTGGCGCTGGCAAAGGAAAACCATGAGATTCTGGTGCGCGCATGATTGAGGCTTTGCATCTGGCTGGACTCGCCTTCGAAGTTCGCCGTAGTTCCAAGCGAAGGACGTTGGGGCTCACTGTGGATCGGGGCGGCGAGCTCGTCGTTCACGCTCCGGATAATGTGAGTCTGGCCGACCTGGAGCAGTGGACCCGGAAGAAGCTCCTGTGGGTTCACCGAAAACTGGCGATCAAGGAAGCGTTGGTCCCGCGCACGCGTCCGCCCGAATATGTAACAGGGGAAACTTTCCACTACCTCGGGCGCGGCTATCGTTTGGCGATCGTTGACCATCAGGAGAAGTCTTTGGTTTTTGATGGCCATCGTTTCGCTTTGCGTCGTGACGCCCGCTCTACTGCGGATGAGCAGTTCCGAAAGTGGTACATCGACCGCGGTTCGGAGTGGATCATCAAACGCGTGAATCTGGTGGCAAGGCGGGTTACCGCGCAGCCAACTCGGGTCGAGGTTAAGGATTTAGGATACCGCTGGGGATCGTGCGGCAAGACTGGGATCGTCTTTTTCAACTGGCGTTTGCTGCAACTACCGGCAAGGTTGACGGATTACGTCATTTGCCATGAATTGATTCACCTGCGTGAACATAACCACGGGCCGGCTTTCTGGGCACTGCTCGATTCAGTACTACCTGACTGGCGCGAGCGAAAAGATGAACTCGCGACGCGTGCGTCGACCATACGCTGGTTTGGCATGTTTGAATGCTCAGCTGGTGCAGTTGGCGACAACCAGATCACGACGTGACACTAATTGCCTAGCGCTTTCGCCGATTATTGGAACCAGCACTGCAGCGCCAGTAAAGCCTGGGCGGAGTCACACCAAACCCTTGGGTGCAATCCGTGCCTGCCCAAAATGAAGCAAAGCATAAACCAATCCGGCGACTTTCCAGTTTGCCGGGTTTTACCATTCACTAAACTTTGCCCATACGAATTATCTTTTGAACAGCCCTGTAGATGGCATCGTCGTCGATTCCATCTACCGGAATCGCCGGCCGGGATTTCTGCAGCCAATGATCATATGGTGTAAACGCGATCAGGATGCCGAGGTCGTCGACGCTGTAAACCACCTCCTTCTGGCACGTCGCCGGCGAGAGGCTCTGCTTCTCAACGTCGCAATCAAACCACCGCCGCAAGGCAGCGACCGCTATTGCTTGTTCAGAGGGCACTTCGTCGATCGTGCCGTCGGCACGCCGGATCCACAACATCGCCAGACCACCCGGGGTGGCACTGCGAAATCTTTGAATGAAACCTCGGTAAGTCATGGTTTTTCCTTACCTCCCGGGCCGCGGCGGACCTTGCGAGCTCGAGATGTTGAATTCGGCTTGACCGAACGAGATTTCGCGTCCAAATCAGAAGTCTCGTTCTCCTCTTCTCCGGGAGTTGGCCGGAAGTCAATTGGATACCGCTTCACCCTCATCATGAACTGGAGAAAATTTTTGTTGATGTCGAGCTCTTTCGGTTCCGTTGTCGTGGGTGGATTCTTCGGCATGTCATTCGGCTTGTTCTGATTCATGTTGTTCTCCATTCTTCGGGTTTGAATTGCTCGGGCCCTGTTGAGACAACCTTGGAGTTCGACCGAACTCGCCAGTGAGCCAGCGGGATAGTGTCCGGCCGCGTAGGACAGCCGCTCAGGCGATCGTCAGCCCGGCTTCAGTCATGCCGACCGGCAACGCCCAGGCATAACGATGCTCGACGACCAGAGCGTTGCCGTACCAAGTTGGATCCGCCTGGACGTGTTCATCAATCCATGTGCTGGCCCTGGAGGTGAGCGGGCAAAAGAGGAACAGTGTGCCCGCATTTCGAATGATTAAATCTGGTGTTGTTTTCATGTTTGCGGGCTCCTAAGACCCGCCGCATCAGCTGTGAAGCTATCGCACCGTGATGGCACATTAAGAATCTATGTATCCATTCGGTTGCGGGGCACGAAGCAAGTCCGTGCCGCTCGTGATGTAGTTTTAGGCTAACTCTGTCGGCCAGTGCTGTCAATCACACGAGGAAAAGGAAGGGCGATAACCGCGTCAGGTGCGCATACAGTCAGGATGGGTGGTCCCGAGGGCGGCCAGCCTGCAGAAATAACCGCCGAAATCCACGCGGTTCGATGCGGCACGCTGTTTGGATTCGTGGCCGAAAGGCAAGCGGATCGTCACACTCTGTCGAAAATCTTAGGAAGAGGTATTCGCAGGCCTTTGCTGATTTTTTCGACGTTGAGGAGCGAGACGTTCCGCGTACCCCGCTCGATGCCGGAGTAATACGTCCGGTGCAATCCACAGCGGTAGGCCGCCTCCTCCTGGGTAATTGCCTGCTCCTCCCGAATACGGCGGAGGGCGCGGCCGAAACGAATGCGAATGTCGAGCGGCATCGTGTGCCATTTTGGGAGTATGCAGCCGATGAGTCGACATCCAATGAGTCACATTGTTGTTGACCGATCACAACGGAGAGTTCAACATGTTTCGCACAAAAAGTTCTTACGAATCGAGTGGATCTAGGCCAGAGCCGTTAGTGGAGGAATTTATGTTTGGCGACGACTATATACGGAAGATTGGTCTCGCAACTGAGAACGCGGCAAAGGCCGCTCTCTTTAAGTTTCTCTTTGCGCAATATGTCAAAAACCGAATGGAAAATGGGAAAGACGACAGGCCTGATGAGGATTTCGCCGCGACGCTTGCCGCGGCCGTTACAAACCGGGTCTTCGGTGAGGACGCTGCCAATGATGCCGGGAAACAATTCGCTGCACAAAATGCGGAGCTCATTTCAATCTTGGCGCACATGCTGTCAGCGGACGACAGAGTGTGTGCCGTCCTGAGTGGCGCCGCCTACAACACATGCTACGCACGCTATGTAGGAGCGGGAGGAAGTCGTGGGATGTTTTCGAACGCATTCCTTGCGTACGTGCGCACTCTGAGCCGGGATGACTCATATGCGACTACCCGCGCAAAAGCACTCGATCGAATTGTCACCCTAGGCAGCGGAATTCTGAAGCCAATTGAATCAATGCTTTCCCTCGGCATATTCCGGCCGCTCCCGGACAGTCCAAATGAACGAAGCTTTTACGATGACGTTCACCACTTCGCAACTATTGTTGGAGCTTTGTGAAAACATCAGCATGGGTTGTGACGCCTGCTGATAGCCGCCAAAATCTTAAGTCGTTAGCAACAGCTGTCATCGAAAGGCCCTGAGCAAGCAGCACGCGGATTTACGCAGCGGACCCGAACACATGCGGTCTCCCAAGCTTTCTCCCATTCGCTCGGGCGTTGTGCCAAGCAGGGCGCTGTCCGATACGGAACAGGACCAAAGACGTAGGAAAGAATTTTCGTGTCTTGGTGGGGTCCACGCCGAAAACCGTTGTGCGTTGCGGTACGGGCAGCGGTTAAGGAAGACAAATGACCAACGTGTTCTGCATAAAATGTGGCACTGAGAACCCCGAAGATGCCGATTTCTGCTACAAGTGCGGGAAGAAGCTATTCAGGCCTGATACGAATTTTCCCGCCGTTCCGACTACTGCCTCGTCAGAAACAGTTGAACCTCAATCAGCATCTCTTCCATCGAGCGAGCCAGCGGTGGCAACACCCGCAATTGGAGCGCAAGATTGGGCACAGAGTCGAATTGCCGGATTAAAGGGCGCCGGACCAGTATTAACGCCAGATAACGTTCCTCCGAATCTCGCTCAGAGTCGCACAGAATCTGAAGCAGAACGTATTCGGCGCGAACATCCAAATCTGGTTGGTATTGGCGGATGGCTGCTGTGGTTCTGCATCGTTATTACGATCATTTCACCCGCTGTAGTAGTGATTGGAGCAATTGCCAAGCCGTCACTTTCCTCACTTCTAGACCTTGGATTAGCAGTTTATGGAATCTTCGCCGGCGTGAAACTGTGGAAAATTGATCCGAAGGCGCTCACGTACACGAAGGTTTTTCTGTGGATTCAGTTCGGCCTAGGCGTGTTGTTTTCGCTTACTCAAATCATGGTTGCGGTGACGGAGCCAGCACATCCGGGAAGCCCTGATACCGCTGGTGGTCGCATGTTTGTGGGATCGATCATCTGGCTTTTGTACTTCGCAAAATCGAAACGGGTCAAAGCCACATTTGGCCATTCAATTTCAGGAGTTAGTGAGGCTAGCTCCAGCCCTTCCCCAATAATAATCGCGGCAGAGGCAGAGAGCACCCCAGCTTTGGCTGGAACGGAACCTACTGCCGCGTCCGCACAAGTGGCCGCTGCCGCAGCTGCTCCGGCGCGGGCACAGGAACAGCCGGCGGCGACTCAGACTGACTCTACGGAACGAAAAAAGTGGTTCGCCATGGTTTCGCTGGTCATGCTCGCTCTCCTGCTTGGCATCTATTTCTTGATGTCCCATCTGGCCGAGACCGCCCCTAATATCACACCACAACCCGCGCCGCATCCGGCCCAGGACATTACCCCGGTGAAGGTACAAACCAAGGTTAATCCGAAGGATGGCCTAACGTATGTCTGGATTGCACCAGGCCAGTTCATGATGGGTTGTTCGCCGGGAGACGGTGAATGCCTAGACTCTGAGAAGCCATCGCATCTGGTAAAGATCAGCAAGGGTTTCTGGATAGGACAAACGCTGGTGACGCAGGCTGCCTACCAGCGGGTGACGGTGGACAGCAGGAACCCCATCGACTTTCCTGGAGAGCGGTTGCCGGTGAAACAAGTTAGTTGGGATGAAGCACGGTCGTACTGCAAAGCGGTGGGTATGCGGCTCCCGACGGAGGCGGAATGGGAGTATGCGGCGCGGGCGGGGAGCACGACGGCGCGTTACGGGGATCTGGGTGCGATCGCCCGGTACCATGACAACAGTGGGGAGAGTACCAAGCCGGTGGCGCAAAAGCAGCCGAATGCGTGGGAGCTGTACGAAATGGAGGGCAACGTTTGGGAGTGGGTCCAGGACTGGTACGATCGGAATTATTACGGACAATCGCCGGCCACCGACCCACAAGGGCCTTCCTCAGGGCTGTCTCGCGTGTTGCGGGGCGGCTCCTGGGTCAGCAACGGCCGCGTTTCCTTTCGCTACGCGCTCGAACCGGGTAGTCACTACAACGACAGCGCGTTCCGTTGTGTCGGTAAATAACTTTTACTCTTCACTTTTTCTCTTTTGCTGATGCGACGATTCGAGGTCAGCAGCCGGGTAAATCTCGTCAAGAACGATGATCCGGAGTGCGCCATACCTGTGGAACAGCGTAATGCGGTCGGCATTTAAGTAACGCGACCAGCGCGGCGCGAATCCGGAGCACCAGACAAAACCCTTTCAATCGGGCCGGGTTTACTTAATTACAGAAGATCGAGGTCTGGACTATGAAGAAGACGCTACTCGTGCTATTCGGTTTGGTTCTGGCGTTTGCCCTGGCTGCGCCGCCCAACGCGAGTGCGCAAGTGGCAATTGGAATCGGCGTTGGACCCTACGGGTACGTTGCGCCTGCGCCTTATCCCTATTATGCCTGCGGCTACTATCCTTACTATCCTTGCGCCTATCCCTACGGTGGAGTCCTAATCGGCGGCGGTTGGTATGGCGGAGGCTGGGGCCGTGGCTACTACGGCTACCGCGGCGGTGGGGTTTATCGCGGCGGCTATGGATACCGCGGGGGTGGCTACGGCTATCGGGGAGGCGGGCACGTTGCCGGCGGCTTCAGCGGTGGGCAAGGCGGAGGCGGACGGCGCTAAAATCCGTTCCGCAAGGTGAATCTAGCTTTTCGCCCCTTCAGCCGAACCGGGTTGAGGAGGCTTTGTTTTGCGGAGGAGCGTCCTGTGGCTCCGAGTCCAGGAGCTGGACTCGAACTTGC
>Ga0187880_1003688_pt1 | contig 11586 bp, 8 predicted proteins | sample June2016WEW_19_4_FD_132998 | JGI IMG/M metagenome (GOLD analysis project Ga0187880, IMG submission 132998) | Peatland microbial communities from SPRUCE experiment site at the Marcell Experimental Forest, Minnesota, USA - June2016WEW_19_40 | ecosystem: Environmental > Terrestrial > Soil > Wetlands...
AGGGCTATCTGCTTACCGGGCGGCATGGACTCTTCAACTGCTACGAGGCGTTGATCCACATCGTCGACTCGATGTTCAACCAGCACGCTAAGTGGCTGAAGGTCACGTCGCACCTGCCGTGGCGGCGGAAGATCGCGTCACTAAACTACCTGCTGGCCTCGCATGTCTGGCGCCAGGATCACAACGGCTTCACCCACCAGGATCCTGGGTTCATCGACCACGTCGTGAACAAGAAGGCCGAAATCGTGCGTGTTTACCTTCCGCCGGACGCGAACTGCCTGCTCTCGGTAATGGACCACTGCCTGCGCAGCCGCCATTACGTCAACGTCGTGATCGCGGGCAAACACCCCGCGCCGCAGTGGCTCTCCATGGACGCCGCCATCAAGCACTGCACCGAGGGCATCGGCATCTGGCAGTGGGCTAGCAACGACCAGGGCGTTGCCCCCGACGTGGTCATGGCCTGCTGCGGCGACGTGCCCACGCTCGAGACGCTCGCTGCCGTCTCCATTCTGCGCGAGCGCCTGCCCGGCCTGAGAATCCGGGTGGTCAACGTCGTGGACCTCATGCGGCTGGAGCCCCAAACCGAGCACCCACACGGCCTGAGCGACAGGGATTTCGACGAGCTGTTCACCAAGGACAAGCCGGTCATCTTCGCTTTCCATGCCTACCCGTGGCTGATCCACCGGCTGACCTACCGCCGCACCAACCACGACAACATCCACGTCCGTGGTTATAAGGAAGAAGGCACCATCACTACGCCCTTCGACATGGCGGTACTCAACGATCTGGACCGCTTCCACCTGGTGATGGACGCCATCGACCGCCTGCCGCAGACCGGCGACCCGGGCATTTACCTGAAGCAGCAACTCAAGGATAAGCTGATCGAGCACAAGCAATACATCGACAAGAACGGCGAGGACTTGCCGGAGATTCGTAACTGGAAATGGAGCAACCCCAAATGAACGCGCAACAGCTTATAGACACCGCGAGGGCGATGGTCGCCGGCGACAAGGGCCTGCTGGCGATGGACGAAAGCACTCCCACCTGCAACAAACGATTTGCAAAGCTAGGAATCCCTCAGACCGAGGAGACCCGGCGCACGTATCGGGAGTTGATTGTGACCACGCCCGGTCTCGAAGAGAGCATTAGTGGCGCGATCCTCTCCGACGAGACGATCCGCCAGCGCAAGAACGACGGTACTCCCTTTGCTAAAGCCCTCACCGATTCGGGAATCATTCCCGGCATCAAAGTTGACGCCGGTGCAAAGGACATGGCGGGTCATCCCGGAGAAAAAGTGACTGAGGGTCTGGACGGACTGCGCGACCGCCTGGCTGCATACTCTGAAATGGGCGCCCGTTTTGCGAAGTGGCGCGCGGTGATTGCCGTGAGCGATGTCATCCCCAGCCGGGCCTGCATCGAGGCCAACGCGCACGCGCTGGCTCGCTATGCCGCGTTGTGCCAGGAAGCCGGACAGGTCCCCGTCGTCGAACCGGAAGCGCTCATGGACGGCGACCATACCCTGGAGCGGTGCCGCCAGGTGACGGAGGACGTGCTGCGAACGGTTTTCAACCAGCTTTACACGCAACGTGTGCTGCTGGAGGGTATGATCCTGAAGCCCAACATGGTGCTTCCGGGATTGGCCTGCGCGAGACAGGAAGGGGTGGACGAGGTGGCCGACGCCACGGTCGAGTGCCTTTTGCGAGCCGTCCCCGCTGCCGTTCCGGGGATTGCGTTCTTGTCTGGGGGCCAACCCAGTGAACTGGCCTCGGCCCGTTTGAATGCCATGAATGCCCGGTTCAAGTCGCGGGTGCCTTGGGCGTTGGCGTTTTCATTTGCCCGCGCCATCCAGCAACCCGCCTTGGAGATTTGGCGAGGCCAGGAGGCGCACGTGCCGGCGGCGCAGCAAGCTCTCTATCATCGAGCCGACTGCAACCGGGCTGCGCGCCGCGGCGAATACAGTGCCGTGATGGAACCTCCGACACAGAAGGAATGACGGCGATGAATGAGTGAAAGCACGGTTCCCACCAGCACGGAGGATCGGTTCGCGACAGTATTCATCACGACCAAGTCCCTTACTGGAAACGCGTCCATTATGATTGGCGTTTCTGGGTCGGGCGCCGTAGGAAATTAGCAGAGCCCCACAGACTATGAGCCAAAGCGTCCTGTATCCCCTGCGAATCGAACCCATCTATCAGTACCGGCTGTGGGGTGGCCGGCGTTTGGCCAGCCTGATCTCCGCACCGCTGCCGGGCGGACCTATCGGCGAAGCGTGGCTACTCAGCGACCGCGATGACCATCCGAGCCGTGTTGCCGATGGGACCCTCAAAGGGCGGACCATCGCTCAACTGCTGGAGGAGTTTCCACAACAGGTGATGGGAAAGCTGGCCGGGCGATTCCGCAGATTCCCACTGCTGCTGAAGTTCCTCGACGCGCGTGAGTTGCTCTCGGTGCAAGTTCATCCCACGGATACGCACACGGACCTGCTGCCACTGGGTGAGACGGGGAAAACCGAAGCGTGGGTCGTGCTGGAGGCCGGGCCAAAGAGCCGCATCTATGCGGGTCTGAAACCAGGCACCACGGAAGCCGATCTGCGGCAGGCGCTCACGAGCGGAGGGGTGGCGGACCGCCTCGCGTACTTCACTCCGAAGCCCGGCGACGCCGTCTTTCTGCCGGCTGGGACGGTTCACTCTCTGGGCGGCGACATCATGGTGTTCGAGGTTCAGCAGAACAGCGACGTGACGTTTCGCCTGTATGACTGGAACCACGTCGACGCCAAGACAGGCAAACCACGCGCGCTCCAGGTCGATCAGGCGCTTGCCTGCATTGACTTTGGCGAGTGTGCGGGCGGCCTGGTGGCGCCTGTGGTTGAGGCGACGGAGCCTGTGGAACGCGAGCGACTCTTTCACTGCAAGCATTTCTGGTTGTCGCGCCTGCACGCAGAGTCGCCATTTACCGTTGGCGCGCCGGGTGTGCCGAGGGTGCTGGCATGCATCGAGGGAACCGGCCAGGTCGAGCACGGCGGCGCCACGTATGCCGCCGGTAAAGGCGACGTCTTCCTGTTGCCTGCGGCTCTCGGAGCGTGCATGTTTCAGCCGCAAGGCGCAGTGAACGTGCTGGAAATTGGGATACCGGGATGAAAAAACTGATTGTGTTCGATCTGGACGGCACCCTTGCCGAGAGCAAATCGTCTCTTGACGCTGACATGTCGCGTCTGCTGCATGACCTTCTTGGCATTGTCAAGGCAGCCGTGATTTCGGGCGGCGATTGGCCGCAGTTTGAAAAACAGGTGCTCTCCCATCTTCCGCACGACGCAAGCCTTGCGAACCTGTCGATTCTTCCTACATGCGGAACCAAGTTCTTCCGCTACGCAGGGGACTGGAAAAAGCTTTACTCGGAAGATTTCACCTCGGACGAGAAGGCGAAGATCGTCGCTGCGCTTGAGAAGGCGGTTGCAGAGGCGGGCCTCAGGGCCGAGAGGGTCTGGGGCGAGGCGATTGAAGACCGGGGCAGCCAGATCACATTCTCCGCACTAGGTCAGCAGGCCCCCTTGGAAGAAAAGAAGAAATGGGATCCAGATTTTGCCAAGCGGAAGAAGATCAAAGCGATTCTCGATCTTCTCATCCCTGGCTTTTCCGTCCGCCTGGGCGGCGCCACATCCGTCGATGTCACCAAGCCAGGCATAGACAAAGCCTACGGAGTCAGAAAACTAAGAGACGTTCTCGGCATTTCATTAAAAGAGATGATCTTCATAGGCGATGCCCTGTTCGCGGGAGGCAACGACTATCCGGCCGAACAGGCAGGTGTCGTGTCTATCCCGGTTCAGGGTCCCAACGAGACTAAGCGGGTGGTCGAAGCGATCATCGCTTGCTTGTCGGATCGCGGTCAGGAAGCCTTATGAGTGAATTCAAGCTGCGGCGCCTGGGGCTCATGATGGAGCCGGAACCGGGCAATCCCCAGGAGGTCGAAGGCGTCCTGAATCCGGCTGCAGCGCGTGGCCCCGATGGCCATCTTTACCTCTTCCCACGGCTGGTTGCCAAGGGGAACTACTCGCGGATCGGCATCGCACGAGTGCAATTCAACGAAGCCGGCGATCCGGCAGGCGTCGAGCGGCTCGGCATCGCGCTGGAGCCGGAAGCCGACTACGAGCGGCGGCCCGGCGGCGGTGGTGGCTGCGAAGATCCTCGGATCACGTTCGTGGAGCCTCTCCAGCGTTACCTGATGACGTATACGGCATTCTCGGCGCGAGGTCCACGGATCGCCCTAGCGACATCGGAAGACCTCTTCCACTGGAACCGCCTTGGGCTGGCAACCTTTGGACGGTATCGCGACGTCGACATCGGCGACGTGGACGACAAAGATGCCAGCGTCTTCCCCGTCGCCATTCCGAATCCGTCCGGGAAACCGGAACTGGCCATGCTTCACCGGCCACTGTTTCCCGGCACCCGCCCGGAGGAGACCGCCTTCCACCCCGCGTCCCGTAAGGTGGATCTCGATCGGGAAAGCATCTGGATTTCTTACTGCGCGATGGCCTCGGGGGGCGGTGAGCCATGTCGCCTCGGTGCGTTTGCCTCTCATCACCGGCTGGCGACTCCGGTGTCGCCCTGGGAACGCCTCAAAATCGGCGGCGGCACTCCGCCCATTTTCAGCCGGCACGGCTGGCTGATCGTTTACCATGGCGTGTGTGACATGGAAGAGCCGGGCAACGCTGGACACGAACTGTGCTACTCGGCTGGGGTGATGGTGCTCTCGAAGGAGCATCCGCGCATGATCCGCTATCGTTCGTCAGAGCCCGTGTTGACGCCGGTGCTGCCGCAAGAACGGCGCGGGACGGTCGCCAACGTCGTTTTCCCCACCGGCATCGACCGCCGCGAGGATCTTGGCTCACCGGAGCGCTTCGATGTCTATTACGGGATGGCCGACAACCGGATTGGCGCGGCACGCCTTGACGTGCCGGATCTCGTGCCGCCAGTAGGAGGCGCCGACGCGCCGGCGGCAAAGGTGTAGGGTGCCCGAGCCGGGCGTGACCCGGTGGAAGGAGATGGTCATCGTGAAGCCGAATGCGGGTAAGCCCGAGCCCAAGCCTATGAGCTCTACGAGCAGCGAGGCCACGCCGATGGCCACGCGGACCAAGATTGGTTTGAGGCGGAGCAGTTCGTGACACCGAAGGGACGAAGATGAGAATCAAGTCCAAGGATTTCCGTGTGCGGCGTGGAGAAAAGGTCGACCTCAAAGAGTGGCCGACCGCTGTCAAGCCCTTTTTCAAGTCGAAGAAGGAGTATCAAAAGCTCCTGGGAGAACACGCTGAGGAGTTGAGTTCCCTCCAACAGCTTCACTACGCGTCCAACCGCTATGCGCTGCTGCTGGTTCTTCAAGGGATGGACGCCGCCGGCAAGGACGGCGTCATTCGGCACGTCATGTCCGGAGTCAATCCGCAAGGCTGCCAGGTTTCGAGTTTCAAACAGCCCAGCGCCGAGGAGCTGCAGCATGATTTTCTCTGGCGCACGACGCTCCGGCTTCCTGAACGCGGGCAGATCGGCATCTTCAATCGGTCCTACTATGAGGAAGTGCTGGTCGTTCGGGTGCATCCGGAGATTCTCCGCAGCCAGGGACTTTCGGAAGAGTTGGGCGAAGGGAAAACCATCTGGGAAGAGCGGTATCGCTCCATCGTGGACCTGGAGGAGCATCTCCACCGGAACGGCACCCGGATCGTCAAGGTCTTCCTCCATCTGTCCAAGGGCGAACAGCGCAAGCGCTTCCTGGAGCGCATTGATGAGCCGGACAAAAACTGGAAATTCAGTCTCGCGGACATTCACGAGCGGAGGTACTGGAAGCATTACATCAAGGCTTATGAGGCTTGCCTGAGCGCGACCAGCACCCTTCACGCGCCCTGGTATGTGGTTCCCGCCGATGATAAGGAGAATGCCCGGCTGATTATTTCCCAAATTGTCCTGGATGCGCTCAAGGAACTCAAGATGGCATATCCCAAGACCACGGCGAAGCGCCGGCGGGAATTGGAATCGATCCGCAAGTTGCTGGCGGAGTGACGTGTGACTATGGTTTCCGGCCTCACCAGCGATGAAGCCCGCCGCCGGCTCGAGAAGTTCGGTCCCAACGCGGTGCCCGACACCGCTTTCGATCCGTTGCGCAGGGCGCTGACGAAGTTCTGGGCTCCGGTTCCCTGGATGCTCGAAGCTGCGATCGTGCTCGAGCTCGTTCTCGGCAAGTATGTCGAGGCGGCGATCATCGCGGGTCTTCTGGCCTTCAACGCCGCGCTCGGGTTCTTCCAGGAAGGGCGCGCCCAGGCGACTCTTGCCGCGCTGAAGTCGCGGCTCGCGCTGAACGCTTCGGTCCGTCGCGACAATGTTTGGGCGACCGTGCCGGCCGCCGAGCTTGTGCCGGGTGACGTCGTGAAGCTATCGGTCGGCGCGGTGGTTGCCGCCGACGTGCGTCTGACGGAAGGCGGGATCCTGCTCGATCAGTCCATGCTCACTGGCGAATCCGTTCCGATCGAAGCTGCCGCCGGGTTCGAGACCTATGCAGGGGCGCTGGTGCGGCGCGGCGAAGCCGTTGCGGAAGTCACCGCGACGGGAGCGCGCACAAAGTTCGGACGCACCGCGGAGCTGGTTCGAACCGCGCACGTCGAAAGTTCCCAGCAGAAGGCGGTCCTGCGCGTGGTGCGCAATCTCGCGATGTTCAATGGCGTCCTCATCGTGATGCTGGTGGGGTATGCCTATGCTCTCAAACTGCCGCCTGGTGAGATCATCCCTCTGGTGCTAACTGCGATTCTCGCTTCGATCCCGGTGGCGCTGCCGGCTACCTTTACCCTCGCGGCCGCACTCGGTGCGCGCGCGCTGGCGCATCTGGGCGTCCTTCCAACGCGCCTCTCCGCAGTGGACGAGGCGGCAAGCATCGAGGTCCTGTGCTCGGACAAGACCGGCACGCTGACACTCAACGAGCTGAAGGTAACCGCCGTACACCCTATGCCCGGCTTCGACGGATCGCACGTTCTGGGGATGGCTGCCCTCGCCAGTTCGGATGGCGGGCAGGACCCCGTGGACGCGGCCATACGCTCCGCCGCCGCCCAGGCCGCCGCCTCCGATCTGCCGAAACTGAGTAAGTTTGTGCCTTTCGATTCCGCCACGAAGATGTCCGAGGCCACGGCTGTCGATACGAGCGGCGCAACGGTGCGCGCCGTGAAGGGAGCCTTTGCCGCGGTCGTGGGTCTTACGCAACCATCGCCCGATGCGTTCGCGAGCGCGGAACAACTCGAGGCGCAGGGCTTCCGGGTTCTGGCCGTCGCGGTGGGTCCGCCAGAGGCGATGAAACTCGCGGGAATCATCGCCCTCAGCGATCCCCCTCGACCGGATTCGGCAGCGCTCATTACGGAGTTGCACGCGTTGGGCGTCAGTACCGTTATGGTGACCGGCGATGCCCCTGCGACGGCAGCGATCGTGGCCCGCGCGGTGGGGCTGGACGGAGCGATCTCGCCCCCCGGGCCCATCCCCGACGGTGTGCGCCCCGGGGATTTCTCTGTCTTTGCCGGCGTGCTCCCAGAGGGAAAGTACGATCTGGTCAAGGCGTTCCAGAAGAGCGGCCACGTTGTCGGCATGTGCGGCGATGGAGCCAACGACGCGCCGGCTCTGCGCCAGGCGCAGATGGGAATCGCGGTATCCACTGCGACCGATGTCGCTAAGTCGGCGGCCGGCATCGTACTGACTACGCCGGGACTCGGCGGTATCGTCGCTTCGGTTAAGGAAGGGCGCGTTACCTTCCAGCGGATCCTGACTTACGCGCTCAACTCGGTTAACAAGAAAACTGTGCAGGTGCTCTTCCTGGCGGTGGGCCTGGTCATGACCGGACACGCGATCCTGACTCCCATGTTGATGGTCATTATCATGCTCACCGGCGACCTCCTCGGCATGTCCTTGACGACGGACAATGTGCGCCCTTCCCCAACTCCCAATGCCTGGCGAATCGGCAACCTGACGATCGCAGGCGTCTTCGTGGGCGTCTGCGAGCTGGTCTTTGGCACCACCGTTCTGGCCGTCGCCAAATACCGCTTGGGTTTTGGAATCGAGACGCTAAGAACCGTGGCCTTCGTGGCCATCGTGTTCGGCAATCAAGCGACGACCTATATGAATCGTGAGCGCCAGCGCATGGGGTCCTCTCCCCCGAGCCCTTGGCTGATCGGGTCGTCTGTAGTGGATGTGCTGATCGCCTCCACGCTGGCGACTTGTGGCATCGCCATGGCTCCTCTGCCTGTGCTCGTTGTAGGAGGAACACTCGTGTCGGCAGCGGTCTTCGCATTCCTCTCGGACTTTGCCAAAGTCCCCATGTTCAATCGTCTCAGGATCGGGTAGACAGTAGACTTGCCGGGATTGCCGTGGCAACCACCTGTGCCGTCGCTCCTTGCACGCCATTGCACGCTGGAATTGCGCGCTGGGAAACCTCGGTTAGAGACTCGATCCCGTCAGGGCGATCGGAACGTCGCGAAGACGCACCTCACCATCAAGCGGACCCTGTCACCGAGGTACCTTCGTCCGTCGCTTCGCGTTCCCAGTCGCTCGACCTGGAACGGTGCTGTGCGGTCCCGCTCGGGCGCGTGTCCCCGCTACTCGGATCCGATCGCCCCAGCCTCTCCGCGTCTTCGAATGCCCACGCCATCCCACCAATGCTGGAGGCTGTCGAAGTACAGATACACCACCGGTGTCGTGTACAGCGTCAGCAACTGGCTCATAATCAGGCCGCCGATGATGGTAATGCCCAGCGGGCGGCGTAGTTCGGATCCAGTGCCGGTTCCCAGCGCGAGCGGCAAGGCTCCCAGGAGCGCGGCCATGGTGGTCATCAGGATCGGGCGGAAGCGCAACCTGCACGCTTCGACGATCGAGTCGTAGGAGTTCTTGCCCTCGTTCCGCTCGGCCGCCAGAGCGAAGTCGATCATCATGATGGCGTTCTTCTTGACGATGCCGATCAGCAGAATGATGCCGATGATGGCGATGATACTGAGGTCCGTGTGGGTGAGAAGAAGCGCCAGCAGCGCGCCGACGCTTGCCGCCGGAAGACTGGAGATGATGGTGATGGGATGGACGTAACTCTCATACAGCATCGCAAGGATGAGGTAGACGCTCACGAGTGCCGCCGCAATGAGGACCGGTTCGCTCGCAAGCGAGGCTTCATAGGCTTGGGCGGTGCCAGCGAATTCGGTCTGGATCGTCGCCGGAAGCCCGACCTTCGCCGCCACCGCCGTCGTGGCATTCACGGCGTCGCCCAGCGCAACCCCTGGCTTCAGATTGAAGGAAACCGTCACCGCCGGAAACAGACCCTGGTGAGTCACCGTGAGCGGCGCGGTGGTGGGGGCGAACGTCGCGAAAGCGCTCATCGGGACCTGTTGTCCGCTCGGCGACGTCACATAGATCTGCCGCAGGAACAGAGGATTCTGCCAGAACTCCGGCGACGCCTCCATCACCACGTGGTACTGATTCAGAGACGTGTACATAGTCGATACCTGGCGCTGGCCGAATGCGTCGTAAAGCGTGTTGTCGATGACTTGTGGCGTAATGCCGAAACGCGCGGAAGTGGCGCGATCGTACTGAATCATGGCTTGCAGCCCACGGTTCTGCTGATCGCTGCTCACGTCCGAAATGATCGAAATGGTCTTAAACCCTGCGACCATCTTGGGGGCAAACCGATTGAGGTCATCCAGATTGTCGCCGCTCATCGTGAACTGGTATTGAGCGTTGCTCTGCCGGCCACCGACGCGCAGATCCTGCGCGGCTTGTAAGTATAGGGTGGCGCCCGGCACTTTGGCCAACTTGGGCCGCAGCCGCGCGATGATGAGGTCGGCCGAAATCTTGCGCTGTTCGAGCGGTTTTAGCGAGATGAACAGACGCGCCGTGTTGTACGTGCTGCCTCCCGTAAACCCGTTCACGGTATCGACGGCCGGGTCGGCGGCGACGATATTGATCATCGGCAGCATGATCTTATCCATGGCTTGGAACGAGGTATCCTGGTCGGCTGTAATCGACCCCTGAATCCGTCCGTTATCCTGTTGCGGGAAAAATCCCTTGGGTATGCGAATGAACAGGTAGGCGTTAAGCCCGATTGTGGCCAGCAGCACCAGCAGCGTAATCGCCCGAAAACGGAGCGCGACGGAGAGGGTGCTTCCATACAGATTCACCACCCACTCGAAAGCCCGCTCGGTGGTGCGGTATATCCGGCCGTGGGACTGTTTTTCCTTTAACAGATGAGCGCACATCATGGGAGTTGCGGTAAGCGACACCACCATGGAAACCGCGATGGCGACGGAAAGCGTCACCGCGAATTCGCGAAACAGGCGGCCCACGATGCCGCCCATCAGAAGCAGGGGAATGAACACCGCAATCAACGAAACGCTGATGGTGAAAACCGTTGAGCCCACTTCCTGCGCGCCTTTCAGCGCGGCCTCGAAAGGATGCATGCCCTGTTCGAGATAACGCGTGATGTTCTCGATCACGACGATCGCGTCGTCGACCACAAACCCGGTGGAGATGGTCAGCGCCATCAGCGAGAGATTGTCGAGACTGTAGCCGAGCAGGTACATCACGCCGAATGTTCCCACCAGCGATACGGGGACGGCGACGCTGGGAATAAAGGTCGTGCGCGCGTTTCTCAGGAAGACGAAGACCACCAGAATCACGAGTATCACCGAGATAATGAGTGTCTTCTCCGTGTCGTGCACGGACGCCCTGATGGTGACCGTCTGGTCCATAGCCACCTTGACATCGATCGAGTGCGGAATCGAGGCTTCAATCTCCGGAAGGACGGCCCGGATGCTATCCACAGTATCGATGATGTTCGCCCCGGGTTGACGGAAGACGATGACCAGAACGGATGGCTTACCGTTTGCGTAACCCGAATTGCGAAGGTCTTCCACGGCATCCTGGGCCAGCCCGATATCGGAGATCCGCACGGCCGTTCCGTTGCGGTAAGCAACCACTAGCGGCTCATAGTCACTCGCCTGGAAGATCTGATCGTTGGCGCCCACTTCCCACATGCGAAGGCTGTCCGAGAAATGCCCCTTGGGGGTATGGGCGTTCGCGCCGCTCAACGCGGTCCGGACCTGCTCCAGGCCGACGCCGTACTTGTTCAAAGCCGGCGGATTCAGCTCGATGCGAACGGCCGGAAGCGAACTCCCGCCCACACTTACTTGTCCCACGCCGCTCACCTGGGCCAGCTTCTGGGCCATGATGGTCGAGGCGGCGTCGTACATCTGGCCCCTGGTGAGGACGGCCGAGGTAAGTGCCAGCATGAAGATGGGCGAGTCGGCCGGATTCACTTTCCGGTACGAGGGATTGTTGGGGAGATTGGATGGGAGATTCCCGCGGGCGGCGTTGATGGCGGCTTGTACGTCGCGCGCGGCCGCGTCGATGTCCCGGTTGAGATCGAATTGCAGCGTGATGCTGGTAGATCCGAGGGCGCTCGACGAGGTCATCTCGGTCACCGCAGCGATCCTTCCGAATTGGCGCTCGAGCGGCGTGGCCACGGACGACGCCATCGTCTCGGGACTCGCTCACGACAGGCCGGCGCCCACGGAGATGGTGGGAAACT
>Ga0187880_1003698_pt1 | contig 11564 bp, 15 predicted proteins | sample June2016WEW_19_4_FD_132998 | JGI IMG/M metagenome (GOLD analysis project Ga0187880, IMG submission 132998) | Peatland microbial communities from SPRUCE experiment site at the Marcell Experimental Forest, Minnesota, USA - June2016WEW_19_40 | ecosystem: Environmental > Terrestrial > Soil >...
CAGTTATGACAGGCGAGAAAAGCCTTGTAAATGGCGGAATCCGAAACGGTGAACAGTGGTCAATAGGGGTCAATGAGCGAATGAGGGTCAGCGTCGATTTGGGAGGAAGGCGCGTCGGCAGTGATACGACCGCGCCGTACCATCAGAGCTGCTGGCTCATCGACGGGACTTCGGAGCGACCGACATCGCTCGCCAGAACGCGGACGTGTTCATCGTCGTCGCCTCGTGGCTCTCCCGGATGATGTTTCTGACCGCCCTCGTGTGCTTCTCGGTGGTAACTGTGATGGGACTGCACGCCCATGTCGTCATCGCGCCGAACCTATGGGTTCACCATCTCGGGGTGGGAGGTGCGGCCGGTTCGCTCCGGCACCTCATCGTCATGCTGACGGTCGGCTTCATCGCCGTGACGCTCGAAGCATTCGTGCTTTGTCGCGATGCGTCCGCACGCCGGGAGCCGGGTGCCGTCGCGACTCTGCTCGCGACCGCCCGCAGGCTCTTCCGCGGAGCCCGTCGTGGCGCATCGGTCGTCGTCGGTTCGCCGGCGCTCCGACCCGGGAGCCGGGTCGACCGCGATGCCGACAACGGCATCCTGCGCCAGCTCCGCACTGCCCTCTCGATCGCGCCCGTGGGTCCTCCCACGCTCCTCGCTCTCGGCTTGGACCCTCGGGGTCTTTTCGGACAGTCAGGTCATCGAGCGGAGGTCTGCGCAGCCGCATAACGGCTTTGCCACCTCCGCACTCAGAGTGGAGGTGGATCATGGAGCAGTTGCAATTTCCGGAGCTGGTCGACATCGAGACGGTGGCGAGGCTCCTCGGAGTTGGTGAGCGATATGTGCGAAGGATGGTTTCAGAGCGACGAGTCCCGATTGTGAAGGTCGGGCACTACGTCCGGTTCGACCTCGCCGACATCCGCAAGTTCGTTGAACAGCGCCGCCGGCCCGAGGCCTCGTAAGCAAGACACGCCACAGTGCTTCAACAGTCGCTCATCAAAAGCTCTCGGGCGAAAGGTTCGGCAGCAAGGAGGAGGTTGTGATGGCCGGGCGTCGACAGTTTGGAAATCTTCGGCACCTCCCCTCCGGCAGGTGGCAGGCGCGCTATCGCCTTCCGAGCGGGGAGATGGTCCCAGCCCCGGTGACGTTCCCGACCAAGGGAGACGCGGGACGGTGGCTCGCATCGGTGGAAACCGATCGCACCCGTGGACTGTGGTTGGACCCCAGAGCGGGCCGGATGCGACTGGAGGATTACTCGAAGGATTGGCTGAAGTCTCAAGTCCGGTTGGCTCCCCGAACGCGCGAGATCTATGACCTACAGCTTCGCTTGCACATCTTGCCGGTGCTTGCCGAGGGTGTTCCGGCCCTTGGCAACATCGCGCTGGCTGAGCTCACTCCGGAACTGGTTCGACGTTGGTACGCGACCCTGACCAAGCAGCGCAGCGCGTCGGTTGCGGCGAAGGCCTACGTCCGCCTCCGGCAGATTCTGCGACAGGCGGTGAACGACGACCGAATCGGGAAGAACCCGTGTCGTATCGACCAGGGGGGCGTCGAGCGAACACCCGAACAGCGGTTCGTTTCGTTGCCGGAGCTTTACGCGCTAGCTGGCGCAGTTCCTGATCGCTACCGTGCCTTGATCTTGACTGCTGGGCTCGCCGGGCTGCGTCAGGGGGAGCTGTTCGCGCTTCGCCGGTCGGACCTCGACCTCGAGGACGCGACGGTATCGGTGCGACGCAAAAGGTTGCGCTTGGCCTCTGGCGACGTAATCGAGGGCGATCCCAAGAGCGAGGCCAGTAGACGGACAGTCTCGCTGCCGCAGCTGCTCGTCGCGGAGTTGAGGCTTCACTTGCTGCAGTATGCGCAAACCGGTGTGAATGGTTATGTATTCGTCGGCCCGACTGGTCAACCCCTGGAGCGGAGCAACTTTCGGGGCAGGATTTGGGTTCCGGCCATTGAACTGATGGGGCTCTCAGGTGTCCGGTTCCACGACTTGCGTCACACGGCGGGAACTCTTGCCGCGAGAACTGGAGCGACTACCAAGGAACTGATGGCACGGTTTGGTCACTCCAGTCCGCGTGCTTCGATGATCTACCAGCACGCCGCCGCCGATCGGGACCGACTCATCGCGGAACGCTTGGATGTCATGACGGTCGAGGCCGGTCTCGCACCCATCGTTCCAATTGAGGAGGGGAAGACTGGCCGGAAGACCACCGTTCTCGGTGCTTAGCCCCCTTCGCTGTCACCGCCAAAGGCCCGGTCCAAGAGGCGGTTGACCACCAGATCGAGCAAGTAGGCGTTTACCTCGTCGCCGCTGGACTTGAGGTCATCGGCGATGCGCATGAGGTCTTCAACGATGACTGCCATCTCGTCAAGGGTGAACCGGACTGGACCCTCACCGAGTGACACGGTCGGCCGTCGGGTTCTTGACGCTCAGCTTGCGTTGCGCGTTCGGCGAACGTCCTTGACCCGGAACGCGCGAACTCCGCCAGGGAGCTCGACTGCAATCAGGCGGCCTTCCCGAACGGCGTGAATGAATTCGCGCGGCCCAAGGCCTGACTCTCGAACCGCGTCAGCTGGCGAGAGCAACCCTGCAGGAAAGACTTCTCGACGCGTCACTGCCCGTCGACGAGCGCGGACGACGTTCGGCTGGCCAATGTCTCCGACCAGGGTGCTGATCTCCCGAGAGGACAGTCCGGCTCGGTGCGCGTCGACGATCGCGGAGTCGCGAAGAAGGCGCGTTACATAGTCGTCTGTGCGCGCTCGCTGGTATTCCTCTTCAGCCTCGATGAGGCGCTGGCGCACGTTGTCCACTTCCGCCGACGACTCTTGCTTGCTCACTATGTCAGTGTGACATAGCGGGCAGGACGAGACAAGGCGGGAAGGCTTCCAAGAATCCCTAGTCCGTCGCCACCACCGGCCGTTGGAAGCCGTCATTGACACGTGCTGACCGTTGTGACTCCTCCAGCTGTGGCACGTGTGTGGCACGCCGCCGAGACCGGCGACGAAGAGAGGTCAGCTGCAGCGCTCTGACCAGGGAGTTATTAGTGGTCGGGACCGGCATCGATCCGGTGACCTCGCGCTTTTCAGGCGCGCGCTCTACCAACTGAGCTACCCGACCGCTCGCCCTGTTGCCAGGACCGCTCCATATTGCCGCAAGAGGAACCGTCGCACCGCACGGCGAAGGCAGAGGCACCCTGACGGCACGACGCGACTCTCAAGCGAGAGCGGACCTGACGGGATTTGAACCCGCGACCTCCGGCTTGACAGGCCGGCGTGCACTCCAGGCTGCACCACAGGTCCCGGTGACCGACAAGCAACTGTCGGCTGGGATGAGTTGCCACTGCTGCCGGGCCGACATCGACGAACCTCGGACCCGCCTTCGAGATCCTAGGCGATAACGAGGACGTCGTCCGCGGCCGGACGCCCACGGCGCAAGGTGGGGGAGCGCCATGACCAAATTGTCCGACTTGCCACAGGCAAAGCCGGTGCAGGCCCGGGCTGCTGAGCCCGGCGAGCTACCCGGCCGCGGAAGTGACCACGGCTAACAGGAATCCGTCGTACCCTTTGACGCTAAGGGTCTGAACTGCCGTCGCGCTCACTCGTGGCTCAACGGCTACCTTGTCGAGGAAGCGCCGCATTCCCTGAACGTTCGGATCGACGCTTCCTGGCTCGCAGACCCGCCACCACGAACCACGTTGTCGACGATGATCACAGTCCCAACGTGCGACATTTCCAGGGACCAGGCGAAGTACTCCGCGGTGGACGGCTTGTCGGCGTCGATGAACACGAGGTCGAAGGGTGGCCGGTGCTGGGCCTTGAGTTTGGGAGGGACTCGAGTGCCGGCCCGAGCACGACCTCCACGATGTCCGACAGGCCGGCGCTGGCGATGCTCTCCCTTGCCACTGCGGCGTGTCGAGGATCTGTTTCGAGACTGACGAGCCGTCCGGAAGAGGGCAGACTCCGAGCAAGCCAGATGGTGCTGTAGCCGCCCAGGGTCCCGATTTCGAGGACGGTTCGGGCGCCGCACGCCAGCACCAGGAGGTGCAGCAGCTTGCCCTGGTTTGGTGCCACGTTGACCGTGGGAAGGTCGGCGGCGGAACTAGCCTCGAGCGTCGCCTCGAGCACGGGGTCCGAAGACAGGAGGAGGTTGTCGAGGTAACGGTCGACTTCCGTCCATCGCTCTTGTGTCACACAACTTAATTACCATTCGCAGCGCGGCTTGCCGGTCGGGCCGGTCGGTTTTTTTGGGTGGTCTGACAAGTCCCCACACGGCGGGACGGGAGCTGAGATAACCGGGTCCGCAGTTGCGAAGCGGATGAAAACAGGGCCTTCGGCCCTAACCAACGGCCGCCGTAATTGCCTATTGTGAAGCTCATGGACCTCAGCGCTTCGTTTGTAGTGGACCGCGCCGGTCTTGACAGGTTGCTCGGAGCGCTCAAAGCGCGTGGCTACCGAACCATCGGCCCCGTCGTGCGCGATGGCGCGGTTGTTCAGCGGCAGGTTTCTAGCACCGACGACCTCCCCCAGGGCTGGCATGACGAGCAGGCGCCGGGCCACTACCGGCTTCACCACGATGGCGACCCGTCGCTTTTCGCCTGGGCCGTCGGACCCGGATCCCCGAAGTCGGAGTTCTATCCGGCGCGTTCCCTGGTCTGGCGCGCGACTTCGACCGGCGATGTCGTGACCCTGGAGCAGCCCCGAGAGGACAGCGCTTCGGTGGCGCTCATCGGGTCGCGTCCATGCGAGCTGGCCGGGATGCGCGTGCTCGACCGTGTCTTCGCCGGAGGAGAGGTGCCGGATCCGCGTTACCGCGATCGGCGAGAGTCCTCGTTTGTCGTCATCGCAGAGTGCGGGACGCCGGCCGGGACATGTTTCTGCACCTCGATGGGCACGGGGCCCGGGGTTGCTGACGGGGCGGAGGCCGGTTACGACTTGGCTCTGACCGAACTCACGTCGTCGGGCCAGCCCCGGTACCTCATGCGGATCGGATCCGAACGGGGAGCCGAGGTCGCCGAGGAGATGGGCGGCTCGCCGTGCCAGCCGCAGGATTTAGCAGCCCGGAATGCCGTGCTCGAAGAGGCCGCCCGCCACATTGACCGCAAGCTCGACGCTGCCAACGTACGCCAACTGCTCGCGGGCAATCTGGGCCATCCCCGGTGGGATGATGTGGCGAGCCGCTGCCTTGCTTGTGGCAACTGCACGCTCGTCTGCCCTACATGCTTTTGCGGTGGCGTGATGGACACGACCACGGTGGACGGGGCTGTCGAGCGTCACCGCCAGTGGAACAGCTGCTTCGACCTCGCGCACTCGCTCGTTCACACGGGCCCTGTGCGCGGCACGACGTGGTCGCGCTATCGACAGTGGCTCACGCACAAGCTCTCGACGTGGCATGACCAGTTCGATACATCCGGCTGCGTCGGCTGCGGTCGTTGCATCACGTGGTGTCCAGTGGGCATCGACATCACTGCCGAGGTTGCGGCGATAGCCGCGAGCGACGGGGCTGTTCCCGTCTATATCGAGTCCGGAGGTGACCGGTCATGACCGAGAACATCGGTGAACTTGTGGCAGAGCACCCGCTGTTCAGCGGGTTGCCAATTGACATTGCCGAGCTGGTCGGAGGCTGTTCGCAGAATGTGGCGATCGCCACAGGCCAGCTCCTCTTGGAGGAGGGCGAACCGGCGCGGTCGCTTTTCTTGCTCCGGCGTGGCCACGTGGCGCTCGAGGTGCACGAGCCCGGGCGTGTGCCTCTCGTCATCGACCGTATAGGCCCCGGACAAGCCGTCGGCTGGTCCTGGATGTTCCCCCCCTACAGGTGGCACTTCGACGCCCGTGCTCTCGAGCCCGTCGGCGCGATCTCAGTCGACGCAGATTGCCTGCGTTCAAAGGCGGAAGCCGATCCGGCTTTCGGCTATCTACTCATGAAGCGTGTTGCGGCAGTGATGCTGGACCGGCTGCAAGCGACCCGGATCCGGTTGCTGGATGTGTACGGACGCGATGTTGCTCACTGAGGTGGAACCGGTGTCGAATCCGCTCACGCCCGCGACGTACCGGGTGGTGGACAGGCGCGTCGAGACGGGCGATGTCGTCACCCTGTCGCTCGAACCGACGTCCGGCCCGAGTCCGTTTTCGTTCAAGCCGGGCCAGTTCAACATGCTGACGTCCTTCGGGGTCGGGGAGGTCGCCATCTCGATCAGCAGCGCTCCGGAAGCACCCGGGCCTGTTGAGCACACCGTTCGCGACGTCGGCGCCATAACCCACTCACTTTGCACGGCCGCAGTCGGCACGGTCATCGGGGTTCGTGGTCCGTTCGGCACAGATTGGGGCGTGGCCGGTCTCGACGACAAGGACGTGGTCATCGTTGCCGGAGGCATCGGCCTTGCGCCGCTGCGAGGTGCCATCAGCTACCTCGTTGACAAGCCGGGACGCACGGGACGGGTGTACGTGCTTGTCGGGGCTCGGGAACCGGACCAGATCACCTTCCCCGACGACCTCAAGAGGTGGGAGCGTGACGGAGCCGTCGTCAAGGTCACCGTCGACGTCCCGGACTCCCGCTGGTGGGGCGCGATCGGTGTCGTGACGACGCTGTTGCCCACGGTTGACTTCGACCCGGCTCGGACCGTTTCGCTCGTGTGCGGTCCCGAGATCATGATGAGGTTCACCGTTCGCGGACTGGTCGACCTCGGAGTCCCCCTGGGGGCGATCCGCGTGTCACTCGAACGGAACATGCAGTGCGGCATCGGTTGGTGCGGCCACTGCCAGCTCGGGCCACTCTTGATCTGCCGGGACGGTCCCGTCTTCGACTACAGCCAGGCACTGGAAAAACTGATTTCGGAGCGCGAACGATGAGCACGTCCACAGTCGCCACCCGACCCACGATTGCCGTCTTCAAGTTCTCTTCGTGTGACGGATGCCAGCTGAGCCTGCTTGACTGCGAGGACGAGCTCTTGGGGGTCGTCGGCGCGGTGCAGATATCGGAGTTCAAGGAGCTGACGCGCGCTGTTGTAGAAGGACCTTACGACGTGTCCTTCGTCGAAGGATCGATCACAACTCCTGACGACGTGGAACGCATCAAGGCGATACGTCAGGCGTCATCGCTGCTCGTGACCATCGGCGCTTGCGCGACCTCCGGCGGGATCCAGGCCTTGCGCAACTACGCCGATGTCGGCGATTTCACGACCGCTGTCTACGCCCACCCTGAGTACATCAGCACGCTCGCGCAGTCGACGGGCATAGCCGACCACGTGCGGGTCGACTTCGAGCTCCGCGGATGCCCGATCGACCGCTACCAGCTTCTCGAAGTCATCACAGCGACGCTCAGCGGCCGCAAGCCGGTCATCCCCGGTCACACCGTCTGCCAGCAGTGCAAGGGGCGGGGCACGGTTTGCGTGATGGTCGCACACGGCACGCCTTGTCTCGGCCCGGTGACCAAGGCCGGCTGTGGAGCACTCTGCCCGGCGGTCGACCGCGGCTGCTACGGATGTTTCGGACCGTCCGACTCGGCGAACACGTCGTCGCTCGCCAGGCAGCTCAACGCGCTAGGCACGTCACGGGTCGATGTGTCACGGTTGTTCCGGACCTTCAACGCCGGTGCGCCGGCCTTTCGTGAGGAGAGCCTCAGAAATGACTCACCAGAGACCGGCGGATAGCCGCACCGTCCACGTCGAGGGCCTGGCCCGCGTCGAGGGGGAAGGCTCCCTACTCGTCGAGGTGCGTGACGGCATGGTCGAGACGGTGGAGCTCGAGATCTTCGAGCCGCCCCGTTTCTTCGAAGCCTTTTTGCAGGGCCGGCGTCACACGGAGCCACCGGACATCACGGCGAGGATCTGCGGGATCTGCCCGGTTGCCTACCAGACGAGTGCCTGCCTCGCGATCGAAGACGCCTGCGGAGTCTCCGTCACCGACCAGATCGCCGCGCTCCGCCGGCTGCTCTACTGCGGTGAGTGGATCCAGAGCCACGCACTCCACATCCATTTCCTGCACGCTCCTGACTTCTTCGGCTGTCAGGACGCGGTCGAGCTCGCCGGGCTGGACTTGGCGGCCGTGCAGCGTGGCCTCGAGATCAAGAAGGTCGGCAACCACCTCATGGAGGTTGTCGGAGGGCGTGCCATCCACCCCGTCAACGTGCGGGTCGGCGGCTTTTACAGGGCGCCGTCGCGTGAGGAGCTCGGGGCTCTCATAGAACCGCTGCGCCGGGCTCTCGACGCGGCGCTGATTTCGGCGCAATGGGTGGCGGGCTTCGAATTCCCGGAGATCGAGATCGACTACCGGTTCGTGTCGTTGCGCCACCCTGACTACTACGCCATCGAATCCGGCCGGATCGTGAGCTCCGAGGGCCTCGATGTCGATGCCGAAGGCATCTCCGATCTGGTGGTGGAGGATCACGTCGCCCGGTCGAACGCGCTCCACGCGCGTCTCGGCGGACAGGACATGTATCTCACCGGTCCACTTTCTCGCTACGCGTTGAACTACGGTCAACTCTCTCCGCTCGCACGTGAGGCGGCGGTTGCCGCGGGCCTGGGCACGGTTTGCAACAACCCGTTCAAATCCATAACCGTGCGTGCGGTCGAGCTTGTGTACGCGTGCGAGGAGGCGCTGCGGATCATCGAGGCCTACGAGCCGCCCGACCCACCGGCGGTCGCCGTCCCCGGGCGGGCTGGCATCGGCCATGGCGCATCCGAGGCGCCCCGGGGCTTGCTGTTCCACCGTTATGAGCTCGACAGCGACGGTCTGATCCGCTCGACGCGCATCGTCCCGCCCACGTCACAGAACCTGCTCTGCATGGAGGACGACCTCCGCCGCGTGGCGCAGGCCAACCTTTCGATGCCGGACGAAGAGCTTGGGTGGCTGTGCGAGCAGACGGTACGCAACTACGATCCCTGCATCTCTTGTGCGACGCACTTCTTGGATGTGACGGTTGAGCGCCGGTGAGCACGGAAGTGCTCGTCGCCGGGCTCGGTAACGAGTACCGGAGTGACGATGGCGCGGGGCCTGCCGTCGCTGCGTACGTGTCGGAGCGGATGTCGAAGGTCGTATCGAAGGTCATCAGCGAACCGCTCGACCTGATCGGTGCGTGGGACAATGCTGACCTGGCCGTGGTCGTGGATGCGACCCGTTCCGGCTCGCCGCCGGGCACGGTGCAGCTCGTTGACCTCGGTACAGGTGAGGACGCCGGTTCGTCTGCCGGGCCCATGAGTTCCCATGGCATGGACCTGCCGCGCGTGCTCCGGCTCGCGCGGGCGATGGGCCACCCTCCGCGTCGTGTGGTCGTCGTCGGGATCGAAGGCGAGAACTTCGCCTACGGTGTCGGTCTCAGCCCAGCAGTGGAGCTCGCAGTCACTGAAGCCGGTGACCTCGTTCTCCAGGTGATCGGCGAGGCGAGCTCATGTGCATGAGCAGGCTCCACCGGGCGGTCACGGCGCCTGCCGGCGGCTGGATGACAGTTGAGAACGCCGAGGGGCGCCTGCACCGGGTGTCGCTCATCGCCCTGGAAGGCCCGGAGCCACAGATCGGCGACTGGCTTGTCGTCCACAGCGGCTACGCGTTGCGGCGTGTCGATTCCGAAGAGGCTGCGGCGATAGTCAGCGAGCTCAGGGCCGGACAAGAAGCTCTGTCCTAGTCACAGTGTCGGCCGGTCCGCTGTTCGCACGCTATGCCTACCCACCGAACGCGCTCGGCTACTGCGGGCCGCCCGACCCGAAGGCGCTGGTCGACGCCGGTTCACCCGATGCCAGAGCCGAGGACCTGGTCTCGGTGGCGAAGCGTTTTAGCGGGGCGTGGCCGTACCTCGAACTGATCGCGTCGTCCAACGCCATCGCCGATCCGCTGGATGCCCGGGTCGTGGAGGCTTACTGGGTCGGCAGTGAGCTGTTGGAGGGCATTCCTGCGACGTCGTTGCTCGCGGCCATCGGGAGCCATCCCGATTCCGGTCTGGGCGGCGCGGCACAGCTCCGGGAGGCGGCGATGGCCGGTGGCGTCGCGCATCACAGTTTTCACGTTTTCGCCGTCTACCCCTGGCTCGCCTTGTTGCAGTCGGGCAAGCGCGAGCCCGCCCTGACCGTCCTCGAGCGCTGCAGGATCCGTTGGGGTCGCATCGAAGCGGTCGAGGGCGAGAACGTGATCGTCCGAAGCCGACCACTCGGCTTTGACGGTCGCGACCTTGTTCTGCTCGACGAGCGCTCAGAGCAGGCTTGCTACCGCGTCGACGGTGTCGGCTTCGTCGACGACCTCGTGCCGGGCGACCTGGTCTCGTTGCACTGGGACTGGGTCTGTGACCGGCTTGAGCCCGGCGCGCTCGCGCACCTCGAGCACTTCACAGCCCGCAGCCTGCAAGCTGTGAACGCGACCGAGGTTCGGGGCTAACCGCCCGCGCCGCGCGCGGCACGACACTGGCCGGCAGCGTTCGCGGTCCGGTTCCGTGGCGGACCCGCGATAGGCGACCTTCGATCAGATGACGGGGCCGCTCCCGGAGTCCTCGATCGGGGTAGCGAGGTTGGCGTGCTCGCGGATCAGCGCCTCGACTGCATTGGGATCGTCAGGAGTTATGAAGGGCCGCACGAAGCGCCCGACATCGAGGATGAGGCCGACGCTCTTCTTCGGCCGTTGCGGGTCCAAGCTGGCCCAGTAGCGCGGGTTCGCGGTACCCCAGATCCTTCCCCTGCCACTGAACGCACCCATCTCGACGCGCCTGACCGAACGGATCGAGCTGTAGGGGATGTGCTTGGTACCCCAGGGAAAGTAGTAGCCGCGGATCTGTATCCGGTCAGCCAAACATTCGATCCAGCGGTCACGGTATCGACTGTCCAAGATCCCACCTCCCGGCATCGGCGCATTGCGAACCCTCTTGACCGAGGCTACTGGGAGCACCCGTCAGACGGCGGCAATCGGCGGTGCGACCTCTGCGATCAGCCCGAGACGTCCCGAGATCTCCGATAGCCGGAGCCGGGAGCAAGTGAGAGGGACTCCGGGCGGAGAGCGCCGTCGATCACATCTCGGACGACGTCCGACCGGAGGCGGCTGTTGTTGCGGGCATAGGTACGCAACAACGAGAAGGCCTCCACCATCTCGACTCGGGAGTTTTCGGCGATGATGCCCTTGGCTTGTTCAATGACCAGGCGGCTGTTGAGCGCACGAGTCAGTTGGTCGTTGAGGGCGCGCGGGTCGAGGTCTGCGCGGTGATGAAGTATCACGATGCTGGCGAGGTCCGCGAGGGACTGTGCCGCGTTCAGGTCGGCTTCGCCCAGCTGGTCCTCGTGGGTCCGGAACAGGTTCAGCGCCCCGATTGTCTCCTTTCGAAGGCGCATGGGCAGGGCATGAACGGACCGGAACCCCGTCCGAACAAGACATCAATTAGTGGTAGATCAGCCGTAAATATGTTCCAGCGACCTGTGAGGTCGGTCGGTCGAAAAGAAGTAGGTGGCGTCCAGCGTCCAGGATGACTGGCGGGTACCGCCAGGTGTTGCCGGCAGGATTGGATGAGAACGGATCGGCATCATTCGCCGAGGACGCTTCGGCGTATCTGCATGCTGACGCGAAGCGACGCCGGCTGATGACCGCAGTCACCGACCGGCGCGCCCCG
>Ga0187880_1003707_pt1 | contig 11550 bp, 11 predicted proteins | sample June2016WEW_19_4_FD_132998 | JGI IMG/M metagenome (GOLD analysis project Ga0187880, IMG submission 132998) | Peatland microbial communities from SPRUCE experiment site at the Marcell Experimental Forest, Minnesota, USA - June2016WEW_19_40 | ecosystem: Environmental > Terrestrial > Soil >...
CCACCCGGATGCATGGCCTCGCCGGGCGTGACCAGTTCGTCGCCTGTCGAAAAAATGGCCACACGCGGTTTGCGCCACACGAAGACCTCGGCCACGCCGATTGCGGCCAGAGACCCGATCTCGCGAGAACTTAAAATCTGGCCCGCGCGGAACAGGGTTTCACCGCGCGCAATGTCCCCGCCCGCGACCGCGACGGATTGCCCCGGCGGCACGGGACGACGCACTTCGACAAGCAACTCGGCGCCGCGTTCCAGTGTGTCTGTGTCTTCGACTATGACGATGGCATCGGCGCCTCGCGGCAGCATTCCACCCGTCGCTATGATCGTGGCGGTTCCCTCGGCAACCGTGAGTCGAGGCTCGACGCCCGGCGTCAATATCTCGGAATTGAGGCGCAGCACGCGCGGCTGCTCGCTGGTGGCGCCAGCCGTATCGGCCGCACGCACGGCAAAGCCATCCATGCTTGATCGATCAAATCCGGGAACATCGATGCCGGCGACGACGTCTCGTGAGAGAACACGGCCCACTACCTTTATGAGAGAGACAACTTCCTCTCCCAGCGGCGCTAAGGTGAGATGCTTTCGGAAACGGGCTTCTGCCTCTGCACGGTCAATGACCTCCAGGAACTGTTCCTGGCGGGCCGCCCTTTGCATCGCAATTTTGAAATCTTCCGTCGCCAATTTGAACTCCTCAAAAGTGGTTCCGGCACTCTGGTCAGTATATGCGTCGTCCGAAGCGGTCTTAAAGAAGCTGGGGCAAAACTCGTAGGAGTGTCATCCTGAGGTCGCGCCGGTTTTGCGCGACCGAAGGATCTGCTTTATTCTCAGCACGCGCAAACAGCAGATCCTTCGCTCCTCCACCCCAGCAACGGCAAAAGCGGCCGTCGCCGGGGACCCCGGCTCGCTCAGGATGACACCTCGGAGAACAGTTTTTCAGCAGCTCCGTAATGCCGCGCTAATAGAGATGCACTTTCACGCGCGCGCCGGGTGCGTATCCTTCCAGGGGAGCGGGAACCACCACGAAGCCGTCAGCCCGGACACTCGAGACGAGGCCGCCGACCTCGACCGAACCAACCGGCTCGACCCGTCCATCGACGAGGCGAACCCGACAGAGGTCGACGAATCCGATTGCGGAGACGATCTTGCGCCCCACTTCCGCCTCTCGCACACGATGGGGAAGTTCCGGGCTGCGGCCACCGAGACTCCTGATCAACCTTCCGGCAAGCAGTTCGTAGGCGCACAAGCAGCCCAGCGGATCGCCAGGCAACAGAAGCACTGGAGTCGTGCCGGTCAGCCCCATGCCCGCCGAGCCCCCCGGACGCAATGCCACCCCGTGTATTGCCAGCTCTCCGACTTTGGCAAGCGCGAGTGGGGCTTCGTCGTCCGGTCCCGTGCCGGTACGGCCGGCAACCAGGATCACATCCGCTCCCGGCTCGGCGATCGCTTGGCTGATCGCTTCGCATCGTGGCTCTGCGGGATTCATGGTTTCGACCATCCCGCCGTCGCGCCTGATCAATCCGCCAAGCATCGGGCCATTGGCATCGCCTGCGGATGGATGACCCGTGAATGCCTTCGGCCCGGCGATCACCAGCCGGACACGCGGAAGCCGCACAACACGCACGCGATCAATACCTATCGAGCGAAGCAGGCCCGCATCCTGAGGCCGCAGGATTCGCCGACTCTCGATCAACGCCGTGCCGGCTCGTACCTGCTGCCCGCTTCGTTCCACGCCCGAGCCCGCGGCAACCGCAGCGAAAATCTCCAGCGTCGCGCCCTTCAACTGCGTCGCGTCAAAGGGCAAAACGGCATCCGCTCCGGCAGGCAGGGGAGCGCCCGCGGAAACCATGACTGCGCCAGCTAAAGGCAGGGGATGGCTTGGCTCGTTAAGCGTAAAGAGCAGCGGATTGTAATCGGTAGCGCCCTCGGTCTCGGCCGAGCGGAGGGCGTAACCATCCACCTCCGCGCAATCCATGGCAGGAATATCCGCCGGGGCGACAATTGGCTCAGCAATCACTCGCCCCTGGGCCGCGTCGACGCTTATATCTTCCGCCGGCAGGCCAGGGCGGCCGTGGACATCCAGCCAGGCAATCGCCTCTTCGAACGAAGCGCGATCGGAGAAGCCCCTCAGCCGAACGTCGCCGCATCGTCTTTGCCGACTCTGTTCTTGCGCGCGTGACATGAGGGCTAATTTTACTTGATCACTCTGCGATACAGCAGCGAGTAATGCCGGAACCTTGCAGGCATGTGAGAGCCGATGGAGGCAATCGCCACCACGGCGAGAAGGATCGGGAACCGCTGTTTCCACGCGAACGGTATCCAACATAGCGGGCCAGCTTGATCAGAAGAAGCAGGCCCCAGCCCTCGAACACGAAGTGCAAACTCGGGCCAGTCTCGAGCAGAATCAGACCCGCGCCGGTCGCGATCGCCACGTATAGCAACGGCCTGAGCGCGCTGACGGGCGCGCCGAAAGCATGGCCGCCAACCAGGACACTGGTCGCCATCAGGTGTGCCGTTCGCAGCGTCACCTTGTAGAGCCGGGCGTGCGGAATGGACAGTGGCTCCTTCGGCTGAAAGAGTCGATGAAGCCAGCCTTCGTTGTGCATGTCACTCCTCAAACTTCGGCCGGGTCTCGCACGATTTGCGCCCTCGCTTGATTCCTCTGCGTATCATTCCTCTGCGTCTGAGGATATCGTCTCATTTAATCACATCATCTGAACGCCTCGGTCCCGGGGAATCCATCTCCTGATTACCAAACCTTGATGCTTGCGAAGTCCGTGATCGCTCGATATTCGGGATTTGCCCCGCGTCTTAGGGAGAAATCCTTGCCCACTCGGCACCCCGCACATTGCGCTAGCCACCAGCATCTGCTCTGTAGTAGCTTGCCTTAACCAGCTAATCCTCACGAGGATAATCCACGGCCAAACTGACCCGGATATCCACGCCGGTCGCCGCCACCCAACGAAGGAGCAGAATATGGCAGTCGAGACCGTCCAGAGTTCCGCGAGCACAGTGAGTGAAATCGAACGGACGACGATGAGGCGCGTCGCGCTGCGCATTGTGCCGTTCCTGATGCTGTGCTTTCTGATCAACTTTATCGACCGTATCAATGTCGGAATGGCGGCCTTGACCATGAACCACGATATCGGCCTCAAGCCCACGGAGTTGGCCTTTGGCGTGTCGCTGTTCTTCGCCGCGTATGTCACCTTCGGGGTTCCCAGCAACCTGGCGCTGGAGCGCGTGGGCGCGCGGCGTTGGCTGGCGCTGATCATGGTGGGCTGGGGCGTGGTCTCGATGGCGACGGCATTCATCGTTGGCACCAGGTCGTTTTACGTCAACCGCTTCCTGCTGGGTCTCACCGAGGCGGGCTTCCTTCCTGGCTCTATCCTGTTCATGAGCTACTGGTTTCCCTCCGCCTACCGTGCCAAGATGATAAGCATCTTCGCCATGGCGATGCCCATCTCCGGCTTTGTCGGGTCGCCGATCTCCGGGTTGCTTCTGGGAATGCATGGAGTTCTCGGGTTCAAGGGCTGGCAGTGGCTGTTCCTGCTGGAGGCGTTTCCGGCGGTGCTGCTGGGTGTGGTGACGCTATTTTATCTTTCCGATGGGCCGTCCAAGGCGAAATGGCTGAAGGCGGAGGAACGGGAATGGGTTTTGAATCGTCTGGAATCAGAGCGGCGTGCCGCAGTGGAGCGTCGCGCCCAGTCCTCCTCCAAGCCGGAGATGAGCTCGCTCAGATCCCTACTCCACCCGCGCGTGTTCATGCTCTCCTTCGTTTACACCGGCAGCGCCGGTACCAGCGCCGCCCTGTATATCTGGCAGCCGACGATCATTAAAGGTTTTGGTCTCACCAACTTTCAGACCGGACTGATAACCGCCATTCCCTTTGGTATAGGCTGCATCGGCATGGTGCTTTGGGGCCGCCACTCGGACCGTGCGGGCGAGCGGGTGTGGCACACTGCCATTCCGCTGCTCGCTGTCTCCGCCGGCCTCGCTACCAGTTTCTTCTTCCATTCTTTGATTCCGGTACTCGTTGGACTTTGTGTTGCCATCGTCGGGGTCTATTCGATCAAGGGACCATTTTTTGCGCTGTGCACGGAATGGCTGCCTGCGGGTGTAGCTGCCGGCGGAATCGGCCTGATCAACGGCATCGGTAACATTGCCGGCGGCGTCTGCCCGTATGTTCTTGGCTGGTTCAAGCAGCACACCGGGAGCTTTCCCATGGGTTTGCTCGCCCTTTCCGGCCTGGGATTCGTCTGCGGCATTTTAACCGTGCTGACTATCCGGGATAAGAAGACCGCCGCGGCTCGCGACGCGGGGGTCGGGCGCTGAAAGTAATCACGCGCGCGCCCTCGCTCGACGGCAATTACGCGCTGCGGAAAGGCCTCCAGGCCCTGCACCGCCTCAACGGTTGGCGCGGCTTTCTTACCTGCTGCTTTGCGTTTTCGCGTGGGAGCCGCTTGCGTTGCGGCCGCGCCTCTAGTCGCTATATCTCCTCCGCTATTGGACCTCATCGCCTTGTAAATTCGATCAATACACTCGGGCATAACTGCGGTCAAGCTGAATCATCCTCGCCGGGTCCGCACGCGCAGACGCTATAATCACCATCACCTGAGAAACGGAGCAGGATTCCATGGATAGCGCTCGTTTCGCATTGTTCGTCAAGCAGGATTGCCAGACATGCACTCTTCTGGTTCCCGTGTTCGAGCGCCTGCGCGAATCGTTGCCGGATCTTGCCATCTACGTGCAAGATGACCCGAGGTTCCTGTCTTCCGCCGGCGCTGCTTATGACAAGACACTGGAAAAATCGTTTCGCGCCGACATTGAGATCACTCCGACGCTGATCCGCATGACCGGACAAAGCGAGACAGGCCGCGTTTGCGGGTGGGTTCGAGACGAATGGCGGAACATCACCGGGATAGCCAAATTAGGTCAGGATCTGCCTGCGTACAGCCCTGGTTGCGGATCAAAAACGCGTCAGCCTGGTGTGTGGGAGCGCCTGGTGGCGCAATTCGGCGACTCGCAACTGAAGAGCCGCCCAATCCAGATCGATGAGTGGGACGACCCCATCGAGGCCTGCTTTGACCGGGGCTGGAGCGACGGCCTGCCTGTCGTGCCGCCTACCGACGAGCGAATCCTGCGCATGTTGTCGGGCACCAACCGCCGCCCAGATGAGACGATTGGCCTGGTGCCGCCGGATTTGGCGGAGTGCACGGTGGAGAAGGTTGCGATCAACGCCGTGATGGCCGGCTGCAAACCGGAATACATGCCTGTGGTTCTGGCCGCGCTCGAAGCGGCACTCGACCCGCTGTTCACGATGCACGGTCTTCTCTGTACAACCTGTTTTTCCGGACCCATCGTCATCGTGAACGGCCCGATCTCCCGGGCGATTAACATGAACTGGGGCATCAATGCCCTGGGTCAGGGCAATCGCGCGAATGCGACAATCGGGCGCGCGCTTCAGTTGATCATTCGCAATGTCGGCGGCGGACGTCCCGGCGAGATCGACCGCGCCACTCTGGGCCAGCCTGGCAAATACACGTTTTGTTTCGCCGAAGACGAAACCGATCCGGCTTGGGAGCCTCTCTCGGTGTCACGCGGCATTCCCTCCGGACGGAGCGCGGTGACTCTATTTCAAGGCGATGGAATCCAGGGCTTTGTCGACCAGAAGTCCCGCGCGCCTGAAGAACTCACCCGGAGCCTCGCCATGGCTTTAACCGCCGTGAGCCACCCCAAGCAGGCGCAAACCGCAAACGCGATCCTGATCCTCTCGCCGGAGCACTACAGCATCTTTCGCGACGCTGGCTGGGACCGGACACGCATTACGAAAGAACTGCACGCGGCGCTCCTCCGCCCCGGCCGGGATCTTATCGTGGGAGCGCACGGAGTCGGCGAAGGCATTCCCGCAAGCCGGGCCGAGGAGATGGTTCCAAAATTCTGGGATGATGGCCTGCTCATCGTCCGCGCCGGCGGCTCGGCTGGAATGTTCTCGGCCATCTGCGCTGGCTGGACCGGCGGCCGCGCGCGCGGTCAAACGAAGCCAATCACCAAGGAGCTACGACTTTGAACAACGAATCGATCCTGAGAGACCCCACGGCGGAAACATCGCCGGCGCTGCGCGCTCGCTTGCAGCCTCCCGCTTCGCTGAACGGGCTGACGGTTGCTCTGCTCGACATCGGCAAGGCTCGCGGCGACGAATACGTGGATCGCTTGCAGGAGTTGCTCTCTGCCCGCGGCATTTCCTGGCGGCGTTACAAGAAGCCGACCAACACCCGCACCGCGCCGGTCGAATTGCTCCAGCAGATTGCGCGCGAGTGCCAGGTGGCGGTCATCGCGCTCAGTGATTGAGGGTCCTGCACGTCGTGCAGTTTGCACGACCTACGCGACCTAGATTCCCGCGGTGTTCCCGGAGTCGATGTATTGACAACGGTGTTCAAGGAAGCCTTTGAAGCTCAGTGCCGATCGCTCGGCTTCGCCGGAGCCGCGGTCTATGTGGCGCATCCGGTGCAAAACCGCACCACGGCGGAGTTGCGGCGGCTGGCCGAGGAATCACTCGAAGAGATCCTCGGCATGATCGCCCCGCAATAGGCATCCGCGGATGTGAGGACTCGAACGTCAGGCCTGTTCCGCGCCCAGTCCTGTGTTCGAGCGAACCAGCAACTCGTCGAACTTGGCGTTGAGGCTGGTGTCTCGGCTGAGCAGCGTTCCCAGCCATGCTCCCAGAAATCCGAGTGGAACGCTCACGATGGCCGGGTTCTCCAGCGGGAACCATGCTTTGGCCTGTATCAGATGCCGGACTGAGCCCGCCACATTAGGCGGATCAATCGCCATCAGGGTCGGGCTTATCAGGATCAATCCGATCGACGACAGCAATCCGACAATCAGTCCACTGAGGGCTCCGGCGGTGTTGAATCGCCGCCAGAAGATCGAGAGCACGATCACCGGGAAGTTGGCTGAACCGCCAACCGCCATCGCCAGCGTAGCCAGCACGGTCACGTTGGCCGTCGGTCCCAGCAGGATGGCAATGATCATGGACGCAGCGGCTACGAAGAAGGCTGCGCCCCTCGCCACCAGCACGGTTTCCCCCGCCTTGCGCTCGACTCCGCGATGAATCACGTTGGTCCAGAAATCGTGCGCAAACGAAGTGGAAGCACTGATCGTCAGTCCGGCCACGACCGCCAGAATCGTGGCAAAAGCGACGGCCGAGACAAAAGCGAAGAAGATGTCTCCCGCCATGAACCGGGCCAGGAGCGGCGTGCTCATATTCGTGCCGCCATGGGTCATGATGTAGTCGGGACCGAGAATCGTGGCAGCGCCGAGACCGAGAATCGATGTCATGATGAAGAAGGCACCGATCAGAACCATCGCCCAGACCACGCTGATACGCGCCGTCTTGGCGTCGGGCACCGTGTAGAACCTTGAAAGTATGTGCGGCAGCCCCGAAGTCCCGAACAAAAACACCACAACCAGAGAGAGCAACTCGAATGGCCCGTAAGGCAACCTAAAGCGCAGCCCGGGCTGGAGAAAGTCTCGCACCACCTCCTGGCCTTTCGCATGCGATGTAACCTGGGAAGCCGCCGCGAAGAGGGCCGCGAAGCTGAAGTGGAAATGCCGCAGCACAAGAATGGTCAGCACAACCGTGCACGACATCAGAAGCATGGCCTTTACGATCTGCACCCAAGTTGTCGCCAGCATGCCACCGAACACGACGTAAACCATCATCAGGGTTCCCACCCCGATCACTGCCGTGCTGTAACTAATCCCGGAGTTCTTAAGCAGAAGCGAAACCAGGGCGCCGGCGCCGACCATTTGCACGATCATGTAGAAGGTACTGATGACCAGCGTGCTAACGGCAGCCATGGCGGTAACGGGTCTGACACGGTGACGGTAAGCCAGCATGTCAGCCATCGTGTACTTGCCGACGTTGCGCAATGGTTCGGCAACGACCAGCAGGATAGCCATGAAGGCGATGAGGCCGCCCCAGGCAAAGACGAAGCCGTCAACTCCAAATAGCGAGATCAGGCCCACGACCCCGAGAAATGAGGCCGCGCTCATGAAGTCGCCCGCGATGGCAAACCCGTTCTGCCAACCCATGATTCGGCGTCCGGCGGCGAAGTAGGCCGCCGATCCCGCCGATTGCTTCGACGCCCAATAGGTAATCGCCAGCGTGAGGGCGATAAAGATCAGGAAGAAGATGATGGGACTTGACATCGCTTACTCGCTTTTCTTTGCGTGCCGCTTCGCTTCCGCTACGATATCGTTTGCCAGCACGTCGAATCTGGCAGCCGCTTTGACGTACAACCAAACAATCACCCAAGCCAGCAAAATCACGGAAAGTCCATAACCGTAGGCCACACTGACGCCGGCCGCTTTGCTGGCCATTACCCGCGGGGCATACGCGGTGAGCAATGGCATGAGCAGGCAGTAACCGGCAAACAACAAAAACGCGGGAAGGATAAAAGCCTTTTTGGCCTTTATCAGGTGCTTGAATTGGCTGCTTTGCGCGATGCGGTTCCATACCGCTCCGCTTGTCTGCAAGCCATTCCCGGCTGCCATGGAAGCGACAGTCCGGCCTTTGATTGCCGCAGAAGTCATACGTCCTCTCATACTGTTTTGCGAATCCGTCGTAATAGCGTGGGATAGTTACGCCTATTCTCCCACAGTGGCCCGCAGAAAGACACAGGACAATCTGCAATCTTGCACACCAAAAGCTGTCCCATCCGGAAATCCCGGTGGGGCAATATAGAAAATCATGGCGAGAGACTTAGGATCTCGGCACCGCTACCTGCTTCCGCACCGCCGTAAACGCGCGTTCGAAGCCGGGAATTGAACGCTGGATCGATTCCACTGGGACGGTTAGCGACAGCCGCATGTACCCGCTCCGCCCGAAACCGGTTCCCGGCACCGTGAGCACGCCTTCGGCGGCGAGTATACGCACGAACTCGACGTCGTCTGCAATCGGCGTCTTGAGAAAAACGTAAAAGGCACCTTCGGGCCGCCTTACCTCGTATCCAATCGCCTTCAGGGCGTCGCAGAAGACGTTCCGCTTGTGCTCATATCCGGCCACATCAATCGTGTAATCGGCGGCCTCAAGCATTACCCATTGCCAGATGGCCGACGCATTGACGAAACCGAGGACGCGATTGCTGAAAGTGCAAGCGGCGCGTAGCTGCTCCAGGTCGGCAAGAGACGGCGAAAGCGCCAGGTAGCCGATGCGCTCCCCCGCGAGCCCTTGCGACTTTGACCAGGAGTTGCAAATCACCGTATTCCTGACCAGCGATGCCACCTTGGGCTGTCGCCGGCCATCGTAAACCAATGCATCATAGGGCTCATCGCTGATGACGGAAATCGGTTGCCCGAGGCGCGCCAGCAAGCCATCCAGAGCGCGCAAAACCGCCTCCGGATAGACGCGTCCGGTGGGATTGTTCGGAGTATTCAGAATGATGGCGCGGGTATGGGGCGTGACCGCAGCCGCAATTTTTTCTATGTCGGGGAGAAAAGAGTCGTCAGTCTCCACCGGTACCATGCGCCCACCGTGGTTGGTGATGTAAAACCGGTACTCGGGGAAGAACGGGACGAGCACAATGACCTCGTCGCCGGGGTCGAGAACCGATTTTAAGAATACGTTGCAGGCACCGGCCGCGCCCGAAGTCATGAACACATCCTCGGCGGTGAAGTCGACCCCATTTTCCCGGCGCAGTTTTGCCGCAATTGCCTCACGTACCGGCGGGTAGCCTGCATTCGGCATATAGCCGTGCGACAACGGCCGGTTCTTGGCAACCACTCGTCGCAGCGTCTCGATCACCTGCTCCGGTGGTTCGACATCTGGATTACCGAGGGTAAAGTCGAAGACGTTATCGGCGCCGCGCTCGCGCTTGAGCCGGGCTCCCTCTTCGAACATGCGACGAATCCACGAGGCCCCGCTCAGTTGCTCGGAAACTGTCTTGGCAATTGGCATCCGATCTCCTATTTCTGCCGCTTTCTCAGGCGCGGTCCGCTACGCATTAACGGATCTCTCCTTCGTGCACTGCCCGCTCAAAAAAAATTCGTGCTTCAAGGGGAAAGAAAAAAGAATCAAGGGATCACCTAGCCGCTTCCCGGACACACCGAAACCCGATGTAGTAGACGCTCCGAGCGACTGGAGCGCTGTAGTAGCGACAAGAAGCACGTGCGTACCTGGCAAAGCCGTAAAAAGAACCGCCGCGCAAAACCCGAAACTGCCCTGAGGAAGGCCCCTGCGGGTCGGTGCTGGGAGAGTGTTGATAATAATTTTCTTCGTACCAGTCCGCCGTCCACCCCCGGACATTCCCCAGCATGTCATACAGACCCCACGCATTCGGCTGCTTCTGCCCTACCGGATGCGTCTCGTTGCCAGAGTTGCCGTCATACCAAGCAACAGCCTGCAGATCGCCATAACGAGCCGACGTGCTCCCCGCCCTCGCCGCGTACTCCCATTCCGCCTCCGTCGGCAGCCGATAACGATAGCCGTCATTCTTGGCGTTCAGCCGTTGCAGAAAATCCTGCACGCCATTCCAACTGACATTTTCAACTGGTCGGTCTGTTCCCTTGAAGTTGCTGGGATTGTTGCCCATCACAAACTCCCACATCGCTTGCGTCACCGGGTACTTGCCCATCTCGAAGCCTTTGCTGATACGGACATGATGTTGCGGCTTCTCCGAGTCATAACACTCGCTATCACCAGACGAGCAGCCCATGTCGAACTCACCGGCAGGTATCTGAACGAACTCGAACTTCAGATTGGCGGGATACTGGGGCTTAGCTTGTGCGGTGGCAGAAATTGACAGCCAAAAGGCCGCAAGCAAGAAAAAGAAAATCGTCCCATCGAGTCTCTGTTTCATACCATGCCTCTATTTTCTTATAAATTAAAGCACATAGAAGCCTGAGCGCTGCTGTCACGCGCCCCGGCCCAGCTGAAAGGCTTGCAGGTTGGCCTCGTGCAGCGCCTCCGGCAAAACGTGCCGGATCGCCGCCAGCCACTCCTGCTCGGAGAACTGCAAGTGCCGGCTCAGCACGCCAAGCAACGCGACATTCAGACTCTTCTTGTTTCGCAGCTTGCTCTCATCGATATGCGACGGGTCGATGATCGTGCCACCCTCGCGCAGAACGGCGGCATTCACCGGCACCTGATCCGCCGCCGTGGCCACCAGAAAATCCGCCTCGCCCGGCGGCACCATGGGACTGAAGACCTGGGCGCCATAGCGCACATCGCTGGAAACGGAACCGCCGCGCTGGCTCATGCCATGCAGTTCGCTCTTCTTGACGTCCAATGCATTGTGAAAGGCGACATCCGCCACGATGTCGGAGCATGTGAGCACGCCTTGGCCGCCTAGCCCGGCAATCACGATGTTAGTTACCTTGCTGCTCATTGCACCTCTCATATTCCCGGATATAGCGCGCCGCTAACAGGCAGTTGCGGCGAGCCACAATGACGGAAAGTTCGGTCTTGTCCAGACATTCCTTGACCAGCTTTTCGAATTTCGGAGTGTCGACCGTGGGGTCGATCACGTGCACATTGGGCACCCCCAGCAGGCGCGCC
>Ga0187880_1003717_pt1 | contig 11526 bp, 7 predicted proteins | sample June2016WEW_19_4_FD_132998 | JGI IMG/M metagenome (GOLD analysis project Ga0187880, IMG submission 132998) | Peatland microbial communities from SPRUCE experiment site at the Marcell Experimental Forest, Minnesota, USA - June2016WEW_19_40 | ecosystem: Environmental > Terrestrial > Soil > Wetlands...
ACCCGCTTGGGGTGAAGATCTCCAACAAAGAACTTGCGGCGGTTCCGCTCACCCACCACGAGTTCCACGGCGAGTGGAACTACACGGTCCACTCATCACAGGATTAATACTTGCGCAGCCCCTAAGGGGGATCACCATCGCTGTCACCGCGCACACGACCCCTCCCCGCCGGGGCGGGAGTAGTGAGAGCTCGGTGTTGGCCACGGTCGCGGGTGTCACAGGGCCGCTGTAGTTTCCTCTGCCGTCGGATCACGTCGTGATCTCCTCTTGACCAGCCCGCTCCAGGCTGCACCGGGGTGTTGGTTGTGGTCTCTCGCCCCTACCAACGGGCCGCCGCGTGTATCGCACACTGACAGAGCTTCGTCCTGCGAGCTGCAAGCCCAGAAACTCTTTGGACTGTGCCCCTCGGGCTCCGCCGGGCCTCTCTCCAGCTGACCAAATGCACTCATAGCACCACACGGAGGACTCAGGAATGATGGCCAAGAACAACCACTCGGAACTCGTCGCGCAGCTGACAGAGGGAATCAGTACCCTCACATCGTCCGAGGAGTGGCAGCGCTACCTCGAGATCCAGAGCCGCTTTCACCACTACAGCTTTGGGAACGTTCTCCTCATCGCCGCCCAGTGCCACGGGGCAACCCGGGTGGCAGGCTTCAACGCCTGGCGGAAGCTCAACCGCTTCGTCCGCAAGGGAGAAAAGGCCATCTGGGTTCTCGCCCCCATGATCTACAAGAACGCTGAGGACGGCGAGACCGATCGGGTGATAAGAGGTTTCAAATTCGTGCCGGTATTCGACATCGCCCAGACCGACGGCGAGGAGCTGCCGTCCATCTGCAACCGGCTCGACGGTGACGATCCCAAAGGTCTCTACGCCCAGCTCCTGATCGTCGCGCGGTCCATCGGTTTCACGGTCGAGGACCACGAATTCAACGGCAGCGCGAATGGCGACTGCTGTCACGCCGATCGCCGCATACGGGTCGAGACGACCAACACACCCGCGCAGCGGGTGAAAACGCTCGCACACGAACTGGCCCACGCCCTGCTCCACGAGAGCCACGACAACCGAGCGCTTGCCGAGCTGGAAGCCGAGTCCACGGCATTCGTCGTCTGCCAGGTACTTGGGATCGACTCCGGTGACTACTCCTTCGGGTACGTCGCAACCTGGGCCGGTAATGGCGACCAGGCGATCGCCGGGATCAAGGCATCCTGTGAGCGCATTCAGAAGAGCGCAGCCGCCATTCTGCAGGCTCTCGAGCCCGTGGCTGACGATGAGGCCGCTTGAGACACATCGCTCCAGCGAAGGCGGAAATGGGTGGTACCCCCCTTCGCGCTCGGCATCGACTAGTAGGACAAGCAGACACGGCGACAAGGCGTCGGCAACTCAAACGGCGGCGACCGCAAGTTTATGAGACCTCTCTGAGCCATCTCTGGGGTCTGTTGGTGTCGGCTCAAGTTGGCCTGAATCATGGCTCTAACCGGGTTTTCTCCGCGGCGCCACGAGAGCGCAGGCCCGATCGATTAGAGGCTCGCGAGGCAAAAGTAGGGAAAAGTAGGCATGGATTACCCTGTGCCCGACCCCCGGTTTCACCCGACGACTGCGTGCCTTGCCACTGAGGCACCGATCTCAGCCTTTCTGCGCGGCGCGGCCGAGTTCGCCGCCCGTGGTCGGAATTCGGCTTTCTAGCTGGGCTTTGCTGGAGGCTGTCCACTGGCCGCAGATGAAACCCGCCAACTTACAAAGCCCAAAGCTCCGCCTCGGGAGCCCAGTGTCCCTCCCCATCCTCGGCCAGTACGGGATCGAGGAAGGCCTTGACCTTGAACAGCCCCTCGGTGAAGGGTATGAGCTTCAGTGTCGGGGCGTCCTCACTTCCGACGTTCCGCCGTCCCCTTTCCACGGCGCCTGCGGAGTGGATCGACCGCCTCTCGGCCGTGCTCGTGGACAATGCTTGCAAGTACGCGGGCGAGGGCGGCTCGGTGCATATCGAAGTAGGTCGGATCGGTCCACGAGTCATTTTCGCGGTCGGAGACACCGGCCCCGGCATTCCACCCGCGGAGCGTGAACGGCTGTTCGATCGGTTCCGGCGCGGTACCAACCAGGCAGGTCGTCACGGGTAGGCCTCGCGATTGCGGATTCAATTGTTCGCTCTACCGAAGGTCGGTGGCGGGTGGACGCGAGCGCTGGACTAGGCGGGGCCCGCATGGAGGTTTACCGGCCCGGATAGAGCGCTCCCATCGAGAACCGAATGGCACTAAGGGCAAACTGGCGGACACCATCGCTCGCGTTGCTCGAACGTCCCGTCATGTCGAGGCAGCGCACGACCGGAATGTTGACATTGCGCTGCTATCTGCTCTTCGCGTTAGCTCTCGTCATCGTCAAAGTCGTCGAGGCCGCGATCGGCAGGTAGGTGTTGACGCCAGTGGACCGGCCATCCGAGCCACGTCCACCCTTGCCCGTCTTGTGCGCCGGGCGAACCGGGGCACGGGGGGCGCATGGCCCATACGAATTCGGGCGCGCTGTCGGCCGTTCACACCTGTCATCTGTCCATCTGCACGACTACTCCTGCCAAAGCGTGGATAACATCGATTGCCTCAACAACCAGGAGGAATGATGGTTACAAGCCCTGTTCGGACAAAGCGGGAGACTGCAGCTGACGGCGGGCGTTCCCCGAGTGACTACGTCGTTCCCGTGGTCCACGTCCACTTGCCTGAGCCTGTCGTGAAGGCTGGCTTCTACGGTGGTATGGCCGCGGCGGTAGCAACAGGCGCAGTCGATTGGCCCTTAGTTCTGCTCGCCGGCGTCGGCGTGGCGATCGTTCGTCACCGGCGTGCTTGACTGCCCTTCTTTTCGTGATCCGTCGGCCATTGCGTTGCCCATAGGTTGCCGTACGGGCAGCTTTCACCCAGAATTCGCCTTCGCGTCGGCTGTACGCCGACTGGCGTTCACTTCACTTCCTTACCATCAAGCTCACCAGTCACGCAGGGTCGGGACAGGAGGGGTCAGGTGGAAGTCATTCTGGAGCGGTTGCTCGTGGAAGTCCTGGCTATCGCTGTGCAGCTTGCGCTTTGGCGTCTATTGGAGTGGGTCGCCTCAGGCACTCGTGCCAAGGCAGTCGCGCCTTCGACGACCGCCTGACCACCTTTACAGGGCGGCCGGCCCGAAACACGGCGGCCGGTGAACCCAGTCAAGCTGCTGCGCGAGGGCGCGGCGGTCCCTGGCGCGGTCATCGGCGGCGCGCTGGACCGCTTGAGCCCGGGTCGGCGAAGACGCCGGTCGTGGGTCGGTCACGGCAAGGCTCACATTGAGGTACGCGGAGTCAACGACCCGACGCGCAAGATCTTGGCTCGCGACGTGGAGCGGGCACTGCACGCCGTCGAGGGCGTGCAGTGGGCGCAGGTAAACGCCGTCGCCGGACGCGTCGTCGTGGCCTTCGATCCCGATGGCCCCTCGCCCGAGGACCTGATCGAGGTCATCGAGGGCGTGGAGGAGGTGCACGAGGTCCACAAAGAGCGCTTCTCCCACGAGCGACCCGAACATCCCGGCGACATCGAGCCGATACGGCGCCAGGCCATAGCAATCGGCGCCGACGTTGTCGCCCTTAGTGGCGGCCTGTTCGGCCAGCTGCTGCGGGTGACGCCGATCCCGGCCGAGCTCGGTTCGTTCGTTGCTCTGGCGGAGAACGAGCCTCGGGTCCGGCACTTCCTCGAGCAACACCTGGGAGTGGCTCTCACCGATCTCGGGCTCGGGATCACAAGCGCCTTCGTTCAGTCGCTGTCCCAGGGGCCACTCACCTTGGCGACCGACATCACCCACCGCGCCAACCGCTTGGGCGAACTGCAGGCGATGCGTCGCGCGTGGGAGCGTCGCGAGACAGACCTCTGCAACGCACCACACGATGAGTCGATCGACGCAGTGAGCTTGCCGATGCGCGAAGCGCCACTCAGCAGAGGCCCCGTGGAGGGGTTCGCGGACATCTCGAGCGCGCTCAGCGTTGTCGGAGCCGCGGCCACTCTCGCCCTGACGACCAGCCCGAGACGCGCCGGAGGTATTGTGACAGCCGCCGTGCCGAAAGCCGCGCGACACGGGCGCGACGCCTTTGCCGCTCGGCTCGGACGCGAGCTCGCGACGCGCGACGTCATCGTGCTTGACAGTGAGGTCCTGCGCAGGCTCGACCGCGTCGACGTGGTAGTGCTCGACGCTGCGGTGCTGACTACGGGGCGAGTCACGCTAGGTGAAGTGGAGCCGGTAGGCGATCTCGAGGCAACTGCAGTCGGGCTCAAGGCACTCGAGCTTTTCGACCCGGCGCGGCCTTCCCGTTTGGCGCGAGGTGGTACCTGGAGGGTAGCGCCGATGGCGTCGATCGACGCGGAGCTACCTGTTGGGACCGCCGCGCGGGTGCGGGCTCTCGGGCGTGGCCGGCCCGGCGTGCTCGGCGTCACGCGAGCCGGCGTTCTCGTCGGTGTCATAGCCCTCGAAGCAGAGCTGGATCCTCTTGCCGATCCCCTTGCCCACTCCGTGCGCCGGGGGGGCCGCCAGCTTCTGGTCGCGGGGCTGCGCAGCGGTCTGCGAGAGCGGCTAGCGGCCGACTACCTGGTCGCCGGCGGTACTCGTCTTGCGGCCACGGTGCGCTCGTTGCAGAAAGCCGGCCACGGCGTACTGCTCGTGTCGGGCGGGCCGGCACACGCGGCGTTGCGCGCGGCCGACGTCGGGGTCGGTGTCGACGGTCACGGTCGCCACCCGCCCTGGGGTGCCGCGTTGCTGACACGTCCCGGTCTCGCCGACGCACACCTCGTGGTCGAATCTTTGCCCGTGGCGCGCTCGGTCAGCACCCGTAGCGTCGCCCTCTCAGCAGCGGGCTCCGCCGTGGGCGCGGCGTGGTCTTTTCTCGGGCCAGCTTCGAGCGCGTCCCGGCGAGCGGCCGTACCGGTGAACGTGGCCGCGCTCGCCGCCCAAGCAGCAGGGACCGTGGCCGGATCATCGCTCGGTCGGCGCCCCGCGCCCGCGCCGCTCAGAGAAATCGCCTGGCACGCCATGACGCCTGACGCCGTGCTCCGGGCACTCGGCTCGTCGCGTCGAGGGCTCTCGGTCGCCGAAGCGGCGCGTCGCCACGCGGAGCTGGCCGCCGAAGGTTCACCCCGCCTCTCGTTCGCCCGGGCGGTGGCGGGCGAACTGGCGAACCCGCTCACACCGGTGCTGGCGGTGGGTGCCGGGCTCGCCGCCGCGGTCGGTTCGGTCACAGACGCCGGGCTCGTCGCCGGAGTCACCGCTGCGAATGCCCTTATGGGCGGGGTGCAACGAGTCCGCGCCGAGGCGTCGATCGACAAGTTGATGTACGCCATGACGACACACGTCGGCGTGCGTCAAGGCGGACGCGTCAAGGAAATGGAACGGATCGGTCTGGTGCGCGGTGATGTCCTCGAACTGAAGGCGGGCGACATGGTCCCCGCCGACTGTCGCATTCTCGACACCCTCGGGTGCGAGGTCGACGAGTCCGCCCTCACTGGTGAGTCCTTCCCGGTCCTAAAGCACGCTCTGCCCGTCACCGGAGCGACACTGGCCGAGCGCACCTGCATGCTCTACGAGGGTTCGGTGATCGCTACCGGCACGGTTCTCGCCGCAGTCGTTGCCGTTCGGGACCAGACTGAGGTCGGTCGTAGCCTTGCCGACGCGCCCGAGCCCCCAGCGAGCGGGGTAGAGGCCAGGCTGTCCGCGCTCACGAAGCTGACCGTGCCCGCGACTGTGGCGAGCGGAGCCGCAGTCGCGGGCATGAGCCTTCTGCGGGGCCGTTCACCACGCGCCGCGGTGAGCTCCGGTGTCAGCCTGATGGTCGCCGCGGTGCCCGAAGGGCTGCCCTTGCTGGCCACCGTCGCTCAGCTCGCGGCCGCGCACCGGCTCGCAGAGCGCGGTGCACTGGTCCGCAATCCGCGGACGATCGAGGCGCTCGGACGCGTCGACGTCTTGTGCTTCGACAAGACCGGCACGCTGACGGCCGGGCATATCGCTTTGCAGCGGGTCTCCGATGGCTCCACCGAAGATCCGGTAGGCGATCTGTCGCCCCGGTCCGTGGCGGTACTGGCGGCGGCGCTGCGGGCCAGCCCCGCCGACGATGGCGACGACCTGCCGCATGCGACCGACCGTGCAGTGCTCGAGGGCGGCAACGCTGCGGGGGTGGAGGCGAGTGATGGGCTCGGAGGTTGGAAGCTTCTGAGCGAACTCGCCTTCGAACCGGCACGTGGCTACCACGCCGTCGTCGGCGACAGCCCGAGTGGCTCACGGGTGTCAGTCAAAGGCGCCCCCGAGATCGTGCTGCCGCGCTGTACCACCTGGCGAGCGCCCGAGGGCGTGACCGCCATTGACCGTCGAATACGACTACGGCTCGATGCCGAGGTGGAGCGCCTGGCGAGCCGGGGACTACGGGTGCTCGCCGTGGCCGAGCGCCCGGCATCGGCGCACGCCGAGCTTGCCGATGAGCGAGTGAGCGACATGGAGCTGTTCGGTTTCCTCGGCTTGGCCGACGGAGTGCGCCCGACAGCTGCCGCGGCCGTAGCCAACTTGCGCTCGGCCGGTGTGTCGGTCGTCATGATCACCGGCGACCACCCCTCGACTGCGGCCGCAATCGCCGAGGAACTTCATATCTTGAATGGCGCGCCGGTGCTCACCGGAGCTGATCTCGACGCGAGGGACGACGACGAGCTTGACGCGGTGCTGGGCGAGGCAAAGGTGTTCGCCCGTGTCACCCCGGCGCACAAGATGCGCATCATTCGCGCCTATCAGCGCATCGGCCGCACCGTCGCCATGACGGGCGACGGCGCCAATGACGCTCCTGCCATCCGCCTCGCTCATACCGGGATCGCCCTCGGCGGCCGCGGTTCGCCCGCGGCACGCGAAGCGGCGGACCTGGTCGTGCTCGACGACCGCATAGAGACGGTCATTGACGCCATCGTGGAGGGCCGTGCGATGTGGGCCTCGGTGCGTGACGCGCTGGCCATCCTCATCGGGGGCAACCTGGGAGAGGTCGCGTTCGTCCTCGCATCCACCGCTATCGCTGGGGCCTCGCCGCTCGGGGCTCGCCAGATGCTGCTGGTGAACCTGCTCACCGACATGTTGCCGGCGATGACGATCGCCTTGCGTTCTCCAACGCGGCGCTCACCGGAGGAGTTGCTCCATGAAGGACCCGAGGCGTCGCTCGGAGGTGCTCTCGCGGGCCAGATCGCCCTGCGCGCCGCGACTACGGCTGCCGGGGCAACGGGCGCCTGGCTGCTTGCCCGGCCAACGGGAACCTCGCGGCGTGCCAGCACCGTCGCGCTGACGGCCTTGGTGGGCACCCAGCTCGGGCAGACAGCTGCCATCGGGGGCACGAGCCCGGTTGTGTTGATATCGACTCTGGTGTCAGCTGGCGTGCTCGTGGGGATCGTGCAGACGCCTGGACTGAGCCACTTCTTCGGGTGCACACCGATGGGTCCGGTTGGGTGGGGAATCGCCGTCGGTAGCGCGGCCGTCGCGACGGGGTCTTCTGTAGTGGTGCCGAGGGCGGTGAGGCGGCTTCCCCAAATGCCGTCGCTACTCAGCGCGGGGTGGCTTTGGTCTTGAGTTACAGACGCGCATAACCGCGGTGGAACCGAGCGCTGTCTCTTGGCAGAGAGTCGCGGGTCAAGATCACCCAAGGGCGGCGCCCGCGTCGACAACCATCCGCTGAAGTGCCTCGTTGGCCTCGGGCCTGACATGTACTCACGCGGAGAACGCGACCAATCACGACGCTCGCAGTCGGCTTGTTTGCACTGTCAAATCGGGCCAGCGCCACCGTCGATTCTCCGGTCGCTCACGGGGCAGGCGCGCGTTACGTGATTGCGCTGCGTGCGCCCTGCCGATTGCGCGCTCGACGACCTGAGCTGATTGCGCTCATTCGCAATTTGTTCTGCACGCTTCTTCGGCCCGGACATAGTCGAGGGTTGTAGGCGCATGGCGTTTGTGGACGCGTATAAAGCGGGTATTCTCCTGCTCGCGTCGTCTTAAGTTAAGATGTAAGAAAAGCTTCGAGGGAGTGACTTGTTGACGGTGAGAAGCAAGGCCATAGTGGGCGACTTGCGGCGTGTGAACCGCAGCGTCGTGTTGCGGCCCTTGTTTCTCCAAGGGCCCCTCAACCGAGTCGACCTGGGGCAGCTCACGGGTCTGAGCAGCGCCAGCATCACCAACCTCACGGCGGCCCTGTTGGAAGAGGGCCTGATTGTCGAGGTCGGCCTCGAACAGTCTGACGGGGGCAGGCCCCGGGTCATGCTCCAGGTGAACCCCGAGTTCGGCGCAGTCATCGGCGTGGAGATCGGCGAAACCGGCGTCCGCGTAGAAGGTTTCGACTTGCGGCTGAGGGTCGCTGGCGTCGCCGAAGTGGGCCTACATCCACAGCGTCACGACGCCGATGTAACCATCGAAGAGACGGTGAAGGCCATCGAGAAGCTTCAAGCTCAATTCAGCGCCGAAGGCCGTCGCTTGCTTGGAGTGGGCATCGCCATCCCGGGGATCGTCGAGCATCGGGTCGACGACGCACGGGTCCACGCTCCGAACATCGGTTGGTACGACGTACCGCTCGAACGCCTGGTACGAGAGCGTGTCGGAGCTCCGGTCTTTGCTGAGAACGGTGCCAAAGCTTTGGGGCAGGTGGAGATGTGGTTCGGTGCTGGCCGCGGCACACATCACACCGTGATCACCCTTTGGGGCACCGGGGTAGGCGCGGCCATTTTCACCAACGGAACTCTCTACCGGGGCGCTGCGTCCAGCGCCGGGGAGTGGGGCCACAACTGCATCATTGCCGGAGGAAGGCGCTGCCGCTGTGGCGGCGCCGGGTGTCTCGAGGCCTACATCGGGGCAGAGCCATTGCTCGACGCTTGGCGACAGGCGGACCCACAGGCAGCCCCTTTCAGCGACCCTGACGAGGAGGGGTGGGCGGACCGGCTCCTCCAGTCGGCGGAGTCGAGCGAGGCGGCGGCCCAGATCCTGGAGGAAGCGGCGAACTGCTTCGGAGTGGCCGCAGCCAACCTCGCCAACCTGTTCAATCCTGAGCTCATTGTGATCGGCGGTTGGCTCGGACTGAAGCTCGGTCCAACCCTGCTCGGCCGAATTCGGGAAGTGGTGCGAGAACAAGCCCTCGATTACACGGCCAACTGCGTCAACATCGAGCTCGCGCGGCTAGGCGAGGATGCCGTGGCCCTCGGGGCATCCGCCCTGGTCGTGGACGAGCTGCTTTCCAACGGTGGCGTTCCGCTACTAGCGGGAAGAGGCCGGTTGCAAAGGGCGCGGCTGCTCTAACCGACGGGCAACTGTCCGCTTCGGGCGAGCTCGCCGTACCAGTACCCGCTGTCTTTGATGACACGCTCTTGTGTGTCGAAATCGACATAGACGATGCCGAAGCGCTTGGAGTACCCGAGCGCCCACTCGAAGTTGTCGAGCAGCGACCACACGAAGTAGCCCTGCACTGGCACACCCTCCCTTCTCACCCGCAGTACTTCGTCAACATGGGCCTCCAGGTAGGCGATCCGATCGGGATCGTGCACAGCCTGGCCGTCGCGGTGGTCGTCGAATGAGGCCCCGTTCTCGGTGACGAAGAGGTTGGGAAGCTTGTAGTGCTCATGTGCTTGCTCGAGGATGTAGCCGAGCCCTTCGGGACGGATGATCCAATCCATCGTGGTTCGGGGCGCCCCGGGCTCCTTGAACTCGGCGAAGCCAGTCCACTTGGTGGCGTCGTGGCGGACCCGGTAACCGGCGTAATAGTTGATGCCGGCAAAGTCCGGAGGCACGAGCAGGGCCGCCATGTCCTCCTCGTAACTGCTCGGCAAGTAGGGCCGCAGACAGTGCTCGAGCTCAGGGGGGTATCTCCCGTACACGAGGGGTTCCAAAAAGAGTGGGAAGTTGTGCCAAGCGTGTGCGACCCCGGTGGCGGCTATGTCCGCTTCCGATTCGCTTGCCGGCCAAACCGCAGCGTTGTGCAGTGCGATTCCCACCGACGCCTCTGGATTCGCGGCCTTGAGGGCTGCCCAGCCAGCCACATGGGCCCGCAGCTGATTGTGGACCGCATGGCCAGCGGCATAGATGTTGCGGAGGCCAGGAGCGTGCGCTCCGACCAAGTGTCCTTGTTCCGCGACCACGAACGGCTCGTTCAAAGTGGTCCACCACCTGACCCTGTCGCCTAGGCGTGCCGCGACCACCGAGGCGTACTCACCGAACCAGTCCGCCGAGTCGCGGTTGGACCATCCACCGCGTCGTTGTAGGGCAGACGGGTAGTCCCAATGGAAAAGCGTCACGAAGGGCTCGAGACCGGCGGCCAACACCGCGTCGAGGAGGCGGTCGTAAAAGGCGAGCCCGACCGGATTCGGCTCACCGACCCCGTCGGGCAGGATCCGAGGCCATCGGATGGAGAAGCGGTACGCGCCGAGACCGAGGTTCCGCATGAGCTCGATGTCTTCCGCAAAGCGGTGGTAGTGGTCGCAGGCAAGGTCGCCAGTCTGGCCGTCGTGGGTGGTGCCCGGGGTGTGCGAGAACTCGTGCCAGATGCACTGTCCAGAGCCGTCGGCCAGCGGTGAGCCTTCGATCTGGTAGGAGGCGGTGGCGGCGCCCCAGTAGAAGCTACTGCTGGGTTCTGAGTCGGGAATCGTCATGTGAACCTCCTCATTGGCTTTCCTTCCCGGGCCGCCGCCGGCTATCCGGGGAGGGGAAAATGGTGTGAAGTCCATCGCCGTCTCACTCGTACAAGACGCAGCGGACATGGTGGGCGGCTCCCACCTGGCGCAGGTCGGGGAGCGTTTGTTGGCACCGGCTCTGGACGAAAGGACAGCGCGGGGCGAAAGGACAGCCCGGCGGAAGCGCGGTGAGGTCCGGGGGGTCACCTTTGGCCTCGAATGGCGCTCCCTGTCGGCGCTCGTTGTCTGGGCCTGGAGCGGCTTGGTGCAAGAGCTGGGTGTAGGGATGCTTGGGCTCGCTCATGACCTCGGAGGCGGGACCGATCTCTTGGATGCGACCGGCGTACATGATGGCGATGCGATCGCTCATGTAGTTGGCAGCGCCGAGGTCGTGGGTGATGAAGACGAGGGAGAGCGACCGGCTGCGCTGGAGGTCCAAGAGCAGGTTCATGATCGTGAGGCGGATCGACACGTCGAGCATGGACGTCGGCTCGTCGGCGAGGATGAGGCTGGGCTGGGCCGCCAGCGCCCGGGCGATGCCGACCCGCTGGCGCTGGCCGCCGGAGAGCTCATGGGGGTAGCGGCGCAGGAAATCAGCAGCCGGTACCAGGCCGACCTGGTCGAGCAGCTCTTCCACCGCCTCGCGCTCGGCGCTGCGCGGAACGAGCCCGAACGAGCGGAGGGGACGCGCCACGCTGTAGCGGACCGAATTGCGCGGATCGAGGGACGAGTAGGGGTCCTGGAAGATCATCTGGACCTCTCGCCGGTGCTCGCGCAGCCGATGGGTGCTGGGGCGCTGTGGCAGGGTCCGCCCCCCAACGAGGATCTCGCCCGCGGTCGGCCGCTCGAGGAAGACGACCA
>Ga0187880_1003722_pt1 | contig 11519 bp, 7 predicted proteins | sample June2016WEW_19_4_FD_132998 | JGI IMG/M metagenome (GOLD analysis project Ga0187880, IMG submission 132998) | Peatland microbial communities from SPRUCE experiment site at the Marcell Experimental Forest, Minnesota, USA - June2016WEW_19_40 | ecosystem: Environmental > Terrestrial > Soil > Wetlands...
ACTTCAAACCGCCCTCGGCCACTTCACGCCCTACACCTTCCTGGGGGCGCGCGCGACGCCCAACTTCGTGAAGGCCGCGCAAACGCTGGCGCAGAAGCAGACGCTTGCCAACGAGGCGTTCGTCGCGTGCGGGCTGGAACGCTACCGCCTGTCGCACGGCCAATACCCCGAAACCCTCGAAGCGCTCGTGCCGCAGTTCGCGGAGAAGCTGCCGCACGACATCATCGGCGGCCAGCCCCTCAAGTATCGCCGCACCGCGGACGGCCAGTTCGTGCTCTACTCCGTGGGCTGGAACGAGAAGGACGACGGCGGAGTCCCCGGCAAGACGGCCACCGAAGGCGACTGGGTCTGGCCGTAAGCGGCGTGATCACTGAACCTGACAGTGACGCCTTCCTTGGCTTTCCCATGTGCTGTTCCTGGCCCGTACCTGGCTTGTACCTCGCACGTACCCGGCTTTGGGGTGGCTTTGGGGTGCCTATGCGTTGGTTATCAGGGTGGCTCTACCGCGGCTGTCTTCTCCGGCCCCCTTAGGCTTGACCGGGCGGCATTCAACGGGCAAATAGTGGGGTGATCGCAATGCAACACCCTACGAATCATCGCTCGCACCTCACTCGTCCGATCGCAATCCTCAGCGTGCTCGCCGTGACGGCCCTGATTGCTGGCTGCAAGACAACGCCCCGCCCCGGCGCCTTCGCACCTCGCAAAGGGGATGAAATCGTCGTCACCGGCCAGTTCGTGCACACCGGCACGCGGGTGGTGCTCTGGATGGACCCGGGCGGCTACGACGCGTATCGCGTGGAGAGGCGCTTCAGCCCCCTCAACAAGGCCGATTGGGAAACCTCGCAGGCAGAAGTCCGCGGCCTTGGTTCGCCCAATCGCTATAATATGCGCAGCAGCGGTCTTAGCAGCAACGAGGTCGAGCAGGTGCGGGGCGGCGGGTGGGACTTGCCGCTCCTGCAGCGGGTAGTGGACCAATTCGTCATCCATTTCGATGTGTGCGGCACGAGCAGGCAATGTTTCAAGGTGCTGCAGGACTTGCGCGACCTCAGCGTGCATTTCATGCTCGACCTGGATGGCACGTTCTACCAGACGCTCGACCTCAAAGAACGCGCATGGCACGCCACCACCTCGAACAGCCGCTCCGTCGGCATCGAAATCGCCAACATAGGCGCCTACCCGGTCAACGGGAAGAATCCATTTGCCGAATGGTATGCCAAAGAGCCGAACGGCCAAACGCGCATCACCATTCCGGCCGAGTATGGCGATGGCGGCATTCGCACCAAAGACTTCGTCGGCCATCCGGCGCGCCCGGAGCCCGTCATCGGTATGATCCAGGGCCAGGAATTGATTCAATACGATTTCACGCCTCAGCAGTATCAGGCCCTGATCAAGCTCACGGCGACGCTCAGCAAGGCGTTCCCGCAAATCAAGTGCGATTACCCCAAGGATGCCGCCGGCCAGCTCATCCGCCAGAAGCTGCCCGCCGCCGAACTCAAGAGCTATCAAGGCGTCCTGGGCCACTTCCACATCCAGACCGACAAGGTTGATCCCGGCCCGGCCTTCCAATGGGATTACGTCATCGGCCACGCCCGCAAGCTGCTCCACGGCGGCATGTCCCCCATGGCCGACGAAACCAGCAAGGGCCACATGAGGGTTCGGTGAAGAAGCTCTTCCTGCTGGATGGCATGGCGCTGGTCTATCGGGCGCACTTTGCCTTCATCAGCCACCCTATCCTCACGTCCAAGGGCGTGAATACCTCCGCGCTCTACGGCTTTACCCAGACGCTGCTCGACATTCAGAAGAATCAGCAGCCGACCCATCTCGCCGTCGCCTTCGACACCCAGGCGCCGACGCAGCGGCATGTCGAGTTTGCCGACTACAAGGCGCACCGGGAGGAGATGCCCGAAGAGCTCAGCGCCGCCCTGCCCCATGTCCGCCGCATGGCTGAGGCGCTCAATGTCCCCGTGCTCATTTGCGACGGCTACGAGGCCGACGACATCATCGGCACGCTAGTGCGGCGCGCCGGAAAGGAAGGCTTCACGTCCTACATGGTCACGTCCGACAAGGACTTCGGCCAGCTTATCACCGCGAATACCTTCATCTACAAACCCTCGCGCAGCGGCGAGGGCGTGGAGATCATCGGCCTGCCGGAGATTCAGAGCCGCTGGGGCGTGCAACGGCCCGAACAGGTGGTCGATGTGCTGGCGCTGATGGGCGACGCGTCGGACAATATCCCCGGCGTGCCCGGCATCGGTGAGAAGACGGCCATGAAGCTCATCGCGCAATATGGCACCGTCGAGAACCTGCTGGCCCGCGCAGGTGAACTGACCGGGCGAGTGAAGCAAACCCTGGAGACCAACCGTGAGCAAGCGTTGCTGTCCAAGCGGCTCGCCACCATCATTTGCGACGCGCCCTGCGCAGTCGATTTGGATGCGCTGAAAGTGCAGCCGCCCGACGAGGAGAAGTTGAAAGGCTTGCTTGTGGAGTTCGAGTTCAACTCCATTGGCCGGCGCTTGTTCGGCGAATACTTCAAAGCCGGACGCGGAGGGGGAAGTCTAAGGTCCACTGCTGCTACGCCGGGAGACAAGCCGGTCGAGCAGTTGGTACTGGTGTCGGAGACGGAGGGAGGTGCGGCGGAAGCGAAGGCCGAGCCGGCTGCGGCATCCGCGAACCTGAAGACCATTGCTGACGTGCCGCACGAGTATCATTTGGCGGCCTCGCCCGCGGGGCGGGCTGCGCTCATTCAAAGGTTGCAGAAGCTGACGTGCTTTTGCTTCGACACGGAAACCACGAGCCTCGACCCAAAGGAGGCACGCCTGGTTGGACTGGCCTTCTCGTTCGAGCCGCACACGGGCCATTACGTTCCCGTGCCACAGGATGCCGTTGGGGCGAAGGGTGTGCTCGACGAGTTCCGTCCCTTGCTCGAATCGGACCACATCGAGAAAGTCGGGCACAACCTCAAGTTCGATCTGAGCGTGCTCAAGTGGCAGGGCGTTTCGGTAGGCGGGAAGCTCTTCGATACGATGGTGGCGCACAGCCTGATCGAGCCGGAGATGCGGCACGGCATGGACTACCTGTCCGAGGTTTACCTGGGCTACACGCCGGTGCCGATCAGCAAACTGATTGGTGACGCCAAGGCGGGCCAGCTCAACATGGCGGATGTGCCGGTGGCGAAGGTTGCCGAGTACTCCGCCGAGGACGCCGACGTGACCTGGCAACTCCGCGCCGCGCTCGAACCGCTGCTCAAGGAGAAGGGGCAGGAGCGAGTGTTCTATGAGGTTGAGTCGCCGCTAATCCCCGTTCTCGTGGACATGGAATTCGAGGGCATCAAGGTGGACGCCGGCGCGCTGGCCGAGTTCGCCACACAGCTCTCGAAGGAGATGGACGAGTCGGAGAAAGCGGTTTACCGCCTGGCAGGGACGACGTTCAACCTGAATTCGCCCCGGCAGTTGGGCCAGATCCTGTTCGACATCCTGAAGATCGGCGACGCGCCGAAGAAGACGAAGACCGGCCAGTATGCGACTGACGAGCAAACGCTGGCCGCGCTGGCGGCGGACCACGAAATCGTGCAACGCCTGTTGGAGTACCGCACCGCCTCGAAGCTGAAATCCACATACGCCGACGCGTTGCCGGAGGCGATCTGGCCGAAGACCGGCCGCGTCCACACCACCTATAACCAGGTAATGACCACCACTGGGCGGTTGAGCTCGCAGAATCCGAATCTGCAGAACATCCCCATCCGCACCGAGCGCGGCCAGGAAATCCGCAAGGCGTTTGTGCCCCGCAGCGGCGAGTATCGGCTCTTGTCAGCGGATTACTCACAGATCGAGCTGCGCATCATCGCCGCGCTCAGCCGCGAGCAGGCCATGCTGGAGGCGTTCAAGGCCGGCGTGGACGTCCACACGGCCACGGCGGCCCGCGTCTTCGGCGTCTTCCCCGACCTGGTCACGCCGGAAATGCGGCGCAAGGCGAAGATGGTGAACTTCGGCATCATCTACGGGATCTCCGCCTTCGGTCTGTCGCAGCGGCTCGGCATCCCGCGCAAGGAAGCGGCTGACATCATTGACCAGTATTTCCGGCAGTTCCCCGGCATCCGCCGGTATATGGACGAAACCACCGAGTTTGCGCGGAAGCATGGGTTCGTGGAAACCGTCACTGGCCGTCGCCGTTACATCCGCGACATTCGCTCCGCCAACAACACGATCCGCGGCGCGGCGGAGCGCAATGCCATTAACGCCCCCATCCAGGGTACCGCCGCCGACATGATTAAGCTCGCGATGATCAGCATTCATCGCGAGCTGGCGCGCCGGAAACTAAAGACCCGGATGCTGCTCCAGGTCCACGATGAACTCGTGTTCGACCTCTACCAACCGGAGCAGCCAGAGGTCCTGCCGATGGTCGAGGAGAAGATGAAGACCGCCATCCCATTGGATGTGCCGTTGGCGGTGGAGATGGGGATTGGCGAGAATTGGCTGACCGCGCACTGAACTGCAGCGTAGGAAAGGCGTCTCGCCTGTCCCCTTCAAGACCCAATGGCAACTCATGCAGATTGTCGGAAGATGGTTTGTCATCCTGACCGCCAGCGCGTAAGTTGAGGTAGCGATGAAAACGATTGCTATCGAGGCTGCTGATGGGGTGCTCCGGTTGCCGAAGGAGGTTCGGCTTTCGCCAAAGGCCCGCCTGGCAGTGCTGATCCTTGAGGAGGACGAAAGCGGCGCGGAGATCCGAACGCTGGCGGACGCCGGAGGCGCGTTCGACTTCCTTAAGGAGGAGCCGGACCTGTACTCTGACACGGACCTCCTGCCGAATCGCCGGAACCCGCGCTTTGGAGGCCAGCGGTAATGTTCCAGGCCGGCGAAGTCGTTATCGCGGCTTTTCCTTTCACTTCGCTCACAGGCGTAAAGCGGCGTCCGTGCGTCGTGCTGGCAGCCGGAGACACGCCGAACGACTTTGTGGTGGCATTCGTCACAACCGTGATGGCAGCCGCGAACATGCCCTCCGCCACGTTGATTTCAACAACCCACCCTGCTTGGAGGCAGACTGGACTCAAAGCCGCGTCAGTCGTGCGGGCCGACAAACTGGTAACGCTCAACGACTCGGTCATCAGCGGTGCCATCGGCGTGCTGCCAGCCGATATACTGCTGGCGGTGCGTCGCAAACTCAAGACGCTGCTCCAGACCCCCTGAGCCTCCTCGCCGGCGCTGACGCAAGCGGTCGAGCTATCCCAGACCATATCGCGGCTCCCTGGAAAGCGGCGGCCTGGGCGAGAATTGGCCCGAGTGGCTCGTCGCCCCCAATCTCCCGCGCGCGGCGAAAGGGGCCGTTGCGCTGATGATTGGCGACCAGACACACACCGACCGTTTGCCGCTTACCGATTACACCTTGAGCGCGACGCACGCTGGCGTTAAGTTGACCTCAAGTGACTCCACAAGCCGCACTGGCAATTCAGATCGATCGCTACCGTGTCATGACGCGCGAGGAGCGAGTTGGGACCGCACTGCGTCTTCATGAATTGGCTTGCGAGATGGCGCGCCTGGGAATCCGCCGGCAGCATCCAAAAGCTGATCCAGCCGAGGTTGAGGACTTGCTACGCCGCCGACTGGAGTTGACGCGATCCTTGTGACTGAACAGGAACTGCTTCTGGATTGCCTGCGCCGCCTCAACGCGAGCGGCGTCCGGTACATGCTCACCGGCTCCATGGCCAGTAATGCTTGGGGCATTCCACGCACCACACACGACCTGGACTTCGTCATCCAATTGCCACCCTCGCAAATCCCAGCCCTCGTGAAGGCGTTCGCTCATCCGGATTACTATCTCGACGAAACCTCCGTGCGCGGCGCCTATCAGCCGCCGTATCAATTCAACGTCATTCATGTGCCCTCGGCTCTGAAGGCCGATTTCTGGCTGTTGCGTCCCATTCCATTCGAGCGGGAGATGTTTAGCCGCCGCCTGAAAGATGCGTGGTTCGGCGAACCTCTCTGGCTGGCGACGGCAGAGGATGTCGTTTTGCACAAGCTATACTGGAATCGCATCACTCCTTCCGACCGCCAGCTTGGGGACGTGGCTGGCGTTATGGAGGTGCAGCGGGGTAAGTTGGACGAGGACTACTTGCGCCATTGGGCCGGGCAGCTCGGCGTGGCGCCCGAATTAGCAGCGGCCTTATCGGGCAGCCTCAAGCCAAAAGAGACCTGAGGACCATTCCCGGTGGAGGAAAATTTGAAGAGCGCCATCCCGCTCGACGTGCCGTTAGCGGTGGGGATGGGCGCCGGCGAGAATTAGCTGAAGGCGCAATAGGACCTGCTCCCAGGGATAATCGGCCCCGGCCTGACACCTGGGTCGAGCCGTCGGTTTAAGCCGCTGCCTCGAGATTAGTGCTGCCAGCGTTCTCTTGCCACATGATGGATGCGGATGGGCGGCGTTCTGTCCGCGGAGCGGCGGGAACGATGACTGTACCGTGCGGCCCTTTGTTCGCCGTTGCAGACGAGACGAGTGGCGCGGCGAACAGGAACAGATGGTTTCCGGCGCGGATGCTGTCGTTATGATGCAGTTTCTCCACGAAGACGCGGCGTCCGTCCACCCATGTGCCGTTGCGGGAGTTCAAGTCCTTGAGGACATAATCCTCGCCCTCCCTCGCAATGAGAAAATGCCGCCTCGAGAGGCCCTCGTCCTCAATGCTCACCTGCGCGTGCTCGTTGCGGCCCACGACGATTGGCTGCTCGCCAATTTCCCACCGCTCAGCCTTGGAGCCGTTCTCACTAAGTTTATAAAGCGTTGCCATATTCACATTTGCTTGCGACTGGCTGCACCGGGGCAAAAACTCCCGGGCAGCCTCTCTACCTGTTACTTAAGGAAACATCAGGCAAAGGTTACAGTTGCGGGCGGCGATGGCAGGTTTCATCCCTGCTAAAAGCCGCGGCAGCAACCACTTCCGATAATACGACACCTGAGCGGAGACTTTGTTAGAAGATTCGTTAAGCACCTGGCGGGGTCCATTCTTCGCACAGGAGCATTATTCCTCAGCCATGCCGAGTTCAGGCTCGGTTTCGATTTGATTCGCTGCGCAATCCTTGCTTGGCTGGTAGGCGCATGATCTCACGCTTCGCTCCGATTCGACGGCTTGCCCTGCCGGTGTTGCTTTTCACCTTATTTGGCCTGTTCATCAGGACCGGGGTCCGAGCCGAGGCGGCTCTGGGCGCGGAGGCGGGCGAAAGCAGCATGTTTTCCCGCTCCCTGGTCAGCACCGGGGATCTGGCACGACTTCAGCACGCGCTGGCCAAAGCGCGGCGCGGAGAGACTGTCACTGCCGGCGTGATTGGCGGTTCCATTACGCAAGGGGCGGGGGCGAGCCAAGTGGAGAAGCGCTACGGTGAGCGCGTAGCCGCCTGGTGGCGACAGACCTTCCCCAAGGCCAGCATCCAGTTTGTCAACGCCGGGATCGGAGCGACCGGCTCGGACTACGGCGCCTTGAGGGTCAAGCGCGATTTGCTGTCGCATCATCCCGACTTCGTCGTAGTGGAATACGCCGTCAACGACCCCGACACCCAGGCCGCAGCCGAGACGCTGGAAGGACTGCTCCGGCAGATTCTGCGGGAGACTAGCCAACCTGCGGTCTTGCTCCTCTTTACGATGCATCAGGACGGCGGCAATGCCCAGGAATGGCAGGGCAAGGTAGGGCGGAATTACGATCTGCCGATGGTCAGCTTTCGCGACGCCCTGTGGCCGGAGATCAAGGAAGGGCGGATGAAGTGGAATGACGTGGAGTCGGACGTCGTGCATCCGAATGACCGCGGCCATGATTACTGCGCCCGTTTCATTACGAACCTGCTCGAGCGGGTGCTCGCGGACCTGCCTGCCGATGACCGCCTGCCGCAAATCAAGACCGTGCCCCAGCCGCTTCTCAGTGATATGTTTGAGCATGTGACGCTGTTCGAGGCGGATGCGCTCAAACCGTTGAACAACCAAGGCTGGAGCTGCGAGACCGGACAACCGAGGGACAAGTACTGGAAAGCTGACCAGCCGGGGAGCGTGATAGAGTTCGAAGTTGAGGGCCGAGCGATCTTTCTCATGGATTGGCACCTTCGCGGCCCAATGGGCCAGGCGAATGTGCGGGTGGACGACCGGCCACCCGTGTTGCGGGAAGCGTGGTTTGACCAGACTTGGGGCGGCTATCGCCAGACAACTCTGCTGGCGCAGGATCTCGGCCCGGGCAACCACAGAGTGAGGATCGAATTGCGGCCGGAGAACAACCCACAGAGCAGCGGCCATGAGTTCAGGGTGCTGGGCCTGGGCACCGCGGGCACAGACAAGCCCACTATCGAGGTGACGGCCCCTAATACGGTCATCACTCAGTCCTGCCAGATCGTAATCCCGCAGGGCTTAGTCCTTCGGGACACCAACGACCAGGGGGTGATAATTGTCGGCGCGCCAAACATCGAGATCGATTTTGCCCAGGGCTCTATCCTCCGCGGGTCGCCGGCGGACACGCGGCCCGACGAGTATAAAGGATACGGCATCCGCCTGAACGGGCACGCCGGCGTGACAATTCGCGGGGCGCGGATCAGCGGGTTCTGGTGCGGTCTCTGGGCGACGAAAGCCGACGGCCTCGTGCTCGAGGGTATCGATGCCTCAGACAACCGGCGGGCCTACCTGAAGTCCACGCCTGTGGCCGAGGATGGTGGCGATTGGCTCTTCGGCCACGACAACGATCAGCACGAATGGCTCAAGAATTACGCCGCGGCCCTGTATGTCGAGGAGTCCGCCGGGGTGACTGTGCGCGACTCGCGGGTCTGGCATGGCCAGAATGCGTTGTGCTTGGACCGCGTCACGGCGTCGAGAATCTATGACAATGACTTCTCCTTCGACTCGGGCTGGGGAATCGCTTTGTGGCGGTGCGAGCGCAACGTCATCAGCCGCAACGCCGTTGACTTCTGTGTGCGCGGATACAGTCATGGCGTGTACAACCGCGGGCAGGACTCAGCGGGGATCTTTGCGTTCGAGCAGAACAATGAGAATGTCTTCGCCGAAAACTCGGTGACGCACGGTGGCGACGGCTTCTTCGGCTTCGCCGGCCGTGAGGCCCTGGACGAGATCGGCGAGCACCCCGTGGAATGGTATAAGCGTCGCGGCAACACCGACAACCTGCTGATCGGGAACGATTTCTCCTATGCCCCGGCGCACGGGATCGAGAATACGTTCTCCTTCGGCAACAAGTATCTGAAGAATCGGATCGTGGGCAACGCCATCTGTGGAATCTGGGCGGGCTACTCACGCGAGTCACTCATCGCCGGGAACGACTTTGAAGGCAACGGCGAGATGGGCTATGGGCTGGAACGAGGCGGGGTGAACATCGATCACGGCGGCGACAACCTGATCCTCCACAATTTGTTCGTGACGAACAAGTGCGGGGTTCACCTCTGGGGCGGAGCAAACCCCGAGTTCGAGAAGAAGAACTGGGCCAAGGCCAACGGCTACGCCTCGACGGGTTCAGTGATTGCGGGCAACACCTTCGACGGCGATACCGTCGCGTTCCACTTCCGCGGACCGGGACAGGTGACGCTTGGGCAGAACAAGCTGGTGGGCGTGGGCAAAGAGATGATTTGCGAGACCAATTACCAGGTGATACGCGAGGACCGGCGCGTTGTCCCTCCGCTCGTGGTGCCCGAGCACAAGGTGTTCGGTGACAAACACCCGGTGGGCGCTCGGCCGGAACTGCGTGGCCGCCAGAACATCATCATGACCGAGTGGGGTCCCTGGGACCATGTGACCCCCTTGGCGCGGCTCGTCAAGTCCGCCGGCGGCACGGCGCAGTTCGAGGTCTTGAAAGTGCCGTTGGCGGATGTTGAGGTGGAAGCCGTGGGCGACCAGATCCGTGCCGTGGTGGCGCCTGTGCCCGGGAAGGCTGACGAATCCCAGGTCACCGTCAGCGCTGTGGAACCCGGCGTGCGACCTTACGTGCTCCAGGTGCAGGCTGCGGGAAAGCCGTTGGCCGAGATGAAAGGGACCCTGCTCGCGACTACGTGGCAGGCGACCTTCTTCAAGTGGCCCACGAATACTGACCCGCGCACGAACCTCGCGGGCTACCGCAACCTGGCCGAAGGTCCCACAGCGGTCTCCGCGCAACTCGACGAGCTTTCGTTGCGTTACGGGATGCGCGGGCCGAGTGACTTAGGCATATCGGATAAAGTCACCGCCGCCAAACTAGGCCGGGACCACTTCGGCATGATCGCCCGGACGCGCCTGCCCCTGACAAAAGGGACATGGGAACTTGGCACGCTCAGTGACGACGGCGTCCGCATTATTGTTGACGGCAAGCCGCTCATCGAGAATTGGGCCTGGCATGGGCCCACATCTGACGTAGGCAAACTGACGCTCCCAGCCGATAAGACTGTGGAGATCGTAGTCGAGCACTTCCAGATCGACGGTTACGCGGTCTTGGAATTCTCTCTCTCCCGACAGGCCGAGCCCGCGCCGGAGAAATAGGCTGGCCGATAGCCCGCGGTCGATACGCGGCGGCACCCATCCTCCGCGGCTAGCGCCAGTGCGCGCCACGTAACCTGTTGCAGTTGCTCAACTTCCGCTGTTTGCATCGGCTTATGCCTGTGCAGCGTTCTCTCATGCGAATGGTGTCATCCTAGCCCCAGTTTACGAGTTATTTCGGGCGTGCTTCGGAGTTAGCTGATTACCAGCCACTTACACAGCTCTACCCTATCCCCTAAACCGCCGATTTCGGGGACTGCAATCCCAGGATCTCGATCAGCCTGTTTTGCGTTTCGTCTCGTTGGGTCAGCACCTCTTGTTCGGGTTTGGGCTGCCCGGCGCGTTTGGCTGGGAAGACGTTAATGACTTGGCGAAGCTGGCCCAGCTTCGCCAAGAGGCCGCTCAGGGATAAGGGCAAACCCGCCTGGCGTGCTCGTCGCCACAAGAGCGCCCGGAGCAGCAGGGCAATCGTGCAATAGAGTCCGTGAACTTGGATTTTGCTGTCCGTCCAGTGGTACAACGGCCACCACGCACCGATGTGCCGGTCTTTCATTTCGTGAAAAATCTCCTCGATCACAAACTGGCTGCGATAGGCCCGGATGACTTGGGCATCGCTCCATTGCTGGTGAGCGGTAATGAGCAGCGTTTTGCCCAGGTAAGTATCCTGGAGTTGCTGCTGGGTGGCCGCGTCGGTGTGGTAACTCAACCGCGGCCGTGCTGCCGCATCCCGGCTGACTGTAGTCTGCACCAGTTGGCGCAAGTGCTGTCGCTGGAGAATTTGGTGGCACTTGCGCTCGACCGACTCGACCGTCGGCGGGGTGCCGCCCTTGACCAAACCGGCGGCCCGGTCCCGGAGGTTTTGCTGCACGGCGGCCAGTTGGCCCAACGCGTGCGCCAAGTCGTTCTGCACGGTCGCCCATTGGCTGTCAAAGAGGTTCTGGTTGTAGGTCAACACCAAGGTGCGCTCCTGACCATAGACCACTTGCTGGGTGCGCCAGCTTTTGGTTCCCTCCAAACCCGGTTGGGTGGCGGGCTGCCAGCGG
>Ga0187880_1003727_pt1 | contig 11507 bp, 10 predicted proteins | sample June2016WEW_19_4_FD_132998 | JGI IMG/M metagenome (GOLD analysis project Ga0187880, IMG submission 132998) | Peatland microbial communities from SPRUCE experiment site at the Marcell Experimental Forest, Minnesota, USA - June2016WEW_19_40 | ecosystem: Environmental > Terrestrial > Soil >...
CGAGGCAGCCGGCGAAACGGGTACACGGTGTCGCTGATTCCCAACAGCAATTCCGTTTGCACATCCGGCACGGTGGTCAGGAAGTTCATCAGCTCATAAAAGTACCGGGAAGCGCCACCCGCGTCCTGTAGCGAGAAAACCTGGTGATCGTAGAGGATTCGCATCGCTGGTCGAGCAGCTTAGAGAGTCTCCGTTCGGGGTTCCGGAAAACGGCCGTCGGCATTGGCGGCCGGCGAGCAGGCTGCGGTCAGCAGATAGCCAAGGGCAACAATCACAAGCGGAATCACGATGGAATCCTGAAAAATGGCTTTCACCAGCGATATCGAGAAAGCATCGCGGAAAAACGTGAAAGCTAGCCATCCCGAGCACATGACGTACATCGTTGCGTAGAGAGTGTTGGATAACCGGCTCTTCAGGTATCGAAATGGAATCGGCCAGAGGAACAAGAATAGCGCGGAGCCAATGATGCCGAAGTTCAAGTTAAGGGACACGAACGAACTGAGTCCGCCCAATGGCTGGTACACCTTCGGTTTCTTCAAAATCTCATATTTATTGGGTAGAAGGACAGTGGGAATCAGGTTCATGAAGTCTCTCGCCAGTTGCGTCGGAGTATTGAACCAGGAAATTCCTTCGTATCGCAGATAGTGCACCAGCGAAAGGCTATTTAGCATCGGCTCTTCAGCCACATTAAAGAGCGCACCGGATATATCGCCCTCTTCTCGCCACATGCCGACCGCTCCGAAGAACAGAGCAAGAACGATTGCTCCACCCACAACCATCTTCAGTTTTAACCTCTTGCGAAACAAGGTTTGGTAGATAGCGAAAACCACCACAAACGAAGCCACGTAAAGCCGGCTTCCCAACCACAGCATGAATAGACTCCCGGCGATGAAGGAGAGGAAATAGCTACTACCCAGCCTCCGTCTCCACGATACTTCCGGCCGGTCAATGATCCAGATAAGGCATACGATGCCCAGTAGTATTACGCAAGTCGTAACCGCTCCCCTGGCGGCTTGGGCGGCCAGGTCTGTGGGGGAGGCGCGGCGAGACAACGCACCGCGAAACGCAAACGCGGTATATACAAGCAGCAAGCACCCGGCAACCGTCATGAACGACAATGCCAAACGAGGTACCTTGTGCGATGGTCGCCGTGGCTGGTTGCGGAACAACCGAAGGCCCAGGGAATCCCCCAATGCAAAACAAATGTACAGGGCGATGCACGATAGCGCGTAGGGGACGATCAGCCTGGCGCGAAACAGGCTGGACCAAATCGACACCATGGGAAAATTCACCTTCGCGAAATAGATACGGACCACCAGAGGCGTGATCCAGTAGAAGAGATATCCGAAAGTAAAGGTCGCTACGTGATTGATTTCCACCCGCCCGTGCGAGACGCAACGTTTGTAGACATAGCAGAGGGGCAGCACGACCGCGATCAGCGCCAGCAGTCCTAATGTGCTCATGAGCCCCCCATGAGGCCGGTGCGGCACGGCAACGCTTTACCTAGTTCGCCGAATTGGCAGCTCTCGGTTCGAGTGGTCAAGCAATCATCCCAGCTATCTAGCCAGCTCCGGAATGGCCGGCGCCTCGCGCGCGAGTTCTTTCGTGTATCGTCCTACCAAAGCCAGGCTGGCCAGGAAGATCAAATATGAGAGAAGAGTGTTAACCGCTGCCGCAGCTGCGCCATACCTCGGAATCCACAGGAGATTCAGAAGTATGTTGCTGACGGCGCCGATCGCCGTACATAGCAAGATGCTGTTCTCCATGCCCCATGCGATGTAGGCATTGCTCAAATACGAGGTCAGGAAATCGAGCGGTATCGCCCAAGCCAGCAGGAGCAGCAACGGACAGGCGGCGAGAAATTGATGTCCAAACAACAGCGTCAGCAACGGTTGCCTTGCCATCACCAACACCGCGGCGATGGCTGCTCCTGCGCCCAGCAAGATCAGCAGGATCTTCGGCCGCAGCATCCGGATGCGCTGCGCGACGTTTTGCCGGCTCAGCTCGGGATAAAGACCCTGTAAGAACAGGTAGTAAGCCACCAGTACCTGGTTCAAAATACGATAGGCGGCGCTGTACAGTCCGACCTGCTGCGGGCTAGACATCAATCCCAGCATCAGCATGTCAATGGAATTGAAGGCAAGATTTCCCAGCCATGCCAATCCCATGATCCGGCTGCGTCTCCAAGCCACAGAATCGCCGATTAATCTCTGTTCCTCGAGGAGGGCAGGCCCCTGAGGCTTATGCTTCCCCCACCAGGCCCAAAAGGCCGCTGCTTGAGCGAGGTACCCGAAAATGTTGCCGGCAACCACCCACCAGAGGACCTGCCCGGAATTCCCGCGCCCGAGAAAGAGAAAAGCCAGAATACTGACGGGTACCACGGCCCTGGCGAAGCCGACTAAGCGCAGTTGATTTCTGCCCCAGGCCGCCCAGTCCAGCGAAACCGCATACAGCGCGCTAGAGAAGGAGAAAACGAGAAGAAAGGCCTTCATCGGGGCAGGCAATCTGACGGCGAGAATATAAATTACGATCAACGGCAAGGCCGCGCCTGCCATCCGGAGCCGGCGATACTGGACCTGGCGGACGACTTCTCCAGCCAGATGGGGCTGCTGGGCCACCAGTCGCGCCCCTATGTGCCTCAACCCAAAGTCGATGATGGGCTGGAGATACTGCGAAATGGTTACCGCCAGGGCGTACACGCCCAGGATAACCACACCATACGAGTGCCCCAGGAACATCACAATCGCCACGGAAGAGAGCCTGCTCAAGGCCTCGCCGGGAGCCAGCTGGGCAACACTTCGAATTAACCTGCCGACCGAACTTGCCATCTGTTGTGGAGAATCAATCCCTTGGCGATTCAGCCCTGCGCGCAAGGTCCTTTGGGCCGAAACAGTAACCATGAAGTTGACCCGCAGCTCGCATGACATAGCCCTGCGCCCGCCCCAAGTCTCCCTGGCAGAGACTGAATGCTGCACCAGCCAAGGAACGGGCGAGTCGCCGGGTTAAGTGCCACCAGGAGTACCCATGAATACGCATCACATAGCCTGACCCCAGAGCGTAGGAGTAGGAGGTCCGCTTGAGCCGCTCCAGGGAATGAAGATTCGGATGCCCGACCCAAATCGATGGCTCGTACCACATCCGGACGCCGAGCCCAAATGGGCGAAGAAAATAGTCGGTGTCTTCACCCGACGTATACTTGGAGGCGGCGCCAAGCCCTAGATTCTCATCGAAGAACCCTATCGCTTCCGTAACTGTACGGCGTAAGAAGCCATTAATCGAAGTTACACACACGAGAGCGTTTTTCTTTGTGCACAAGCACGGCTCTGGTGGCCGTTTGGTCCCGATCGGTTCCCCGTCAGCACTGCGCATGGTCGCGAATAATGCGCCAAATTCAGGATGCGACTCGAACCATTCGACTACTGAGGCGAGGAGATGCTCCGGATACCAGCAGTCATCATCCGGAATCGCGATGATGCTGCCTTGGGCAGCGCGCAGCCCCACATTGCGGGCGCGCGAGAGTCCCGGTTCGCAGCGGAGGTGGCGCACTCTGAGCCCTTCATGCTGGCGCAATATGGATGTCAACCGTTCGTCAGGGTTCTGATCGACCACGAGAACTTCAAAACATTTGTACGTCTGAGCATCGAGGCTGGTAAGCAGCCGGTCCACTTCCGCCACGCGGTTCCGAGTGGCCACAATTAGCGATACCATCGCATCGCCACAGGGAGGGACCACGGCCCCCTCGCCGGCCGCGCGGTGCAAGTCTAGTTGCTCATAAGAAGGGGTCAACCGTTCCAGGACGAAAACCTCAGTGACTGCTTCAGCAGAGCCAGCCGCGTACCCTGCCTGGGATCTTCCCGCTTGCGCCTCAGCGCCTCCATCAACAGCACGCCTAGGCAAGACAGGAAGAAGGCAACTACTGCCGTCACCAACACGATAAGCGCTCGCCGGGGGCTGGACTTCCTTTCCGGGATGACGGCTTTGTCGACCACTTGCACCAGGATGGCATCTTTGGCTTCATCGATGCGGGAGGCCTCGAGTTGCTTGCTCAGAAACTCGTAGAGCGCCTCGTGGTATTTGACGTCCCGCAACTGGCGGAGATACTGCAATTCAACGGCAGGCAACTGGCGGGTGGGCACTTGCAGGTTGCCGTTTCCCAGTTCGCCGGTATTGCGCTCCAGCTTGGCCAATTGCGCTCGTAAGCCGGCCAGTTCCTGCTGGGCGCGTATTACATCAGGATTATTGGCGGTCGCGTAGGCGCGCATGGACTGCAGTTGCACCTCGTGAATGGCCACCTGCGCGCGCATGTCGGCCACCGCCGAAACGATTGCCCGGCCTTGGGCGTCGGGCTGGATGAGGCCGCTCTTTTCTTCCACCTGCTTCAAGGCCACTTCCGCCTGGGTGAGGGCTTCGCGTTCAGTGTCGAGCTGTTGCTGATAGAACACGCGCCGCTGGCCGGCTTCGGTAATGGCCAGGTTGCCGTTCAGCTCATGCAGCAAATCCACGTAGGCATTGGCCAGCTCCGCGGCCCGTTTGGGATCGCGGTCGGTAACTGAGATGGAGATCAGCCCTTCATCCCCGGCAACAATCTTGCTGCGGCTCTCCAGGGTCTTACGCGCGGCCTGATACTGCTGGACCGAGTACTCGCGGCGCAGATCAAAGCGGTCGATGAGGCGGTCGGCAATGCTGCGGCTCTGCAGCATGGCCACGAACAGATCGTCAGGGTTCTTCAATCCCAGGTCTGTCGAACCCAGCCCCGTAATGGCCCCGAGCTGCCCCAGCATGGCAATCGCGCTCGATTGACTTTGCTGCGGTGGCAAAACCGTAGTGGTGGCGGTGTACATCTTGGGAAGCAGCATGGCCACGATGAAGGCCAGCAATGCGGCCGCCAGCGTGACCTTCAAGATGCGCATTTTGTGGTTGGCGAGCACCTGCAACACGGCAATGGCATCGACCTCGCGCGGATCCTCGACTGCAGGCGGCAGGTTCGATAGGACGTCGCGGTCGTACCCTCCGGCGCCGCTGGGGGTATGCGCTTCCGATACTCTCGAGCTTTCCATCATAAGTGCCAACTCCGGTTGGAGACGAATTGGGCTATCACTTCAGCACGTTGATCGCCGCCGCGGCCAAGCCAAGGTTCCCCAGGATCTGCGACCAGTCCTTAATCCCGCGCAGCAGGCTGCCTTTGTTGGTCTGCTCGGGGACCACGATGCTATCGCCGGGCATCAGCACCATGCTCTCGAAGCCTCCCGCCCAGAAGTGCGAGGCGGCATCTTTGCTGACCACCGCTCCGTTGGCGCGGACCACGAAGATCCTGCCCTTGTCGGCGTCCCGCGTGGGACCTCCGGCGCTGCGCAAGTACGTCGCCACCGTCTTGCCGGGTTGCTGGATGAAGGACCCCTGGTTGTACACATCGCCCACAACATTCACCACGATGGGACGGCTGGGTACAAAAAACTGATCGCCATCCTCCAGCGTGACGTCCGGAATTGCATCCACTGCCTGGTCGTTGGGATGGAGGTTCAGAACGATGCGGCCGTCGGCCCGCAGTTGGCGAAGTTTATCGAGACTTGCGCGTTGCGTCTCCAGCACGGCCCTGGCCGCAGTCACCTCCTCGGAGGTCCTGGCACTCTGTGCCATCTGCGCCGTCTGCCGCGCGACCTGTTGTTCGGTCTGGGCAATCATCATGTCCAGCCGTTGTTGTTGCTCGACCCGCGCCGACTCCCGGGTGAACTCCGCCCCATAAAGATAGGCTGAAGGGGTAAGTCCTCCCGCCTGCATCACCAGATCGCGAAGCCTTTGGCCCGGCTGGGCCCGGTAGATCCCGGCGGCTTCAAGCTCTCCATCCAGTCTGACCAGCTTGGTCTGTTTGTTTTCGGGGACGCGCAGATCAGCCTGCGAGAAAACCGTGACAATGTCAGTGGGCTGGAGCGCCAGATTGCTGGCATCGTCGTGGTTCAGAATGGCCTTGCCAAGGTTAAAGGGCAAAAGCTGCGTGGAAAGGTCTTGCGCGCTCATGCGCTGCACCACCGCATAATCCCAGTTGATCTCCGGGGCATTGCGCCTGACCTCGTTGGTGGCGCTGCTTACCCGGCCTTTGCTTTCCTGCGACTGCAGGGCCACAGCATTCTGCTGCTTCCAGTATTCCGGGGTAATGAGAAACTCGCGGTTGGGAATCAAATCGCTGATTCGCATGCCTTCATGCCAGGGATAGCGGCCGGGTTGGGCGACGTTGCCGCGCAAGGTCACGGAATTTTCAAAGCGCGGCGACACCAGGGCGACATTCACCACATCGCCATCCTGGATGGGATGGGCCAAGCCGGTGGCGTCCAAACTTACCTGCTCCACAGTGTGCATCTGGCGGTCCTGAATATGTTCCACAAAGACTTTGCCGCCAGAGGCGGTGGTGGACAGCCCGCCGGCCAGGCGCAGAGCTTCCGCTAAGTCGGTCCCGCCTTTGAGCTCATAAATGGCGGGCACATTGACCTGTCCACCCATGGCCATCTGTGGTCCGATCGGAGCCACGTAGATCACATCTTCCGGCAACAGAATGACATCCTTGCTCTTGTCGCCATTGAGCAGTAAATCGTAGAGGTCAAAATCGGTGATGACGGTAGAGCCGCGCTTTAGCTGGATGTGGCGCATGGAACCGGTGGGCGACGGTCCGCCGCAGGCAAAGATTGCATTGGCCAGCGTGCTCAAGGAACTGACCGTATAACGCCCCGGACGCCGTGCTTGACCGACCACGAAGACGTCAATCGAGCGCAGCTCGCCCATACTCACGTTCAGATCGAAATTCTGGTAGATGCGCCCGATATGCGACTTGAGAAATTCCTCGACCTGGGCGTACTTCAGGCCGGCAACATTCAGGTTTCCAACTTTGGGGACGAAGATGCTGCCATTGCGGTCAACGCGGGCGTGGACATCCAGGTCGATCTGTCCCCAGGCCCGGATCAACAGCTCGTCGCCGGGACCGATAACGTAATCCGCCGTGACCGGGACGCGATCCACGGGAGCGAAGGTGCTGGGCACGGTCTCAAACAGGCTTAGCCCGTAGATGGGCAGCGACTTGCCGAGAGAAGTAAGCACCATCTGCTGAAAATCGGTGAGCTCGACAACTTTGGGGAGATTCCAGAGCGCGGGCGGCATCGCCTTAGGCGCTGTCTCATTGGGCGGATTCGCAGTTGACGGATTCGCCGATGGCGCAGCCTTGATGTCGTCCAGCACGATGCTGGGCGGGCACGGAGCGGTCAACGTGCAGGGCGGCATCTGGGTTGGCGCTGAAGTCTGGCCCACGGGTGCGTTTGGCCGCTCCTGCGCGATGGCGACCGGCGCAGCCGCCATCACCGTTGCCAACAGCACCAGCGGCATCATCGCGGCAAGAAGCTTCCAGTAGTTTCGCAAATCTGCATTCACTTTCAGAAAAACTTTCAATCTCGATCTCCCCAAGACCCAAGTTGGGTCCGGTATGAAGTAGTACTCGACGATGCTAACCAGCAGCCCCAAGGAATTTCCGCTCGGGGCAGGCAACATTGCGGCAATCTAGTCGCTACTATTAACAACCTGCCGCGTCGGGGCCGGCTGGCGAAGCGCGTTCAGCCAGAATTGAGCGTAGGCTGGGGCCGCCTCGCGAGCGTCCCACGGTAAGTCGCGTCCGGTAAAGAGGTGGTGCAGGTTTTGGTGAGCGCTCACCGCGCCTGCCAGCCCGAGCGTGGCAATCGTGGGTTCCAGATCGCAAATTACGCCGCGCGCCGCACACCTGCCGAAGTAGGCATTCACCGCGTCGAAGATCGGGCCCAGATGCTCGCGGAACATCCGGTCCGCTCCTCCCGGCAGTTCAAAGCCGGCGACATACAAAAGCCGCATCAGTTCCGGGTGCTGTGACATATTCTCCACCACGAAGGTCACCAACATGGGAACCACGATAGATGGATCCAAGTCACTCGCCAGGCCCTGTTGCAGCTCTCGTCCCAGCTTCAGCCGGTTCAGCCGCGATTCGGCCGCCACCCAGAAGAGATCGGCTTTGCGAACGAAACAGCGAAACAGGGTGGCTTCATTCACCGCGGCCAGGTGGGCAATCTCCCGCGTACTGGTACCCTTGTACCCCTGACGGGAGAAGAGCTGAACAGCGGCCTCAATGATACGCACTTCGGTGACACTTCTTCCCGCTGTTTTTTTCACAATCTTCTTATCCTCTAGCTGTGTATTGAAATGTAGGGTGGGTGGCTTTCAATTGGGGGAACTAGTCGGCTTGAACTTATAGAGTGGGCAAGGCTCTGCCATCCTCAGTTAGATGAGGTGTTTTCCTAAGGTCCGGCGAGGTACGGCAAGGACTGACTTCGCCAACATTTTCATTCCACTCGAGACCCGGAGAACTTCGCTGCTCCTCAGCGAATGAAACAGACGAGAGTAAGCGCATACTTGCTCCGCCCGAGTGTATTTGCTGCCGAGCCGTGGCTCTGCTCGACGCCCGTAGCATAGGCAAAGCTGCTCCATCGGTCAAGCAAAAACGCCTCCAAAATCAGCGAGTCGGCGCAGGCAAAAAATCTTCGAGTCGTGAGCCCATGAATCAAACGCATGTTCCAGACTGGGAATCTAAGGCGAGCGCTTACTTAGCCGCCAACGCAGCGGAGAAATCATCGGGGTCCTTGGTGGAAGCCCCCTGCTTCAGCAGGGGGGAGCTGGACTTCAGTCCAGCGGAAAAGTTTCCATTATTAAGATAGGCTTCAGCCTCGGTTTCTCGGTCCAGCGCTAAAGCGCATGATTGAAGTTGAGCTTTTTCCGGAGCGCTGAAGCGCTCCTCCCCCCGCATAAATGCGGGGGCTTCCACTAGGAATTTAGAAATCGCTCCGTCCTTTGCCCCGGTTTTGGCTTTCGCGTATGGTAAGCGTGGTCATTGGTGCCACAACGTGACGGATTCCAGGCAATCCGAAGAACTGCAACAATTGATGCAGCAGATGGCGGAGCTCACGCGACGAGTTTTTCGTCTGGAGCAGTTGCTGCGAACCGGTATTGCCGCAGAGAGTAGCGCGGAAAAGAGTCCGCCTCCGCGCGTGGAACCCGCGCCGGCCGAACCGCCGCTTGCCGTGGCTCAGGCGTCGCCCACGCTGAGCGACTCTCGCGAACCGGCGGTCCCGCCTGAGTTCCGCGAGCCGCAGCGCATTCCGCAGATTCCATCTCCCTTGCCGAAAACCGACTCAGCGCAAACCGGAGTCTCGCTGGAGACCCGCATCGGCGGCCAATGGCTGAACCGCGTCGGCATCGTTGCTGTATTGGTTGGGCTGTCCTACTTCCTGAAGCTCGCCATCGAAAACGATTGGATCGGACCGGGCACCCGCGTTGCTATCGGGTTAGTAGCAGGCATCGGGCTGATCCTGTGGAGCGAACGCTTTCGCGCGCGCGCCTTCCTGGCTTTCGCCTACTCCCTAAAGGCCATTGGCATCGGCGCGCTGTACTTGTCGTTATGGGCCGCCTTCCAGTTCTATCACCTGGTATCGGCGCCGGTGGCATTCTTCGCCATGATCCTGGTCACTGCGGGCTCAGTGGCCATGTCGCTGACCCAGAATTCCGAGCTGCTGGCCGCCTTCGCGCTGGTAGGCGGATTTCTAACTCCGGTGCTGGTCTCGACCAATCAAAATCATGAGGTCGCGCTGCTTTCTTACGTGGCGCTGCTTGACCTGGGCATCGTGTGGGTGGTCGCGGTGCGCGGCTGGCAACGGCTGCTATTGGCCAGCTCTGTCGGCACGGCTTTACTCTTCGCAGCCTGGGCATCCAGCTGCTACACTGAGGAACAGCTTGCCACGACGTTGGCCTTCGCCAGCTTCTTCTTTCTGTTGTACGCAGCAGCGCCCTTCCTGGGACGCAAGTCCGCCCTGGAACGGTACCCGAATGTTCTGGTGGCGCTGGTGCTGTTCAGCGCCACTTGCTATTTCGCAGCCACCTACTCGATGCTGTACCAGCACTACCGCCTGGAACTGGCTTGGCTCACGGTGGCGGTTGCGGCCCTGTTCCTCGTCCTCACCCGGGCGTTGCAAAGGCGGGAAGGAAGCGCCCATCCACTGTTCGGACCGTTATATCTTGCCCTGGGCGTCGGCTTCCTCACCATTGCCATTCCGATCAAGCTGGAGAGTTACTGGAACACGCTGGGCTGGATCGTCGAAGGCGGAGCGCTGTTCTGGGCAGCGCATCGCAGCCGACGTAGGCTGCTGCGCATTCTCGGCACAGGTGCATTTCTGCTCGGGATCTTCCGCTTGATTATGGTGGACTCGTTCAACCGCGAGCCGCTGCTGATCAACCCGCGATTTGGCCTCTACCTGCTGGCGATCGGCGCGCTGGCTTTGCTGGCTTATTTCGTCACTAACGAAGGAAGCGCCGAAAATCGCCAATGGGCTGGAGCAGCCATCATCGGCGTCAATGTGCTGGCGCTGCTGGCCCTGCACTTCGAGGTGCTGGGTTACTTTCAGCAGCAACTGGCGACGGCATACTCGTTCCAGGAACGGCACAGCATCATGACGGTGCGCGACTTCGCCTATTCCGCGGTATGGATGATCTACGGCAGCGGCTTGATGCTGGTCGGCTTCTGGAAACGCTCGGCGTTCCTGCGCTGGCAGGCCATTGTTCTGCTGGCGATGACGGTGTTGAAGGTATTTCTGGTGGACATCAGCACGCTGGAGCGCGGCTACCGCATCGCCGCGTTCATCGTCTTGGGCGCGATCCTGCTGGCGGTGTCGTTCTTCTATCAGCGCAGCCGGATGAAAAGCGCCGCGTAGCGGGACAGAATTGTCGTAAACTGGCGAGGAATGCTGCTAAGCGACATCATTGACCTTGCGACCGATAATAAGCAGCCCGTTTCCGCCTTGCTCCGAAAGTGCGTCGTCCTTGCCCACCAAATCAAGAATGACAAATTGAAGATATGGGCGAACAAGGAGCTGAACGGCTACGGCAATGACGACGAACTACCCGATTATCGTGTAACCCCCGCTCAGGCAAGGGGGCACTTTTCCGGTTGGGGTGGTTCAGCAATGAACCACTGGCCAATTCCTCCGGCGTTGCTGGAACCACGGCATCAACGGTTCGCCAAGGAGGTGCGCCTAACTCAGGCAATCAGTGCGTATGAGAACTTGACTACGAAGGCGAAGGGGAATTCCGCAATCTCGTGGCCGACGAATCTCGTACTCTATTACCAAGACAAGATAGAGAACAGCAAGGGGATGAACCTCGTTGCCGCTTATCAGGAAATCACACAGGGCGCTCTCGTCGAACTTGTAGACGCAGTACGGACTCGAGTGTTGAACATGGCCTTGGAAATTCAGTCGGAGGTCGGAGAAAATGACGTGGATTTAAAGCACATTACTCCACGGGAGGCGAAGAAACTAGACCAGGCTGTTGTCTGTCAGTAGCACATGATATGTCCGGTTGCGATAGCACGTGATCTGTCCGCTTTTCCGGCGGCGAGAGTAGGAGACCATGCGAAGCATGGATTTCTACTCGAAGGCCGCGATGGAGCGGGC
>Ga0187880_1003732_pt1 | contig 11499 bp, 11 predicted proteins | sample June2016WEW_19_4_FD_132998 | JGI IMG/M metagenome (GOLD analysis project Ga0187880, IMG submission 132998) | Peatland microbial communities from SPRUCE experiment site at the Marcell Experimental Forest, Minnesota, USA - June2016WEW_19_40 | ecosystem: Environmental > Terrestrial > Soil >...
GCCCCCCAGGCTGCGCTGCCCAGCAGCGTCGCCGCGGCCCCCGCGCCTACGAGCCCGAGGAATTCCCGCCGGTTGAGGTTGTGCGGTCCGCAGTTTCCCGAACAACTGCATTTGCGCATAGTATGACTCCTTCAGTTCCGGTTATCCGTGCCGATCTTCATTGGCCGACTTTGCTAGCAGGCCGAACCCGCATTGCCAAGCGGGAAAGTCGCCGACAGGATGCCAACTTTGGACTTTGAACTTTGGACTCTGGACTATACCTTCTGTGCATGGTTTTGGAGTTCACCAAGATGAACGGCGCAGGGAATGACTTTGTGCTCATCGACAACCGGGCACGAAAGATCAAGCTTTCCCGCGACCAGATCGTGCGGCTTTGCGACCGGCATCGCGGCGCCGGAGCGGATGGAGCCGTGCTGCTGGTGCCGCCGGTTTCGGGCAAGGCAGATTGGGCCTGGGATTTCTATAACAGCGACGGCAGCACCGGTGAGATGTGCGGCAATGGCGCGCGGTGCTTCGCGCGTTATGTGCAGAAGCTGACCGGCCTGACGCGCGGGTTCTCTTTCGAGACGGTGGCGGGCGTCATCACGGCCAGCTTTCAAAGAGAGCTCGTCACGGTGAGCCTGACCCGGCCAGAGGATTTGCGGCTCAATGAGCAGGTGGCGCTCTCAGTAGGCGCCCAGACCGTTCATTCGCTGAATACGGGGGTGCCCCATGCGGTGCTGTTCGTGCCCGATGCGGACCGGGCGATGGTGCAGCAGCTCGGCCCCGAGATCCGCCGCCATGCGCGCTTCGGCCCGAAAGGGACCAATGTGAATTTCGTGCAGCCGTTGGGGCCGAATCATATACGGGTACGGACGTTCGAGCGCGGGGTGGAAGGCGAAACGCTGGCCTGCGGCACTGGCGTGACCGCTTCGGCGTTGATTGCGGCGCGCCTGCACGGTTATACTTCGCCGGTCAAGGTTCAGGTCCAAGGGGGCGAGCAGCTTGAGGTCAGCTTTCGGGAGGACCACGGCGAGTTTGCAGATGTGCGGCTGACCGGTCCCGCGGAGTTTGTTTTCGAGGGAAGGATTGAGATTTAATATGTTTACTGGAACTTACACGGCCATTGTTACCCCCTTCAGAAAGGGCAAGATTGACGAAGCTGCGCTCCAACGCTTGATCCGGGCCCAAATCCGGGCCGGGGTGGACGGGATCGTGCCCGTCGGCACGACGGGTGAATCCCCGACGGTCGATTACGAGGAGCACGTGCGCATCATCGCGTTGTCGGTGAAGTTTGCGCGTGGCCGGATCAAGGTGCTCGCCGGCACGGGCGGCAACTCGACCACCGAAGCGATCTATCTTACCGAACGCGCCGAAAAGGCCGGGGCCGACGGCTCGCTGCAGGTCGCGCCCTACTACAACAAACCGACGCAGGAAGGCTTGTTCCAGCACTTCCGCGCGGTGGCGCGCTCCACGAGGCTTCCGCTTGTGCTTTACAGCATTCCCGGGCGCTGCGGCATCGAAATCGGCGTGGACACGGTCAAGCGGCTGGCGCAGTACTGCAAGAACATCATCGGCATCAAGGAAGCGGGCGGCAACGCCGACCGTGTGAGCCAGTTGCGGGCGGCGCTAGGGCCCCGCTTCGAGATCCTGAGCGGCGATGATTCGCTCACCCTGCCGTTCATGGCGGTTGGCGCGCAGGGCGTCATCAGCGTCGCTTCGAACGTCATCCCGCGCCAGGTCGCCCAGATGGTCGCGGCCTTTGCCTCGGGGAAAGCGGCGGCGGCATTGAAGATCCACCGGGAGTATTATCCGCTATTCAAGGACCTATTCATCGAGACCAACCCGGTGCCGGTTAAAGCCGCGCTGGCGATGATGGGCCAGATCGAAGAGGAATACCGCCTGCCGCTGGTGCCGATGAGCGCGAAGAACCGTGAAGTCCTGCGGGCGACTATGAAGGCCGTCGGCGTATTGAGATGAAACGTGAAACGTGAAACGTGAAACGTGAACTCACGCATCACGTTTCACGCGTCACGTTTCACGCACCACGCATCACGTATGACCAAGATCATCATTACCGGTTCCAAAGGACGCATGGGGCGGGCACTGGTGGCCTGCGCGGCCCATCATCCTGAGCTGCAAATCGTCGGCCAGATTGACCAGGGCGACGATCTGCTGGCGGTGATAGGGCAGGGGGACGTGGTCATTGATTTCAGCTCCCACAGCGCGACACCGGCCATCGCGGCACTGTGCGCGGCGCACAAGAAGGCTATGGTGGTCGGCACGACCGGTCATTCGGACGAGGGGAAGGCTCAAATTGCGAATTGCCAATCCCAGATACCTATCGTGCTCTCCTCAAACTTCTCCACCGGGGTGAACACCTTGTTCTGGCTGACGCGCAAGGCGGCGGAGATTCTGGGGCCGGGGTTCGATTTGGAAATCGTGGAGATGCACCATCGCCTGAAGCGCGACGCCCCGAGCGGCACGGCGAAGACCCTGGCTGAGATTCTGGCTGCGGTGCGCAAACAGCAACTCGACAAAGTGGCGCGGCATGGCCGTGCTGGCATCGTGGGCGAGCGCACGGCGGAGGAGATCGGCATGCACTCGGTGCGCGGGGGTGACGTGGTGGGCGACCACACGGTGATCTTTGCCGGGGTTGGCGAGCGGGTCGAACTCACGCATAAAGCTTCCACTCGCGAGACCTTCGCCAACGGGGCCTTGCGCGCCGCGCAGTGGGTGGTAAAGCAAAAGCCCGGGCTTTACGACATGCAGGATGTGCTGGGATTAAAGTAGGACAGGCGTCCCGCCTGTCCCCTCTGGCGTTTCACCGTGTGTACGATCGTTTCAACCCTTCGCAATCAGGAGATCGGTAAGCCGCTTGGCCTGCGCAAGTGAATCCCGCCCCTTTGGCAATTATCGCGCTGGGTTCCAACTTGGGCGACCCGCGCCGGAATGTGCTTCGGGCGATGGAGCGACTGCGGGGGCTTTCTGAGCGTCCCTTGCTTAAGTCCTCGCTCTGGCAAACCGCGCCGCTGGATTGCCCACCCGGCTCGCCGGTGTTCGTGAATGCGGTGGTGGGCTTGACACCACGAGCGGGCGAGACGCCGGAGTCGTTGCTGACCAAACTGCAGGCCCTGGAAAAAGAATTTGGCCGTCGGCCAAAGGAGGTGTTGAACGAAGCCCGCCCGCTGGATCTCGACCTGATAGCTTTCGCGGGCGACGTGCGGCACGGCGATCTTCTTATTCTTCCCCACCCCCGAGCTCACGAACGCCGGTTTGTGCTCCAGCCGTTGGCGGAGATTTCGCCAAACCTCATTCTCCCCGGGCAAAGGAGAACGGCCGCCGAGTTGCTAGAAATGCTGCCAGCGGGCGAAAGCGTGGAGAAACTGAGCGGCTGAGCGCGGGGCTTGCAGCTCCGTGAGGCCACACCGGTCTCTTTTGTCTGCGCGGTCCTGGCTTTCGGCGGTTCCGCCCGGTAATGGAAGAGCATCGCGAAGAGCGCCAGGATGACCAGCGCGCCAACTGCACGGAAGGTCCGAATCATGTCCCAACGAGGCAGCCAGCAAGAACCGAGTAAAGTCTTTGCTTTTCAAAACTCCTTCGGGCGATAGAGTAAGCCCCGTCGTCGGCATATTCGTTCAAATTCAACAGCTTTATGAGTAAACTAGCAGACCGGTTGGCCGTATGCAGTTGGTCAGTTCAGCCGTCGAGCCCCCAGGAGCTTGCCGCCAGGCTCGAGGACATCGGCATTCATCGGGTTCAACTCGCGCTCGACCCGCTTCGGGAGAGTCCCAAGGTTTGGGATGCCACCGAGGCGTGCTTTCGAGAGAAGGGGATCTCGGTCGTCTCAGGCATGTTCGGCTGCGTAGGGGAAGACTACTCAACGCTGCAGAGCATCCGTGACACGGGCGGGCTGGCCCCTGACTCCACCTGGGAACAGAACCGGCGGAACATCCGGGCTACCGTGCCCATCGCCCGCCGGCTCGGACTCAAGCTGCTCGCCTTCCACGCCGGGTTCCTCCCACACGACGAATCAGACCTGAATTTCGGCAAAATGCTGGGTCGGCTTTCTGAGGTAGCTGATGTTTTTGCCGATGCCGGCATGAATTTGGGACTCGAGACCGGGCAGGAAATTGCGCCAGTGCTGCTCGAGGTGCTGCAGAAGCTGAATAAGAAGAACGTGGGTGTCAACTTCGATCCGGCCAATATGATCCTCTACGATAAGGGCAATCCGATCGAAGCGTTGCGAGTGCTGGGCGGCTGGGTCCGCCAGGTGCACATCAAGGACGCGGTCCGTACCAAGGTGCCCGGCACCTGGGGCGCGGAAGTCCCGGTCGGGACCGGGCAGGTGGATTGGCGCGCTTTTATGGCCACGCTCGACGCACACAATTCTACGTGCGATCTTGTCATCGAGCGCGAGGCTGGCCAGCAACGCGTCGCCGATATCCGATTTGCCAGGCAAACGCTGGAACGCATCGCCGCCTGAGGACTCCTTATGCACACTCCCAAACCGCAAAATTCCGGAACCGTGAATGTTGCCGTCGTCGGCCTTGGGTTCATGGGTGTCACCCACCTGCGCGCTTACCTCGAAGCGCAAGGCGCGCGCATCGTCGCCGTCTGCGACTCCGTCCGCCTGCCCGTCAATGGTGTGCTCAAGGGCGTGGCCGGCAATATCAAGAAATCCGACGATATCAACCTCGGACCGAACGTGAAGGTTCACCGGAAGCTGGAGGAAGTGCTGGCGGACCCGGACGTGGAACTGGTGGACCTCTGCACGCCCACACCATTGCATCCGGAGCAGGCGATTGCGGCTCTGGGCGCGGGCAAGAATGTTCTTTGCGAAAAGCCGCTTGCGCGGACTTCGGCCAGAGGACGCGAGATTCTGCGTGCTCTGGAGACCGCCCGGGGTTTCTTGATGCCGGCCATGTGCATGCGGTTCTGGCCGGGTTGGAGCTGGCTTAAAGAGGTCGTTGAAAAGCGGACCTATGGTCGGGTCTATGCCGCGGCGTTCCGCCGGTTTTCCGAAACGCCCACCTGGAGCAAGCAAGGAACGTACAACGCAGCCGGGGCCGATCTCGGCGGCGCGCTCTTCGATCTGCACATTCACGACACGGATTTTGTGCAGTTCCTGTTCGGCCGACCTAAGGGAGTATTCTCCACCGGCGTTGTCAACGCGGGGGGGTCCATCGATCACGTGGTCACGCAGTACCTCTATCCTGGCGGTCCGCAAGTGCATGCGGAGGGCGGCTGGCTTTTGGCCAAAGGCTTCAGCATGGCCTACACCCTCCACTGCGAACGCGCCACGCTCGATTTCGACCTGGCGCGGGGAGTCGAAGCCATGCACGTCATTCCCATGGGTCAGGCACCGCAAGTGATCAAACAGGACGCACCCGACGGCTATGTCGGCGAGATCCGCTACGTCGTGGATTGCGCCCGCCTCGGCAGGCGCCCAGCCACGGTCACCGCCTTGGACGGTGTCTCCGCCCTCGAGATCTGCGAAGCGGAAGAGAAATCGGTTCGCTCCGGCCAGTTGGTGTCGGTGTAAGCGGCGTGGTTAATCCAATTTTCCCCTTGAATCCGCATGGGGTTGCTGCCATAAGGTGGCAATTATGCGTTGCCGCCCTTTCATTAGGACCATCGAATCTATTCAACCGAAAACCACCAGGAGTTTAGCATGACAGAAAACAAAGTAAGTTTTGTTTACCCAAGATTGCAGTTGGCATACCTGCTGCAATTTGCGATTTGGGGAAGTTGGTCTGTAGCGCTGGGAGGTTACCTCAATGGGAAGATGAGCGGCTCTCACATTGGGGATCTCTACACCGCAATTCCTTGGGGGGCTATCATTGCCCCCCTGTTTATCGGCCCGATTGTCGACCGCTACTTCTCCGCCCAGAAGGTTCTCGGCCTCTTGCACTTAATCGGCGGGGCGGCGTTGCTGGCCTGTGGTGCAATCTGCGTTCGTGCGGAATCTGCGGCGGCAGGAGGGGCGGTCGAGGTTCCATTTGTGTCGCTGATGGTTCTGCTGCTCATCTCGGGAATCTGCTTTATGCCCTCGATCGCATTAATCAACACCGTCGTCTTCAAGCATATTCCCGATTCCAAATTGGCCCCTAGAGTCTTCATCTTTGGGACCGCTGGCTGGATCCTGGTGAATCTGGCCGTGGAGATCTTCGTCGGCGGCGCCGCCAGGCCGTATTTCTTCTTCATTGGAGGTGGTTGCGGCATCTTTCTTGGGCTGTACTCCTTCACCCTCCCGGACACTCCGCCCAAGGGCGCTCCCGCCGAAGGGGCGAAGAAGGACGTCTTCGGCCTTGGGGCTTTGGCCATGTTCAAGTCTCCCACTTTCACCATCTTCGTCCTTTGTGCGTTTATGGTCAGCATTTTCGGGAGCAACTACTTCTTCCCGTCCGCGGTAGCCTACCTGAGCGAGTTCGGTTACCCGGCGCCGCTTGCCCTCATGACCCTCAACCAGTTCTCCGAACTCTTCTTTATGGCGATCCTTCCCTTCTGTGTCGCCCGGTTCGGCCTCAAGTGGGTCTTGGTCATCGGCATGAGCGCCTGGGCGGTTCGATATTTCATCTTCCCGGTGGAGGGATTCCAGTTCGCCCTGATTGGACTTCTCTGTCACGGCATGGCTTACGCGTTCCTCTACGTGGCGGCCTACATGTTCGGCGACCGCGTTGCCCCCGCCCATCTCAAGGCGAGCGTTCAAAGTCTCTTGGCTTTCCTCTTGCTGGGACTTGGCCAACTCCTCGGCGGTAAGCTGTGCGGCTACCAACTTGACCGCTGCGCCCCCGCCATCACCAAAACCGTCGTCACCCAGGAAAGCAAAGAAGCGCGGAGTCTGCCGGCTTGGAATGTGCCGGCAATGGAAACCTCCGCCTGGCGATATCTCGACCTGGCCAAATCGGCCAAATACCTCCGGGGCGATAAGAATATCTTCAACTTTGGGGAACACCTTGGCAAGTACACCAAGGAGGATGGCTCGATTGACATCGATAAACTGCCCGCTACGTGGGAGTCTGGTGGGGTTTCTTACACCAAAGCCGAGTTGAAGGCGACCTTGGATAAGATTGGCAGCCGGGTTACCCGCGAGGATTATTTGAAAGCCCAGCGGCATAACTGGAAGGGCTTCTTTATCCCTGCCGCCGTGTTCGCCCTCTTCTGGGTTTTCGTGTTCATCGTGTTTGGCAAGCAACCGGCAGAGGTCGTGGCTGAACCCGTCAAGAAATAGGATGAGCTGTTGGATTGCTCCACCGACAAGAATGGATGAGAGAAGAGGCGGCATTCCGGGCGCCTCTTCTTTGTACGCCGGACATGATTCTGGGCCTGTGGGGTTGAAGTCCCCTGTGCACCGAACGAGCGGAACCGCAGGCCTAAAAAACGATGATATTCAAGGCAAGAGTGGATGAATCGCGAAACACGACCTCGCCAAAGCCCCGGTAGCGCCCCGGCCCATGTCTCGACTCCCGTCTTGCCGCTGTGTATGTTCATCCCATGCGAGCCGCACTGAAGGATTTGCCGCCGCTGATCCTCGCTTCGGCTTCACCGCGGCGGGTGGAGCTGTTGCGCCAGTTGAGCCTTGATTGCAAGGTCATGCCGGGCGACGTGCCGGAGATGCATCACGACCAGTTGACGGCGCGTGAGCTATCACAGGTCAACGCCTATCGCAAAGCCCGCGCCGTCGCGAAGAGATTCCCCGATGCGCTGGTGTTGGCTGCCGACACTTTGGTTTGTCTCGACAGGATGATCTTCGGCAAACCCGCGACGCTCGAAGATGCCTATCAGATGCTGGAGAGACTGCAAGGTCGCACGCACCAGGTGGTCACCGGCATTTGCCTGCTACATCTGCGCAATCATCGCCAGGCGGTTTTTGTGGAGAACACCGCGGTCACATTTCATCCCCTAGACGCAGTGAAAATCCGGCGCTACCTCAACCGAGTGAACCCCCTCGATAAAGCGGGCGCCTATGCGATTCAGGAGGAAGGCGATTTGATTGTGGAGAAGATCGTCGGTTCCTACACAAATGTCGTGGGGCTGCCGCTGGAACGGCTCACGGCCGAGCTGAGCGCGTGGGCGGGCGCCTGAGGCTGCGCCTTACACGGTCTTTCAGGCCTTCGGGCTTGCCCGAGTTTGCTGACACCCCGCGCGCGTCCGGCTTCACGTTTCACGTTCCACGCCTCCCCCGTCAGACCCGACTCAACTCCTGCCAAAGATAAGCGCTCATCAACTGCCCTTTCGCAAAGCACCCCAGGTCGAACTTCTCGTTCGGGGAGTGCGCGTTGTCGTCGGGCAAGCCCAAGCCCAGCAGCAGCGAGTCAGCGTGGAGTATCTTCTTGAAGTCGTTCACAATGGGAATCGAGCCGCCTTCCCTGACGAGCACGGGTTCGTAACCGAAGGCCGACCTGAGCGCGCGCAAGGCTGCCTGCGCCCGCGGGCTGGTGGGTGACACCCGATAAGGCTCCGCGCCGTGGCCGGCCTCAAATTCCAGGCGCACGGTCGGCGGGCACGACTTTTCCAAATACTGCCGGACCCGCTTTAAGACTTGGGCCGGGTCTTGATTGGGCACCAGCCGGATGGTGATCTTGGCGAGCGCCCAGGCCGGCACAATCGTCTTGCTCCCTTCGCCCTGGTAACCGCTCGTCAGACCGTTGATCTCCAAGGTTGGCCGGGCAGAGCGTTGTTCGAGGGGTGTGAAGCCGCGCTCGCCAAACAACTTCGGCACCCCCAGAAACCTCTGATATTCACTGGCTTTGAATGGCAGCCGCGCAAATTGCTTGCGCTCATAGGCGGACAAAGGCTGGACCCCCTGATAAAAGCCGGGGACGGTGACGCGGCCATCCTTGTCCCGCAGTTTCCCCAGCAGTTGGCACAGCGCCATCGCCGGGTTATCCACCGTCCCGCCGAAGATGCCCGAGTGCAGATCCCGCGCCGGACCGTGCAGCGTGATCTGGAAACTGGTGATGCCTCGCAATCCATAGGTTAACGCCGGGTGTTTTGGCGTCGGCATGCCCGTGTCGGAAATGACTATCGCATCGCAGCCCAGTTCCGCCCGGTGCTCCCGCAGAAAAGTGGCGAGGCTGCTGCTGCCTACCTCTTCTTCGCCTTCAATGACGAAGGTGATATCACACGGCAGCTCGGTCCCGGTCTTGAGATAGGCCTCCACCGCTTTGAGGTGCGCCAGGTTCTGGCCTTTGTTGTCGCACGCGCCACGACCGAAGAGCGCTCCGTTGGAAACGCGCGGCTCGAACGGCGGCGACTTCCAAAGCTCCAGCGGCTCGGGCGGCTGCACATCGTAATGCCCATAAACCACAAAATGCGGACGACCTGCGCCCTTCGATTTGGCGCGCGGCGTCTTGGCGACCACGATCGGGTGGCCCTTGGTGGCGCAAAGCCGCGCCTCCAGGCCGATGGCCCGGCAATGTTCCACGACCCACTCGGCGCAGGCGCTCAAATCCCGGCGGTGTTGTGGCTGAGCGGACACGCTGGGAAACCGCACGTACTCGCAGAGCTCGGCGATAGAGCGCGACTGGTTCTTCTTCAGATAGTCAATAACAGCTTGCATCACAGGCGTTGTAACAGGGAATGTTACTGCATGCAATCATTGCCGACTGTTCTGCTCAAGCCGGGCGAGGCCGACCGCATCCTGGCGGGCCATCCGTGGCTCTATCATGGTTCCGTGCTCCGGCTTACGCAGCCTGCGGCCGATGGCGAACTCGTGCAGGTCAAAGACCATCGTCAGCGTTTACTGGGGACGGGCTTCTATAATTCGAGGTCGAAGATCAACGTCCGTGTCCTCTCCCCGGAGCGAATCGAGCCGAACCAGGCGTTCTTCGAGGAGCGGATTCGGGCAGCTCTGTCCGTCAGGCAAAGGCACATGCCGGCCGCCACCTCCTTCCGCGTCGTCAATGCCGAGAGCGATTTCCTCAGCGGGCTCATCGTGGATAAGTACGAGGACGTGCTGGTGGTGCAGATTTCCTCTCTCGGCATGGACCAGCGGAAGCCGGTGATCGTCGCCGCGCTGCAGGCGATCTTCTCTCCCCGGGCGATCGTGGAGCGGGGTGAGCTTTCCTCACGCAAGTTCGAAGGACTGGCGGATGCAAGCGGCTTGTTGGCGGGGACGCTCGAAGGCCCGGTGCCGATCAAACTGAACGGCCTGCAGTTCGAGGTCGATGTGCTGGGCGGCCAGAAGACGGGCTTGTATCTCGACCAGCAGGTGAACTACCAGCGAGTGGCCGAACTGGCGAAGGGCGGTCAGGTGCTGGATTGTTTCAGCTTCTTGGGCGGATTCGGCCTGCACGCGGCCCGTGCCGGCGCCGCGCATGTGCATATGCTCGACCAGAGCGCAGACGCTATCGCCGCTGCCACGCGAAATGCGGGGGCCAATAATCTGGCCGAGAAGTGTTCCGCCGAGGCCATAAACGTCTTCGACTGGCTCAAGGCGCAGACGATGACCCAGCCTCACGAGAAGCTCATTCCCCGCTGGGATTTGATTGTGCTCGACCCGCCCTCCTTTACGCGAAACCGCGCCTCGGTGCCCGACGCATTGCGGGGTTACAAGGAGATCCACCTGCGCGCCCTCAAGCTCCTGAAAAGCGGCGGGACCCTGGCCACTTTCTGCTGTTCGCACCACGTGGATGCGGGACTTTTCCAGGATACTGTCCTGTCCGCCGCGTTCGATGCCCGGCGTATTCTAAGGCGCGTCGCCACCTACTCGCAGTCCCCCGACCACCCGATCATCCCGATGATCCCCGAGACGGAGTATCTGAAGGGGTTTGCGTTTGAAGTGGTGAAGTAGCGGGGGGTGTGTCTGGGAGGGCGAGCGTCCTCGCGAGCCCTGATTCTCGCCGATTGCTGCTATGGTTTGGGCTCGCTCGCTTCGCTATCTTCTGTGGCCCCTGCTGCTCCAACCCAGCACCAGACCGTCCTGCGGGCCGCGCCGGAGCCTCACCGTAGTACCTCTGATCCGGATCAGAGGTACTACGGTGAGGCTACGGGGAGGAGACGGGCATGTAAGCGGGAGTGGGCCGCCAGAATAGCGAGGGTCGCGGGTCGAGTGGCCTGGCTTTTCGGGGAGCCAGGCCGGGTGGTGGAGAATCACCGAGACGCGGAAAACCGGCAAAGAGCGAGGGCCAAGGCGCGGTCCGGCGCCAATTCCTTCAGGCAGAGACGCCTCCGGCGCGGTTCCTGGTTCCTCGCTGTTTCCGGCTGAATAGGCAAAGCAGCGGACGGGGCTTACCGGCAGTTGCCTGAGCATTCCCGACCAGCCGAATCAAGAAGACGAATCCCAACGGAATTCCATCAGCCAGCCCAGGGTTGCGAGCAGCGAGCTACCCTGGGAAAGCAGGTTCCCTTGCCATCATCAACCCTGGAAGGGTTGTATCCGAGCCCTGCCCATAAACCCGCGGCTGGGCCGCACGATACAACCCTTTCAGGGGAATGGCGCTTAGTTAAGGCCCCAGCAAAAGCGGGGGCTTGACAACGGTTCTTAGAATAAGGTGCGTTTTTGCGGCGGCAACC
>Ga0187880_1003736_pt1 | contig 11494 bp, 10 predicted proteins | sample June2016WEW_19_4_FD_132998 | JGI IMG/M metagenome (GOLD analysis project Ga0187880, IMG submission 132998) | Peatland microbial communities from SPRUCE experiment site at the Marcell Experimental Forest, Minnesota, USA - June2016WEW_19_40 | ecosystem: Environmental > Terrestrial > Soil >...
CCGCCGATTGGACGGTCGCATCTGCGTCGAGTACGCTATAATTTCATTCTGTGGACAATCCGGTCGAGACAATCGGGATCGCCAGCGCGCGGATCGCGCGGCTAGCCGCCATCCGTGCGGTGCTATGCGCGGTTGCGCCGGCGCTCACCGCGATCGCGCTGGGAGTGTTGCTCGAGCCGATCGGCAAGGTGACCTGGACGCGGCTGGGATACCGGCTTGCGCCCGAGCGCGCGGGTGTGCTCAGCCTCGTATTGATCGGCGCGGGCATCGTGGTGCTTGCGGCAGGATTGATCATGGCATTTCGGGCGTATCGGCGCGCCAACGACTTTGTTGCGGCGGCAGCCGAGCTCGACGACCGCCTGGAATGCCATCAGGAGATCGTGACGTTCGCCACGCTGGCCAATCCGTCGGCGCCGGAGAGCATCCGCGCGCGGCGTACGCCGCTGTTCCCGATTCTGTGGCGGCGCGCGATCGCGCTGTTCGGCGGCCTCGATGTTCGCCGGGAATTCAGACTCGAAGTCGGCGAGCCGCTCAAGCGATCCTCGATTTTTGCGGGCGTGGTCGCGCTTGCGATGGTGCTCGCGACACTAGGATTGGTGCGCGCGCCGACGCCCGAGAATACCGAGGCCGCCAAGCTGCGCGCGATCGCCGAGGAGATCGCCAGAACATCGGCCAGTTCCGACGATTCCGCGCTGGCGGACAAGATTCGCCAGGCAGCCGATGCACTGGAAAATTCCAAGCTGCCGCCCGAAGAGAAAAAGGCGCGCATCGAGGAAGCGATGCGGCAGGCCGACAAGGCCGCTCAGAAACGCAACAACAGCCAGTCCGGAAAAAATCAGGCCGCCGGTAAGGCAAACGCACAGAACGGAAACGGCAACGGCAAGAGCCAAGGCAACTCCACGGGCGCGGGCAACGGCGAGGGCAAGAGCGAGTCCGGCGCCGGCCAGAAGTTGGGCGTCGAGAGTTCGGGCTCGGGCAAGGGCAACACCGGCAAGAGCTCGGGCAAGAACCAAGGCGGAAAAGGATCGGCAAAAAACGACAAGAACGATCAGAACAAGGCCGACCAATCGAGCCTCGAACTCCATGACGAACTCGCCAAAGCGGAAGCGCAGGTCGAGACCGCCAACGCAAAAAATCCCAGCCCCGACAAACAGCCCGGCGCCGACAAGAATCAGGGCGGCGGCAGCCAGCCCGATCCCAACCGACCGGGGAACATCCCGAAGCCGGGCGCCAACGGCGATCGCAATATTCCCGCCGCCGGCGGCAACCCCAAAAATAACAAGGACATGGGTTCGAACCTCGGCGATACGCATCTCGGCGAGATGCCGACCTCGACTAATGCGCAGCGCTTCCTGAAGCCCGGCGAGAAGGGCGCCGCACTGGACATCAAGGATGCGCGCTACGTCATGTTCCGGCTGCCGGGAGCGCCCACTTCCGGTAATGGAGGGAAAACGGTACTTGACACCGATCGGCCCACGGCGACGACGGGTTACGTCAATGCCCCGCTTGCGCCGACCAGCGACGACGCGCCGCCCGACGAACGACAACTGGTGCCGCCGCGCTATCGCGACATGATTCACTAGATTCAGGATAAGGAAGGACAACGGATGGGAGCGGCTCCTCAACAAGCTTCACCCGACCAGCGGGTCGCGGAATTTCGCGAGATCTTCTCGCGCGCCGAGAGCGAAGTCGCGCGCGTGATCGTCGGCCATCGTGAGGTGGTGCGAAAAATGCTAACCGCGCTGTTTTGCGGCGGCCATATTTTGATCGAAGGCGTGCCCGGACTGGGCAAGACGTTGATGGTCAAGGCGGCCAGCGAAACGCTCGGGCTCAGCTTCAAACGAATTCAGTTCACGCCCGACCTGATGCCCTCGGATATCATCGGCACGCAGGTGCTGACCGAGGCCGACGGTCATCGCGAGTTCCAGTTCAAGCCCGGCCCGATCTTCGCGCACATGGTGCTCGGCGACGAGATCAATCGCGCGACGCCCAAGACGCAGTCGGCCGTGCTCGAGGCGATGGAAGAGCATCAGGTCACCGTCTTCGGCACCACCTACGTCCTCGATCCGCCGTATATCGTCCTCGCCACGGAAAACCCCATCGAGCTCGAAGGAACCTATCCGCTGCCGGAGGCGCAGATGGACCGGTTCATCTTCAAAGTCGTGATGGGGTCGCCCAAGCCCGACGAATTGCGCGAAATCCTCAACCGCACCACTGGTACGGCGCATGCCAAAATTCAGCCGCTGTTCGAACCTTCGCGCGCGCCGCGGGCGATCGAGGAGCTCAAGGCACTCGTTCGCGAGGTGATGGTGGCCGAACCGCTCGAGCGTTACATCATCAGCGTGATCGGCGGATGCACTCCCGGCGGTCCCGGCGCCATCCCCGAGGTCTCCCAATACCTTCGTTTTGGGCCGAGCCCGCGCGGTGCGCAAGCGCTGATTTTGTGCGCCAAGGTTAACGCCTTGCTCGCCGGCCGCGTGAGCGTGAGCTACGACGATATCGACGACGCGATCGTCCCGTGCCTGCGCCATCGCCTGCTGCTCAACTTCCAGGCCGAGGCCGAAAGTGTTTCTTCGGAATCGATCCTCGAGCAGGTGGTAAAGCGGCTGAGGAAGCCGCGCACGTAGCCGATGTTCGGACTGCCGGACGAGTTCACGCCGGGTTTTCTTGCCCGGCTCGAAAAGCTCAGGATCAGAACCCGCCAGCGATACGGCGGGCTGGGCCGGGGGATGCATCTGTCGCCCAAGCGCGGCTCGTCGCTCGAGTTCAACGATTTTCGCCATTACTCGCCCGGCGACGACTTCCGCTACATCGATTGGGGGCTTTACGGGCGCAGCGACAAGCTCTACATCAAGCTTTTCCATGAAGAGGAAGACCTGCTCACCTACATCTTCGTCGATGCGAGCGCGTCGATGGCGTATCCGGCGGGCGACCGCAAGTTCGAATCCGCGATCCTGACGGCGCTCGCACTTGCCTACGTCGCGCTGGCCAGCGGCGATCGCGTGATGCTGCGCGTGCTCGGCGGCAGCGGCGGCAAGGTGAATCCGTCGTTCGTCAACGGCCGCCATCGAATCGTCGAGCTCGCGCGCCGCCTTCACAATCTCAAGCCGGGCGGGCAGTTCGATTTCGCGACGTCGCTGGCGACCGAGCTGCTCGCGATTCGGCGCGCCGGCAAGGTGTTTATCGTTTCCGACTTTCTGATGCTGCTCAACTCGGTAACGCGCGGGCTGGGGATGTTCACCGCGGCCTCGATGGACCTGACGGCCGTGCAAATTCTTGGCGGGCGCGAGCTCAACGGCCAGGGCCTCGACGGCGACGTAGAGGTAGTCGATTCCGAATCGGGCGAGCGGCTGCGCGTCTCGATCGGCGAGGGCGAACGCACGCAGTATCGCGAGACGATGCTGCGTCTGACGCGCGAGATAAAATCATTCTGCCTCAAGCGCGGGCTGCATTACGCGCTCTACACGACCGACCAGAACTTCCAGAATTTCTTCGTCCGCGCGGTGAGCGATCTGGGCCTGGCGCACTGAAGAGTCATCCGATGGGATTCCTTTATCCAGGCGCGCTCGTATTTTTCGCCCTCATCCCGGCGCTGGTGCTGGCATATCTGGCCAAGGAGCGGCCGGCGCGCGTGACGGTCTCGAGCGTGCTGGCGTTCCGTGCGCTGCGCGGTTTTCGCCGGGAGCGTTTCGGTGGATGGCCGCGGCTGGATTGGATGTTCTTCGCCGAGGTCTTCATCCTGAGTCTCGCGGTGCTCGCGATGGCGGGTCCGTTCATCTGGAAGAAGACCGCTCCGCTCGCGGTCGTGATCGACAATTCCGCCGCGATGCAGGCGTTGACGCCCGCGGGTAAAAGCCGTTTCGAGGTGGCGCGCGAAAAGCTCGACGCCGCGTTGTCCGCCGAAGACGGCGGCAGCGAAATCTCCGTTTACGTCACCGCGCCGCAGCCGCGCCGGGTGGCGCCCCCGTTCAATACCCTGACCGAGGCGCGCATTGCGCTGTCGCGAATCAAGCCGACCGATGCGCCCAACGATCAAACGACGCTCGAAAACTTTCTCGGCAACCTCGCCTCGGAAGCGCGCGTCGCAAAGGTGATTTTTGCCGGCGCCAAGGCGCTCGCCGCGCCGGTTCCCGCGCGAATTCATCCGATCGAGGTGGGCGACGCCGTCGCCAACGCCGCGATCGGCTCGTTCTCGCTGCGGCGCGAAGCCCTTGGCGCAGAAGCCCTTCACGCGAGTCTCTCCATCGCCAACTTCAGCCCGGATACCCGCACGCTCGAACTCGTCGTGACCGGAGACGGCAAGCAAATCGCCCACGCCAGGGAAGCTATCGGCGCGCGTGAGACTGCTACGCTCGAGTTCCCCGCGATCCCGCCCGCGCGGATTTACGAGGCGAAACTCGCGCCCGACGACGCGCTCGCCCTCGACAACGTCGCCTATGCGACGGCCGGCTCCGTCAAGAACGTGTCGATTCTTTTCGTCAGCCCGACTCCCGCCGACGCCGCGGGACTGAATTCGATTCCCGGCGTCGAGGTCACCGCACGAACCCCCGATGCCTACTCACCCGGCGATCTCGGCACCTTCGATCTCGCCATCTTTGAATTCGCCGCGCCCAAGGAAATCCCCGGCGTGAACACGATGCTCGTGATGCCGCCGCCGGGCGATCCCGTTTTCGGATTGACGGTGACGCCGACCGCGAAGGTGCAGATTGCCGGATGGTGCACGACCGACACGCTCACCGATTCGGTGAATTTCCGGCTGCTCAGCCTGCGCGGGGGCGAGTATTTCGGGACTCATCCATGGATGAGCCAGGTGGTCGGCGGCGACGGCGGCGCGATCGTGCTCAAGGGCGAGCGCGGAGCGCATCGTTTCGTCGCGACCGGCTTCAATCCGTTTCCGTATCTTGGGCGGCGCAACCTTCCCATGTCAGTGCTGACGCTCAACGCCATCAGTTATCTCGCCGGACTGGGTGCGAGCAGCAACGGCTACCGGACCGGGCAGCCGTGGCTGGTGCCGGCGGGCGTCGAGCGCGTGATACTGCCGTCGGGAAGCGCGGTGGCGGCTGATCCCGGCACGCTTTTCACCGCGGTTTCGGAGCAGGGAGTCTACGAACTGGTCGGTCCCGGCGGCGCGAAGACGCCACGCGCGGTGAATCTTGCCGACTTGACCGAGTCGGATCTCTCCAGCTCGGCGCCGCTCAAAGTCGAAGCCGCAAATTCGGGTTCCGCTGCCGCGCCGCTAATGGAAAAGTCCTCGCTTGGCGATTACATTCTCGCCGTGATCATCGCGCTGACCGCTCTGGAAGCCCTCATCGTCTATCGGCGCCGCCGAATCGCCGAGGCCGCCGCGCCGTGATTCCAACAGTCTTCCAGCACGATCTGACCTTTGCTCATCGCGAGGTGCTCTATCTGCTCGCGATTCCCGCGATCGTTGCGCTCTGGGGTCTGGTCAACGCGCGCGAAATTCGCCGCGTGTTTGCACCGCTGATGCGCGCGATAGTTCTCGTCCTGTTCGTCGTCGCGTTCGCAAATCCGCAGCAGGTAATGCATTCCGAAGGGGCCGCGAGGCCCGCAATCGTCGATGCGAGCGCCAGTATCACGCCAGCGATGCGCGCATGGACGCTCAAGCTTATCCGCGACGAGCTTGGTCTGCGCGCGGGAGATCCCGCGTACATGTTCGCATCCAGCGCGGTCCCTCAATCGATCGGCGCGGTCGAATCGGCGTTCGCCAACGGAACCGGATGCGCCGAATGCGGGCCCGGCGCGACCAACCTTGAGAGCGCGCTCTATCGTATCGCCGCGGATCCCGACGCGCATGGCGGCCCGGCCGTGATGGTGACCGACGGATGGCAAAATCGCGGCGATGCTGAGCGCGCGATAAGCGCGATTGTCTCCGCCGAGATTCGCCTCGACATCTTCACCCCGCCCGGCGCGCGTTCGATCCCCAACGTCACGATGACGGCGCTTTCGCTTCCGCCGGCGCTGGAGAAGGCGGCTGCGTTCGCGCTCGGCGTCACGCTGGAGAATCTTAACGACGTGCCCGTGACGGGGACGGTCACCATCGAGCGCGACGGCGCGCTAATCGACGAGCGCAAGGTGACGCTGGCGCGCGGCTCGCAGCGCTTCGACTTCCCGGTCCGCAACGAAACCGCCGGCCTGGCCTCGTACACCGCCGCCTTCAAGCCCGACAATCCCGCGCTCGACGCGTACCCCGAGGACGACTCTCTCAAGGGATGGGTTGGAGTGGGCGCGCGCCGCAAAGTTCTGATTCTTACCGACAGCGCCAGGGACGCGAACTATCTCGGTATCGTCGTCAATCGGATGGGGCTCGAACCAACCATCGTGCCCGTCACCGGCGCGGCCTGGGACGGCGCCGTCTCGGGTTATGACGCGATCCTGATCAACAACGTGCCGAGCGAACGAATCGCGGAGGCCGCGCAGAACGCGATGGCGGAGTACGTGCGCCACGGCGGTTCGCTCGCGATGGTCGGGGGCGATTCGAGTTTCGGGCTTGGCGGTTACGCCGACAGCCCGCTGGCGGCCGTGATGCCGGTGACGATGAAGCCGCCGCAGCACAAGGAAAAGAAACGCGCGCTGGTGCTCATTATCGACAAGTCGGGCTCGATGGGCCGCAACGACAAACTCACTTACGCCAAAGCCGCCGCCGAGACCGTCACCAGAACTCTCAAGGACAACGACCTGATCGGCGTCGTCGGATTCGACTCGCAACCGTTCGTCGTCATCCCGCTCCAGTCCGTCGCGCAGAGCCGCCCGTATTTCGATCAGATGATCAACCGGCTCTCCGCGCATGGCCAGACTTTCATGATTCCAGCGCTGCGCGAGGCCGAACGCATGCTCGGCAACAGCGGCGCGCAGGTCAAGCACGTCGTTGTCCTCACCGACGGCGAGACCGGAGGCACCGCCGAGATGTACTACGACCTGGTCTCGCGGATGCATCATGACGCCGGCACGACGATCTCGACGATCGCGGCCGGCCGGGACGCCAACGTGGACCTGCTCCAGGCGATCGCCAGGTACGGCGGCGGTTCCTACTATCAGACCGACAACCCGAGCAATCTGCCCCAGCTTTTCGTCGAAGACTTTCGCGCGCACGGCGGCGAGATCACGATGGTCGAAAAAGAATTCACACCGCGCACCGAAAACCCTGACGCGATTTTGAAAGATCTCGCGGTGCGCCAGATGCCACCGCTCAAGGGCTACGTCTCCACCGAAATCAAACCGCGCGCCACCATGAGCATGTACGTGGATCGCAGCGGCACGCGCGAACCCGTCATCGCGAGCTGGAAGTACGGCGCGGGCAAGGCGATGGCGGTGACCACGGATGCGAGCGGGCGATGGTCCGGGAGGTGGGTCAGCGCGAATGTTTTTCAGCCGCTTTGGGATCGCATGCTCGCCTGGATGACGCCGGAGATGCCCGCCGAGCCCAAAATCGACGTCGCACTCGGCTACAATGCAGGCCGGATCAATATCAAGCTGACCGACTACAGCGCGGAGCCGGGCAACGCGGCCCGCCTGGTAACCGTGCTCGTGACGCGGCCCAACGGAACCAGGACTGAAACCGCACTCACCGAAGAAGTTGTGGGCGAGCTGTCGGGATCGATCGACGCGCCCGCCCCCGGCAATTACTACTTCGAAGTCCGCTCGCCGGCCGGCAAGGACAAGAAGTTCCCGCCGCTCGCGTTCACCGTCAGTCCGTCCGTCAACGCCGAACTGCCGCAGCCCGAGCCCAACTACGGCCTGCTCGAACAACTCGCGTCCGCCACCGGCGGGCGTCTCAATCCGTCGCCGGCGGAAGTCTCCACCGAACGCGCCACGCTCGAGCGCCGCGTCTCGATGAATCCGTACCTGCTCGTCGCCGCGATGATTATGCTTATTGGCGAAGCCCTGGTTCGCCGCCTCACCGCATGAGAGCAGTTCGATGAAAGACGACCCGGCTCACCCCAACCATCATGTGCAGCGCGATTATCCGGCCAAGGTGAGATTCTGTCCGCTGTGCGGCGCCGCGATGGCGCCTCGGCTGATTATGCCCGAGAACGCCCGGCGCAACGTCTGCACGCGATGCGGCTTCGTGCATTTCCCGGGACCCAAGCTGGTCGCTGGATGCTTCGTGGTTGACGGCGGCCGGGTATTGTTGCTGCGCCGCGGCATCGAGCCCGCAGTCGGCAAGTGGACCTTTCCGGGTGGCTACGTCGATTTCGGTGAGAATTCCGCCGACGCCGCGGTTCGCGAGACGCGCGAGGAAGTTGGGATGCGGGTTGCGCTCGGGCCGCTGCTGGGAGTGTTCACCGACTCGATGAGTCCGGCAATGACGATCGTTGTCTATCTCGCCGCACCGGGCATCGACGCGCCGTCTCTGTCCGACGAGGCAACCGAAGTCCGCTACTTCGCCCCCGACGACATTCCGTGGCACGACCTCGCCTTCCCCACGACCGCCGACGCTCTTACCGCCTGGGTTGCCTCGACCCGCTCGACTCGCTAGCGATTTTTAGTCCGACTCTGCGGAAAAACTCCACTAATCACGTGAACTTTCACGTTTTGAGCATTAGCATTACTGACGAAATTATGCTAAATAATTCATCTTAGTACTCCCGGCACCTGCGGCCATTCGAAATCAGGAAGGTGGCTCTTATGGAACGGGTTGAAGTGGTTTGCGGCAATGTCTTCGTGATCCGGACACGCCAATTGGGTCCCGATTGGTGGTGCTGCGATCTTTACGAGCGAGTCGAAACCGACAAGGGCGGCGAGGCGTTTGTGCTCGCCGATTTTGGCCAATCAGAAATCGAGGCTATCGGGATGGCGCTGAGCGTCGCGCACGAGCCCAGCCACGTCCAGCATCATCACTGATTCACGGCGCGCTGAAACCGTGAAACGCTGTATATCATTGTACACACCCTCGACCGCGGCCTCGGAGCGAACGCTCACGACGCCGTGCTACTTCTGACGATTCGCACCACGTGGCCGAGGTCGGCCTCCCGCATGTGAATCCGGCGCACTTCGCTGACCGGCCGCGCGCCCATCCAAGCGATTGCCTCGACCATCAGCGCTTCGCTCATCCCGTGGCGCATCTCGCCGATCAGAATCTTCGCGATGTACCTGGCTTCGAATGCCGATGCGCGTGCGAACAGCTCGCGCAGCCGGTCGAGCATGCGCTTGCGCGAGTGGCGCCCCTCGATAGCGGCGATCTCGACGAATTTCTCGTTGAGCTCACGAATCGTGAGCGTGGGTTCAGGGTCGGCTGCGCGAAGCTTGAGCGTCATCTCGATCGCCTCACCGAAGTCTTCGGCGGCGGCAAAGATGTCTTCGCCCTGGTCTGCGCTGTCGGTCATCTCCGCGACGATTTTCCAGATTGCGCGGCCGCTGATTTTGGTGCGCTTCTCCCCGCCCATCACGATCGCGCGACCGACCATGAATCGCGCCGCGACTTCCGCTTCATCGATGTCGAGTTTGGCCAGAAATGTGCCTACCGTCTCGGCCATCTGAAGCCGGCTCTGCGTCTGGCCGAGCGACTGGGATACGATTGCGAAGTCGTAAAGCGAGGGCACGTACGAGATTAAGGCTGCCCGCGGCCCCGCGCGCAAGCGCCGCCCGCGTCATTTCAACCACCCAATTGAATGCGGAACCCACCGTGGGTTCCGCACCTCCCTGGGCAGGGGTGACCCCTGCACCCGGTAACGAATCGAAAAATCCGCGCGGCGCGTCTTTTTCTCTCGAGCGTAATGCTGACCAGCCGTGCCAACGGCCCATCGCGTAGTCGCGAAAAGATGCGCTGCGCAGATTTTCGCGTCTTCTCACTGCGGGTGCAGGGGCTGCAGCCCCTGCCGAAGGAAGTGTGAAACCCATCGCGGGTTTCACATTCAATCAAGTTCTCCCTCAGCCCCCTGCTGCGGATGCGATTTTACGAACGGCAAAAATACTTTCAGGAATGCGGCGCGGCCCTCATCCATGAATCCGTGTCCCACGCCCGCGATAATGTGAAGTTTCGCGCCGGGTATCTGTGCCGCGATTATCTCGGAGTTCTTCGCCGGTATCAGCACGTCGGCGTCGCCGGTCACAACCAGCGTCGGCGCCTTGATTTGCGGCAGGCGGTCGAAAGTTTTAAGCGTGTAGGTCCCTTCGAGTTGGCGTTGGAATGCAAACGGCGGCGTCGGATGCTTGAGCAGGCGCGCAATCGAGGCCTCGAGCACCGCCCGATTCTCCGCGGTGTATTTTGGCGTATACGTGAACGGCCATGAGCGCCGAACCATCTCCTCCGGCGCAAGCTCCCCGCGCGGCGCGGTCAGAAATTGCAGCGATTCGAGCGGCGGCGGCACGGCGTGCGCGCCACCCGCCATGGTGCATCCAAGCGTGAGCGTCGCCGTTCGACCAGGATGCCGCAGCGCGAACTCCTGCGCGATCATCCCGCCCATCGAGACGCCAAAGATGTGCGCGCGCGGAACCTCGAGCTTGCCGAGCAGCCCGGCCGCGTCATCGGCAAACATTTCGATCGAATACGGCACGTCAGGCTTGTCGCTCTGCCCGGTACCGCGATTGTCGAACGTGATCACGCGAAACGTGCGCGCGAGTTCGGCTACCAGCTCGGGATTCCACGCCGCTGAACTGGCGCCGAGACCCATGATCATCAGGAGCGGCTCGCCCTTCCCGGCGACGTCATAGTTGAGGTTCACTTCGCCGACTTGAATCTTTGGCATTTCGACCTCCCCGCCGCCGTGGCGACGGCAGCGCACTGTTAAGCCCTTGGCACGGGCCGCGCCCGCCAACGGCGGGCGGCCTTAACCCCGAGTGCAGGGGTCACCCCTGCCCGCCCGCTTCACTTGTTAATGCACAATCCCCGCTGCTTCATGTACTCGACGGAGTTCCGGGTCAGCGCGGACTCCGCGGTCGCATCGGCGCGATAGATCGCGTTGTGCTGCAAATCGTAATAGCACTTCAGCTCGATAGTCTGGCCCATAGGAATCTGAAATTCGACTGACTCGGGAGCCTTGCGCGCCGCGTATGAACTCGCCGTAGGCATCGCCGCTGGCTGCGACGACGGCGCCGCCCCCGCAAGCCCTCCCGTGACCTGGCACATCTTGACCGCATCGATCTTGCAACTGCCTGCCGGGGCGGGCGACAGATGCATGCTGGTCAGATCCATTCCCGGCGATTGCGGCTTCGTGCTCGAGCACGACGTCGCGCAGATTGCGGTCGCCACGATAAAAGCCAGCGCCCCGGTACCGGCAAGCCGCAAGCTGCGACGCTCTGTCATCTCAGGATTCGCTTCCGGATTTCAGGCCGCCGTCGAGGCCGCCGCACCAACATCGCTGCGCGCACGAGCTTCGAGTCCAAGCTTGCGGCATCGCGCGATCAGCTCGCTGCGCGCGACGTAGGCGGTCTCCTCGATCACGATTCCGTGGCGGGCAAGGATCTCGCGCAGCCGCTCCAGCGTGTAATGCGTGATGTGCTCGTCCTTGTATCCACCGGGCATCAGGAAGCCGTA
>Ga0187880_1003737_pt1 | contig 11491 bp, 9 predicted proteins | sample June2016WEW_19_4_FD_132998 | JGI IMG/M metagenome (GOLD analysis project Ga0187880, IMG submission 132998) | Peatland microbial communities from SPRUCE experiment site at the Marcell Experimental Forest, Minnesota, USA - June2016WEW_19_40 | ecosystem: Environmental > Terrestrial > Soil > Wetlands...
AATGGCGGGAACGGCCACCATCCTCAGAGCGGCCGTCAGCTACAGCGGCTCGCGCACAAGCCCGCTGGCCACAAACGTATCGACCAACGTACACTTGACACTCAATACCTTGGAAGACCCAACTACCCGCCAGAACTTCATTGGTTAGCCTCTTATGCAGTCGATTTGGCCTACTGGCCGCCATCCTGGGCGGGGTCTGATAGGGATTCTTTCTGGCCAGCACTTGGTCAGCTGCTTCCAGTTTCTATGCGAACGATTGCTAATTACCAATCCAATTTGCTAGACGGTTTACAAACATGTCATCAGCCTTTGGCTGGTTGGTGGAGAGGCGATTCGCGTTCTAAGCGAAGATGTCAAGCTGCGGAAGTTCCCGATCAAAACTGACCCTTCTCGAATTCCTCGATGGACACGGCGGGCCACTGATCCGCGCCGCCGCGGAGGAGCAGCGTTCCTTTGATTTCGCATGTCGCAATCTCTATGGTTTGCTCGCTGATTCGCTATACTGAGGCTGCAGGCCACGCACAAATTCTCTGAACGAGGTTCAAAGATGAAGGGGTTTTGCCGATATGAACAGGATCAGCGCGAGGCGAGGTTTGAGTTGGAAGATGGCTATTTCGGTCGAAGTTGCGCGGCACATGCGGCGCACGACAAGTGCTGAGCACAATCGGACGGTCGGCGATCGTCTCACTTCTGCGACCGCCGACCGCGCGGAGGCGTCGTGAGTCTCCTATCGGCAATTGCAATCCGAGTAGCACGTACCCTGCTGCTTGTGTTTGTCGCCGCCTCTGGAACGGTCTTGTTGGTTCGCTATGCCCCCGGCTTTTTCTCCGACGTTCGAGAGATGGATGCAAAGTATGCCGAGGCGGCGCGAACTGAAATCCAGGCCAACCAGCAACAGAGCGTGTACAAGATCGCGCTACAAGAAGCTCGAGGCTGGTTCAAGGGAGATTTCGGTAATTCGCGTCAGTATGACGTGCCAGTCTCCGGGCTGATTGCGGATCGTGCCGCGGTCTCAGCTTCGCTGTTGGCGCAGGGCATCCTTCTCGGATGGCTGCTGGCGGCCTGCACGGCCCTGCCGATCAGCGGCCTGCGAAAAGGCAGACTTCTCTGGAGCCTACCCTTTACATGTTTGCTTGCCATTCCAGCGGCAGCTATGGCAACGGCCTGCATCCTTGCCGATGTTGGTGGCCCTGTTCTGGTTCTTTCACTCCTCATCGCAGCTCGGGATTTCAAGTTCCTTCGCAGTTTGCTGGAAGGGGCATGGCGCTCGCCGCATCTTTTGCAGGCCAGAGCGAGGGGGCTGTCGGCGCCGGCTCTGGTGCGTATGCACGTCCTGCCGAATGTTGTCCCACAACTGTGCGCTCTCGCCACGCTGTCGATTGTCACAGCGCTGGGAGCTCTGGTCCCCATTGAGGTCATCTTCACAGTACCCGGAGTGGGACAACTCGCATGGTCCGCGGTCATGAACCGCGACCTTCCGGTGTTGGTTGCGATCACTTTTCTGATGGCATCGGTCGTGGGATTCGCCGGGATGCTCTCGCCGCGCGACTTCTCGCAGGAGGTTGCATGACGAAGCGAGTTTCTTTCCTCCTGCTCTTCCTCCTCATCTTCGCCGCTGCGCTCACTCTCCGCCTGTCGCGATATGACTATGCCACGCAAGATCGGGATGCAATCATGGCTCCGTCAAGCGCTCAGCACTCCACCGGGACCGATGAGCTCGGCCGTGACCGCACGGTTCGCGTTGCCGCGGCGCTGCTGATCGGGCTCACCGGGGCATCCGTTGCGGCTGCTATCACAACCATGATTGCCGCGTCTTTCGGCTTGCTTGCGGCTTTCAGCCCTCCATGGCTCGCATCCATCCTGCTCTTTATAAGCGACGTCTTTCTCTCTCTTCCCTGGCTGTTTCTCCTGATGATGGTCCGGTCCTTATTACCGCTGACCGTCTCGCCCCTGGTGACAGCCGTTGCTACGTTTCTAGTCCTTGCGTTGCTGGGTTGGCCGGCTTGCGCCCGAGCCATCTATCGCGGAGCAGTGGCTCTTCGCGAATCCGAATGGATGATCCATGGCCGCGCGTGCGGTCTCAGGCCCTGGCAACTCATGCGGCTGCACTTGCTGCCGCATCTCCGCCCCCTCTTGTTGCCTCAGTTTCTCATCTGTGTGCCGGCGTTCATCGCCGCGGAGGCCAACCTGGGCAGCCTCGGTCTTGGCGTCGGAGAACCCTTGCCGTCCTGGGGCTCAATGCTGCTTGAACTCGACAACTCTGCCCTGCTTGCGCGGTCTCATTGGATATACCTGCCAATCGCGCTTCTGGTTGTGGTGCTTTTGATTCTCGATTCCTTCACAAGTGAGGTTGGAGCCAGTGCGTAGCCTGCTGCGTCGTTTACTCGTCTCTCTCGTCCTGCCAGCGTTGGTTGTGATCCATGCTCCTTGCCAGGCCGCTGCCAGGCAGCAGGGCGAAATTGCATGGGCCATCCACTATGATCCGAAGACCTTTGACCCGGCCAAAGTAGACGATCAGGCATCCGAACTCGTGCGCTACCTTACAGGCGGCGTGCTCCTCAGGCTCAATCGGCAAACCGGGGAGCCGGAGCCGCAACTGGCCGAGAGCTTTCACGTCTCCCCTCAAGGCACCCTGATCGTATTCAAGCTCCGCGCAGGACTGCGCTTTTCCGATGGTTCAGCATTGACCTCGGCCGATGTTGCCTGGTCGCTGCGGCGCGTGTTGGATCCTGCTACGCAAGCCGTTGTCGCGGAGGAGTTCATTTCGCCAGGTCTGGTTACGGTGGACACGCCGGACAAGCTCACGGTCCAGATACATTTGCCCAAACGCATCGTCGGTGTGGGCAAGATATTCGACGAAATCGCCATCGAGCCGGCCAACCATCCTAGTGAGGGCCGGGTTACGTCGGGTCCATTCACCGTGTCTGACTATCAACGGGGCCGCTACATCCGTTTGAGCCGAAACCAGAACTACTGGAGGCGCGATGGGGCTCTGGTACAACTGCCATACGCCGCAAGCCTGCGGCTCGATATTCTGAATAATCGTGAGCAGGAGATCGCGCTCTTCCTGCGCGGCCAGTACGACTTGATCGATGGACTTTCTCCGGATTACTTCGCCATCGTTGCTCAAAAGTTGCCACAATCGGTTCACGATCTAGGTCCCTCCCTCAATACGGAGCAGATCTGGTTCAACCAATCTCCCGCCGCTCCGCTGCCGGAATTCGAAAAAGCATGGTTCTCGAATCAGGGCTTCCGCGTTGCCGTTTCAGAGGCCATCCATCGTACCGACCTGGCGCGCATCGCCTATGACGGCCACGCCACCCCGGCATTCGGCTTTATCTCTCCGGCTAACAAAATCTGGCATAACGATCTGCTCAAATATCCTCATGAGAGTGTCGCAGAAGCCAACCGGACCCTCGCTGTTGCAGGGTTTCATCGTAGCGGCAATCAGCTTTACGATGTCGGCGGCCACCTTGTGAAGTTTTCCATCGTCATCAATGCAGGCAATGGGTCGCGACAGAAAATGGCCGCGATGATTCAGCAGGATCTGGCCGCAATCGGAATGCAGGTTACAATCGTCGCGCTGGACTTTCCCGCGCTTATTGACCGGCTCATGCACAAGCAGGACTATGAAGCATGTTTGCTGGGAACGTCGAACGCCGAGCAGGATCCAAGCTCGATGATGAATATGTGGCTGAGTTCTTCGCCCAACCATCAGTGGAATCCTTCGGAAAAAACGCCCGCAACAACCTGGGAAGCCGAAATTGACGAGCGCATGCAGTTCCAGGCCTCCAGCCCTTCTCAATCTGATCGCAAGGTCGCCGTGGATCGAGTGCAGCAGATCGTGGCAGACAGGCAGCCATTCATCTATTTGGTCTATCCAAACGTTCTTCAGGCCATCTCACCCCAACTGCGCGGCGTCAATTCCGCGATCCTGTCGCCGGGACCTGTCTGGAATATTGAGTTCCTCCGCCGCGACGCGAGCAATGCGACAGTAGGCGCACGATGAATCCACCCGTGATGCATGTTCGTTTGCGGGCGGAATATGGGAAGCGGTGTGTCCTCCAGGATGTGGAGTTCGATCTTTACGCCGGAGAGGCGCTGGGGATGATCGGCACCAGCGGCGCCGGCAAGACCACCCTCGCCATGGCGCTGCTTGGACTGCTTTCGTGGCGCGGCGGCAAAGCTTGCGGGGAAGTCTTGATTGATGGAAGCAATCTGCTCACCTTGCCGCCACGCGATGCGCGACGGATTCGCGGCAAAAAGATCGCCTTCATTCCGCAGAGCCCCATGACCGCGCTCAACCCGGCTATATCGTTGCGATCTCACTTCGACGAGGCGTGGCGCGCTCACGAGTCGACAGGAAGAAATGCGTTGGACCTGCGGCTACGGCAATTGATGGAGGAGGTGCAACTGCCCGTGAACGACGCTGGCTTTCTGCGAAGAAAGCCCGGGCAGATTTCGGTTGGCCAGGCACAGAGGGTTCTCCTCGCTCTTGCTCTCCTGCATCGCCCCTCGATCCTTATTGCCGATGAACCAACCAGTGCCCTTGACCCGGTGACCCAGGCTGAGATCATCATGCTGCTGCAACGATTGAATCGCGGCAACGGAACTGCACTGCTCTATATCTCCCACGACCTGGTCTCTGTCCTGCAGTTGTGCGACAGGCTCGCCGTGCTGCACGATGGAACCATCGCCGAGTGCGTCGAGGTTGAACGAGTTGAACAAGCGCAACATGCCGCCACTCTTTCCCTGTTGAACGCGCTTCCTATTCCGATCCACGTTCTGCTTTCTCATTGCAGATCAAAACTAGACAACCATGATCGAGTGCACGAACCGGAAGCGGGCCAATCGCCGATGAACCACCTTTCGGCGACAGCGACATCATGATTCGACGCATCTGCACCGATTCGCAACATACTTTGCCGGAATCTATGTGAAATGTGCCCGTCGTAACACGTAATAACTATTCAGCTCCCACCTTCGTAATCTGCACCCGCAAACCTTTTTGTCCGAAATACACGGTATGACGCACTTCAGTCATGCGGGAAATCTGTGCCTTCAAAAGCGGTACGGCACGAGGCAGCACGAGAAGGCCTGATTTTTACGCGAATCACACCTTGGTAACCTTGGCTACGATTACCAAAGACCGCAACTTCCGCCCCTTCGTGCAATTTCCATAACTGTCTTTTGCACTGATACTCAGGTCAAGTCACACTTCAGTAACTTAGATTTCAAAATCTTTCGAGGCAACGCAGCGTAAAGCAAATCGGGGGGAACCAGTGCAATCCAAACGAACCCAGAACGCTCCGTCGGGAAAAACATTCCTTACCATATGCACCTTGATCCTGGGAGCCAGCCTGGCTTTTGCTGGCTCACCCAAGATTTCACCAGACCTGAAGGGGAGGAATGCCTCCGGCCAGGTCGACGTGATTGTGCAGTTCAACCAAGTGCCTAGCGCGGCTTACCACCAAAAGGTGCTGAACCTGGGCGGCACAATCAAACAGCAATACGAGCAATTCAAGGGCGGCGCGTACACGATGCCTGCATCGGCCGTGACCGATCTGGCTGCCGACCCCGACGTCGTCTACATCTCGCCCGACCGCCCGCTCCAAAGCGCCGGTCCGACAGCAACGCTCGACTATCACACGGGCGCGGTCAACGCTCCCGCCGCCTGGGCAAAGGGCCTGACCGGCAGCGGAGTAGGCGTGGCGGTCATCGACAGTGGAATCAGCTCAAACCTCGACTTGAACTTCTTCAACATCATTTACAGCCAGGACTTCACGGCCCCCCTCCTGGGCAGCTCTGTCCTGTGGGGCTCCTCGGTGGTGTGGGGCAATTCGGTTCTCTGGGGTTCGAATGTTACCGGAGAATCCGTGCTTTGGGGCAGCAGCTCGTTGGAATGCGAGAGCGTGCTCTGGGGCAGCAGCGTGGTTGAGAACGACAGCGTGCTCTGGGGATCGAGTGTTCTCTGGGGCAGTTCAACCCAGGACCCGGAATTCACAATCTACGAAGACAAATGAAATGTGATGGGAAAAGGGCCGGCAAGCGACGTAACCAGATGACGAAACAAGGACCAGCCAATTCCCTCACCAAACCGCCGCATCTAGAAACGCCTGGCGAGGCAAGAAAAGCGCCTGAGGAGAAGAAACAATGCAACGCAATTCAACCTGGAGCACACTGTGGGGAAAAGCATTCCCGACAATATGCGCAACGATCCTGAGCACGAGTCTCGCATTCGCTGCCCCAACCAAGATTTCACCAGACCTGAAGGGGAGCAATGCCTCCGGCCAGGTCGATGTGATCGTGCAGTTCAACCACATGCCTACCGCAGCTTACCACCAGAAGGTGCTGAGCAGGGGGGGCGCCATCAAACGGAAACTCAGCCGCTTCAAAGGCGCCGTCTACACGATGCCGGCATTCGCGATAGCCGATCTGGCTAACGATCCCGACGTCGTCTATATCTCCCCTGATCGTCAACTGCACGGCGCGCAGAGCGGTTCATCGGCTTGGAACAATGACTATCACACCGCCACCATCAACGCTCCCGCAGCCTGGGCGCAAGGTTTGGATGGCACCGGAATTGGCGTGGCCGTAATCGACAGCGGAGTCGCCGCTGTCCCCGACCTGACCGCCAACAACGTTGTCTATAGCCAGGACTTCACGGGCGACACGGTAAACGGCGCGGCCGACCAATACGGCCACGGCACGCATGTCAGCGGCATCATCGCTGGGAATGGCTACAGTTCAACGGGATCCAATGACTTCTACACCTTCCAGGGTATTGCCCAAAACGCGAACATTATCAACCTTCGGGTGCTCGACAAGACCGGCTCAGGCAGCGAAAGTCAGGTGATTGCTGCGATTCAAGAGGCCATCCAGTTGCAGAGCACGTACAACATCCGGGTGATCAACCTCTCAGTAGGAGGGCCCGTATGGGAAAGCTACACGCAGGACCCGCTTTGCCAGGCTGTGGAGCAGGCATGGCAGGCCGGGATTGTCGTCGTCGTTGCGGCGGGGAACTACGGCCGCGATAACAACGCGGGCACAAATGGTTATGGCACCATCACCTCTCCGGGCAACGACCCGTATGTGATCACCGTGGGCGCCATGAATACCGAGGGTACGCCGGATCGAATCGACGATCTGCCCGCGACTTACAGTTCCAAGGGGCCGTCCCTCTTCGACGATGTGGTGAAACCCGATTTGGTGGCACCGGGCAACCTCATCATCTCTCTCTACACTCCACCAGAGACTCTGAACCAGGAAAACCCCGGCAACAAGATTCCCACCTCTCTGTATCAGACCAATGGCACCAGCGCCTCTTCCGGCACCTACTTCATCCTCAGCGGGACGAGCATGGCCACACCCATGGTCAGTGGGGCCGTGGCTCTCATGCTGCAACAAAGCCCGGGTCTGACGCCTGACCAGGTCAAGGCGCGGCTGATGTTGACTTCCTTCAAGGGCCTTGTACAAGCCGCAACAATTACGGATCCAACCACCGGCCAAACCTTCAACGAGCAGGCCGACATCTTTACGGTTGGCGCCGGCTATCTGGATATCCAGGCTGCGTTGGCGAGCACCGCTCTGGCCCCCCCGACGGTGGGCAGCGCCCTGTCGCCGATCGCCGCGGTAGACAGCAGTGGAAACGTAGTTCTGGAAGTCAACGGCTCATCTGTAATCGGGGGCGACTCCGACTTGTGGGGAACCTCCATCTTGTGGGGAACTTCGATTCTCTGGGGAACCAGCGACAACGGACAATCCATCCTCTGGGGCACCGGCTCGTTGACTTCCGACAGCATTCTTTGGGGCACCGGCACGCTGGATCCGGACAGCATCCTCTGGGGCACCAGTATCCTTTGGGGCACCAGTTCCTCGGTGAGCGACAGCGAACTTTCGGGATCGAGTGCGGGATCCTCTGTTCCTGCCAAGCAAGCGGTTTCCGTCACCACGAGGGGTGATCGCCGCAATCGCTGAAATGTGACGCGTCACGCGAATTGGGACGCAGAGCCATGGTGAAGGGACTCAGCGGTACCCTCTCACCCGGCATCTGAAAAAGGACAAGAGTATCAACCAAAATGCGCATTTCAAAAGAAATCGCCAACAAGCGCAAGTGGCAGAAGAAGGGATGCAACGATGAAACGCAAACAAACCAAAAGCGCCTTGTGGGGAAGCGACATTCTCAAGGGAACCAGCTATGAGTAGGGAGCAAGCATTCTCTGGGGACCAGCACTCCTCTATCCAGCAGCAACATCCTTTGTGGCACAACTGTCTCGGGCGAGAGCATTCTGTGGGGCACTGGCGAGACGCAGGACGACGACGCCAATGCCCTCTGGGGCAGCACTACAGGGGAAGTCATTAACGACCTGAAATGAGCTAGACCGGATGTGAGTTCCGATGGTAGTTGCCTGGTCTCGGCTGAAGCCGGGCAACTACCCATCGGGGTAAGGGCCTCCAAACCATAGCAGCCGAAAGATTGTGCATTTTGCGGGATGGCAGTAATGCAAGGGCATCGAATTTCCGACAGGAAATCAAGCAATATGCATCTGGAGTTATCAAGATGAAAGAATCGATACCAACTCGGGCCCTGGTATTCATTGTTCTCACCGCGACGGCCGGAACCGCAGTGCTGGGATCAGCCTGTCTGCACTGGCATTCGAACGACTTGCTGAAGTTTGGCTGCTACCTTCTGATCGCCGTTCTGTCTTCCACAATGAAGGTGGAATTGCCCGGAATAGAAAGCACCATGTCGGTGACGTTTCTGTTCATCCTCCTCGGCGTTTTCGAACTCTCGCTGGCGGAGGCACTTACCCTGGGTTGTGCGGCGGCGTTAGTTCAGAGCCTCTGGAAAACGAAGCATAGGCCTGAGGTTGTGAAGGTGACCTTCAACGTCTTTAGCGTGACTTGCAACGGCATCTGGTTGACTTACATCGCCTATCATTCGTTGGCCCCTGTTCTTAAGAACAGCATACCTCTGTTGGTTTTGGTGGCTGGCGTTACTTACTTTCTCAGTAACACGGTGCCCGTCTCCGCCGTAATTGCGCTATGCGCAAAAAAGTCCATGGCCAAAATCTGGAAGGAAACCTACTTCTGGGGCCTACCCTACAATCTGGCCGGCGCCGGCGTGGCTGGCGTCATCAGCTTTGCCAACCATTATATCGGTTGGCAGAATGCCCTGTTATTCATGCCGATCATGTACGTGATCTACCGTTCTTATCAACTGTACCTGGGACGGCTGGAGGACCAGAAGAAGCGCGTGCAAGTGGAAGAGCTGCAAGTGGTGGCCGAGAAGCGTCATGTCGAGCAAGTGTGTGCGCTCCACTTGCGCACGATTGAAGGCCTGGCCCTGGCCATCGACGCCAAAGATCACACCACTTACAGTCATTTGCATCGCGTGCGCACCTATGCCATAGAGATTGGCAAGGAGCTGGGACTGAGCGATCAGGAATTAGAGGCGCTTCGCGCCGCGGCTTTGCTGCACGACATCGGCAAGCTGGCCGTGCCCGATCAAATCATCAATAAGCCCGGCCGCCTGACTCCCGAAGAGTTCGAGAAGATGAAGATTCACCCAATCATCGGTGCGGATATCCTGGAAAGGGTCGCGTTTCCCTATCCGGTGGCGCCGATCGTGAGGGCACACCACGAGAAGTGGAATGGCAACGGATACCCCGACGGGCTCAAAGCGGAAGAGATCCCCATTGGCGCACGCATCCTCGCGGCAGTGGATTGTCTGGATGCGCTGGCCTCAGATCGCCAATATCGCAAAGCCCTGCCCCTGGATGAGGCGATGAAAGTGGTCGCGCTGGAGGCAGGCCTGTCCTATGACCCGAAGGTGGTCGAGATTCTTCAGCGTCGCTATCTCGAACTGGAAAGAGACGCCGTACAAGGCCTTGATGAGGCGAAAAAAGATTCACTCCGCTTCAGTTGCAAGGTGGAACGAGGTGAACAACCGGGCACTGGCTTTGAATTCAACCCTCGCCGCGTCAGCCACGCCGATTTCCTCTCCTCGATCGCCTCCGCCCGGCAAGAGGCGCACACCCTTTTCGAGCTGAGCCAGGATCTGGGCAATTCATTGAGCTTGGTTGAGACTCTTTCTCTGGTGGCAATGAGACTTCGAAAACTGGTGCCTTACGATTCAATTGTCGCGTTCATCCCCAAAGGCGATTTACTGCTACCGGAGTTTGTAAGTGGCGATAACTTCCGGCTTCTCTCTTCGCTGAGAATTCCGATCGGCACAGGTCTCTGCGGCTGGGTGGCGCAGAACCGGACGCCTATCATCAATGGCAACCCTGCGGTCGAAACCGGCTATGCTCGCGGCCGTAAGGCGACCTCGGCGCTACGCTCTGCCCTTGCCGTGCCCCTGGAGGGCCACAGCGGACTGGTGGGTGTTTTGGCGCTCTACCAGGACGAGCCGGATGCGTTCACCAGCGACCACCTTCGCATCCTGCAGGTCATTGCTTCCAAGGTCGCACTGTTCATTCAGAATGCGTTGAAGTATCAGCAGGCGGAGGACTCGGCCACCAACGACTACCTGACTGGCTTGCCGAACGCACGGGCTTTGTCTTTGCATTTGGATCAGGAACTGGCGCGCTGCGAGCGGGGGCATTCCACTCTTGCAGTCATGGTGGGCGACCTCAATGGATTCAAGAAAGTCAATGATCGGCATGGCCATCTGGCGGGAGACAACGTACTCAAGCTTTTTGCCAAGATGATGCGGGAAGTGTGTCGGGAATACGATTTCGTCGCTCGCATGGGTGGCGACGAGTTTGTCATCGTCGCGCCTGGCATGACGCCGACCTCGGCTAACGAACGCACTATCCTGCTGAGTGCCTTGGCGGAAGAGTCCGGCCGCAAGATCTGCGAGAAGGATCCATTGTCTTTAAGCCTGGGGGTGGCCTTCTACCCGCAGGATGGGACGAGCGCCGAGCAGCTTTTGGCCGAAGCCGACAGGAAGATGTATGTGACCAAAAAAATTCACTACGAGCACCACGAACGGTCGTTGCCGGCATGCGCGACCGAACATCCCATTTCCGTTATGGTGAATTAGAGGCCCGTGGGTAGATGAATCGATCAGGCACTCCGCTTCGGTTTGTGCGAACGTGGCAAGTAACTTCGGTTAGATTTATGCCGGACAGGATTTATTGAAACATGATGAACTTCCGATATTGCGGAGGTGGGATCAATTCCCTCATCTCCAATCGGGCCCGAATGAACGGCTGGGAGCCTGCCGGCCGTCCGGTTGAGCGGCGCGCCTCTCTGCGTTTCTAATGGAAGGGCAACGTGACTACGACCTTCAATCTGTACGTGCATGGGCGGCATAGCGACCGCCTTGAAGCACATACCGCAGCGACTGCGGCGTTCTTTCCGCCCGTTTTGCCCACGGTTCAATAGCGCCTCACCCGGATCACGGGTGAATCACGGGTGCAGGGAAGCGACCTGAAGACGGACTAAACCATGCAGCCTGCGTGGTGAGCTCGGTGGGAATCGAACC
>Ga0187880_1003740_pt1 | contig 11485 bp, 8 predicted proteins | sample June2016WEW_19_4_FD_132998 | JGI IMG/M metagenome (GOLD analysis project Ga0187880, IMG submission 132998) | Peatland microbial communities from SPRUCE experiment site at the Marcell Experimental Forest, Minnesota, USA - June2016WEW_19_40 | ecosystem: Environmental > Terrestrial > Soil > Wetlands...
CAGTCGCACGCTCCATTTATTGCCACTTTGCCTGCATATCACCAGATCGATGGAAACGAGATTCACAAGCTTGTCGCCGGGCTGAATTCGGCTGATTTATGCGTCGGCCGTCGTTGGCCTCGTCAAGAAACCTGGTTCTCCAGCATGCGGCGGGTAGCTTTCCATCGGCTGGCCGCTTGGGTCACGGGCATGCCGCTGAGAGATCTCGGCTGCGGCGCGCGAGTGATGCGACGGTGCGTACTCGAAGAAATCGCCCTGTATGGCGACCAACACCGCTTTCTCGCGCTGCTGGCCGATCGCCAGGGCTTTCGGGTTCGTGAGATCGACCTTCATCAATCACCCAAGGACCATTTTGAGGGCGGCTATCGTGCGCGCGAATACGCACACCGCATTCTCGACATCTTCACCGTATTCTTTTTGGTGCGGTTCACCAAAAAGCCGTTGCGCTTTTTCGGCATGGTGGGCGCATCGACGTTTACAATCGGCTTGATTCTGGTATTGATCATAGTGGTTCAACGGCTGTTTTTTCATCAGCCGCTTGCGGACCGGCCGGCATTGCTGCTGTCCTCTTTACTGATCGTGCTCGGCTTGCAGGTATTTGCCTTGGGTCTGCTCGGCGAACTTATCATTTTCACCCATGCCAAGGACCTGAAGGACTATCAGGTCGAGCGCATCATTGAGTTTGAGACTTTTCCGACTCCTGACGGCCAGGCCAAAGTCCTCCGCTCCTTGCCCGGCCAAAATCCCCCACCGTCGCGACAAGCCGACGGATGACGACGCGTCGGCGCGATGCTTGGTAAGTCGTACGGCGGGATCTTATCAAGTCATCGATTGCCGACGCTATGACATCTCGTTGAGTGCCGCGAGCGTTGCGCGCGCCGTTTCAGGCCAGCTAAAGGCCCGAGCCCGGGCCAGTCCAAGCTCGCGCATTTCTTTGCGACGCTCGGACGACCCGCTTATTTGAAGCAGCGCCTGTGCAATGTCATCCACATTATAGGGATCTATCAGTCGCGCGGCACCGCCCGCGACCTCGGGGCTGGCGCAGGTATTCGGCACTATAGCGGGACAACCAGTCGCTAGCGCTTCGAGAATCGGCAGACCGAAGCTTTCACAAAGCTTGGTCAGTACGAAGCATTCGGCAGATTGATATGCCAGGTGCATAACTTCGTTTGGCACAAAGCCGATAAAATGAATCTCCGCAAAGTCCGAATCGCTGAAGCCTCTAGTGCGCAAATATTCATCTATGCGATCGCCGGCCACGACCAGTGGCAACGTCCCGCCTTGCCGACGGTAAAGTTGATACGCGCGGACAAGGCGCTCGATGTTTCCGCCGGCATAGGGAGGCGAATTTTTATGTCCGGTATGGTACGCGCGCGCAGCTGTGAGAATGAAAGTCGCCGGTAACTTATAAGTAGATCGAAATTCGCTCAATGCCGTTTCGTCGCGGATCGGGCTAAAATTTTCGCTCACGGCCGCGTAAGTAACTTTGGCCTTCGTCTTCTCTATTACTCCATAACGAGCCAAATCCGCGCGCGTGGACTGCGAAATCACCAGCAGTCGCTTCGCCTTGCGACAGTACATCGGAAGCATTAGCCGGATGTATATGTTGTCCCACCAGGGATAGTTCTGTGGATTCACGTACCAGTCAGAGTCCTGAAGCACGAATGCGCACGGTCGTCGTGTGAAAAATGGAACCGAGAATTTTGGATTGAAAATCAGATCGACATTGAACCGTCGGGCGGCTCGAGGCACGACTACCTGATCCCACCACAGCTTGCTACGACTCGGAAGTACGTGCGTCTCGACATTGGTGAAGTCGTGGAACAGATCAGCATTTTTTGGTGTAGCGAGAAAAACGACATAACGGCTGCCCCGGTCTAGGGCGATCATATTGCGCAATAAGTTTATGCAATAGAATCCAAGCCCATCGCGTTGATCCAGGACACGCCCCATAATTCCTATCGTGCGGGGCATTGCGACCTGTCGAAACTCATCTACTTGATCTCCATGGAAAACGCTGCATTCGTATTCATTCTATCAATATCTAAAGGCTATCAATAATTAAAGGACGCGGAGATCATGGTGTGGAGAGCGCTACCGCCCGCCCGTTCGCTATCGTGCACCGGACCGAGTGCTGGGTGCGCACTTCGGCGTAGCGAATTACACAACACTGGCCCGATGAGTGCTGCGCGGCGTGTTCGGGCGCAAACAGCTCCATGCCAGGCGACCGGATCGCGCCAGTTCAGGCGCTAATAGCTCGCCGAATCTGTGATTGTATTCCTGGTGACCGATGGCGGTGCTCCATGGATTCCGGGTTGCGATTCGGACAACCCCAACGACCAACAGTGTTCACTACTCCCCATTACTTCGGCTGCGCGATTCTGACAGAACTGGGCCAACCCTGCGCGTGAAAGATCTGTGAACTCCTAGCGCGCACATTAGAAGTTAACTATGATATTAGTGTGTCGCAAGCGGAATCCCGCGACAAGTCGCCCGAGAATTTGAACAATGATGCGGTTCCTGCTCTTTCTGATTATTTGCGTGTCCCCGTTCATTGATATCTCTGGGATCAGCCTGAGTCTCGGTGCCGGCATAAGTGCAAAAAATCTGCTGCTCTACTTGGGAGCCGGCTGGCTCTTGCTGCAGAATGCCCTGGGACAACCCTTCAAAAGCGAACTGCAATCGATACGATCGATACAGAGTTGCTTCATGGTTTTGATCGCATACGCCATCATCAGCGTGTTCATCGCCAGCCAACTTATTCATTATCCGGGTTACGAACTCTCCGACACCGCGATCTCCCTCAAAGTTTCGTTGATCGATCCTTTGGTGTTTTTCATGGTGTTTTTTTATGGAACTCGCACGACGGCTGACGCCCGTTCGCTCCTCAAGCTGCTAATATTTGCGGTTAGCATTGCGAATCTCTTCACCATTGCGAGGGCGCGCGGAATCATATCCTTTGGAGTACCGGTCATGACTTCTGACCGCGTAGACGGAGTATTCGGAGACGCAAACGAAACAGGCACCATGATCGCTTGTCTGTTGCCGGTGTACGTACCCGTCATTTTGTCCGCGAAGGGGTTCGGTAGGATATTTTGGCTTGTCTGCATGATACTTTCGCTGGTCGTGATATTCCTGGGCGTGTCGCGAGGCGCGCAAGTGAGTCTTTTATTCGGAACGCTGTGGGCCGCCTACCTTTGTCGCAGATACCTATCCTTTCGGGTTGCGATCAAATGGGCATCGGCGATTTTCGCGATCGCGTCGATAGCCGCGTTAATCGCTGGCCGCACCTACGTGGAAGGTTATATCGGTCGCTGGACTGGCGTATACCTGTCGAGCGCCGCGGATGTCTCATCCGGAAGATCAGATGTCTGGATTCGCGCCTTCATGCTAATGATCAACTCTCCCGTGTCGTTGATCACTGGATTCGGCTGGGACACCTGGTCGGTCATGGGATTTCAAATCGTGGCGCACAATCACTACCTCTCGCTGTGGTTCGAACTCGGATTGGTCGGCGTAGTTGGCTTTCTCCTGATTCTTCGCCAACTTGTCACAACAGCGCTGACTACCGCGGCGGTAGCGGACGCCTCCGATCGCAACTTCATCCTTGCATTTGCTTTTTCCTTTCTGATTCTCGCGATCGGCATATTCTTTGTACTACTCTTCAGACCTTGGACGTATCTCTGGGCATATATCGGCTTGGCTATGCGCTATACAGTCAACGTCAGGGCTGCAAGCCGTATCAATCTAGATCTGCATCCGGAAAAAAACTTATCTAAGCCAATGGGCACCTCACTGCGCCCGCCAACAAGTCCGGGCCGAAGAATTACCGGTGATTGACGGCGGCCGCGAAACACGCTCACGCCGCAGACTGCCAAAGCGCTGCATGCGGTGGATTACGTCGATCCGTTGTGCTCGCGCGAGAGGATTTCTCTATAGACTGCAACAGTCTGTGCCGCCACGGAGTCCGGGTGAAACCTTTCGCGCCCTTCCCGCACGATTCTGGTTTCCATCGCTTCTCGGAGCTGAGAGTCGTTCAACAGCCTAATGAGTTGTTTGGCAAGAGCCTGCGTGTCCGAGAACGGAAACAGCAAGCCGGTCTCGCCTTCGCGCACCATGGCGGGTATTCCACCGACGGCCGAAGCCACGGTCGGCAGACCGCATGCCATGGCTTGAGCAATAACCTGAGGGGCGGTTTCTTCTTTGGACGCCAGAACGAGTATCTGAGCGCGGGCATATTCGTCGAGCAATTGGCTTTGGCTGACCGGCCCCAACAAAGTGACTCGGCGCTGCAAGCCGGTCGACTCGATCGTGCTGCGTAGAAGCGCTTCACTGCCGGCGTCCAGGAGCGGGCCAGCGATGCGCAGTTGCAGATCGCCTCTCCATTGGGCATTCGACCCTGCGTCGTCCGACATGCTCAACACTTGAGCCACCGCTGCCACGATATCCTGTACACGTTTGCGTGGCACAACCGTGCCGACAAATAGAAGTCGTCCGGGCTCAGGTGAGCGCGGCACTTGAAAGAATTCCTGGCCTATCGGATTTTCTACGAAATGCTTGCGCGCCTGAAGCAGGGTTCCATAAACTTGCGGCAGGTAGCGCGATATGATGATCATGTCGCTCGCACGCCTGAAAACGTCGCGCTCCATAACGTCGACCAGGTACTGTCTAAGCCTAAGGTAGCCAGTGAAATCCAGCCAGTGCCGCCGCATCATCCGGGATTCGATAAACACCACACCGTGGGGCGTGATCACCGTTGGGAAGCCGGCGCCTAGCGCCGCCAACGCGTGGGCGTCCTGACCCTCGCCGTGAACAACGTCGGGATTGATCGAACGAATCAGTCGTACGAGCGCCGGCACGTCAACAATTCGAAGAGTAACAGAAACCAGGTGGCGAATATGCAGCCGCCGGATGTAGTGCACGTGCAATTCGCCGATGCGACGGTACGTCGTGGTCGCGTCTTTCATCGCCGCGATCACGTGGCATTCAATGTCCGGCCGGCGAGCCAACGCGTGCGCCAATGCGTAGGTTACCGATTGAATGCCGCCTTCCTGAATCGATTCCTCAGTGATCGGGTACTCTCCGACCAATGCAACGCGAAGTCGGCCTGCCGGGGAATTTAGATCTGCCCTAATTGCACTCACGTCAAGCTTTTAGCAAACCAGGATACTCGGCCACTCATACCAAATTTGAAGGTATCACATTCATGGCAGAAACCGCGTGAACTGGGCAACAGATTATGAATAGGAAGTGAATCCCGTGAGTTTGGTGCCCGCACGGAAAACAATGTGTCGCATGCTGATTTAATCAACCAGTTCCAAGGCAAGATGAGCTCGCTTGAAGCCGTGCTCTACCCGCCGCTCGGCGCGCTTTCAGCCGGTACCGCGGGCGCAGCTACGGGCGCATCCGCTTTCAACACCTGAGTACGCCCGTCAAAGCTCGTGTAAACCACTTTGAAGATCGGGCTCTTGAGAAGCGAGAAAACTTCCGGACCAAGCAGAAAAAGGCGCCCGTCCGGCTGCTCCTCGCCGCTCCCAATCACATAAATCGCGCCACGGTCCGGCTGGTCGATTAAGGCGCGAAACTCGGCGCCGGTTCCGATGACTGGCGTATGCGTGTATTCATCCACGAATTTTCCGTTAAACCGTTCCACGTACTGGGCCGCCACATGGGCGTTATAGAGCCAGTAATCCACGTGCCCCAGATAATAGGTCTGCATCAATACCTCTTCGGCTACCACGACGTCGCGGGGGCCAAGATTTACCGTACGCATATATTGAGCGGCGCCCCGATGATCGGGAAATGACCTGCCCGCATTTACCGCATTACCGACAGCGAACGGATTGACGATCGCCACACCAATCACAACGGCGAACAGCGCAGTTGCGGAACGTGTGGAGAATTTCAGCTGTTGCCACGGCGCGAATGCGCAGATCAGCATCGGCAACACGGCGAATTCCGCATATCGGCGCGGGATAGACCAGCCGAATATACCCATCAGGAACAGCGGCAATAAGAAACTCAGAACGAAAAACAGCCATACATTCGAAATGCGCTCGCGCGCCGCAAGCCGTATGAGTGATCCGGACAGAGCAATCGCGGTTAATACGAGTGCCGCAGGCGAATATTCGCCAATTGTAAGATATGGCCAAATACTGGGCCGCCCTATCATGAGGCCGACAATCTTGCGCGGGGAGAGGCCCGTGCCGTGCAGCTGCACGACTTGCACCGCGGCGATGACGGTGCACACTGCCGCCAGCATCGATATTGCGCGCCATGATGCGCCATGGTTGCGGCGCGCCAGGATAATGCCGCTTAGAAGCGCGATCAGCGCCAAGTGATAATATAACGCCGACTGTAAAATCAGCCCAACGAATATCAACAATCCCGCCGCAATGGCCACGCGCCGGATCATCACTTGTCGCACGATTCCCCGGGATACCAGAGCTGCAATGATGGCCACGCCCAGTGCAATGATCGGACTCAGGACGGCATGAGAAGATCTGGGCGCCTCACCAAGTGGATCGACGGCAACGGCATAGTCAGTTGCCAGTTTCGGATAAAAGCTTTCGGTGACATGCTGGATCGCCAGGAAAGACACTAAAATGACGGCAAAGGCGACAATGCCGGCTCTGAGCTTTTTCGTATCACCATGAGCCAACCCGGGAAAGAATAGGAGGAAACTAGCGAAAATCGCAATTTCCTGAAACTGAATGGCGATCAGCATCGCAACGATGCCTGCGATCAGCGCATTGCGGTTATTGGTCCGCTCCCAGCGGAATATAAATATCATGTACGCCGCGAGACTAGCGCATAGAAACGCATACATGCGCGTGAACTGCGAATCCGCGATGAACCCCGGAAGCAGAGCCACTGCGCCGACGAAAGTCATGTTCCATACCGGCAGAAGGAAGCGTCGGCCCACAAAAAACGCCAATCCGACCAGTAGTATGCCGACCAGAACTGAAGGCAAACGCAATGCGAACTCGGTCTGACCGAAAGCCAGCACCGATGCGGCAATCAGGTAGGACTGGCCGATCGCACGGGCGTAAAACATGCCGCTCGGAAAGCGGGGCGTCCCATCCTCCAGGATGTGAAGCGCCGCCAGCGCGGTGGTATCTTCGTCCGGCTTTTGCAGGCCATATGAGCCCACACCCCAGAACCTGACGATTGCGGCAATCAGAACCAAGGCCAGCAAGCATGGGAATTCCCAGCGCGCTCGCTCGCCTCGCGGACTTTCCTGAAATAATGAGCTACAGCCGCGGCAAAACCAGTCAATTGCTGAATCGACACGAGCAGCAATCATGGGGGGCGCTCAGATACGTCCGTCCACCTGGTTTGCGGGAAACGCATATTTGATATCGTAAAGTACGTGATTGCGACGGCACAGCTGACGAATGGCGGCCGCGCCCATCGCCTTGAACTCATTGTGCCCCACTGCCACGATGGCTGCATCGTAAGTTCCACGCCGCGGCGATCGGACCGACTTGATACCGTATTCATGTTGGGCTACCGCCGGCTTCACCCATGGATCATAGACTTGGACGAGAGCGCCGTATTTCTCCAGCTCGCGAATCAAATCGACCACCTTGGAATTACGAATATCAGGACAGTTTTCCTTGAACGTGAGACCCAGCACCAGAACTCGCGCGCCCTTGATATGAATGCGCCGTGCCGCCATCAATTTGACGACTTCGACCGCCACGTATAGACCCATGGTGTCGTTGAGACGCCGTCCGGCCAGGATCATCTCCGGGTGATAGCCGATCTCTTGGGCCTTATGCGTAAGATAGTACGGATCGACACCGATACAATGGCCACCAACCAAGCCCGGGCGGAACGGTAGGAAATTCCACTTCGTGCCGGCAGCGCGCAATACCTCTTCGGTATCGATTCCTAACCGCTTGAAAATGAGCGCTAATTCGTTAATCAACGCGATGTTGACGTCCCGCTGGGTGTTTTCGATCACTTTTGCGGCCTCGGCCACGCGAATGCTGGAGGCCCGATATGTACCTGCCGTGATGATCGACGCATACAGTTTGTCGACAAATTTGGCCGCGTCCGGGCTGGAACCGGACGTGACCTTGCGGATGGTCGTCAGCTTGTGCTCTTTGTCGCCAGGATTGATACGCTCGGGGCTGTAGCCCACAAAGAAATTTTCGTTGAATTTAAGACCAGACCCGCGCTCGAGTATCGGCACGCAAATCTCTTCCGTGCATCCCGGATATACGGTCGATTCATAGATGACGACGTCGCCCTTTTTCAATACCGTGGCGACGATTTCGCTTGCGCCAATGAGCGGAGTAAGATCCGGCCGTTTGTACTCATCGATCGGTGTCGGCACCGTAACGACGAACACCGTACAATTCTTGAGATCCTTCGCCTGAAATGTGAATTTCAAATTTTCAGCGGCGCGGAAGTCATTCTTATCAATCTCGAGCGTGCTGTCTCTGCCGGCTCGAAGCTCGCTGATGCGCTCGCGCTTAATGTCGAATCCAATGGTCACAAAGTGCTTACCGAATTCGATCGCCAGGGGCAGGCCGACATAACCGAGACCCACCACCCCAACGCGACAATTGCGCAAACTCAGCATCCCTCGCTCCTTTTAACCACCGCCATCCCAGCAGCATAACAGCGGTGGCAATAGTAATGCTTGAGCAATAGGATCAAGGCGGGACCTGGTTCTCAGCTTTTCCTGTCAGATCGGGAGCAATATCGTCCGGCCGCACACCCCAACGTGATTTCGGGGGCACCCACATGCGGCACCGGGAACCGTGTTGCCGGAACATCCAGACTCCACGGTTCAACCTCGGGACGATGAGCCAGATTTCGGAGTTTTTTTAACTGCCGCGACTTTTAACAAATCCGATTGGACGGCTTGGGGTCGGGGCTTACGTAGCCCAAAGCCCAGTTCGCAAAAAAGTCGCTGGCATTGCCGCACGCCGAGGCCCACTCCATATCGCCTACGCAGGTGTTCCGACAACACCGGCCCGTCCCACAGGGTGGCCGCCAGATCGAAGTTGCGCGGGCTCTTGCGCAAGTCCGATTGCAACTTGCGCCAATCCTTCGCATCTAGCGTACGCGGTCGGCCCGATCGTTCGCCGTCGCGCAGAGCGTCCAAACCTCCCTCCTCGAAGCGATTCACCCAGCGCTGTACTGTCGTGCCGTTCTCGCCAAACAGTGCGGCGACCTCGCGGCAGGAGTGCCCTGCCGTCACCAGCAGCAATCCGTGCAGTCGGTGGTCGTAGCGAGACTCCTGACTACGCTCAATCTCCTGCTGGATCGCTATTCGCGTCACCTCAGCATCCTCGATCTGCAACTTGCGCATCGCCTTTATCCCAGAGACAAAGAACGGAGCAATGATACCCCAATGCTGCATTCTTTATGTCGTCATGTTTAACGATTCTTATTGAATCATTTTATTCACGATATTTGAGAAATTGCTTTTCACTTTGGACGAATTGAAGGCGGTGACCGAAAAAAACCATGTTCCCGGTGAGAGGTTGCTGATGACATAGGTCGAAATTCCGGGATTCGCAATCGTAATGGTGTCCGCCAACGATGCGGCATTGGTTCCGTAATGGACATAATAACCTGCCAAATTCGTCAGGGTCGTGCCATTGGCATTGGTGGTTGGCGGAATCCAAGACAACGTCGCGGAGCCCGTGGCGATTTGCGTGACCGAAATCGAGAATGAAGGCAGAGTGGCGCTAAGTACTCCATCGCTGACGCCGATACTGACGTTCGAATAGATGCCGACATCGGCGCTCGTGGGAGTGCCCGAGAGTTCCCCCGTTTCGCTATTGAATGAAGCCCATGATGGTTTGTTTTGAATACTGAAACTCAGAATCTTGCTGTTCGAATCAGATGCAACCGGCGTGAAGTTATAGGTACCCCCCAGGGCGACCGACGCCGCGGGCGTGCCCGAAATCGTTGGCGGAGCACTGACCGACGCCGCGGGCGTGCCCGAAATCGTTGGCGGAGCACTGACCGACGCCGCGGGCGCGCCCGAAATCGTTGGCGGAGTACTGCTTGACTGCGATGGGGTTGGGGACGGGGTATTCGTCGACACCGATGCGGCGCTGGCAGTCGTCGCTGGTGAACCTGAACTACTGCTTCCGCCAGAGCAGCCATCCAATTGAATTACCACCAGAATCAACAGAATCACTCGTTGCATTCGCTTGCACCCCGCAGACCATGTGAAGTTCGTTGCCATGAAGGGCATGCAACACTCAAAGCCTGGGGATTAACGAGCAAAACGGGGTGACAACAATGAAGTCCGTTAGGACTCTGCTGCAGGCAACCCCGTTATCGTAGGCTCGTGAGCCCTTAGACTGGAAGCTTTGCGTCCCCACCTTTCGATGGGTTTGCTCTTAGCTGGCGGTGCTACTTGACAATAGTAAGGGTGTGTTTGCAACTGTCTCAAAGAGCCGACAGCAACAAGGCCAACATCAGGTATGACTCCGTGAAGCCACCCGGCCTATTCAAAGGTACGGGCCTATGGACTGACTCGAGATTTCTGCGCTAAACACAGCGTCTTAAATAATGCAGCATAATAGATGCAGAACTTTGTTGCACTTGCGCCAGCGATCGAAGCAAGCGCCAGGAGTCTTGTGTGATGATAGCGAGTGTTGTCGAGCATGACGATCATGCGACGTCCTGGCGTTTGCTGGCGATGCAAGCGTCGGAGGAATGAGGACGAACAAGTTGCTACCGACTGAGGGGTACCGACACCGGCATTCCTGACTGCCTCTGCGAATGTCGACGCGAATGGTGCCGTTTCAGCCAATCGCCACTAAGCATTAGTATCAGGATCAAGCCCGAGACCCCGGATACTTGCCAGCCGAGTCGCTCATTGGGTGTCCAGCCGAGGCGAAGTGAGATCCGCGAGCGACCGGCCGGAACATCCACAGCTAAGATGCCATATTCGACCGCCAGTCGGTCCACGGTAACTTGCCCGCCGGCGGGCGTGATCACCGCCGACCACCCGGGATAGAATTGCTCTGCAATCGCCAGGGTTCCCGGGCGTTCAGCAACCACGTCGATTTCGATGCGACGCGCAGCCCACTCTGCGACAGTTGCATTCCCCGCGCCACTCACAAAAACCGTTTGCGCGCCCTCCCTGAAAAGCGCCGCAGGCGAAGCCCGATAGGGAGCGACATGTTCCGGGGGGCTCACGTAATTCCGCAGGATGTCTGTCATCTCTTCCTGCTTGACCGGAGCGTAATACAGAGAATTTCCAATATTAGCGACGAGCAGGCCGACGACTCCAATAGCCGCGATCCGGGCAATAATCCGGCCCCTGCCGTTGCGAGGACGGTTGGAGATCGCGCTTGTTAGACACGCGCCGATCATCGCGCCGCAGAGGAGCAGTTCGGCATTGACGCGCCAAGGGAATTGAATGTGTGCAAGTAGCGGCAGGCGTGCCCAGAGAAAATCGCTGGCTCGGAAATTTAGGAAGTAATAGGCGGATGCCACCACAGCG
>Ga0187880_1003744_pt1 | contig 11478 bp, 5 predicted proteins | sample June2016WEW_19_4_FD_132998 | JGI IMG/M metagenome (GOLD analysis project Ga0187880, IMG submission 132998) | Peatland microbial communities from SPRUCE experiment site at the Marcell Experimental Forest, Minnesota, USA - June2016WEW_19_40 | ecosystem: Environmental > Terrestrial > Soil > Wetlands...
AAAACCGCCGACGGGCGGCTGTGGTTTCCAACGGCGAGAGGGCTGGCGATCATCGATCCCGGCAAGTTCACGACCAACACCGTCCCGCCGCCGGTCGTGATCGAGGAATTGACTGTGGAAGGGCAGCCGGTCAAGTTCCAGGGACCCAAGGCAGCGGATCGCGGGACCGAACCTGCTTCCATCCTGCAGATTCCACCCGGCAAAGAGCGGTTTGAAATGCATTACACCGGGCTGAGCTTTGCCGCGCCCGATAAGGTCCGCTTCAAGCACAAACTGGAGGGATTGGAGAGTGAATGGGTGGATGCAGGAACAAAACGCGTCGCGCCATACAGTTACCTGCCACCCGGCACCTACAATTTTCACGTGATCGCCTGCAACAATGACGACGTGTGGAACGAGGAGGGGGCCTCCTTGTCCTTCCGGGTCCTGCCTCACGTCTGGCAGGCCTGGTGGATCAGGCTTGCCCTGGCGGTCGCCGTCACCGGGGCAGTTGCGGCCGCGGCCATATCGGGGACACGACGGCGAGTGCGCCGGAAGTTGGAGCAATTGGAGCGGCAACGCGCGCTGGAGCGAGAGCGCTCGCGCATCGCCCGGGACATCCACGACGATCTGGGGGCGAGTCTGACTCGCATCACGCTGCTGAGCCAATCGGTGCGGAGCGAATTGGAGAGCGGGCACCGGGCCGGAGCGGACGTGGACCAGATCTACAGCACGGCACGCGAGCTCACGCGGTCGATGGATGAAATCGTTTGGGCCGTCAATCCCCAGCACGACACCCTGGACAGCCTGGTGACCTATCTCGGCCGGTTCGCGCAGCATTTTCTGGCGGCGGCTGGAATTCGTTGCCGCTTGGATGCGCCGTTGGATTTGCCCGCGTTGGCGTTGACGGCGGAGATACGGCACAATGTCTTCCTCGCCTTCAAAGAAGCGCTGCACAACGTGGTGAAACACGCGAAGGCTACGGAAGTGCGCCTATCGCTGGAGCTGCGCCCGGAAGGCTTCATGCTGGTGATCGCGGACAACGGCTGCGGCTTCACGGGACCTCCAGGCCAGGATCCGGCCACCGAGCTTGCCGACGGCCAGCGGCTGGCGAGCGGCAACGGTTTGAGGAACATGCAGAAGCGCCTGGAGGAAATCGGCGGCGGCTGCGGCTGGGACACGGCGCCCGGGGAGGGAACGCGCGCCAAGCTCGTCGTGGTGGTCAACGCCTGGGCAAGGGGCGTCATCAAAACAGATGACAGTCATTCCCCTTAGGACTGTGTTAAAAGTGAGCCGTGGCAGTTGCCGTTTCCATTGTCGAAGACGATCCGCAAGCAAGAAAGATCATTGCGGGCTGGATCAGCCGCGCCTCCGGGTTCCGGCTCGCGGGTGACTGGGGAGATGCCGAGAGCGCCCTGAAGCTCCTGCCGGAGAAGAAGCCGGACGTCGTGCTGATGGACATCAACCTGCCCGGCATGAACGGAGTCGAGGCGGTCCGTAGGTTGAAGTTGGCTCTGCCGGCCACCCAGTTCGTGATGCTCACCGTTTATGAGGATGCGGACCACATTTACAATGCCCTGTCCGCAGGCGCGACCGGCTATTTGCTGAAACAGACGCCGCGGGAAGAATTGCTCAGCGCGCTGGGCGACGTCCATCGTGGCGGGTCGCCGATGACCAGCAACATTGCGCGCAAAGTCGTCCAGTCCTTTAAGCACACGTCCGTCCCAGTCCCACCAGGGGAGGAGCTTTCGCCGCGCGAACAGGAAGTTCTGGAGCTGCTGGCGCGCGGCTATCTCTACAAGGAAATTGCCGAGCGGCTCAACATCAGCGTGCCCACCGTCAATACTTACATCCGGCGCATGTATGAGAAACTCCACGTCCGTTCGCGGGCTCAGGCCGTGGCCAAATACGCTCACCTGTCAGATTCTGAAGAAAGACCGCACCTCCCCGCCCGACGCTGACTTCCAGACTCTGGTCGTCTTGAGGACTTGTCTGACTTCCCAGAGAGGCGGTTGAGCCTGACGCATGACTGCGTTGATTTGATCCCAGGTTATCGGCTGCACAATCACGACCGCGTATCATGGATCAGGGGGCGGTGAGCAACGCTCCGTGCAGCGTCTTGGCGATAAGCGCCGTGCCGGCGGTCGTGGGGTGAATATTGTCCGTGAAGAGATCGGGCCGGCCGCTAAGTGGAGCGTACATGTCCACAGTCATAATCCCCTTAAGCTTGGCGACTTGTTTGATGATGGGGATAATCTGGTTTTTGATGATGTCTGGATTGATACCACTCACGATGGAATAGGCGGGAACGGGCAGGCAGACGAACACTCTCGGATGGGAGGGCAGATTGGCAAAGACATTGATCATCGCGCTCAGATCGCCGGCGAATTGGTCGGAGTAAACCCAGTTTTGAGGTTTGGAGTCGTTGGTGCCGAGCATGATAGTGACGATATCCGGGGCGTAATTGGTCGCGTTTTGGAAGGCCGGCTGATTCCAGTACGGGGAGTCGCCATTGCGCAGCAGGGTGCAGCCGCTGACACCGAAGTTGCTTGCTTGGTAGTTGGTACCCAGCAGGCGCCCAAGCACTATGGGGTAAGCGTTGACCGCCGGATTGTCCACATTGGCACCTGCCGTGATGCTGTCGCCGATGCAGGCGACCTTGAGCACCTGGGCCTGGGCGGACAAGGCAAGTAAAGCAAGGCAGTAATGAATCTTCATGGGAGGAGAAGTGCGCGGTAAAACCGGCGAGGCGGCTGGGATGCCGCCGGGTCGGCGAAAGAAGCGGGATTGACGATGTTGGTAATGGTCCCGATCTGAATCCAGTCCGTCAGAACGTCCGACGCCTGGATGGCGTAACATTCTCCAACTGCGCCGCGGACCAGGAATTGGAACTGGCCGTTCGGCAGCCAGGTTGGGGCATCCAAACGCGGGATAGCCTGCAGGTCAACCAGGTTCGCGACGGTCCGGGCGGCGCCGAATTGGGCTCTTTGGCTGACCACCAGAAAGCGACCATCTGGCCCTGCTCGGACGACTGGGCCCGAATAACTCGTCCCGACGGAGTCGATGTTGAGCAGCAATCCGGCAGAGACAGTGCCGTCGGAGCCTACGCGGGTACCGGCGATGCTAAAGAGGTTGGTGACGCCAGCAAGCGCCTCCTGCCAGGTCACCAGGTAATCAAGCCCATTGAACGCCACAGTGGGGGTGGTCTGGATGCCCAACCCGACGCGGATGGGGAGGCCGTTGGCCGGGGATACCGCGCCGTTGGTGCCCACCCATGCGCCGTAAATGTCCGGGGCGTTGGCGGCGCTGGCACGCCAATCGGCCCACACCACGAAATACCCCTGCCCATTCGCGACCACCGCCGGAGCTGTTTGCGCAGCGGATGTGGTACAAATCGCGATGCTGTTTGTGTCCAGCACCGTCCCGTCGGCTGCAACTCGAGCAAAACGGACTTGGTTGACGGTTGCGCCGGAGCGACCGCCGGTCCAGACCACTAAAGCTTGGGTGTCATTCGCGGCAATGGCCGGCGAAGTCTGCTGGCCCGAGTTGCGGCAGATGGGAATGGCGGCCGCATCGAGCAAGTTCCCGTTGCCGCTGACGCGGGCACCGTAGATATCGATCTGCGTCACGGTAGGAGAGGTCCGGCGGGCATCCTGCCAGACGACCAGGTAGTTGGTTCCCAAGGCAGCCGCGGCAGGCAGGTCCTGATCGTTGACCGCGGTACAAATAGGAATGCCCTCCGGCTGCAAGACCAAGCCTGCGGGGCTGACCAGCGAGCCGAAGATGTCCGAGTGTGTGGCGTTGGTGCTCAGGCGCCAGTCCGCCCAGACAACGAGCCAGTTCCCGCCTTGGGTGGCAACGGCAGGATGGGCCTGGTCATTGGTGGCAGCACAGATCGGAAAAGGGACCGCATCGATCAAGCTGCCTGCCTGATCCAAACGCAAGCCGTAGATGTCGGTCGCGGTAACGGGGGCGTTCCGGTTATCCGCCCAAACCACGAGGAAGTTGGTCCCATTCCCGCCCGAGGTGGGCGAGGATTCCGTGTTCGCCACGGTGCTCACCTCGAAGTCGGGCGCTGCCACCAGGTTGCTCACAGCGCTGACGGGCGCGCCATAGATGTCCGCGAGGGTCGAGCCTGGGTTATTGCGAAAGTCCTGCCAAACCACGACCGCATCACTCCCGTGCGTGCCCACTGCGGCGGTGCCTTGTCCGCCCAAAGCCGACGAAATGGCCACGCCATCGGGGTCGGCAACCGAACTATCGCCCAGCACGCGCGCGCCATAGATTGTGGCTTCGAAATCGTTGGTGGGGCTGCCGCGGTAATCCTGCCAGACAACCAGGAAGTCGCCGCCGATGGGAGCGGCGGCGGGATTGAACTGTGCGTTGGCGGCGTGAGAGATCACGAAGCCGTTGGTGTCCAGCACCAGGCCGTTCGGCCCGATACGCGCTCCCAGGATGTCATTGCCGCCGACGTCATAACCTTCCCATACGACCAGGAAGTTCGTGCCGTTCGACGCGACGGCGGGGTGATAGTTCGAGTTGGTGCCCGTGCAAACCGCAATGCCGTTGGTGTCCAGCAGAACCCCGTTGCCGGTGACGCGAGCGGCGTAAATATCCGAATGGTAGTTGAGGCTGCCACTGCGGTAATCCTGCCAGGCCACCAGATAGTTCGTCCCCAATGCGGCAACCGCCGGCGTGTACTGGTCATTGGCCGCGGCACAAATCGGGAATCCGTTGGTAGGCGAAACCGTGCCGTCGGCATACACCATCGAGCCGTAGATGCCCGTTGATCGGCTGTCGCGCCAGACCACGAGGTAATTGTCGCCGTTGCCTGCGACTGCTGGCGAACTCTGCACGGTCCCGGCCATGCCGCATACGGTCAACGGCTGCGTGTCGATTACTGTGCCATCGGCTTGAATGCGCGTACCGAAGATGTCCCAATCGCTCACCGAGGTTCCGTGAGGTGCCGACCAGACCACCAGGAAAGCGCCCGGGCCGGCCGCAGCCGCGCAAACGGTCTGTTCGGCCGCCACGCCGCTGACCAGGATTCCAAAGGGATCCAATAGCTCCCCCGCAAGACTGAGGCGAGCGGCATAAACCGCGGCGGCGGTCGCGGTGCCATTGCCATGGGTCCACGCCACCAGGTAACCGGAGTCATTGGCGGCGATAAGGGGTGCCGCGCGCGTGCAAGGAGCAGGCCCCGCTAATGGCTGATCCATCCCGAATTCGGCGCTGATGAGCGGATCGATCGCCAACGGGAATTCCGCTTGGGCCAGGGCTTCGTCCGGCACCACGGCTCGCAGGAGTGCCCCTCGGCCCTCCATCGAAACCGGCCAAGTCCTTCCTTTTCGGTCCACGGCCTTAGCCAGGCCGACCTTCACTCTCTCGATGCCGCTGGCGTCCACGAAGTGTAACCCGGAAGAACTTTGGCGGCTGAACCGAATCCCAGTCATTTCGGTTTCGATGACCATGCCGCCCTGGCCCGGCGGTGGGCGGCTCATCACCCAGGTCACCTCGACGCCGGCCGGGCCTGCCTCACAATGCTCCACCAGGCCGGAGGCCGCGTCGAGCAGGGCCTGCGCAGTATTCCCTGCCACAAACCAGGCCGGGCACGCCAGGCATTTTGCGAAGCCATCGCTGATCTCACGACGGATCGACCGGGTGTAAAATCGAGCCGCCGTGTCCGGCTCGCCCGCCTCGGGACTGAACGCTACAAATTCCAGGCCATCTGTCACACTAGCCCGGTAGCCGCGCCCGCGTACTTGAGGGAGTGAATTGGCGCCCTCCTGACAGAAAGCATAAGTAACGCGTTCAACGGCATCGCTCACCCTGACGGGCGAAACGGCGGCTCTGGCGTCCTCCGGCGGATTCGCGTCCGATAGCATCGGGCTCGATCTTCTCCAAAACTCATCGCCGAACGGGATTGCCCATTCTGGCCGTCCTGCCCCCTTGCGCGCCATGCCATTCCCGCCCGAGGCTCTGAGTCCGATCTCTGCCCCCAGCACAGTGCCCCCGGCAGAACTCGCGCCTTCATCGCTTACCCACGCGGTTACCATACGCTCGAACACGCAGTCAGGAGGGGTGAGGTGCGGAAGACCCCATCTCGGAGCGCAGAGAAAAGAGGCGCCCACACATGCCAGCGCTGCCGCCGCCACCCAGGCGAGTTGACGACGATCCAAGAACATGCGCCATCCTCCGCCGTCCCCAAGAATAACGTCAAGGAAATGTTTTCCTGAGAGAATCCGTCCACCGCAGTTTGGCGGTCGGAGTCGTCCAAACCACCGGTCAGTTCGATGCGGTCCCCCCTGCGTCGGTGGCAATCCCATATCTTTAGAGGATTCTCTCAACCACTTTAGCTTCACTCAGGAACCAGCCGCCACGCATGAACCCAATCCACATACATGGCGTTGCGGGTATTATCCTGAAGAGATTCAACCGTCGGCAAACCTGCCCAAGTGAAGGCTTCTTGATCAAAGAACATATATTGCGGGATTGTGAACGGCCCTCTGGTGGTGATGGTGGCCACCCGCTGGCCGTTATGATACATCCAGACATTGTTAGCGTCTTTCCACCATACGCCATAGATGTGATATTCGTCGCAGTCGCGCGTCGGCATGGTCCATTGGGTGGGCGTGTTGGTATCGTAGTTCCAACCGTTGGGATAATAGTGGGTATTCATCAGCATTTGCTGAAGATCGCTTGGGGTGTCGATCGGCCAGCCACAATTCTCGATCACGTCGATCTCGGTGGGGCTCCCTTGAAACCAAAAGGAGTTAGCCATGCAGACCTTGGAAACCTTGATTTTGGCCTCGTAGAAGCCGTTCGTAGCCAGGGGAACCTTGGAGGCGACGCAGGCGGATCCGATCCAGATGTTGCTATTCGGATTGGCGACCTGCGAAAGATTAGTCACCAGAGAATGCTGCCGCAAAATGAGCTTGCCGTTCGCAACCGACACGTTGGTAGTGAAGAATTGGCTGGGAGCGCGTCCTGTCCAGTAGGGGTGCGTGTTGGTCCATTTGGTCATGTCCAGAGTGGGGCCGTTAAACTCATCCGTCAGGTTGGTGAATACGGCCCACTTAAGGCCGGCCGGCGGGGTGGGCAGACCATTGATTGCGCGTTCCGTTTCACAATCGACCTCATCCGGTGGAAAGCCGGTGGCATTGACCCAATAGAATCCTGCTTTACCGTTCAGATTTGTGTCCACCATGACGTTGGTGACACCCGTTCCCACGACCGCTGCACCCATGTTCGTCCAAGAGCCTCTGCTCAACTGCGTAGCGGATTCCACCTGAAACACCTGGCCGGTGCGGGCATACCAGGACACCTGCATCCCGGGAGTCTGGCCGGGGGCGACCGCCACCGGCTGGATGGAAAGCCAGGGCGCATTGGTCACCACATTGGCGGGCGGCGCCACCGACACAACGATGTCGTCCAAGTGGTTCCATTGGCCCTCCACCGCCAACTGACCAATGGCCTGGCCGCCTCCGTTGGTTACGGTCAGCCACGTATTGTAAAGGGTGGAAGTGTAGCTCCAGAGCCGCTGGCTGTTCCGGCGGCCAACGATGTAAAGCGCTCCGCTGCCGCTCGGGCGATATACTTGCAGGCTCGGGATCATAACGGGCTGGGAAAAAATGATGCTGGCGTCATATCCGTTCGGAAGATTGGTGTTGACAAAAATGCTCATCGGCGAGTTGGCGCCGTTGGTGTCAAACAGCCAACCGTTCCACATGGCCGCCAGACCCGCTGGCAAACCCCCGTCATACTCGCCGGAGGGCAGCGGCGTGTTGACCGCCGCTCCGGCAAACTCCGCAAAGGTGATGTCTCCCGTGGTCAGCGCGGGGTTTACCGCAATATTGTCGAGGAAATACCAGCGGCCATACGCGCGGATTTCGTCCACGGGGATTCCCGCGCCGGCGATATTGGTGCCGATCTGGTTGGCTGACACCTGCGCGTGCCACTGCAAAACGCCTCCCAGCCAGCCTTCAAGCTGCAGATCCGACTGCTCGCCCGGCCCGGAGGTGCCATGGTTGTAGTAAAACGAATCCACCGTCACCGGATAACTTGGCTGGCTGGCGGAGGTCGGATTGCCGGGATCGTAGGATTGGAATAGAACCCGGCAGTAACTATTCGAGACGATGTTGTTTTGCGTGCCGGCATCCGGATAGATGCCCTCCATCCCGCCGCTGTTGGTGTAATACCAATAGGCCCCAGTCGTGCCGGTAAAAACGGCCTGCGCGCCGACGGGCAGGCCATTGGTGATCACGGTGTTGTTGGGAACCTGCTGCTGCCCGGTTGCCCAAGTGAAATCAATCAAGCCCGCCCACGCTAGTCCAGGCATAGCCAGAATCAGGGCGACGATTAGGAAGCGCCACCGGGCCCTCATAGCGCCGGTCCGTTGGGTCATGGTCTTGCTAACAAGAAAGGGCGCCGCTGACGTGCGGCGCCCTTCGAGCTACACTTGGCTGTTGATATTACTGAGCCACAGTTGGGCTGCCGGTATTCGCTGTCTTCGTGGGATCCGTCACGTCGGTGGCGGTGACCGTCCAAGTCCCGGCCTGGCCGAAATAGAACGAGAAGCTACCTGTTCCGTTTGCCAAGGCCGCATCTGCCGGCAGCCCGGCGGTCGAATCGCTGCTGGTAATGTCAATTGTGTCCGTCGCCGAGGAGACAACATTCCAATCCGCATCGACCGCGTTAACCGTAACTGTAAAAGGCAGGCCGACTGCCTGGATGTTAGGCGTGCCCGTCTTCCCAGTGGGGGTGTTTGGAGCCGCCGTCTCGCCTGGCATCAACACCTGCAGTTGGCTGAAGGGACGCTTGATGAGACGGTAGAAGGCGCTAGACCCCGCGGCTTGGGCAACCAAGCCGTGCATTGCAGTCGGACCGCGATACGTCGATGTGAAAACGGCTGGATTCCAAGGCCCGGTGATCGCGGTGGCGGTCTGCGGGTTGAACTGAATGGCCGGCAAGGTCCAGTCAACGATCCAAGCCGTCCCTGGAGCGATATACTGCACATAGTTGGCGTCGGTTTTGCGCCAGGCGTAATTGTTCGTGAGGGTGGCGCCAGTGAAAGCATCGTCAATTGAATTCGCCGCGGCCCCGGTGAATTGAACGCGGCTGAAGGTGCCGTAAGCGCCGTTATTGTGTCCGTCGTTCGCCCCGTCGTTCTTGAACATCCCGTACTGCAGGAAGGATGTGGCCGGGCTGAAATTGTTCGCAACTGCATCCGCAGGCAGGTCGAAGTTCGTGGCGGTAATCCCGGGACCGGTCAGCGTGCCGTGGGTGCTGTCTGTGAAGGTCACGGTCCAGGTGCCGAGCGCGCTGGGTGGGTACACGAGCACCGGGACGTTGGTCGCGTTGGCGTTGGGATAGTTGGTCTTCCACTGAATCTGAGCCATCGCGCCGGCTGCGACGTTCTCGATCCGGAAGATGAGGAGGTCCGGGCAACCCCAATCTGGGGAGCCGCTAACGTCCTGGCCAGACGGGGCGGTATCGCCGTTAACGAGGTACATGTGGGCTTCGAAGCCAAGGTGCGAGGCGATGTCCGGGAAGTTTGTGATCGTGCAGGAGTAGGTCACAGGATAGTTGCCTTGCGAGGTCCAGAGGTAAGGTCCAGTGCCCGCCGGCGTGCTGATGGCATTACGCTGCCATTGGTCGCCAGTGCCGTCCATGATGATCTCAACGCCAGAGGGACCGGCCTTTTCGAGCGCCATCGTCGGCGGCGGCAGCGGAGCCGCATTGGTCGAGGGCTGGAGATAGATGTTGTCCACGTTAAACGAGAGGGTGTTCGTGAAGTTGCCTCCCGACCACATGTTGATGTATTCGCCGACGGTTTTGTCGGCGCCCGCAGTCGTCGGGTTGATGGGGATGGTTACGTGAGTCCAGTTGGTTGCACTGGCGGGGATCGTGTAGGTGCCTTGCTGAGCGGTGGCCCAGCCATCGGTGACCAGACCGATGGTCAGCGTGCCGAAAGTGCCGTCCTTTGCAGGGGCGGTCGCGGGATCGAGCAAGAAATCGAACGTGATGTTCGTATAGACGCCGATGACGTTGACTTCGGTGGTAGCATCCCAGCCCCACGCATCATGGAGGGTACCGAAGGTCATGAACTGATCGCCGCTGTCGCCGGTGAACGGAACGTCGTAACGCAGCGATCCGGAGTTAGGGTCGTTGGCGGCGTCCCGGGTGGGGTCCCAGGTCAGCCAGCTTCCTTGAAGGCCCCAGCCATTCCAGATGATCCATGAGCCTATCCCGGTGTCGAAGGTCTTGGGGTTGACAAAGGTTTGAGCTTGTCCGATGGCAGCCGAGGCGGCCAGCGCAAGGGCGAGCGAGGCTGAGCGTAAAGCCCGCCACGAGTATTGTTTCTGTTTCATATAGGTACTTTGGTATCTGTTGAGAGACGATGATGAACACACTTCCCCCTCCCGCGAAGGCTCGCTTTCGAACATTTCCCTCGCCTCGACCTCTTGCCGGGCACAGAACCAGGATTTGTTCGCTTTAACAGTCATCACGTTCGGGTTCTAAGCGGCCATGTTAGCAAACATGCTGCTGGAGGCATGTCGTCAAAACTGATTACACGACGCGGTCGCAAGGTTTGCGCCAGGAAGGCCAATTCGACTTCCCAAGTGGACGGATCGGAATCACGGGTCAATTCTCGCGACTCAAGAAGCTCTTCAAAGCCAAGAACAAGCCAGGGATCTTGAGGGCCCCCTTGTGCTTCCGTCTTGCTTCCCTCATAATCCCCAAGTGAGTGCGGCAGTGCGAGGGTGTCTCCGCCGCGCTCCTGCGTATGATTGACAGCACTGGTTTGGCCGCTATTCAGATGGAATCGCATTATCCCATGAGTCTCCTCGCCTTCGCTGTCCAGCACGCGCGCGTGGATCTTCGAGGAGTCCGCAGTTCAGTACGCAGGTATCCAGGGGTAATCCTTCCGGCTGAGCTTCTTTTTCTTCCTCGATTCACTGGGCTGACCCGGATGGCGCGAACATTGTGTGCCTTAGGATTGATGGTTGGCGGTTTGGCGCTGTTGTTGGCGCGGGATGCAGTGGCCCAGGCTCCGTTGGCAATTTATTCAGACTACCTCGTCAACGGCTTTCAGGACTGGGGGTGGGCCACCCGGAATTACACTAATGCAGCGCCCGTCCACTCCGGCTCCGCGTCCGTGGCGGTGACCATCGCGTCGCCCGGACAGGGGCTCCAGATTTATCACCCGGACATGGACAGCCACCTCTACAACAGCTTGAGTTTTTGGATTAACGGCGGCGCGAGCGGCGGCCAAAAGCTCCAAGTTTATGGTCTGCTGCATGTGGGGACCGTGAATAATGCCGGGCAAGGGCATTACTTCTCAATGGGCACGCTGCAGACAAACACCTGGCAGCAGTTCATCGTCCCGCTGTCCACGCTCGCGGTAGCCAACAAAACCAACTTCACCGGCTTTGTCATTCAGGATCGAATCAGCGCGGCCCAGCCGACGTTTTACGTGGATGACATCCAGTTGGTGGC
>Ga0187880_1003745_pt1 | contig 11477 bp, 16 predicted proteins | sample June2016WEW_19_4_FD_132998 | JGI IMG/M metagenome (GOLD analysis project Ga0187880, IMG submission 132998) | Peatland microbial communities from SPRUCE experiment site at the Marcell Experimental Forest, Minnesota, USA - June2016WEW_19_40 | ecosystem: Environmental > Terrestrial > Soil >...
CGAACTTGAAGCGTTTAGCATCGGTCGGAAGCGTTAGCGCGAATCCGAACGAAGTGAGGGTGCGTCCTCACAAAAGATCGGACGCGAACTTGAAGCGTTTAGCATCGGTCGGAAATGTCAACGCGAATCCGAGCGAAGTGAGGGTTCAGGGGGGATTTTATCCGGCCTGCACCATACTGCCAGGTCTTATTGACTGTCATGTTCATCTGTCCATGTCCGGAAAGATCGACCAAAATCTGCGTTTTAGGCAGCTTCTGAATGATTTCGCGCAAAACAGCCCCCTCATTTGTGAAAGAATAGAGAAAAGCCTTGCGTCCGGGATCATGGCGCTCAGAGATGGAGGGGATATCGGGGGCCACACTCTCACCTATATCAGACAAAACGGCCCTTCGCACGTCCGTGTCAAATGCCCCGGGAAGGCATGGCGTGCGCCCGGCAGGTACGGAAAGATCATAGGCCGCATTCCGGAGGACGGGTCAACTCTTGCCGAAAGCATAAAGGCGAACCGCGAGGTCGTCGATCACATAAAGATTATCAACTCCGGGCTGAACAGCCTGAGTGAATTCGGCCGGGAGACCCTGCCCCAATTCAACCGGGATGAACTCGAGGCGGCTTTTCAAAATGCGCGAAAGCTCGGACAAAAGGTCATGGTCCACGCAAACGGCAAGCTGCCGGTGCAATTCGCGGTTGAGGCAGGATGCGACTCAATAGAACACGGTTTCTTCATGGGCGAGGACAATATGAAAAGGATGGCCGACCGGCAGGTCTTCTGGGTCCCGACGGCGGTCACCATGAAAGCAATGCGTGCGCATATGCCCGCAGGGAACGAGGCTGCAAAAGATTCGCAGGTAGCGTCCAGAATGTTGGAAGCTCAACTGGAGCAAATGGGCCGAGCCCGTGAGCTTGGGGTAAGGCTTGCAGCGGGAACCGACGCCGGATCGTTTGGCGTCCGGCATGGCGTAGCCCTGGCCGAGGAATTGAAACTCATTATAGAGGCGGGGTTTTCCGTTGAAGAGGCGATCGGCTGCGCAACATCGGCAGGCGCCCGGCTGCTTGGTCTGGATCACGAACTCGGACGGCTTGCCCCGGGAATGCCTGCCAATTTTATAATTGTCCCCGGCCCCCCCTCCAGCCTTCCGGATTCGCTGGCGGACGTGAAAGCCGTCTGTGTAAATGGTAAAAGGATTATCATCTCTGGAGAAACAGTGTCCGGTTAGGTTCTTGCGTGGGGACAATCCAGAAGATTTCTAAACGCGTGAGGAGCTGTGCCCCCCACAGCGCAGAATGTATCCGCGTCTCAATAGCATCGATGAGGAACCCCCTGTCACTTACCGCACACTGTTTGCTTTTCCGGATACATTTGTGAAGGTTGCATCCCTTTGCAAAAGCCCGCTGTTAAATTCCGGCGGCTGGGGAACCGGTTCCTCCGATAACATGCATTCCGGCGACTCTTTGCAGGAGGAACTCAGAGCAATGGTGCTCGGAGTGTTTTTGCAAATTTGCATTTCCGAAGCGGAACTGATTATAAAACAGTCCCCCGGTCCCATGAAGCAGCACTTGTCTGAGGCCATGGCAACACTCGGGAAAAGTAACAGCAGAACCAGCAGCCATTTCATGGGGATCTCCTTATCCGGGTTTTGAGTGGAAATGTCATTGTCCGTGACATCTCAGAGATAGATATTAGAGGCTGCTGTTTCAATCATGCGAACACCCTATACGGGGCAGGGCGGGGGGTGTATTTGCACCTACGCCACCGTACCTCGACGCCGCGGGGTGAGGGGGACCTTGCGCATCTCTAATTCCGCGAGGCTATTCGGTCCTGGACATGATTTCATCACTACCCTTCGACAGGCTCAGGACAAGCTCAGATCACGAAGAGTCACGAAGAGACACAAGTTACGGTACCACCCAGGAAGAATCTCGTCTCACTTCTTTGCACTCGTGGTTTTTCCCATTCTTTTTGCTGATATTAGTCGGTGAGGCTATTAGAATATACAAACTTGAAGGTGGCCCATAGCCCCAGGAAGTTGGGGTCTTGAAATTGGGAGATTGCGAGGGGTCAGCCCTTGAAATTAGAAGATTATAGTATAATTCTCTTTTCCATTTTCTTGCCAATTTCCATTTTCAAGAACTGACCCCCGTCACTTCACTGGAAGGTGGTTCAGCCTATGCGTCCAGCCAATCTTCCGGACTGATTTTCATCTGCCTCAAGATGACTTTAATCAGAACCGGGTCTATCTGGTCTCCATGCGGATTAGGGATGGTCAACCGAAAGCTGCCCCTTTTCATATAAGAGTGACGCCCGCCAGGATAGGGACCGTTGAAACCCAACTGCTTCAGCTTTCGTATAAGTTCCTGTCGGCTGCATGGAGGAATCTTAGGCATTAACAGCCTCCGGCTCTTCCCCGTCTTCACTGATGGCAAGTTTGCAGTCATTTATTACCGGTAAGGGATCCCCGTCTTTCAACGCAGAAAGTATCCATGTTTCAATTGCATCAATGAGGAGATCTCTTGTCGCTTCAAACGTGTCCCCTTGCGTTATGCACCCGGGGAGCGCCTCCACAAAAGCAACGATACAATTACCGTCTTCGCAAGCCTCATAGGTGGCGCTTCTCAGCATCTCCTGCACGTATTGTCGGAAAGAAACCATCTTAGCCATCATTTTGCTCCTGAAATGGGGATGACATTTTCTTCTTTTCTCGGATTTTGCACAGAAAACTATTGAAATTCAAGATAAAAGGGTGCCAACCGATTTGACTCAGGATTCTTGCACGCATATTGCGTGCGTAAGTGCATTTTCTAAACCCTTACCAGCCTTCCAGCGTAACTGAAATTGTTGGGGGGCAGCCCTTGGAATCAAAAAATTATAGTTTCATCCTCCCTTCCACTTTCTTGTCGATTTCCATTTTCAATGGGTGATCCCTCACACTCACACAAAAATCAGGAAACCCTAAAGAGCGGGGGAATGTTTCCCCCGCGATCTCCAGGCTCCGCCAGGCGCTCACGCGCAAGCGCGAGAGTGCCGAGCGCTCGGCGCTGGTGGCGGTTGGCCTGGGGCCGCCGCAGCAGCGCCATATCTCGACGCTATCCCTGATCTGTTCATGACCAGAGGCGGAAGGGGGTGTGGGGGACGCAGCTCTCCACGCTTTTCAGGATTATTTATTTGCAGAATATTCTTGCGAATGCTGAATGTGACTGTAATATGTCTGTATAGCCGAGTTCACCTGCTTTGACCTCTTCCATCGATCGGCCTACCAGTTCCAGGGGGCGCGAATGGCAAGACTCAAATTTCTGTTTTTTGCGGCCGTGCTCGCCGGATTCACTGCCCTTGCATATGCCGGTTTCGATGATGGTAAAACGGCTTACGACAGGGCCGATACTGCCAAAGCCTACGAAGAGTTAAAGCCCCTGGCGGAGCAAAGATTCGCCGGATTGCAAGCCGATCTGGGGGTGACATACAATTTTGGCCTGGGCTCCCAGGAGTATGGAGAGGCGGTAAAGTTCTACCGTGGGGAGGCGGAACTGGGAAACATCGGGGCGCAATATCACCTGGGATTGATGTACGCCAAAGGCCGCGGCGTTCCACAGGATTATATCGAAGCGGCAAAGTGGTATCGCAAGGCGGCGGAGCAGGGGCACGCGGATGCACAGCATGATCTGGGGGTGATGTACCTCGATGGTGAAGGCGTCCCGCAGGATTTTGTGCAGGCGCATATGTGGTTGGATTTAGCGGCGGCACAGGGCGACCGGAAGTCCCAGCAACTCAGGGATGAGGTTGCCGGGAAAATGACCGCATCCGAGATCGCGGAAGCGCAGCGTTTAGCGAGTGAGCGGAGGCGGAAAGGCCGGGATTAGGGCTAACAAAGGTAGGGCCTAATGCCGTTAATTAAATAAATTTCTGAATTGCAAGGGCTTTTAGTATCGCTCTGTTGGCCTAACCTCTCGACCAGAGCAACATACCCCGGATAAGTGAGCAGGAGGGCGCTCAAACTTGGGAGGATTAGTATGCAAAAGAATAGATATTTGTCCTAAGTTAACGGCATTGTGCCCGACTGGGTCCGATCTGATCCGGCTTTATTTTGATTTTCAAAAAAAAGGCAAGCATCTGGCGCAAAAAACGTAATTTGCAATGGATACTCCAACCCGGTTAAAATCCTGAGAGGTACCCTATGGCCTCATCGAGAAATGTTCCGCGCACGCTCCCGAAATGTGAGCTGATAATGGCTATCAGCAAACAAGCTGAATCAAAAGTTGATATAGATTTCGATTTCATTGGCTGTTTGGAGCAGTTCAGGGCACGAGTAAGCGCTGAAGTCAGCCATATAAATGTGCTATTTCCAGAGTTTACTCCTCATGACGAAAAGAATCATCTTACTCCCCTCTTGCATGTGGCGGATAAAGTTCTGACTCGAACCAGATACGAAAAGATGAATGTGGTCGAACTTTTCCTGCTAGCCGTTGGCCTCTATGGTCATGACTGGGGCATGGCCGTGAGCGGACCTGAACGAGAGTATATAACCTCTCCCGAAATGAAGATCACAGAAAATCCGGATTTGCTCTTTTTACCGAACGAGCAGGTTTCTTTCAAAAGCTTTGCCAAACAGCAGGGGATTGAACATCAAGACCATGCTGAAGTTCCTGATGCCATTTGGAGGGAATACGTCCGGCAGACGCATGGGCAGCGAAGTGCAATGCGGGTTCGCAAGTTTTTTGAACAAATGGGAGGAGGGCTGCCAGGGGCAGCATCCCGGATATGTGAGGCCCATGTTCTCGACTTCGAGGAGTTACAGCGTTATGACCTTTACCCTCCAGATTTTGGCGTGTTGTCCGAAACAGTCAACCTTCGCGCCATTTCTGTCTATGTCCGACTAATCGATCTGCTCGACCTATCCGATCACAGGACTCCCTACGTGCTATGGAAGTTCGCAGCCCCCAAAGATTCCCGTTCAAAGATGGAATGGGCAAAGCATGCAGCTCTCAACCCGATCACCTGCCCGCCACATCAGCAGGGCCGGTGCATTCTTGTAGACGGAAGCACTGAAGACCACGAAGTATATGCAGCGCTCACCGATTTAAAACTGTATTGCGAGGAGCAGCTTCGTGGCTGTAATGACATTCTGGGACAAATGAATGATAGGCGTCACATGCTTGACTTGTCACATATCCATTGGCGTGTTGCAGCACGGAACTTTGAGCCTATTTCCATTCAATTCGAATTCAGTCGAAAACGGATGTTCGAAATTCTGGCTGACGAGATTTACGGCGGTGATCCATACGTCTTTCTTCGCGAACTTCTTCAGAATAGTATTGATGCAATAAAAATGCGGATCGAAGTCTTAATTCGCAACAACTTACCAACTCAGGGTCTGGGAACCATAAGAGTGAGTGTGGATCATCAAAAAGATGGACACGCCGTCATAACATGGACCGATGACGGGATCGGAATGGATGAGTTCATCGTCCGCAATTACCTAGCAATCGCTGGAAAAAGCTTTTATCGAAGTGACGAGTTCAAAAACGAGGGGCTCAAAATGGATCCCATTTCTCGATTCGGAGTGGGCATCCTGAGCTGCTTTATGGTCGCGGACAGAATTGAGATAACAACTAGGAAGGACCCCTACAAACCGCCCTACAGCAATCCCCTAAAAATCACCATTCCAGCAGTCGATAAACAATTCCGGATCGAGTCCTCACTTCCGGCAGAGACGCAGGTTGGAACCACCGTTAGAGTTTTTGTTGATGGGAAAAAATTGCCGGCGTCACAAACAGCAAACTCAATCATCTGGAGATTACTGATTACCTCTCAGAGATAGCTGGGTTTGTGGATTTTCCTATCATCATTACTGAGGGCGAACGCAAAACCGTGATCATCCATCCGGAAAGAACTCCTGAGGAGTACCACGATCGGTACGGGAAAGATTTTGAAGTCAAGAAACTTTCGACGAGTGTTGAGTGGGAGTCGGTAATTCTCCCTCAGGATCTGCCGCTTGCCCGTGAGATGATGAAAGAAATAACCTTTGATATGAAGAAGGATTTAGACCTTGATGGCTATGAAGGATCATTCAGCTATCTTGTACCTAAAGACCAATCTGCCCTTGCCTATGGCTCACGTTCTGAACTGAATTTCTTGGGAGGGGAGAAGGGGAGAATTCGAACAACTCGCGACTATCGTGAAAGCCTTATACCCTATTCTTACTCTAGGGCTCTTAGAGGGGTCAGCTCAAGCTCTTCGCACGTGCGTTGGTTTTCAGTTTATCGCAAAGGTATCCTGGTTGCAGATGTGGACCCGCCGAAGTCCTTCGCGGCTTCAGGAATCATTCTTTTTGAGCCGAAATTCGCCATCAACATAGTGGGATCAGGACCAGAAATCAACTTAGCCAGGAATACACTAGTTGGAGATAATCAAGACTGGTTTGAGCCTATACATACTGCATATTGCAAGAAAGTCGTACCAATCGATGACATTCTTTCAGCATGTCTAGATGAACGATTTCGGCTAATAAGCAGGGCATTTACACTTTCGTTCATTGAACATAGCCATCTCCTTGAACTATTACCACATACGTGTATCCCGATTCCCTACATTGAAAATAATGGAGTGTGTGGATTTATGGAATTGGGCAGATTAGGCAATACTGCTTTTGTATTTCCTAATATTTGTACTCCAATTGTTAATGATAGCTTTGTTTCTAGGGCATTCAACCTCAATATAAGTCAAGAAGATGACGTTCTGAGCCTGTGGGAGGGGGGAATGTGTCTATTAGTAGAATCATTTTCGAGTAGCCATTATACATTCGCTTATTTCGATTACATCAAGATCTTATATATAAATATTATTATACAACAGGTGTTAGATTCTTGGAACCACCATGGAGCAAGAAATGTCCAGTTGTTCAGAGAATTATTGAAAAAGGAGCAAGTCCAGGCTGGAATGACGCATTGAATTCTGTTGTTTCAGATAGTGGTTTATATTTCTCTTATGAGTTAGTAAACTTTGACGGCCAATCTAGTAAATATTTTAAATTTTCTGATTTACTTTTTAATTACTTTAACCTAAATCACCCCGTTATACTCTGGATAATGGATATTATTATGTCAGCGCAGACTGTAAAAAGCCAAATAGGAGCACGTTCCTATGGACAAATTATAGATGCGGTTACTGCGTTTTTTAACGCGTCTGATCGAGAATCAACCGAGAAAGAACTAATCAGTCTTTCTCAAATCTCCAGGTTTTATGGTATCCTTCCTAAGGAAGAGCTCCCCCAAAAATATGAATTGGATTTTGTGCCTGTAGTGGAGAGGGTAAATCCTTTTGAAGAAGAAATCGATTTGACAAGGCGCTTTGGAATGTTATACCAGGTTTAATAGGCATATGAATCTACACGACCTAATCGATATGCTGCCCTCGACCGTTGTCGACCCTATTATTCACTATTTATCAATCACTATTCACTGCAGGCGGCGACCTGCAAGACCAAATTGATAACACGCTACTTTCGGCCACCACCACGATGACCACCGCCGCCTCGATGACCACCGCCATGACCTCCGCCACCTTTAAATTGCGAGGGGTCAGCCCTTGAAATTAGAAATTTATAGTATAATCATACTTCCCACTTTCTTGCCAATTTCCATTTTCAAGGCCCCTTCCACCTCTAAGCTTGCCTAAACCATCTTTTCTCGGCAATGCTGAAGAGAAAAAGGATCACTATTGACCAGGCATTAAAGGCTTTGGAGTCTTACGGCAGAATACCGATCAGGTTTGTCGATGTCGAACTGGAGCTGTCTTTGAGGATCGCGGACGAACTAGGTATCTATGCTTATGATGCCAATATCTTAAGGTGCGCTCAAAAGTACCTGTCCCCCCTGGTTTCGCTCGATCGGTACCTGGTCGGTTGCGCGAAGAGCATGGGTATACGGGTCATGGAGGTAGATTGATGGCGGCAGTCTATAACTATTCAAAGGCGCGGCAGAACCTTGCAGCCGTGCTGAAGCAGGCGGCAAGAGAAGCCGAGGTCAGGATAAAGCGCAAAGACGGGCAGGTTTTTGTAGTCAGGCCCGAACCTGGAAAGGATTCCCCTCTGGATATCGAGGGAGTCAGCCTGAATATTACGACTGACGAAGTCGTGGCGATAATTCGTGAAGGCCGTGAGGAGAGAACTTGAAGAGCGGGAAGCGGGGAGCAGGGGGCTAAAGAGAAGGAAGCAAGAAGCAAGAAGCAGGAAGCGAAGAGCAAAAGCTACCCGCTATCCGCTACCCATTTTCATGCCATTCACTGTATCTTCAGAAGTTATCATGCACCCGCCTTTTTTAGGCTTGGAGCACTGGTTTTGACGCCAAGGGGAAGGGAGCAAGGAGCAGGGATCAGTAAGTAGAGGCCAGGGGCGAAAAGCTGCCCACTTCCCGCTCCTCATTGCGTCCGTTGAAGAAGAGCCTGGATACCTTGCGAATAACCGACTAGCGATAGACCTCTCTTCTATGGCCGATGCGCAAGACAAGGACCGTAAGCTCGGACCTGCGCAAAACATAGATAACTCTGTACAGGCCAACCCTTATCCGCCTGAGTCCTTTCCAACGGCCTTTAAGCGGCCTGCCTTTGAGTGGGTCGGCAACCAACTTCTCGATCGCGTCAACGATCCGCCTGCGGTCATCCTTTCGAACTTCCGCAACATCTTTCAAAGCCCGGCTATCCCACCTAATCGACCAAGCCGAGGGCACGCTTTGCCTCCTCGTGATCGATCAGTTTCGCGTCAGGATCCGCCAAGCGTTCCAGAGCAATCTCGTAGTCGGCTAATTCCTCCGCATAGTGGCGGATGGCCTCCCTAATGACCCAGTCCTTCGATCTGTCCAGATTGAGCGCAACCTCTTCGAGCTTCTTTTGCGTCTCGGCATCAAGCCTCACTGACAGGGGCACATCGAACCTCCTTAAATACAGAGTACCGATATGTATTCTATCATGAATTGAGCAGCACTCAAGATAAGAAAGAAGCGGGAAGCGGGAAGCGAGGAGCGGGAAGAGGGAATTAAGAGCGGGTGAATCGGTGAATGGGTGAATGGGAGGAGCAATGGCCAAAGGAGCAAGGAGCGAGAAGCAGGGGGCTACCCGCTACGCAAGCCCCAAGTCCGGCTTAGAGCTATCATTCTTGGGTCAAAAACGAGCTTTTAAGCGTAGATAGCGGATGTGTTTTTAACATTTACCCGTAGGAACCGGGTAACTACCTTGGTCCGACCCAAACCACCGATCCGCAGCTTTATTTTACGAGACTGACCCGTTTTTCCCAGTGCCCAGTTTGGTCCGTCCCGGGGAGCTTTTATTATAAGGCCAGGCAGAAATGTCCGGCCTTTTTTCATCTTGGGGAGCGACATGGAGTCAATGGCCGGTGGCGGTGCTAATAAAAGCATCCCAGCAGGCTTGGCGCCGGATGGTTATGCCTTAGTCCATATCCAAATGGCATTTCATCGCTTCCTTTACCTGGATCATGGTCTCTTTATCCAATGCCCCAATCATTTTGATGATCCTGCTTCGGTCGAGGGTACGGATTTGATCTGCTTTGACTTTTGAGGCCTTGGGGAGATTACCAATTCCCTTGGGAAGAAATACTTCGAAAGGGTAAACTTTTTCGATGTTGCCGGATGTTAGGGGCAGAACGGTTATTGTTCCCGAGAATTTATTGTTTATGTTGTTTGAAACAACGAGCACCGGTCTTGTCTTGGAGATCTCCCTGCCGATAACAGGATCGAGTGCGGCAAGATAGATTCCGCCGAGTTTAATAATCAACCCAGCCCTCCATGTCCGCTGCTTCGAATTCTCGGGCAAGGGCCTTACTCTCATCGGCGTTGGCTCGATATCCCTCTTCCATGATGCCGCGCAGTTGTTCTTTCTTCATCTCCTTTATCCGGCGCTTAATAGCGTCGGCTATGAACTGGCTGCGCTTCCCTGGATCTGTCACAGCTTCGAGTTCCCGTGCCAGCTTTTTGGGTAGAGTCAGGTTGAGTCTAATAGTATCCATATGCTTCACCTTTTAATGTGCACGGTTTTGTATCATAAAAGTTCACACTTAGTTTATCCATAATTGAGTCTCATGCAAATAGGAAAAGGTCCGGGGCTGCATAAAGATGCTCACACAGGTCGAAAAGACACTGAAGCTCGGACTCCACCGGAGTGACGGGCAGTGAAGATTTGCGCAGGTATCGTTGACGCTGAGTATAGAATGGCCTACCGGGCAAGTTGTCAGCTTCCGATAAACATCTTCTGCAGAATTCCATTTTAGAACATTCAGTCGTTCGCCTTCATCCAGATAGTGCATCCTATGACCCTGGACGTCCATCCAGCGGCTCTCGAATGGATAGATCTCCCTTACTGCACGGGGTATTTGAATCTCTTGCCCATAGACCTTCATATCGATGCCACACTCCTTTCGACGACCGGCTTTGTCCACTTCTCCGCCCATGTCTCCCCGAATGATAACCTAACATATAACTTGCGCGTTCAATTGAGAAATCGTATGATTTTCCCGGCTTTGTAGCGGTTCAAGAAGTTCTTTCGAGCAGAATCCGATCTGAAAATGCGGTTCGGATGCATCGCTACCAACTTGAAGTATTATTGCCGCTAAATCGGCGACACTGCAGTGTCATTTGCCGAAAAACGCTTATCTCTTTCGAGAGAAGGAAGATGTCGTGAACCTTGGGAAAAATCATGTATGCCCGGTTGGAATAGCAGGAAGTCTTGATAACAGAATCCGAAGATGGTTACAAGACCCTCGGAAAATACTGGCGCCCTATATTGAAGAAGGCATGACAGTGCTGGATCTGGGTTGTGGTCCAGGCTTTTTCTCTATTGATATGGCTGGAATGGTAGGAAAGTCAGGTCGAGTCATCGCTGTCGATCTGCAAGAGGGAATGCTGCACAAACTAAGAGACAAGATTCGTGGTACAGAATTTGAGGAACGTATCATACTGCATAAATGCGAAAAGAATAGCATAGGTGTGTCAAAGAAGGTTGATTTTGCTCTAGCGTTCTACATGGTTCATGAAGTCCCCAACAAAAAAACCGTTTTTTGATGAAAGAATATCAATAATCAATCCTAATGGGAAATTCTTCATAGTAGAACCAGTATTCCATGTTTCAAAGAAATCATTTGAAGATACTGTCAAAAAAGCCCAAACCGCCGGGTTCGTACCTGTTGAAAGGCCAAAATTGTTTTTTAGTCAAACTGTAATTATGCAAGCAGCCTGGGGTGAAAAGTAGGAGCGAGGAGCAAGAAGCGGGGAGCGGGAAGCGGGGAGCGGGGAAAGAGGACTGAGGACTGAGGACTGGGGACTGAGGACTGAACCCTCACTACGTTGCGGGTTCGCGGTTAGCGTTCTGGAAGCGCGTGAAATGCTTCAGGTTCGCGGCCGGAACCCTCACTTCGTTTCGGGTCCGCGCTTGATACTCTCGGCCCGTGCCCAAATGCTTCAAGTTCGCGCCCGATTCC
>Ga0187880_1003752_pt1 | contig 11465 bp, 9 predicted proteins | sample June2016WEW_19_4_FD_132998 | JGI IMG/M metagenome (GOLD analysis project Ga0187880, IMG submission 132998) | Peatland microbial communities from SPRUCE experiment site at the Marcell Experimental Forest, Minnesota, USA - June2016WEW_19_40 | ecosystem: Environmental > Terrestrial > Soil > Wetlands...
AAAATGGCGGAAGAACTCAATGCCACAGAAACCGTCTTTCCAGGCACCAAACTGCGAATGGTATTCAGATTGGTATCAGGCTGAAATCCGGCGGATGCGGTGTTCTGGACTTATGAAAGCCGTTGCCATTAATGGAAGCCCGCGCAAGGGCGGGAATACTGAAATCCTCCTCAAAAAGGCGCTGGCGCCGCTTGCTGCCGCCGGGTGGGAGACCGAATTCATCCAGCTCGGCGGACGCCCCGTCCGCGGGTGCCAGGCGTGTTACCGTTGTTTCGACCTGAAGAACTCCCGGTGCAGCCAGAAGGACGAGATCTTTAACGAGTGCTTCGCTAAAATGGCCGCCGCCGATGCCATCATCCTTGGCTCGCCGACCTACTTCACCGATGTGAGCGCGGAGATGAAAGCGCTGCTGGATCGGGCCGGGCTGGTGGCGCTGGCCAACGGCGGCTTGTTCCGGGGCAAGGTCGGCGCCGCAGTGGTGGCCCTTCGGCGCGGAGGCGGCACCCACGCGTTTGACACCATGAACCATATGTTCCTGATGTCCGGCGTCATCGTGCCCGGCTCAACCTATTGGAACCTCGGCTTCGGACGGGAAAAAGGCGAGGTCAGCAAGGACGATGAGGCGGCGCGGAATATGAAGGATCTGGGCCAGACCATCGCCTGGCTGGGCGAGGCCATCCACCAACACGCCGGCAAGCGCCCCGCCGCGTTGGTCCGTGAGTGACTTTAACCCCGTCACCCCCCTCCTTGCCGCGTGTCCATACCGCCGAGGCAATGGAGAGATTACGGCGTGGGAATGAGCCCAGTGTAGAGCTACCGCAGGTTGGTGCAGGGACGCCTCACTGTCTCATTTCGGGACACAACACCCCTCAACCCATTGAGATTGGAGGTTCGAGCTTTGAAGCCCCAGGGCCTTCATGCGTGATTTTCAGAGACTTCCGGTTTGTCAGATAGCTGTCGGATAGGTGTTGGATAGGTGTTGGATAGGTGTCGGATAGGTGTTGGATAGGTGTCGGATAGGTGTTGGATAGGTGTTGGATAGCTACGGGATAGGTACACGCTAGCTGTACCATAGGTACTGTATAGCGAAGCTGCTGCCGCCAGGAGGCTTTGCCGGGGCTCCCGGAAGACACGCCCGCGGGCCGGGGCGCGGTTTGAGCGATGGATGGAACAGCGGCGGCTGGAGGCAACGGATCCGGAAGCGCTCAAAGCGTTGCGTCGCGGCTGGTGCCTGGGCAGTGGGGGCTGCCGCGCGAGGCGCGCAGCCGCGAACGGGCGTCGGACTGGCGCAAGCTGTCCATCCCGGTTCACATGCTGGAATCCATCTGCGTATTTGGAGCGAGCAGCATTAGCCCGCCAGCGCTGGATTTGTGCTGGGAACATGGGGTAGCCGTGTACGTCGCGAAATAATGGCCCGTTGCGTCCAGACCCGCTAAAATCGCCGATGCAACCTTTCAGCGCCCTGAGCATTGTACTGGGTGCAATGCTTGATGACGCTTTAACAATGAGTCTCGATGCCCCAACTGAGTTGGCCGAGGGGGAGCGAACCCTCGTATTGGCCGCGCAGACTGATCCGGACGCCGCCGGACGATTGTTCGACAAGCATTACCCGGAGATTTTCCGGTATCTCTACCATAGCACGCTCGACCATGCGGCTGCGGAGGACCTCACTTCAAACGTGTTCTTCTCCGCGTTCCGGCATTTGGCGTTCTTTCGATGGCGGCGCATTCCCTTCCGGGCGTGGCTGTATCGCATCGCGACCAACGAAGTCCGCATGCATTACCGGAGGCAGAAGCGGCTGCTGGCGGCCAACGCCGGCCCGCTGGACCCCGAGTATCCCGGCGTGGAGCCCACGGCGGAAGCCACCGCGGCGGCACAGGATGATTACCGGCTGCTGCACCGGGCGTTGCGTGAGCTGGGGCAGAAATACCGCACGGTCATTGTGCTGCGCTATTTCGAGGGCAAACCTCTTTCCGAGATTTGCGAAATCTTGAACCAACGAGAAGGCACGATTAAGTCGCAACTGCACCGGGCGCTGGCCCAGTTGAAGGAGGCCCTGATGCGGGCGGGCGTATCACTGGCATAACCATAAACACTCTTTAACCAAGGATAGACCATGAGCGAAAACCACGAACGAATTGAAGCGTTACTCAAAGGCGCTGTGCCGCCGGAATACCAGTCCGACGAGCATCGGCAACAACTGCGCAACCAGATACTGTCCCGGATCGAAAGCGGGCGCGCTGGCGCGCATCTGCGCGCGCGGTGGAAAACGGCCGCGCTTTTGCTGGGCCTGCTTTGCGTGGCAGCCGTAGCCACGGAGGTGGGTCTGCAGGTGCACCGTTATTATTTTGAGGGCAAGGCTAGGGACGGCGGCTACATCTTCACCACCACCGAGCCGGAGAGGACCTACGGGGGAACCAACCACCCCGCCAACGGCACGCCTCTGCGCATATCCAGCATGGGGATGACCGGTATCAGGCCCGATTCTGGCAAGGAGTTGGATGCCGCCGGCATCGAGCAACAGCGGAAGGACCTCGAGGAGATTGACGCACTGCGGCAGCGGAATGCCCGGGAACTCCTGAGCGTCACCGACATCGCGGTGAACGGCAAGGTCCAGCCCAGGGTATACACTTTTAGATATGTCCGCGCGGACGGCCGCACAGAAGTAACCTGTGAGCCCGCCCCTGGTCCGCTTCAGGATCCGTCACCGGCCCAGAGAGAGCGCGCGGGGGAGGAAATCGCCGAGCTGCGGCAAAAAGGCCAGAGAGAGGTCACCATGGTCTGGGAGACCGAAGTCAAGGGCCATGTTGTCCAACGCACTCTCGCTTGCCGCTATACCCTTAGCGATGGCAGGGAGGAAACCATCGGCGAAGGCGACCCCGAGCTGCCCGCCGCGGCGAAAGTCCTGACACCCGAGCAATCCCGGGAAGTGGCGAAGCTGGGGGCAGTGCTGAGGCAGCGCGAGTTGCTGGGCAGCGAGCAAGTCCAGATGTATGGAAAGACCTTCAACTTCACGAAGTATTCGATCACCCTGTCGGACGGCACCCGGGTGGTATGGTCGGAAGGCGAACCCCAAGGTCCGAAGACCAGTTTGACCGAGGCGGACTGGAAAGAGCTGCACCAGTTAATCGCGGGGCACCAGGGCCAAACGCTGAGCACATACGAGGAAGAGGTGTTGGGCAAGGTGTTGCAGTTTACCATGGTAAAGTACGTCTTGAGCGACGGCACGGAAGTCATCCGCTCGTATAGTGAGCCCGGCAGCACGCAGTAGTTTGCGGGAAATCTCAGTCGAGGATGAAGTTCGGAGGGCAGTTCGAGTGCCTTCCGAACTGATTTTGCCGCCTTTTTTGATTGGGTCAGGGCAGCCCTTGCTGCGGGGCAAACCACTGCGGCCGGCACGTGCCCGCAGAGGTTTCCACGCCATTTCCGGCCTTCAAGACATCGGCAAGCTCGTCGATTCGGTCATGTATGTGGCGAAATAATGGCCCGTTGCATCCAGACCCGCTAACCACGCCAACCGTACGAACAGGGAATCTCTTTAGCGTCCCTAGCGGTAGCCGCCGACGCCAGTCGGCGCTGTACCCGGCGCGGCGAAGGGAGAGTGCTGCGGGGAAGTATCAATAGTGAGAACCGACCCGAATGGCCCTTTGATAAGGCCCAGCAAAACACATCTGTTCTCAATGGGTTGAGCGGTCCGCCCTGTGTTCCTGCCAGAGCCTCCACCAGAACCCATGCAAAACCAGGCGTTTTCGTGCTTTGAAGCGCGGCAGGCCGGGGAAGGCGGTGGAATCTGAGAACTCTGGAACACTTTGTAAGTTGCTCTGGTTGCAAGATATACGCCTTATCTAAGGGCCATTCAGAACCGACCCCGGCAGGAGATTGCGCAGCGGGTCCAGCAGGCGCAGCAGGCCGAGGCCGCGAGGGCAACGGCGCCCGCGTAGCGAGCGCACAGTCAATCGTGTCGGCAACAAAAAGCCGCGACCCAGCAACGGGCCGCGGCTTGGTGGTGTCTGGAGGGGCTTAGTGGCGCGCGTGGTTCCGGTTCTTGCAGAAGCGCCTGAAGTCCTCGTTGCTGAGGGAGGCGCTGAGGAGTTGCAGGTCTTTCGCTGTGAGCGGGGGCGGCGTGCCCTTCTTTTTTGGAGGCGACGACATGAGTTCGTTTGCGATAGCCTTCGCGATTGGGAGCCCGGTTATTCTTTCGACCCAGAGCCATTGGCCGTTGGGATTGCACTCGAGAAAGACGGGTTCACCGGTCTTTCTGATCGCGACGTCGAAGCATCCGAAGTTGAGCCCGAAGGCCTCCATGTAGCCGTGCAACATTGGGAGCAGTTCAGGGCATGAGCAAGCGACGTGCTTCAAGCTGGAGATGTTGAAGCGGGAGTCGTCTGGAAACTCCTGACCGGGCTCGGGTTCGATGCGGCAGGCGAAGACGTCTTCTTTGCCGACGCAGGTGATCCGGAGCTCGGAGCGCTTTTCGATGAACTCTTGGAACTGCGTCGGAAGGCAGCCGATCTTATCTTGGAATTCCTCCAGCTCGCCGCGCGTAAGCCTGCGTGTGAAGACTCCGTACTGGACTGACTCGTCGCCGACCTCTTGTGCCACTGAAAGGGCGCCGAGCGACTTTATTGCGAGGTCGGTGCCAATTGCGTCGGCAAAGCGAAGGGCCTCTGCTGCGTCGTTGGTGACGAGTGTCTTCGGAACTGTGAAGCCGACCTTTTGAGCGATGTGTAACTGGAGCATCTTTCTGTGGGATATACGCGTCGTGAAGGGGTCGTTAATCCAGAGGGCATCCCGGAGAATGGCGTAAGTGCCGTGCAGAATCTCGTTGAACTCGGCCTCGACGTAGTCTTTTGCGGCTTCGTCCAGGGCGAGGTGGGTGAAGGTCGGCGGGGCTGGTTTTCGGTACCAAACGCTTTGGACGTCCTGGATGTCGATGTGTTTGCCGCTGTCCCGGAGGCGGATGAGTCCGGCGCCCTCTGCGGGGGACATGGCAAACATAGCGTTTGTCGGCAAGTCTTCGGTGTTCATTCGTACCCATGGTGCATCCGCGGCATCGAGGTGCGGCGAGACGGCCCCGACATGCCCATCCTGTTTCTCAGTGATTATTAGTATCATATGTTTGGCAGGAAAGAGCCCGCTGCCGCTTGGTCGGCAGCGGGCTGTGATGTCGGGGATCTAGTCGTCTTTCTGGGTGTCGTTCTTTGAGCGCCCAAAGATAGGGTTCACGCTCTCGTCCACTCGGCAGGTGCTGAAGTCGCGCCCGCCTCGGAACACCGTGAGTTGCGTGTCCGGGTTGTAGGTAAACGACGTGCCCGTTTCCGTCCTGCTGGTGGCAAGGGCGAATGGGAGTGCCGCGATCAACGGGATCGCCGCGTCGGTTTTTAATTGCAGCTTTGTGGCTGTCATACTATTTACTTGTTCGGTTTTTTACGTTCTGAGCACTTTGCTCAGCCTCAGCGCAACCGCGCTTTAAGGTGACGCAACCATAAGGCCCTTCTGCGTGGTCCGGCTACGGGTGACATGGGCAACTTTAGGCAACGAATTCGGCTGGAATAGGAATGTGAGAAGAGGCAAGAAGAAGCAGAAATGGCAGGAGCTTCCCATCGGGTGGTGGGGGCGGCTTAACGCCTTTTGCCGGAAGAACTGGACGCATGACAGTGGGGACGTGTTCGACATCTACACGTTCACCAAGGTTAGCCGGAGAACGTTGTCCAGTGCGCGGAAGCGCAACCGGATTACGGAGGCGACTTTTGGCGTGTTGGTCGAAGCTGTTGGTTGTGACAACCCGGACGACCTTTTGAAGGTCTTGAGTCCGCCGGAAGGTCCGGCGGAGGTCGGCAAGGGAGGGGCTGCGGCGGTCATGGCGAGCGAGGAAGGCATCCCTGCTGACGTCGAAAAATTGCTCGGTGAGGCGGACAAACTGGACGCGGAGGGAAAGTACGGGGAGGCGTTGGCTCTGATTGAGAAAGCATTGAAGGCTGCTGAGAGGGCCGGGCATGCGATGGCCATCGTTAGGGCCCGGATAGACCTTGCGGAGTACATTACGAGGACCGGGGTTGACCTGGCGCGCGGGGAATCGCTGCTTAAGGATTGCTTGGAGCAGTTGCCGCGGGGGCGGGACGACAAGAGGCGTGAATCGGCGCTGATTTATCTTGCCCATATTGCGACAGCCCAGGGCCGGGTGCATGAGGGTAAGTCGTTAGCGGTTGAGGCACTGGAGAGCGCGGGATCGCGCAAGGACCGTTTCACGATGGGACGGGCGCTTATCGAGCTTGGGCATGCCGAGGAGATGCTCGGAAACCTGCCGGAGGCTTTGCGTGCATTGGGCGAGGCGATTGAGCATTTTCGGGCGGAACGCCGGGGCGCTGACGCGAAGAGCCGGCAGAGTGCCGCGACTAATCTGGCGGGGTGCCTGGCGACGCGGGCGATGGTTCTTCAACACCAGGGCAACGCCCCCGAGATGCTCGTCTGTCTGACTGAGGCCGAGCAAATCCTGCGCGAGGGAACCAGTGGCGACAATCTTGCGAGGACGCTTCTGGCGAAGAGCCGCGTGCTTTGCGCCCTTTCGCGCTTCGACCAGGGGGTTCAAGCGGTGCAGGAGGCCTGGGACATTTTTGGGCGTATTGGGAATTTCCGCTGGTTGCTCCAGTGCGCCGAGGTGCTGGTTCGTCTGGCAATGCAGTTTGGACAGGCCGATGAGGCATTGCGGTTTGGCGCTATGGCGGTGGGGCTGGCTAAGGAGCGCGGCACTCCTCACGATCTTGCGGATGCGTTAGGGCAAATGGCGGCGCTGTGTAGAGAGCACGGATTGACGGAGCCGGCGAGGAAGTTCTTGGCTGAGGCGACAAGTGTTGCCCGGGAGCATGAGTTGCACGACTTGCTGGCGGATTGTCTGCTGGATGGAGTCGGCGAGGGCGGCGCAGGGTCAGATGAGCATCGGGCGTTGTTAAACAGCGCTTTGGAGCATCTTTTGGCAGCGCTGACGGCTACCCAAGTGAAAGGGCGGCGCGCTGTGCTGATGGGCCGCATGGCGACGGTTTACGGGCGCTTGGGCAACCTCGCTGAGGCCCGTTCATGGTTAGAGCAGGCTTTGACGTTGTTTGAGGAGATCGGGGATGCAGGTGGGTCGCTGAATGTTCTTGGGAGGCTCGCTGCGTTGGCTCGCGAAGAGGGGAATCGGGAGGCGGCAATCGAGTTGATGCAGTCCTTGATAGAGAGAGCCAAGGGTAAGCCGTTTGAGCATTTTGGGGCTGGGGCACATCACGATTTGGTTCATCTTGAGCTAGCCCAGGGCGATGTGTCGAAGGCGGAGGAGCACTTCAAGGCTGCAAAAGCTCTGTGTAAGGGCAACAGGTTCCCAGATATTGAGGAGGCTTTGTTCGAGACTGAACAGCGGCTGGGGATGGCTGCGAGGTACCACAAAGCCGCGCCTTCCACTCTGGCTGAAATGTTGCGGGGGCTGCGGGCATGGACTGATCGGTTTCCGGAGCAGGCGGAGGCAATCTTGCCTGCTTGGTTCTTTCTTTTCGGGGCGGAGGCGTGGTCGAACTGCCGGTCGTTGCTGGGAGTGAAATTCCTCGTCCATGCGCCCGATGTGGGGACGTTCGAATCTTTCGCTCGGGAATGGTCTGATTGTGGGGACCTTTTCATCTACCACCCTGCGTCGAAACTGCGGTGCGAGCGTGGTGTGGATCTCATTCCGTGGGATGGCAATTTGATGTGTCCCCGAACGCTATGGCTTGCGGGTGTCAAGGCGAAGGAGGGTGGTGAGGTAGTGGCAGAGGAGGGGGCGTCGGCGAAGAGGAATGATCCTGGGGTCGCGAAGGCGATGGTGGAGATGCTCCACAAGATACCCTATTACGGGACTTGTTTCGACGGGCAGGTGCCGGGGCTTCCCGCCGCAAAGCTGTACGTGGTGGGGAGAAAGCATCGTCTTCCGCAGGATGTGCGAGACACGTTGCTTGGTGTTGGTGTTGAGGAACTTATCTCCAGCCGAGTGTTCGTTTTGCCACGGGAGAAAGAGAATGGAGCTGACACTGCTTTCGCGATGACCGTTGCCTGGGAGGGTGGACACTTGCCTGTCTTCTACGGTGACCCTGCAGCGAGTGATGAATTGACTCTGGAGCGTGAGGTGTCCGTGGAGTTGCCAAGGAGCGGACGTGGGAAGAGCGCCTTGCGGCGGCTTATGGCTGAGGTTGGGACGGATGCGGGGTTAGCGTTGACCCGTTTGGTGGAAGTTCTGGAGCTGGCGCGGTGGGACGCCGGGGAGACTGTGGCCGCCAAGCTGAGGGTTTATGGCTTCAAGGCTGGGGCTCGGCGCGTGTTGCATCCTGCGCTGATACTGTGATGTGGTTGGCAGGAGGTTTCCGGCAGTTGATCTGGTCGGGGCGTGGTGATTTAGCGGCTGGCGAGTTCCTGAACTAGCGCGGCGCCGTGGGCCAGGTCGGGGGCGCGGAGTTCGACGACGGTCCAGTGGCGGGGGACTTCGCGGAGGCGGTTGCGGATGATGCGGTCGCGGCGGAGGCGGGCGCCAACGTGGAAGGCGGCACCGTCAACGTAGATGGCGAGGTTGCGGTCGGGGACCGCGAAGTCGGCGATGGAGATCGGCGGCGCGCCGTCGGCCGGGGCCATGGGGACCTGAGTTTGGGGATTGAAGCCGTGTTCTTGAAACAGACGGAGGAAGCGGAGTTCTAGCGGGGAGCCTACACCGGCGGCGAATGCCTTCAGCCAGGGGCGGGGGTCGTGGGAGTCGCCTTGTTCGAGCGGCACGGGCTGCGGTGCGGTCTCGGCCATGAGAGTAGAGAGATATATCTCGCCGGCCACCGTGAGTCGCCGTCAGTTCCTATTCCAAGCCCTGGCCGGCGCCGCCGGCATCAGGGGTGTGGCTCTGCGAAGGGTCCGTAGATCGTAACGGAGATTTGCGTCGGCCACTACCTTGATCCGGCCCTTGCGTTGGCGCGACCGCAGCGGTCACGACGGAGGTGGCGGCGGCTCTTGAGCCAGATGCGCCTCCAGGCGAAGGATCAGGGCTGGCAAGTCCTGCTGAGCTGTGTCCCAGAGGGTAAGCGCTGTCCTTCGACATAGATGGGCTTGGTGTGCGAGAGGATGGAGTGCTTGCGGTAAGGATTGCGGCTTCGTTCCACGGCGCGCCGGCTGACGAGGTCCACGCGCCGGGAGAAGATGCGTGCCAGACCCTCCTGCCAATCCACCCATTCGAACAGGCCGCATTTGACTCCCGGCCGGATGCTGGCCAGCAAATCCACGTCGCTGTCGGAGTCGAAATCGTCGCGCAAGGCGGAGCCGAACAACTCCAGGCGTGCGATCCCGCGCTCCTGGCAAAATCGTCGCACCGCTTCGGCATCAAATTCCAACTTCATTTCAGCACATCTTACCGCCCAAGCGGGGCCCTGCCAAGAGCGGTTCTAAAGAGAACACGGGGTGGTCAGACCGGGAGAGATTTGGAAAGTGCGGGTGTCGGTCCTCACTTTTGACACTCTCATGCCGGCCTCGCGATCCCAAAGGGTGGCCGTGGCAGCTCTTTGCAGCAGCAGACGATTACCACTGCACAGAAGTTGAGGGTTGATGGTTGAGAGTTGAGGGGGGTGTCGAACATTGAGGGGTTCGGGTTAGGAGTTGAGGGTCGAGGGGAAGCGTTTCCGCTTGACCTCTTGCCGCCGGGAAATAGTGTTCGCCGAGCACGCACTGAGCCCCATCCTCAATCATGAAAGCAGAGAGACCTACCTCGCCGCGCGCCCGTCGGCGGAAGCCCGCTTCCCCACCGTCCAGCCCTCCTCGAAGGAGGGTTCAGAAAGCGGGTCACGCGTATTTCTGGACGAAGGCAGAAGACCGGCTGCTGGCCAAGGCTCGGAAGTCCTGGCGGCGCACCTCGGGCCGCGAGCTGGCCAGACGGCTGGGGCGTTCGGTGGTGGCGGTTGAGAACCGGCGCCGCCACAAGTTCGGACGGGTGCAGCCGACCCCGCGGCCCTGGAAACGCTCGGAAGAGCGCTGCCTGGGCATTCGCATGGACCCCGAGGTCGCCCGGCTCATAGGCCGTCACCCCGCGGTCGTGGCTGAGCACCGCCGCCAACTGGGCATTCCCGCAGTCAGGCAGCGCCGGGCATGGACACGGGCAGAGGATCGGCTGCTGGGAACCAGGTCGGATCCAGCCGTCGGGAAAAGGATAGGGCGTGAGCGTACGACCGTCGGCCATCGCCGCCGCAAGCTGAGAATTGCCCGCCATCCACCGCCAGGGGCCTTCACGCCTGAAGAAGACCGCTTGCTGGGCACGATGTCGGACCCCGAAACGGCCCGCCGGCTGCACCGCTCGCTGGCCTCCGTGCAGCAACGGCGGCAACTGCTGAAACGGCCTGCCTTCGTACCGTGCAGAGCTTGGACGCCGCGCGAAGACGCTCTCTTAGGCAAGCACCCTGACAAGGAGGTCTGCCGCCGCCTGGGCCGCGGGCTGGCAGGAGTGATCCGGCGGCGCAGGATCCTGGGCATTCATTTGGCGGAGTGGTCCGCGTCTCACGCCCGGAGCGGCGTCATCAGGAAGTGGACGGCGGCCGAGAAGCAGTTGCTGGGGACGATGCCGGACGGGGAGTTGGCTCGGAAACTGGGCCGAAGATACCAATCCGTTGCCCGGATGCGGAACCTCCTTGGACGGCCCAGGGTTCGTCCGGCCCACTATCGGGGCTGGAAGGCATGGGAGGATCAACTGGTGGGCGTTTTGCCGGACCGGGAGGTGGCGCGGCGCACCGGCCGCACACTGCAGGCTGTAATGGTCCACCGGCGGTCCAAGGGCCTGGCCCCGCCTCAGGTATTCAAGCGCTGGACGTCGAAGGAGGACAATCTGCTGGGCACACTGCCGGACGCGGAGCTGGCCGAGCGGCTGGGGCGCAGTGCCGGAGAGGTCGGGAAGCGCCGCCGCAGTCTGGGTATTCCGTTTCCAGGGGCGGTCATCCCCGCTCGACCGTGGGCGCGGGATGAGGAAGCCCTGCTGGGCACAGACACGGACGGCGCGGTGGCCCGCAAGCTGAAGCGCGGTATCAAGTCCATTCGGCACAGGCGGGAGCTGCTGAATGTGCCGGCGTTTGGCCGACACGATTGGACCGAAGCCGAACAACGGTTGGTTGGCACGGACATTGACCGCGTGATCGCCCAGAAGCTGGGCCGCACCGCGGTTTCGGTCTCACACAGGCGCCGGCATCTGGGGTTGCCTCCCGCGATTCCGCCCGGAGCGGCACCTCGGGGAACCAAAGTAGAAGCTGCCTGAGAAGTTGGGGGTTGAGGGAAAAGGCTGGAGGCGAGGTGCTAAAACACGCCCGGTCAGGACAGGGAGAACCGTCGCCGTGCGCCAAAAGTAACTGTTACCCGAGAACGGGTATCGTTGTGCCAGAAGGGTGTTACCCTCTGGCTCTTGTTCATGGTTAACTGATTCTTCGCTTGGAAGCGAGCTAAAACGAGCA
>Ga0187880_1003755_pt1 | contig 11461 bp, 10 predicted proteins | sample June2016WEW_19_4_FD_132998 | JGI IMG/M metagenome (GOLD analysis project Ga0187880, IMG submission 132998) | Peatland microbial communities from SPRUCE experiment site at the Marcell Experimental Forest, Minnesota, USA - June2016WEW_19_40 | ecosystem: Environmental > Terrestrial > Soil >...
ATGCTGGCGGCCACCGGCGGAGTCACTCCCTATTCCTGGAGCGTCACTGCCGGCAGCTTGCCGATCGGCTTGAGTTTGAACAGCAGTACGGGAGCGATCACCGGCGCGCCCAGCGGGGCGGGCATTTCCAACTTCACGGTGCGGGTGACGGATTCCAATTCGCCGCCTGCGACCGCGAGCGCGCCCCTGAGCATCATCATTACACCGGCAGTGCTGCTGAGCATCACCACGACTTCGTTGCCGTCGGGCAACGTGGGCAACGCTTACAGCGCAACCCTGACCGCCATCGGCGGGGTTTATCCCTATACCTGGAGCATCACCAGCGGCGCCTTGCCCGATGGTTTGCATTTGAACCCCAGCACCGGCGCGATCACGGGCACGCCGACCACGGTTGGGACCTCGAACTTCACGGTGCAGGCTGCCGATTCGGAAACCCCGCCGGTGACCGCCTCGGCGCCACTCAGCATCGTCATCAGTCCGGGAGGCGGCGGCAATCCGGGCGCTCTCAGCGGACACTATGCGTTCTACCTGAACGGCTTCAACGCCAGCGGCGCGTGGACGCTGGCGGGTAGCTTCATCTCCGATGGCAACAGCCACATTACCAGCGGCGTGGTGGATGGCAATTCGGTGACCGGCCAGCCGTTCAACACCACCGTCACGGGCACCTATTTTATTGCAGCCAACGGCTTGAACACACTCACCATCCAGGGCCAGTCCTATGGGCCGGTCACGTTTGCGTTTGTGCTGGACGCGTCGGCCAACGGACGAATCATCGAGTACGACGACACCACCGGCCAGGGCAGCCGCGGCTCCGGCGTCTTGCGCAAAGCCAACTCCAGCGCATTCTCGCTGAGCGCTCTCAACGGTAGCTGGGTGTACGGTGGGGCGGGAGCCAACTATGCCGGAGTACGCACGGTCTGCGTGAGCGAATTCACGCTTACGGCTGGGAACATCACCAACGGAACAACCGATTGCAACGAGGGCGGGACTTATGAGACCGCCCCCTTCACTGGCACGATGTCAGCGGTAGACCCACAAAGCGGCCGCTTTACAGCCACAATATATGTTGGTCATGACACCACCCCGCAGGCAGGCTACGTGGTCTCGACCGGCGAGATGCTGATGGAACAAAGTGATTCCCAGCATCCGCAGGCGGGCACAGTGCTACGCCAAAGTGGGCCGTTCAACAACGGCTCGCTGAACGGGCTCGGCGTTAGTTATTTCCAGTCGGTCGGTGGCGACGGGCACGACAGATCGGACGCTGCGCTCGCTAGCTGCGATGGTAACGGCACCTGTAATATTCTTGCCGAGGATTACGACGACGCCGGCACCATAACCCAGAAGCCGCCAGGGCAGGCACCCTACACGGTGGCTGCCAACGGAGCGGTAACCTTCAGCGGAGGCGGCAATCCTCCGGCGGGCTTCCTGATCAGCCAGAACAAGGCTTTCTGGGTAAGTGCCGGCAACAGTCCCAACCTTGGTTGGTGGGAGCCGCAAACCGGCGGGCCCTTCTCGAATGCGTCGATCTCCGGAACGTACGCCGGAGGCTCGCTGGCGCCGCTGGACTACACAAATGGCAGGAATGAAGTAGATGTGATCTCGGCCGACGGTCTCGGCACAATTACCGTGAACGGAGACAAAAGCAAGTCCGACGGTCTTAATCAGGAGCTTGGCGGAATCGCTAACTACTCGATCGCTTCCAATGGCAGGGGCACGGCAGAGTCGCCGGGCGACCCGGCTCTGAGCGTTGTTTACGTGATCTCACCCACCAAGTGGCTCCTGCTGCAGCCCAAGACGGACGCTGAGGTGGGGGTGTTTGAGCACTGAGCTTCTATAGATCGATCCCCTTGAACTCCTGGCCGGCGTCTTCCGACGCCGGCCTTTTTCAGTCTCGGTCGCGGCACGTTCCGCTCTTATTGACGGCAAGCCGCACAGTAGCCGCCCACCTCTAAGCGGGACACCAGAATCTTGAAGTGGCAGTCTTTTTCCACTTGCTGCTTGAGTTTGTCGTAGGTGCTGGTTACGAATTCCGTGATTTTCCCGCAGCGCAGACAGGCGATGTGAATGTGCTCGCGGTTCATCTTCCGCTCGTAGTAATGGCCCTCCCCGCGAATGTGCATTAAGTCGAGTTCGTCGATCAGCCCGTGGCGCTTGAGCAATTGCAAGGTCCGGTACACCGTGCTGCGGTCCACGGAAGCGTCCACGCGCTGCACCTTGCGCAGGATCTGGCTGGCGTCGAGATGCTTGGTGGCGGTTTCGATGACGCGTAGAACCGCGCGCCGCTGCTGCGTGATGCGAATGCCGCGCTCACTGAAGTAAGCCTGCAGACGGCCTGGAATCTGGGTTTCCGGCAGAGGCATACGGTCGTGTCCTCCGGTGTTGCAACTGGTCGCAAGACGGCTGCGACGAAATCTTCGCGTATTCCTTGACAGCGATCTGTGTTTCCCGACAGCATAGACAGGTTAGCAGCAGATGCGACCGAGTCGCAACTAGAAACTTAGCAATCGGGAGAGGGCAGAGTTGGGGGGAGCAGTTCTGGCATCGTGGGTGCGGGCGGCGCTGGCGCGAATCGGCGGCGCCGCGCTGTTGCTTACGGGAATGCTGCTGCCCTCCTGCCTGCAATGTCATGCTCAGGAATATCCCTACTTCGTCACCTACTCGCAGGAAATGGAGGAGCCGGGGAACCTCGACATCGAATGGTTCAACGCAGTGGGCAACCCTCCGGGTGGCAACCGCTTCATGGGCTCGGATGTCGAATTCGAGTATGGCCTGAAAGGTTGGTGGACGACCGAGTTCTATCTCGACGGCCAGGCCACCCAGAACGACAGCACCATCTTCACCGGGTTCCGCTGGGAGAACCGCTTCCGCCCGCTTTCCCGTGAGCACTGGATCAATCCCGTGCTCTATGCCGAATTCGAAGACACCAGCGCCGACAAAACTCTGCGAGAGGTCGTCGGTCACGACGGCAGGTATGACTTCCTTGTGCCCAACCGGCTGGCGCACATGGATAAAGAGCGCGAGCTTGAACTGAAGCTGATTCTGGGCAGCAACCTGCACGGTTGGAACATCAGCGAAAACTTTATCGGCGAGAAGAATTTTGCGGGCGACCCGTGGGAGTTCGGTTATGCCTTTGGGGCAAGCCGTCCCCTGCAACTGGCCGCCAGCGCGCGCGAATGCGTTTTTTGCGCGGAGAAGTTTCAGGCGGGCGTGGAAATGTACGGTGGCCTGGGCGACGCCAGCGGCTTCGGGCTGCACCTGACCTCGCAATACCTGGGCCCCACCGTTAACTGGGCTGCCCCGAATGGGATGACCGTGACGTTTTCGCCGCAGTTTGGGCTGAATGGCTACAGCCTTCCCGTGTTGTATCGCTTCTCGGTGTCGTACGAATTCCAACAGTTCTTCAGCCACTTCCACCGGAGCGGGCAATGACCAGCAGGCCGGCCCCATTCTTCATCGCCGCGTTGCTCATTCTCTGGTGCGCGATGGCCGCATTTGCCACCTCCAATGGCGCGTGGCTGAGCAACGTTTCGCAGCGCGAGCGCGAACGCGTCAATCCCTATCGCGACCAGTCGGACGCGGTGGCTGCCGGCCGCCGAATCTTCCTCGATCACTGCGCCCACTGTCATGGCCAGGACGCAGAGGGAACCAAGAAGCGGCCGTCGCTGAAGAGCTCTCGTGTGCAGCACGAAGCCACCGACGGCGACCTGCATTGGTTGCTGGTGAACGGGAACCGCAGCCAAGGTATGCCATCGTGGGTGAAGCTGGGCGATCCTCAGATTTGGCAGGTGATCTGCTATGTGAAGTCGTTGCATTGAACGTGACGAGGTCCGCTGAGTCCGTGAGGAAAATTTTGAGTGTGCCTCTGACGAGGAGAATTGGACTTGCGGCCCTGGTTCTACTTGCGGCGATACAGTTCATCCCGGTGAATCGGACCAACCCCAAAGTGGATCCATCGCAAACCATCTATGCGACCTTGCCGATGCCTGCCGAGGCGAAAGCGGTCTTCGAGCACTCCTGCAAGAACTGCCACTCCGATGAAACTTCGTGGCCTTGGTACAGTTACGTAGCTCCGGTCTCGTGGGTGATCGCGCGCGATGTACACCAGGCCCGGAAGGCGATGAATCTGTCGGAATGGGGTGGGTATTCGGCGAACCAGAAGACCGACAAGCTGGAGGAAATCTGCGAACAAGTTACCAACGGGGACATGCCGGACCGAAAATACACGCTGATTCACCGGCCGGCCCGGCTTACCGCGAAAGAACGCGATCTGATATGTCAATGGAGCGAGGACTCGCGGGAATATTAGCGGGCGGTCAGGAAATACTGGGCTTCGCCCTCGGCTGTGCCTAAGCCGACAAGCCCAAGGCGGGCGCCTGTAGTGAAGATGAGAAGGTTGATTGTTGTCCTGCGGGTCCAACGGTTATTCGCGCAGCGTAAGCGTTACGTTCCGGCATCGGCCGCGCAAGGTTATTCCAGGGCTGTATCCCCGGTCCCGATGGCGAAATACGCCTCCACGGCAGTCTGCACGGCGGCCTGATCCAGGCGTGGTTCTCTCTGCTCGTAACGCGCCGACCAGCGAATTTGATTCACAATGTCGCGGGGATAGCAGGCCCGCAGCGGCTCCTTCAGATGGCTTTGGATGCGATCGATCAACGCATCGACAATGTCCGCTTCATATTGCAGTTGGGCTTCGCTGCAAACGGCGCGGAAGATCTGGTGGAATTGCATATGCGAAACCGCATCCACCTTGATCTTGGTCTGAATTCTGCGCAAAAACGCGGCGTCCACCAGGGTGGCGGGGTCCAAATTGGTGGCAAATACGACGAACAGCTCGAACGGGATCTCGACCTTCTTTCCTCCCGCTAAGCTGAGGAAGTCGATTCCGCGATCCAGCGGGACCACCCAGCGATTGAGCAGTTCGTCGGGGCGCAGGCGCTGGCGGCCGAAGTCGTCGATGATCAGCACCCCATTGTTGGCTTTCATCTGCGCCGGAGCGGTATAGAACTTGGTAATCGGGTTCAGTTGCAGCTCCAGCATTTCAATGGTGAGCTCGCCGCCGACCAAGACGTTGGGGCGACGACAGAGCACCCAACGCGCATCACTCCCGTGCGCTTGCGAGTCACCAACCTGGGCGTGAACATGCGGGTCAAAGACCGAGATAACTTGCGCATCGACTTCCACCGCAAACGGTACCCAGACCCGATCGGACGCAAAGGCGTTGGAAAGGGCTGTGGCAATCGAGGATTTTCCCGTGCCGGTTGGTCCGTAGAGGAAAATGGAAGTGCCCGAATTCAGTGCGGTCCCCAGCTTGGCCAGTGTCTTGGCGTCCAGCACCAGATGGGCGAAGGCGCGGCTGATGTCGGGGGGATGGATTTCCACATTGCGGACGCTCTGTTGGCGGATCTGTTTTACGTAACTGGTCAAGGAAACCGGAGCCGGGCCCGAGTACTGGTTCATGGCCAACAATTCCAAGGCCCGCGATCTGCCGGGAGACGTGATGGCGATCTCGGGAATATTCCCGATTATCCCGGTGACTTCGCAAAGGTGCTCGGCCCGCAGCCGGTGCAGCAGTTCCTTCACCACTCCGAAGTTGAGCCGCATCTGCCAGGCCAATTCCTGAAGCGACATAGGGCCGGCTACATACAGGATTTTTAGCGCCAGGTCTTCCAGGAAGGCTTGGCGGACCCCAACTTCCGCAAGGGACTCGGGAGATGGCGGTGCCGCCATCCCCGGTTTAGTTTTAGGAGCAGGTTCAGTTAGGACCGCTGAAGAATGACCCATGGGTGACTCCCGACTGCAAGGGCAGTGCTGCCTGGAATCTCCAATATATCACCCTACTCAGCAAACGCAGCACGCTTTTGCCGTGGCCCGCCAACCGCTTCCCTCGCACAGGAGCAGAACGAAAAGCAGGCCAATGATCTCGTCGGGCCCCACCTTCCCATCCAAGCCAAGTCAAATTTTTGGGGACCGGTTGCGGCGATGGGGCTGCTAAAATGGCGTCAATTTACTTGTTACTTGCCGGCGCCGAGTAGTAGCCGCGCGCACTCTCCGTGATCGCGGCGCTCGGTCAGTCTGGTGAGGAGTTGCGTCATGAAGTCTGCAGTTCTTACTTCGATTATGGGCTATGTCGCTCTGCTGGCCATCGGCAGTGGTGTGCTGTGGGCCATTTCCGCCCAGGGACCGGGTGCCACCGTGCAAGATCGCGCGACCGCGGGCCTGATCTTGTTGGTAGGCGTCGCCATGGGCATTACCTGGATGCGCAGCCGAAAACGCATTCGAGCGCTGGAGTACCAGGCGCGCCGGGCGCGCACCCGCTTATACAGAATGCAAAAGTAGCGCCAGATCCGAACGGCAACAAGCCTTTCCGCCGGCACACTCTGGTCCACGCTTCCGGGCCGGTCCCGTGTGCTACATTGTGCTACATTAACGGTCCGGAGGTGCACCTCAATGTCCCAGAGTTCACGATCGATGTTTCTGGCTGATGCGGTGTCGGTTATGCAGCGGGTTGCAGCCACGGCCATGGCCATCGCGCTTCTGGTCTGTTTGAGTACGCACCTTGCCGCCGCTCAGGCAACGATCGAATACGGTAACGTCGCGACCGGCGCTGGCACCGGCGCAGCCGGACTCGGCAACAAGGTCGGATCGGCGCTGTCCCAGGGCACAAAGCCGGCTTCCGCAGCCGCCTCCCGCAAACGCGCGGCCGCTGTGGACGAACCGGAGTACAATCCCGCGGATGCCAACCGGCGCGCGCTGGAGCAGCGTGCAGGACAGGATGCCGCCAAGCTCAGCTTCAAGTCTGTGCCCGCCAATGCGGTGGTGCGAATTGATGGCAAGCCGGTTGGGGAGACACCCCTGCTGATGTCCTTGGCTCCGGGCACTTACCAGATTGAAATGGAAGGTCCGAGGATGGAGTTTGGCAAACAGCAGCTTACCCTGGGCACAAAGGAAACGCGCGAAATTGAGCTGCATCTATCGCCGGGGCCCCGTTACCCCGACCACATTACGTTGCAATAGACGCATCTCCAGGAATACAACGACCGCAGCGTCACCGCGGTGCTGTGCCCTAAGGAGCGCAGCTAAACTACTTGTTTGGGGTCGGTCGTTTGGCTGGTGATTTCTTCCAGCCTTTGGTGAAGTCTGTCGTGTTGCAGTTTGGGTACTTGTTTTGTAGTCGGCCACTCTCTCCGTGCAAAAGATATGAGCGCTATGATGGCCCAGATTGTGGCCATCACAACCAGGCATAGCAGTACCAACGCAACATTGGCGCCAAACGAGTTCATAATAGCCCCCGTTCCGGTTTAACGAAATGCGCCACAACAGAAGCCTACTTGCGCTAAGGTGTCTTGTCTAGACCATGGAGGTGTTGTCACACTACACACTATTAACTCATTAAATACAGCTTTAACCTTAGCGCTTTAGTGCGGAAAGTAATGAGTGGAACTTCCGGGCTGGCGCCAGCTCGACTAGGGCCGCGATAATGTGCTGAGGAAGAGAAGCAACGGGACGTAGATTGTACACTCCGTTCCCGCAGCTCCAGGAGCGGACGTCGAAGGCCTCCGCTGGCAGCTCAACTATAACTTCTGCAAGAAAAGGCATCCCGACATGTGCCGGGATGCCGGTTAAATTTTCAGACCGCTCACATGCCTCCCGGTTGCACGCTCGGCGCTACACGCCCGGCGGTTTTTGCTGTTTCTTCTGTTCTTCTTCCTGCTTCTTTTTCTGCTCAGGCGTCAGGTTCGGTTGCTGATGTGGCGGCGGCGGAGATGGCTTTGCCGCTGCCGGTGGAGGCGTGGGGCGACTCGGTGGTTGCGCTACTGGAGGACGGTTCGTCTCAGCGGGCGGTGCCGGGCGATTCGGCGGTTGTGCTGCCGGAGGACGGTTCGTCTCAGCGGGCGGCGCGGGGCGATTCGGCGGCTGTGCTGCTGGCGGACGATTCGTCTCAGCGGGCGGCGCGGGACGGTTCGGCGGCTGCGCTGTGGGCGGACGGTTCGTCTCAGCGGGCGGTGCCGGACGATTCGGCGGTTGCGCTGTGGGTGGACGGTTTGTCTCAGCGGGCGGCGCGGGGCGATTCGGCGGTTGCGCTGTGGGTGGACGATTCGTCTCAGCAGGAGGCGCGGGGCGATTCGGCTGCGCGGCGGGCGGAGTGGGTTGTCCTGGGCGGCCAGCATTGGGCGCGTTGGCGGGATGGCCAGTGGTCGGCGTCGCCGGCTTGCCGGGAGGCGCTACCTTGACCATCGGGTGCGCAGCCGCGGCGGCGGCGGGACGTAAGTTTTGGATCTCGTGCTGCGCCAGAGGCTGTCCGGGATGCGCTGCCAGGGCTTGCTGCTGTTTTGCAAATGGCACCGGTGGTGGAGGCGGCGTCCGCTTCGCGACTACCTGCCGGTTCATTACTGCTGCTGGCGGCGCGGCCACGCGGTTCGCGGTGGAAGCTTTCGCTCCCAGCACGCTTTGCTGGGTGGGAACCACGGCGACCCTCGCGCTTACGGGCGCACTGGCAATCTGCTGTGGGTTTACGGCAACCGCCGCGCGGGCGACGGGCTGCGCGCTGGCAAAAGCGCGTTGCGGAACCACCGTCACCGCACCCTGAACATTCCGGTTCACGTAGTTCACATTGGTGATGTTCGTGGTTCGATTATTGATGATTGTGGTGTTGTAAACATTGGTGATTGTGGTGGTGTTGACCGTGGTGTTGCTGACATTCACCTGGTTCATGTAGCCGCGGCTGACTTGGTAGGGGGGCACGTAAACTTCGCGCGGACCCAGCGGAAACCATCCCACATTGCCGCCGAACCCCCCGCCGCCTCCGCCGATGAAGACCACCAGCGCGGGCGCGTACACGGGCCGCACATTCACTGGTCCGGCTATCCAGCCCCAGCGGCCGCCCACCGTTACCCAGCGTCCATAGTGGAAGGGGGCGTAGCCCCAAGAGGAGTCATCAACCCAGGTGTATCCCCAGGGAGCAATCCAGTCCCAGTGGCCCTCGCGATACGGCGCCCAGCCTACGGCGACGCTCGGATACCAGACGTGGCCGTAGTCCCGATCGTCGCGCCAGGTGCCATTGTCATCCAGGTCTTCGTAGCCGACGACATCGCGCGATACATATTGCGCCGAGCGTGAATTATCGTCGCGATGATCGCGGCTGTCGGCCCAGTTGTCGAATTGGTCGGGGCCACCCAGGTCTTCTACATCGGCGTTCAGCGAATCGGTCCCTCCGCTGAAGGTGGCTTTTTGTCCGGCGTGCAGCGTGTAGGTCTGGCCGTTGCCGGTGGCCTGGCCTCCGCCGTCGCGCAGGCTGACGACGGTGTAGCTGCCGTCTTCACTAGCGTCCAGCCGGTAGTTTCCGGGCTGGGAAACCGTGAACGCCAGGTTGGGTGTATCCACCTCGATGGCATCGTCCTGGTCGAGGCGGCGCACACGAAGGTTGATCGTACCCGACGAAAGTTGGATCTGCACGGTATGGTCATCCAGGTTCAGGAAGGAGAAGCCGGTGTTCTGGCTCAGGCGAATCACGGCCGATCCCAGTTCCACTTCGGCGCGCGAGTCTTTGTCTGCCCAGAGTCTGTCGCCGGTCGTCATGGGGCGGTTGGCAACAGCTTCGACCCAATCGTTCTCGCCGGCGGGCTGGAAGGAAACCGAACCTTCCATGTAGCCGAGTCGAGCGACGCGAGTGGGGGGATCATCCTGCTGACCTTGGTCTTGAGCGGTGGCTCGCGCGGGGAAGACTGCGGTCGAGAGCGCCAGGGCGAGCACTGCGCTCCACCAACCTAACTTCGCAATTTCCTTGGTCATAGAGTTCTCTTTCTGCGACCGCTTTTGGTCGCTCAACTCTTTGTCGCAAACTTGGGGAGTCGAGGAACTTCGCCAGCTCATATGATAGACCTTAGATGCCGAACTTCATGGCCGCAGCCACGTTCCCCGAATTTCTGATTATGTGGGCGCAGTCAGGCAGGGTCGCGCGAGACTCGGGACCATCCTACAGTCGCCGCTAATCCTGCCACAGACAGGGCGTATGAAGCCCTATCTGTGGTATGATTCACAGGTGAAGAAAACCGGGAGCCTGCGCAAGGTTGTAGACGAAACAACCCAAGTGCGTTGTGCTCTCGGCAAAGGTGTCATCTGCGAAGAGGTATGGCAGGACTCTCAGGGCGCAGTCGTCAAGTACAACCTGGCGTTCATCAATCATGTTCTTTGTGCCCGGGACAACGGCAGGGTACTGGGTTACGACAACAACCACGGTGATCATCATCGGCATTTCGCCGGTACCGAGGAGAAGGTTGCTTTTATCAGCTACGAGAAGCTGCTGGAACGATTTCTAAAGGAAGTGCGGGAACTCCGCCAGAAGAGGGAGCCGATATGAAGTTGAGAATCAATACGGATGGATTTGAAGGCTACGCGAAGCGGTCCTTGGAGCGTGCCCGCAAGCTGGATCGACGGGAAGCGATCCGGCCGGAGATCACCATCACTTTCGAGGACCCACTCGCTATGGTCGAGGTGCTGACGGCGGAGCGTCTCCGGCTGGTTCAGAGAGTGCGGACAAAGTCGTCGTCGATCACCGCGCTGGCGGCCGCGCTGAAGCGTGATCCTAAATCCGTCCGCCGAGACGTGCTGAAGTTAGAGCGGGCGGGAGTGGTCCGGACCCGCGAACAAATCAATCCTGGCCACGGGCGCGTGAAAATCGTAGAACCTGTGGCCCGCGAATACCGCCTCACCGCGGTACTTTAAACCAGGCAGTCCTTCGCCAAATCGGAATGCCGATGGCTAAGAAACTTCGATAAGGCCACAACTCTAACCTGCGTACTTCAACCAGCGCCGCAGTTCGGGCAAGGTCGGCCGCTTGCCGTACATCAGGATGCCAACCCGGTAGATGCGCGACGAGAGCGCCAGCAGCCCGTAAATCGTGGCCAGCATCAGCGTCAGGCAAAGCCACACCTGCCAGGCGGGCGGTTGCTCCCCCACCACGCGGATAAACATCAGGATCGGTGCGAAGAAGGGTACCAGGGAAAGCCAAACTGCCATCGGTGAATCAGGGTGCTGCATCACCGGATTTGCCAGCAAAACGGACAGCAAGACCGGCAAGAAGACCAGCCATTGCATCTGCTGCGCTTCGTGATCGCTATTTACCATGGCTCCCAGCGCGGCATACACCGTGCTGTAGAGAAAGTACCCGAGCAGGAAGAAGACCCCGAACCACGCGATAGCGGAGACCGCGATGTGCACATTCGACAGGTACGTCTGCGCGGCCACCATTCCCGGGGTAGAGAAGAGAGCGCCAATTACCAACCAGATCAAGATCTGCGTCAAACCGACCGCTCCCACCCCAAGAATCTTCCCGGCAAGCAGCTCTTTCGCGGTGACCGAGGAGAGGAGTACCTCCAGAATGCGCGAGTTCTTTTCCTCAATGATAGAACGCATCACCGACATCCCGTAGATCAGCACATTCATGTAGAGCAGCATGACCATG
>Ga0187880_1003757_pt1 | contig 11455 bp, 8 predicted proteins | sample June2016WEW_19_4_FD_132998 | JGI IMG/M metagenome (GOLD analysis project Ga0187880, IMG submission 132998) | Peatland microbial communities from SPRUCE experiment site at the Marcell Experimental Forest, Minnesota, USA - June2016WEW_19_40 | ecosystem: Environmental > Terrestrial > Soil > Wetlands...
TGCGGCATATCACGCTTTCTGACTCTGGCCGCCCGGGAAAGGACGGCTCGATTGCTCAAAAAGGTATCAGCCTCCAATCCCGAAAGGTATCAAATTATTCGCCGCAGCTTCCGTGTTCTGACCCTGAGTACGACGAAACGACACTTGCTCCAATGACCGATCAGGAATTCCGAAAAGTTTACCCGCTCATCGCAGGCTGGATTAAGAAGACCTTGGCGGCGCACGCATCGGCAGCGCGGCCCGTGGCCTCACTCGGCTTCAGCCGTCTGCCGAATTACTACGACGCCCAGCTTTTGGCTTCGAGCATGGTCGTGCTTGTGCCGAGGGTGCCGATGCCGCCGCTGTCGGCGATGGGCCTCGACCGGTTCAGAGAATTCGAGCAAATGGACGCCGGAGGCATCACCTACCTCAACACGTATTTCGTTCGTGCTGACCAGTCTCACTCGGCGTCGCTCCATTTTCACGAACTGGTTCACGTCCTCCAGTGGCGGCTGCTTGGCCCGGGAAAGTTTCTGGCGCTCTACGCCGATGGCTTGGAGCGGTTCGGCTATCGCAAAAGTCCGCTGGAAAGAATGGCGTTCAGAGGAATGCCTGGTCACGGTTCTCCAACGCAAAGGATTATTCAAATGAAAGACGCCCAGAAACCCGACCACATTAGCCTCAACACCCTGATCACGCGCCTCAAGGAGGGACGCTTTCTCATTCCGGACTTCCAGCGTGAGTTCGAGTGGCGGCCCTGGGACATCAGCGCGCTAAGCCGTGCTGATCATCATCATCCCGCCGGTCGGTAAAGCTCGCGTGGGTGAAGTTCGCCAGGCCCACCGCCCAGGTGCCGTCCGCATTGCGGGCCGCCGCGGCAATCAGCTTCGGCTTCTTTCCATACGTCCAGGTCATCTCCGGATCAAGCCGCAGGAAGGCCGCTATAGTGCTATTAGGCGGCCCAGTCGGTGACCATAAAATTCCAGGCATTGACGTTAGGCCCAGAACCTGCCCAAGCAAGGCTCCGTTGGAAGTCGATTGGCGCAAGGCCGTTGCTCACTTGACGAGAGAACCGCTGGCTCAGCCGTGTACAGGCACTTCTTAGGGAGAGTTCCATCCCGAGACGACATTCTTAAAAAAACAATTAACTACGCTTTGCTACCCGGCCTGATTACTGTAACTGTGTAGCGTCGTTTTGCATGAATCTTGTCGTAATGGGCACCCGGTTAAAACACAAAGGTAATACAATGAAAGCTGCCGCCGTCATTTTGCGTCGGTTGATTCTGCTGGTCGCAATGATCGCCTCGCCGCCTGTCTGGGCGGTGTGGATCGAAGACGAAATCCCAGCGAATTTGATCACCGTCACCGCTTCAAGCGAGTACAACCCGCAGCAAGGGGTGCGGCATCTGGTCGATGGATCGGGAATGCAGGGTGGTGTTCACGACAACGACGGCTCGGCGCAAACGATGTGGCACAGCGCGGAGCGGCCCGCGGCGACGAGCGCAGCCGCTGGTTTGCCCGCGTCGCCGGCGTGGATCCGTTTCGAGTTTGCGCAGCCGCAAAGATTCGATTCGATTCACATCTGGAACCACAACCAGGCGAATCTCACGGACCGCGGATTCCGAAAGACGCGCATTTTCGGATCGCCTGATGGCCTATCGTGGTCCGCGCTGACCACGCCGGATGTCATCGAGTTGCCCCGCGCGGGCGGAAGCCCCGGGCTGGAGGCGGTCGTCATCGCGAACGCAGTGAAGGCTCGCGCGTTGAAATCGGTCGTGATCGCGGCGGAGCCCAAGGACGGGAATTACGGCAGCGATTATTTCGGGCTGAGCGCCGTACGATTCGGCATCGGCCGCGAGGTGGCAGAGGCGGATTTGCCGCTGCCGACGAGCATGGCCTGCGCGGCGCTTCCCTATTGCCCCCGCCGGCCCGATGGCGAACCGGGCCGCGAGATTGCCGTCTCGCTCCGAGGCGCGAAGCTTTACGGCCCGGTGACGTTCGAGGTCGAATGTGCCGGCGCGAAGGAGCGGACAACGGTGCCCGCCAATGTGCGCGGCGCGGAGCATTTTTCGATCTTCCTGCCCGCCGGGATTGGCGCCACCAATGAATGCGAAGCGACCGTTGCGTTGCATTCGGGACGCGCGGCGCTGAAGGAAACGGTGAGCGTTCCTGCGTGCAAGCCGCGAGTCTATTACGTGCTGATGCACTCGCACTGCGACATCGGCTATACGGACATCCAGCCCCACATCGCGGCGAAGCAGGCGCAGAACGTCATCCAGGCGCTGGACCTGATCGAGAAGACGAAGGACTATCCGCCCGACGCGCAGTTCAGATGGAACACGGAGGTTTTCTGGCAGGTCGAGCAGTTCTACAAGATCGCGACGCCGGAACAGAAACAGAAATTCGAGCAGGCCGTGCGCGAACACCGCATCGGTCTCGACGCGCTGTATGGAAATCTGCTGACCGGCCTGGCGCGCGGCGAGGAACTGCTGCGCCAGATGCAATTCGCCACCGACCTCGGGCGCCGGTGCGGCGTGAAGGTGGATTCGATGATGATCAGCGACGTGCCGGGACTGGTCTGGGGCATCGTGCCGGCGCTCGCGCAGGCCGGCGTGAAATACATCTCCGACGGGCCAAATGCGTCAAGCGGCATGGTCGGCGACTGCATCGGATACGTCCGCGTGCAGTGGGAGAATCATCCGTTCGCGTGGGTTTCGCCGTCGGGCAAGGACCGCGCGATTTATTGGGGCGCGCAAGGCGGCTATTCCATCGGCCATCACTGCGGCTCGATCCGCGATGCCATCGCCGAGCTCACGACGCAGCTCGAAGAATGGGGTTATCCCTATGACATCGTGCAACTGCGCTGGACGAAGGGTGACAACGGCGGGCCGGATGAAAGCGTGATGCCGACGGTGCGCGACTGGAACGCGAAGTATGCGTGGCCGAAGCTCATCATTTCCACAACTAGCGAGATGTTCCATGAATTCGAAAAGCGCTACGGCGACAAACTGCCGGTCTATCAGGGCGACATGACGCCGTACTGGGAGGACGGGGCGGGTTCGAGCGCCCGGGAGACGGGCATTAACCGGCTGGCGTCCGACCGCATGACGCAGGGTGAAATTCTCTGGACGCTGCTCAAGCCGCAGGCGCTCCCGGCGGACGGCTTTGCCGAGGCGCTGAAAAATATCGCCATGTACAGCGAGCACACGTGGGGCGCTTACAACAGCATCAGCGCGCCGGATTCCGATTTCGTGAAGGCGCAGTGGAAGATCAAGCAGGCCTTTGCGCTCGACGGCGAATCCGAGACAAAGAAGCTGCTTGCCGACGCGCTGGCGACGCGCGGCCCCGCGCCGGAAACCGCAACGGCGATTGATGTCTTCAACACCGCTTCGTGGCCGCGCACCGACTTGGTCACGCTACCGCGGACGATGAAGCTGGCCGGCGAGATCGTGAAAGATAACCGCGGCGAGATTGCGCCATCGCAGCGGCTCGCCAGCGGCGCACTTGTGTTCGTCGCGAAGAATGTTCCGCCGTTGGGCGGCCGGCGTTTCACCGTCGGGGCGGGCAGCGCGGGCGCTTCCGGCACCGCCAAGGCGGACGGCGCCACACTCGCCGACTCGGCGATCACGCTGAAGCTTGACCCGAAATCCGGCGCGATCGCGAGCCTGCGCGCGAATAAGCTGGATCATGAATTCGTGAACACCGCGGCGAACGTTGGATTGAACGAATATATTTATCTGCCCGGCGGCAACGTGAACGACGCGCAGCGGAACGACCCCGCGCACATCTCTGTCAAGGATCAGGGGCCGCTCGTGGCGTCGCTGCTGGTCGAATCTGACGCGCCGGGCTGCAATAAACTGCGGCGCGAGCTCCGGCTCGTAAGCGGCCTTGACCGCGTCGAGATTATTGACACCATGGACAAGAAAGCGGTGCGCTCGGTCGAGGGCGTTCATTTCGGCTTCGGCTTCAACATTCCCAGCGCCGCGGTGCGCATCAACATTCCCTGGGGCGTGATCCAGCCCGAATCCGGCCAGCTTGCCGGGGCCTGCAAGAACTGGTTTTCCGTCGAGCGATGGGTAGACATTTCGAACGACCAGCTCGGAGTGACGTGGGCCACCCTTGAAGCCCCGCTCCTCGAAGTCGGCGGCCTGACGGCGAACCTTCCGCGTTCTCAGCCGAATCCAAAAGCCTTCCTGAACAAGATCGAGGCGTCACCGACGATCTATTCATGGGTGATGAACAATCACTGGCACACGAACTATCGCGCCGATCAGGAAGGCGAAACGGTCTTTCGCTACGCGATTCGTCCGCACGCCCTTTACGACCAAGTGGCCGCAGCGCATTTCGGGGTTGAAGCCACCGAGCCGCTCATCGCCGCGCCCGCCGCAGGCCCCGAGCCGGCCGGTTCGCTCGTCGAGATTTCCTCGGGCCCGATCATCATCACCTCGCTCACGCCGAGCGCTGACGGCACGGCGCTGCTCGTGCGGCTCTACAACACCGGCGAGTCTGACGCACGCGCATCGCTGAAATGGGAGACCGTGACGCCGAAGGATCTCTTCGTTTCGGATCTTTCCGGCCTGCCCGGCAGCCGGGCGAGCGGCACCGTCGAACTGTCGCCGTACGAGGTGCGCACGTTGCGGGCGGAATTGAAATAGATGCAAGCCGCTTTTCGGGATCATTGGAAAAGAAGGCTCGCGAATTCCCCATCATCGGAAATCGCGGTGTGCTGCGCCGCCGTTTCATGCCTGTGCCTGGCGGCGCGGTCGCTGTCGGCGCATCCGATTTCGATCATCACGAGCGAGGCGCTGGTTCACCGCGACAGGATGGAAATGAAGGTGGCCGTGATGCCGGAGGATTTCCTGCTCGTGTACGGACTTTATGCGAATGCGCAATCCCGCATCGCCATAGAGGATATCGCGAAGTCCGCAGAAATGCATAAGAAGTTTCTGCTCGATGGCCTGATCGTCCGCGATGCGGACGGCAACCGGTTGGAAGGCAAGGTCGCCAGCCTCGAAATGCCAAGCCTGCCGGCGGACGGGCTGCCGGTGACGGAATTGATGGCGACGACGATTGTGTATCGTCTCGAATATCCGCTCGCGAAGCAGCCGACCCATCTCACGTTCCAACAGCATCTCGGCGGCGAGTCGATCGCCATCCCCGCCCTGGTGACTTTGACGGTGACGCGCGAAGGGCTGCAGCCGCACCCGACCGTCCTCCTCTCAGGCGGCGAAACCGTCCAAACCGTCGCGTTCGATTGGCAGGAAACTTCGCGGCCGGTGACGGACGACTACGCGGAGACGAAGGCACGGGAGGAGGAGAAAAAGCAGCAAGACATGGGCATTACCAGCTACTCGGCGAGCTACACCTTTGTCTATATCCAGAACGAGGAGGTCCGCGTCGAGCTTCTCATGCCGCTGCTGACGCTTGAAATGTGGCAGCCCGTCGCGCGCTCGAAGGCGGATTTTATCGAGGTCTCCGAACAGCTCGCGGCCCGTGGGGCCCTCGAGAAATGGGTCACCGAACAAAACGAAGTCAAGATTGATGGCGTCGTGGTAAAACCGAAACTGGACCGGCTGGACTTTTACGGCGTCGAATTCAAGGATTTCGCCCTGCGCGCCGAGCCGCGGCGGCTCAGCGCATGGACCGCGCGGGTTGGCGCGATCCTGATCTATTCGACCAAGGGCGCACCGGGCCACGTTGATTTGAAGTGGACGCTGTTCAACAACGTGTTGCTTGCGGCGCGCGCGGTGATATTCGCCTACGACAAAGGGGTGCGATTCACCTTTTCCCCAGGCGAGCCGATCTTCAGATGGGACAATCCAGGCGCTCCGCCGCTGCCGGCGGTGACCGCCGTTTCGACGGGCGAAAAATCGCGCGAGGCGGTCGCCGAATCGCTGCTGCGGAACGTCTACCGCGCGTTCGACTATCACAGCGAGTCGGACATATACGACGCGCTGGCGCGCAGCGTTCACGGAGATTTGCTCGCCGAGTTGTATCTGAAGATCAAACAGGGCCTCCTCATGCAGGAGCAGGGCGGCGCCGTCGCGCAGGTGCAGGCCGTCAAAGTCGTGAAGACAGAAGCGGCGGAGGGCAAAAGCACGACCGGCTTCGCCGAGCGCGTGACCTGGCAAGTGGAGGGAACCGTCGAGCACTGGGGCCACATCCACACGCGGGTCAACGAATATTCAGCCGACTTGGAAATTGAGCCCGCGGGCGGCTCATGGAAAATCACGGCCATGAACGTCGCCCGGCAGAGTCAGGTGAAAAGCGCGGTGCTCCTGCGAAAGCTGTGATCGCAATTTCCGATCTCGAATTTCATTTCCCTCACTCCGATTTTCGCATCGCTGTGCCGTCGCTGAAGATCGCTCGCGCGGAGCGCCTCGCGATTATCGGGCCGAGCGGATCGGGGAAAACCACCCTGTTGCATTTGATCGCCGGGATTCTGTCGCCGTCACGAGGAACGATTCGCGTGCAGGACCGCGAAATGAGCGCACTCGGCGACGCCGCCCGCCGCGCGTTTCGTGTCGCCCACGTTGGGCTGGTGTTTCAGAGCTTCGAACTCGTCAGCTATCTCGATGTGTTTGAGAATATTCTTCTCCCCTACCGCCTGAATCCCGCGCTTCGGTTGACGCCAAAGACCACGCGCCGCGCGGAGCAGCTCGCGCGCGAAACCGGCCTCGAACACCGGCTTCGTTATTTCCCGCACCGCCTTTCGCAGGGCGAAAAACAGCGGGTCGCAATCTGTCGGGCGATGCTGCCTGAACCGCCCCTGTTGCTCGCCGACGAACCGACGGGCAATCTCGATCCCTCCTCGAAACACCGTGTCGTTGACCTTCTTTTTCAACAGATCGAGCGGACCGGCGCGACGTTGCTGATGGTCAGTCACGACACCGAAATCGCCAAGCGCTTCCCGCGGGTCATCAACTGCCGCGATTTCGCGGCGGGAGGCGCACGATGATTAATGTCCTGTTTCTGGCGGTGCGTTATCTGCGCTTCAACAAGATCAAAACCGTCATTCTGGTGTTCAGCGTCGTCGTCGCCGTGTTTCTTCCGCTGGCGGTCAACCTGCTCGTGCGCGATTACCAGCGCGACCTGCTGGCGCGCGCAAACGCCACGCCGCTCGTGGCGGGCGCGCCGGGCAGCCGGCTCGATCTCGTCTTGCACGCTCTCTATTTTCGCGGCAAGCCTGCGCACGACCTGACCCTGGGCGACGTGAACGCGATCAACGCCAGCGGCCTGGCGCTCGGAATTCCAATCATTGAAAAACATTCGGCCCGGGGGCTTCCCATCGTTGGCACTTCGCTGGAGTATTTCGAGTTTCGCGGGCTGCACATCGCGAGCGGCGCAGGATTGACGCGGCTTGGCGACTGCGTGCTCGGCGCGGCAGCGGGCGAAAGGCTGAAATTACATCCCGGGGAGAAGTTAATGAGTGATCCCGAGAATGTTTTTGATCTCGCGGGCTCGTATCCCCTGAACCTGCACGTCAAAGGGGTCCTCGCCGCAACCGGCACCGCGGACGACAGCGCGGTATTCGTGGATGTGAAGACGGAATGGCTGATTCTCGGCATCATGCACGGGCATCAGGACGCGGCGACCGCGGAGCCGAACCTTTTGATCTCGCGCGATGCGACCAACGTCACCGCGAGCGCGGCGATGCTGCCGTTTCAGGAAGTGACGGCATCGAATGTCACGCTGTTCCACATGCACGGCGAACCCGCCAGCTTCCCCATCAGCGCGATCATTGCAGCGCCGCTCAACGAAAAATCGGCGGCGATTTTGCGCGGGCGTTATCAGGACCCGAGATCGCTGGTGCAGTTGCTGGTTCCGCAATCGGTTGTTTCCGAAACGCTCGATCTGGTCTTTCGCGCGAAGCGGTTCTTTGACGCGCAGGCGCTGCTCGTCGGCGTGGCGATGGCGCTTCTGCTCTCGCTCGTCGTATTGCTTTCGCTGCGCCTTCGGCGCGGCGAAATGGAGACGATGTTCAAGATCGGGTGCGCGCGAATGACAGTGATCTGGCTGCTCGCCGCGGAGATTGTGATCGTGGTCGCGGTCGGCATCGTGATCGCAGTGGGGCTCTCCTGGGTCGTCTTGCAGAATTTAGGGCTGTCCGCCTCCCGACCAAACGTGTCGCGCTCCACGCTTAACGTTCAGCCGCCAACGCGTGCAAAGAAACGCGTCGCGGTGGTGAACTACCCGCTTGAGTATTTCACCAAGCGGATTGCAGGCGATCAGGTCGAAGTGTTCTTTCCCGTGCCGCGCGAGGAGGATCCGGCGTTCTGGAAGCCGCAGGAAAAGGACATCGAGGAGTATCAGCGGGCGGACTTGATATTGCTCAATGGCGCCGAATACGAAAAGTGGCTGCCTGCGGCAGTGTTGCCGCTGACGAAGCAGGTGGTGACGTCACAGGCGTTCGCTGAGCGCTACATGCAAAACGGCGAGGTGGTCACGCATAGCCACGGCCCGCAGGGAATGCACAGCCACGGCTTGATTGATTTCAACACATGGATGGATCCGAAGCAGGCCGCGCTCCAGGCGCAGTGCATCCACGATGAACTCGCTCGGTTGCTTCCCGAGGCGACGAAGGATTTCGACTTGAACTTAATGGCGTTGCAAAAGGACCTGGCTGAAATTGACGCGGCAATCCAACAAGCCTCTGCGACGCTCGGCAATTCGCCTCTTCTCGGCTCGCATCCGGTTTATCAATATGCTGCCCGGCGATACGGCTGGAATTTAAAGATGGTCCATTGGGAACCGGATGAGATGCCGTCAGACGAGGAGTGGCAGAAGTTTGAGAAACTGTACCGCGAACATCCCGGCAAAATCATGCTTTGGGAAAAAGACCCGCTCCCAACGGTCTCCGAACGCCTTCAGAAAATGGGCATCGACGCCATCGCCTTCGAAACCTGCGCGAGCGCACCGGAGAAGGGCGATTATTTGACTGCAATGAAATCTAACGCAGCGCGCCTCGCCGCACTGACTACGAAAATCCGTTAGTCGAAACTGCGGGTGGAAGCGAGGATCGGAATCGACCTGAGAAAGGCCGATTTCTGAGTAAGAATAGCCAAGTTTTACGGACTATTCAACCACTTTTGTCTCACTATTTGTTCTCGCCGCTCATCCTCGTTTTCTTTCCGTGCCGCCGCCTTTGTTTGGCCAAAACGCGAGAAAAGCACTGTCAACCTTGAGTGGAACGGACCTTGCCGGTTTATGTCCTAAGGGCGCTGGTCGCGCCACAAGGCCAAGACTTGGGAAATTCGCTCCTGGTCCGCCTCCCGCTCCGTCAGGCACGCCGAATGTCTATGGCCAAACCGTTGGCGGTTTCCTACGACGATGGAATCCGCCACGGAGCGTATGAGTTTGAGGCTACCGCGCTCGCACTCTTGTATCCCGTGATCAAAGCGCACGATGACGGTCGAGCCTTTGTCGTATTCCACACTGCCCTGGCCAAAGGCCGCACTGTGCCGTTTGCGACCGGAAGCGGTTTCCAAAAGGGTCCATTGAGTTCGACCATGCTCTGGTGATGCGCGACATTCTCCACGAATGGCACAAGGCCGAGGACTTGTATGCCATACCGCGAGCCGCTTAACGCGTTGAAGCCAACAGCCGTTCCGCTTCGACGTTGCGGAGCCGGGACGATGGCCTGGTCCAAGTACTACAACCGCCGGACGCGGACCCGCATCTCAGGTGGCGTAGGAACCGGGACTGGCAATCCTCCCGGCGAGCCGATTAGGCTGCACGGCCATCACAGAACTCGCTCTCTGGTCAACTCCACCGTGTTGGTCTTGCTATTTGCTGGGTCCACCAACTCCAGCTTGACCTTGGTCCCGACCTCGCCGCGCAGCATATCCACGCACTCCTTCAACAGCTTGCCGTCTGTAGTCGTGCCATCAATCTTCCGAACCGCAAGGCCGGGAACTAGCCCCGCTTTGGAGGCCGGTGTATGCGGCAGGACTTTCCTGATTGTGATGGCCTGGTCCTCGACACCGAGCGCAACACCAACTCCAGTGACGCTCTCCTGAGCCGGACTGCCCATCTCCAAACTTTTTAGCCAAACGCCCAACGGCTTGCCCTGATGAACCGGTTTACGCTTGCCCAACCCTTGCCAGACCATCACGCTGACAAGCACGATGAACAAAATGGCCAGCGCGATTTGAACCCGCTTTTGCACGGCGGCATTATGAGCCGGGCGCGGCGGAAATCGAGCAAGTTCCCCGCGCTGCCGATCAGCGCGGGACGGGCTGGTCCAGTGTCGATACCGTCAGCATCGAGCCACCGCCATCTGGAAGCGCAGGACGTGGACCCGCATCCCAGGCGGCGTGGGAGCCGGGGGCATGGTTGATACACCACGGCTCAACTGAGCCGCTGAATCCCAGGAGCACGCGCACGCACTCATCAGCGCAGACAACTACCTCGGACTACCGCTGTGATCGCCGTCCTCACGCTGATCGGCTCCGGCTCCGGCTCGGCGCAGGCCGAAGCGGGCTCCTCGTTCCGCCTTCCGCCATGTCTTGATGGCTGCGTTGGTGGCGGCGGCTTCGGGGTCGATCTTCTCCACGGCGCGGACAAGCTCCGACCTGACAGGGAAACCGTTGGACGAGTTCCAAGACTCGACGAGTGCGGGGACAGCAATTTTGGCTTTCGGCCCATATTCTCCAAGTGCCCAAACCGCCTTGCTTTGGACCATTTGGTTTGGGTCATGCAGGGCGCTCATCAGCACAGGCATAACCCGGTCCGGCTCAGCACCGATTTCATACAGGGAGCCAATTGAGTACAAACGCGCCTTCCAGTCGGCATTGGTCGTCCATTGCAATAGTGAGGGAAGGGCGTCCTTCGCTGACGGGCCGACCATTCCCAGCGCACAAATGGCGTCGTTTCGGGATGGGGAAGAGATGTTCTGATTAGCGATTTCTATCAATGCTGGCACAGCACTCTGGGCCTTGGAACCTAATAGATGAAACCCCATTACGGCAGCATCGTTCCATCCTTCAGCGTGTGTGAATTCGATGTCGATAAGGTGTTGCCTTCGCGCTAATTCCGTTGCCTTGACCCGCAAGGCAGAATCCTTTGCTCGAAGCATCCGCAGCAAAGTGGGTATCGCGTTTGTCCCCGCTTGACGTACAGCTTCTTCGGCTCCCTCCCCGTTCCGTCCGTGCCCTGAGTAGGCTGCATACAACCAGAAGGCCAACCGCTTCCCCTGGTAAACCGGCTCTCGCTCCTGCGGGCGCAGCACCTGCCAAGCGATCACGCCAGCGATGGCGACCAGCAGGACGGCGAGCGCGGTGTATACCCGCTTCGTCACGGCGGCATTGTGAGCCGGGCGTGGAGGAAATCAAGCAAGTTCTCCGCGCTACCGATCAGGCGAATTGCGCCAAAAGTTTTGTTACCCGGGAGGGGGTTGAAAGAGCGGCTAAAGCATACGTTGCGCCAGAAGTAGGGTTACCCTGGCAGAATGGATAAGAACATGAGTCAATCGACA
>Ga0187880_1003758_pt1 | contig 11452 bp, 6 predicted proteins | sample June2016WEW_19_4_FD_132998 | JGI IMG/M metagenome (GOLD analysis project Ga0187880, IMG submission 132998) | Peatland microbial communities from SPRUCE experiment site at the Marcell Experimental Forest, Minnesota, USA - June2016WEW_19_40 | ecosystem: Environmental > Terrestrial > Soil > Wetlands...
AGTAATCGACAGGCCGGAGTCCGTCCTTTGGACAAGGGTATGTTTCAGCCAATGTTCATCATCTCTATCGGGGAAATCCTCGCGCGAGTGCGCTCCGCGGCTTTCGGTTCTGTTCAACGCCGAAGCCACTACTGCTTCAGCGAGGGGGAGCATGTTCTGGAGTTCAAGAGCGTCAATCAAATCAGTGTTAAAGCGATTGCCCAAGTTGTCGATCGATACATTACGGGACCTTTGTTCCAGGTCTCTGACAGCATCAAGCGCTCTTTTCAAACCCTGTTCGTGCCGAAAAACCGAGCAATCGGTCATCATGATTTCCTGGAGAGACTTCCGGATGCCCCCATGCCTTTCACCGTTCCTGTTTTCCTTAATCTGTTTTATCCGGTCCACTGTGTCCCGCTCGGGTGTTCGACGCGGCTGCACCCAGGATAAACGGTCCAGATTTTCCATAATATGCAACCCGGCCCTTCTGCCAAAAACGACAAGATCGAGCAGCGAGTTGCAGCCGAGCCGATTTGCCCCGTGAAGCGAGATGCACGAACACTCGCCAGCCGCATAAAGCCCCGGCACGGGATTATTATTCACATCAGTTACGTTGCCCTCGGTATTTACCGCGATGCCTCCCATCATATAGTGGCACGTGGGATGAATCGGAATCGGGTCTGTTGCCGGGTTAAGGCCGAGGTAAATCTGTACAAAAGAAGAAATATCCGAAAGCCTTTCGGCGAGTTTTTTTTCGCCAAGATGAGTGAGGTCCAGATAGACATAGTCCTGTCCGTTTATTCCCCTACCCTCTTGAATCTCGGTATAGATGGCGCGGGACACCATGTCCCTCGGGGCCAAATCCTTGATAGTGGGAGCGTACCTTTCCATAAAACGTTCGCCCACACCATTGCGGAGTATCCCGCCCTCACCTCTTGCAGCCTCGGTTATAAGGACCCCCAGCCCCCATATTCCGGTAGGATGGAACTGGACAAATTCCATGTCCTCCAGCGGAAACCCCCGACTGTAGGAGAGAGCAAGGCCGTCCCCGGTGCTGGCGAAAGCGTTGGAGGTTACCTTGTATATTTTCCCGTATCCACCGGTTGCAATCAGGACAGCCCTGCCATGGAAGAAGTGCACTTCACCGGTTGCAAGCTCATAGGCAACCAGCCCGGCAACCTGTCCGTTGCGAATAACGAGATCGAGCACGTGAAATTCCGGGTATATCTTGATGCCTTTCCTTACCGCATCAAAATAGAGCGTATCCATCATGACCCGCCCGGAGCGGTCAGCGGCGTAGCAGATACGCTTCACGGGAGCCTTGCCGAAATTACTGGTGTGCCCGCCAAAGAAACGCTGGGCGATTTTGCCTTCCGGCGTTCGGTTGAAAGGAACGCCCATGTGTTCGAGTTCATAGACGGCCCTTATGGCGTCTTTGGCCAGGATTTCAGCTACGTCCTGGTCGGTCAGGTAATCTCCGCCTTTGATCGTATCGTACATATGCCATTCCCAGGAATCGGGCTCTTCGTTTTCGAGCGCTGCAGCAATTCCCCCCTGCGCCGCCCCGGAATGAGACCTGGTAGGATAGACCTTGCTGAAAAGCGCGACATCGGCCTTCCCGGCCACCTCGGACGCCGCTCTCAACCCGGCAAGTCCAGCCCCGACAATCAGGACATCGTGTTTAAAAACCATGCAGGGTCTCCTTGGGGTATAATTGGAACTGGCGTTAAGTTTGCGGTGGGCACGAAAAAACTGTGCCCACCCTACATCACTCTAGAAGACAGTGGTCAGTCCTCAGTCGTCAGAATTCGCTCGCCAGTGGCCCATAGCCGGAAAGCGCCTTTTTCTGAGAACCGAAGTCTGATCGCTGAAGTCTTTTCTGACTGCTGAAGACTGACGACTGACGACCAGGGTCTAACCCCTCACGTCCACAGGCTCATAGGTACATCCAATAACGCCGCAATAGTGGCCGACATATTCGGCTTCCGGTCTGTAGAGTTCGGGCTTGCCCTGGGCTTCCGCGAACTTTTCCTCGATGATATGCGCGCACCACCCTGCGATTCGGGAGATAGCGAAAACGGGCGTCATAATGTCTATTGGAATTCCCATCATGGCATAGACAGACCCGCTATAGAAATCGACATTGGTCCTGATGCTGGACCTGCCGAGAGCCGAAAGTTCCGCATGCCCAACTTCCTCGATTCGGTCGAGGTACTCGTACCAGTTTTCATGGCCGGTCTCCAGGGCGAGCCGGCGCGACATCAGCTTCAGAATTTTTGCGCGGGGATCAAGAGTCTTGTATACCGCATGCCCCATCCCCATAATTTTCTCTCCCCTGTGGATCTTGTTTTTGACCCATGCGTCGATATCATCCACCGATTTAACCTCGGATTCGACCTGGAGCAACATCTTCATAACCCTTTCGTTGGCGCCGCCGTGCAGAACTCCGGAGAGAGCACCCACTCCAGCGGCAACCCCTGCGAACATATGGGCTTTTGTCGATACGACCTCGCGGCAGGCGAACGTCGAGGCGTTAAAGGTGTGGTCCGCGTGCAGGATCAGGCACACCTCGAGATCATGCGCAATTCCGCTGGACGGTTTCTTTCCCGTAAGCTGCCAGAGGAAATTTCCGGCGTGAGACAGGGTATTGTCGGGCGGAAGCGGCTTCTCCCCGTTCCTGATTCGATGCCAGGCGGCGATCACGGCGGGGAAACGGGCTATAAGACGGATAGCCTTCCTGACGTTGGCCTCTTTAGATTCGTCATAAAGCTCCGGGTCCGCGATACCCAGCATCGGGACGCAGGCCTGGAGCACATTCATTGGTCCATCTTGTTTCGGGAACTTCTCAAGACTCTCCAAAATGAACTCCGGCACATCCCGCGACTGAATAACCTGTCTTTCGAACCGCTCGATCTCGCTCTCCGTAGGCAGGTGTCCGTGCAAAAGCAGGAAGGCCGTTTCCATAAATGTTGACCTTTCCGCAAGTTCTTCGATCCTATAGCCGCGATAGATCAGTATCCCGTTTTCGCCGTCAATGTAACTTACCTTGGTATCGGCAACGGTTACTCCTCTAAGGCCGGTGTTCTTGACGCGCACTGTCTCTGCGGCCATTCTTTCCTCCGGATGATTTGTGGTTATATAAACGGATTCATTCAGAACGCGAGCGTTCCCGTGCTCAAAAGCTGCCCGTTTTGACCATATTCAAAGCGCCACCCTCGAGCAACATGCGGCGCATTCTTTGGGACACATGCAGAAAGACGCGGATTTGTCTGCCGTCAACTTCAACCGGCAAATCCACGACGCCACTCATGACATGGCTTCGAATCTCGCGATAAAAGATCGCCGCCCCTGGATTGAGGGAATTGTAGTCATCGGGATTGGCGAACACCAGCGGGAGTATCCCGTAATTGCAGAGATTGGCCATGTGGATCCTGGCGAAGCTTTTCGCCAACACCGCCCGGACTCCAAGATAGCGGGGCGCCAGGGCAGCATGCTCCCGGCTCGACCCCTGGCCGTAGTTTTCTCCTCCGATGACTGTAACCGCGCCCGCCTCTATACATTTTTGCGCAAATTCCGTATCGAGAATCGAAAAAACAAACTGGCTTATAGCCGGGATATTCGATCTGAGTGGAAGGACCTTGCTGCCCGCCGGCATGATCGTATCAGTCGATATGTTATCACCGACCACCAGCACCACTTTGGTTTCGAGCGACTCGGGCAGCGGAGCGAGTGTGGGCAGCGGAACGATGTTGGGTCCGCGGACGACTTGAGTTTTCCTGAGTTCCTCACTTGGCCTGATAATCGAAACTTCATCTACAAGGTACTCTTTGGGCTCTTCGATTCTTGGGTATTCGGTTTCCCGGCCCAAGTCCCTCGGATCCGTTATGACCCCCCTAATCGCGGCCGCAGCGCCAGTTTCGGGCGAACACAGATAGACGCGATCATCTTTGGCGCCGGAGCGTCCGGGGAAATTGCGGGGCATGGTCCGAAGGCTGACCTGGCCGGTTCCGGGCGCCTGTCCCATACCAATGCAGCCCAGACAGCCAGGTTCGTGTATTCGGGCCCCGGCCCGCAGGAGTGGAACCAGCCCTCCCCGGGCGGCGACATTCTCGATTACCTGCCTGCTGCCGGGGTTCACGTTAAGAGAGGTCCAGGGGGATGCGTGTCTTCCCTCAAGAATCCTGGCCACCACCATCAAATCCCTGAAGGAAGAGTTTACACTGCTCCCGACGATAACCTGGTCCACTTTCAACCCGGCGACTTCCCGCACCGGGACCACATTCCCCGGCGAGTGCGGCTTGGCTATGAGAGGTTCAACTTTGGAGAGATCAATTTCATCATATTCATCGTATTCTGCCGACGGATCGGCGCTAAGTTCAACCCAGGCCTCTCCCCTACCCTGGGCCTCAAGATAGGCTCGAGTGTTTCGGTCCGAAGGAAAAATCGAAGTAGTCGCTCCCAGTTCAGTCCCCATATTGCCAATTGTTTCGCGGTCGGTTGCAGACAGGCTTGCGACTCCAGGGCCGTAATATTCGACTACCTTGCCAACGCAGCCTTTCACGTCGTAGCGCCGAAGCATCTCCAGAATAACGTCCTTGGCGCTGACCCATGCCGGGAGTTTTCCGGTGAGTTTAACCCCAAGGACTCTTGGACAGGGAAGATGATAAGGGTGTCCGGCCATGGCCAAGGCAACGTCGAGGCCACCGGCGCCCATCCCAAGCACCGAGACGCCGGCCGCCCCGGGAGTATGGCTGTCGGAGCCGAGCAGGGTCCTCCCCGGAATGCCAAACCTTTCCATATGAACCTGGTGGGAGACGCCGTTGCCTGCCGGACTGAAATTAATTCCATACCTGGCGCAAGCGCTCTGAAGATATATGTGGTCATCGGCATTTTTGCTGTCCGTCTGGATGATGTTGTGATCAACGTATTGAACTGCAAGTTCCGCCCTTATGCGGTCCATCCCCAGGGCCTCGAACGCGAGCATGGCGATGGTTCCCGTGGCGTCCTGAAGGAGGATCTGGTCGATCCTGATGCCGATTTCCTCCCCGGCAATCAGCGTTCCTTCAACCAAGTGTGCTTGCAGTATCTTGTGGGTCAGATTCTTCGCCACCGTATTAACTCCTGTATGTTTTGTCACAACTTTTCGTCGTTTCCCTTTCGGACTTGCCTGCGCGGCGCATGCTGCGATCGAGTCGCGAGTCACCCGACAAGGACACGAGGGATCGCGATCATTTTTCGACTTGGCAGCGCCCCCCCGCAGGAAGTGGATATTCTTCGCTCCCGGACCTGTGACCCGAGCGCGAGGCGCCGCTGCGGCACCATTCCTGGAGACAAACAGAACCTAAGATTATGGCCAGAGATTGTCAATTACGGATTCGAATGCACAGATGTCGGGGCAGGGAAAATGAAAGGGACACCCAGTCATTCTCTTCAGGCTGGCAGTCCCTTTCAAATCACGTATTGAAAGTGAGGCTAAAGCGGCTATTTGACTTTTTCGCTGAGCGTCTTGCCGGCTTTGAACTTGACAACTTTTGAAGCGGGAATTTTGATCTTTTCGCCAGTCCGGGGATTGCGGCCTTCGCGCTGAGACCTGGAGCCGACACTAAAAGTGCCGAAGCCTACCAGTGTGATCTTGTCACCGCCTGCCAGAGCGCCGGAAACAGCTGCAACGAATCCGTCCACTGCTTTCTCAGCCTGCGATTTGGTAATCCCACCTTCACTTGCGATCTTTCCAACCAGTTCGGCCTTTGTCATTTTCTTTCCTCCTCAGGTAATTAAGTAACAAAAGATGCCTGCTCCTGAACCGCGAAAAACCCCGTGTTGCACCCACCCCTCTAACAGGTGTCAAAATAAAACTTGAACCCGACCGGCAGTTTACCCTGTCCCAAAGGCAAAAAGTCGTACAATCGGCTCCAGTTCAGTTTTGACTAGATTTGGTTCTTATAACTAGATTAGTGGCTTTGTCCATAAAAATCGACATCGGGGACGATAAAAAATGGCCTCAGCTCTTACCTGAGAAGAATATGGCCTGATAATGAAAAGCGCAAGAGGAAATATTCCAAACAAGCACCGATTTCTTTAAGGAAGTGCTTTTCTACAGGTTATAATTTGTAAAAGGGTTAACCAGGTTTTCGGGTATGTTGCAATAAAAAACTTTCACAGGAGGCCGTGATGACTGTGCGAGTTGCGATAGAGAGGGAAGTGGAACCGGGCCAGGAAGCCAGATTGCAGCACTTAATGATGCAGGCTCGATCGAAAGCGATCAATGCCAAAGGCTACATCTCCGGCGAAACGCTCAGGTCGGTGGACAACCCGAATAAATTCCTCGTTCTCAGCAACTGGATCAGTGCGGCAGATTGGAAGGCATGGGAAAATGATCCCGAGCGAACCAAACTGCAGAAGGAAATGGCGCCCTTGCTGCTGGGCAGGGAAAAATGCACCATATACATGCATTTTTAGTTTTGCCGTTCCCCGATCATTCCATAGACCTGTGGACCTTGTAGACGCCTCTTTCGTTCCTGAGGGCAGACATTACCCGCTGGAGATGCCTCGAGTCTCTAACCTCTATTCGCAGGTGGCAGACGCTTGAAGTATCCGCCTGGTTCTCGACCTTCAGACTTATTACCTTCACGTCCATTTGACCGAGCACGCCGTTAAGGGCCGCGAGGGTGCCTCTCTCCCCGGAATGGATGATGCGGATATCTACGGGAAAAAGCTGTTCTTTTCCCGAATTCCACTGCACGTCTATTTTTCTGCCTTCATCGCTCCCTCGTTCGAGGTTTTTGCATGAAAGCCTGTGCACTGTAATCCCACGTCCCCTGGTTATGTATCCCATGACAGGCTCTCCAGGAACGGGATTACAACATTGAGCCATTCGGATCAAAATGTCTTCGAGGCCTTCGACCTTAATTCCATCTTTCGAAGGAACCGGCTTCCGCTTCTCGACGAGGATCTCTTCCCGGGGGTGTTCATCTTCGGGCGGCAGTACAGTCAGTTTACCGATTACCTGCTTTGCCGTAACCTTGTGAAAACCAATCCCGGCGAGAAGATCATCGACGCTTTTGAGCGAAAAGGCTTTTGCCGTTTCGGCGAGTTGGGGTGAATTCAGGTAGTTATTGAAATTCAATCCTTTCTTTCTGAATTCCCTTTCGCAGATTTCTCTGCCCAGAGAGATCGAACGCTCTCTTTCCTCGGTTTTGAACCAATGCTTGATGCGGCCTATCGCTTTGGCAGACTTGACCTGTTTGAGCCAGTCTTTGCTCGGCCGATGGTTGGCAGAGGTGAGCACTTCAACCGTATCGCCGTTCTGGAGTTCATACCTGAGGGGCACCAGTTTCCCGTTGACTCTTGCACCAACACACCTGTGCCCGACTTCGGTATGTACCTCGTAAGCGAAGTCGACCGGCGTGGACCCTTTTGGAAAAGATTTGACATCTCCATTCGGTGTGAAGACGTAAACGTCATCGGGGTAGAAATCGACTTTCAAGGCGTCAATGACGGATTTGGGATCGCTCCAGTCCCTGCTCAATTCCATGATCTGGCGGAACCACGAAAAGCGCTGAGTCTCCTGCTGGTCGATTTCTGCAGCAGGCTTTCCTTCCTTGTAGAGCCAGTGAGCGGCAATACCTTCATTTGCGATCCGGTCCATCTCTTCGGTACGAATCTGCACTTCCATCCGTTCACCGTAAGGGCCGATGACAGTTGTATGGAGGGCCTGATACATGTTGGACTTTGGTCTTGCTATATAGTCCTTGTACCTGCCTTCCACCGGGTCCCACAGTGCGTGGATGAGAGCGAGCGATTCATAGGAGGACTTGACCGAATCCACTATGATCCTGAATGCGATCAGGTCATAGATGCGCGTCAAATCGAGCTTCTGCCGTTCCATCTTCTGATAGATGCTGAAGATTTGCTTGGGACGGCCGCGTATGCGGCCTTTAAGGCCGAATTCGGCCATCCGTGCCTCGAGTATCTGCTCCACCTCTCTAATGTAGCGAATCCGGTCCTCTTCGGTTTTAGCAAGCCCCGTATCTATTTGCTCATAAGCTTTAGGGTGAAGACACCTGAAGGAGAGGTTTTCCAGTTCCTGCTTCATCCAGTCGATACCGAGCCTGCCCGCGAGCGGCGCGTAGATATCAAGTGTCTCCTGGGCGAAACCGACGCCAAACCGATCCTCCCGGCAGGATGTTCCTCTTATGCCGTCAAGCCGGTCAGCCAGCTTAACGAGGACCACCCGAACGTCCCGGGAAATCGCCATAATCATCTTGCGGATATATTCGGCCTGACGCTCTTTTCTGCTGCTGTAGGCGATTTGCGTCAACTTTGTAACACCCTGTATAATCAGGGTAACATCCGGACCGAACATCTCGGTGAGTTCTTCGGAGGTGACGTATTCTTTTTCCAGCGAATCGTGAAGCAGGCCGGCTGCGACACTCTCTTCATCGAGGCGCATCCCTGCGAGGATCGACGCGACTGCGAGCGGATGATCAAGATAATGTTCACCCGGCAGGGAGCCTTTATCCCTGTATGCTTTGGAGACAAAAACATAGGCTTTTTCCAGGAGCTGTACATTCGCCCTTGGAAGGTAATCCAGGATGAGATCCAATAGTTCGAAGAAGCGCAACACGCCTCCTAAAAGCAGAAGCAAGTATCCAGAAGCTGGAAGAAAGCGACTCGCTCGCTCCTCGCTCCCTGCTACCTGTCTCTAATTTTCTCGCCTGTCATCCGCTCTAACTCGGACAACAGCCGTTCAAGCAGTTCCGACTCGGGGACCTTTTCCACCCGCTTGCCTTTCTTGAACAGGATGCCGCTCCCTCTTGCTCCGGCGATGCCGACGTCGGCCTCTCTAGCCTCACCGGGACCGTTCACAACGCATCCCATGATGGCAACCTTAAGCGGGGTTTTGACATTCTTCAGCAGGGCCTCGGCCTCCCGAACCATCGGGATAAGGTCAATCTCCGTACGCCCGCAGGTAGGACAACTCACAAGCTCCACTCCCCTCTCCCGAAGCTTCAAAGCTCTCAAAATTGACCAAGCGACAAACATCTCATCTTCGGGCTCGGCGGTAAGAGAAATCCTCAGCGTATCCCCGATTCCCTCGAGCAGTAAAAAACCTACCCCGAGGGCCGATTTTATGGCGCCGCTCACGATAGTCCCGGCCTCGGTCACTCCGAGGTGAAAGGGGTAGTCTGTTTTTTCGGCGAGGAGCCTGTATGACTGGATTGTCGTGATCACATCGCTTGATTTGAGCGATATCTTTATAAGCCCGAAATCGTTGTCCTCAAAAAACCTGACGTGCCGAAGAGCGCTCTCGACCATAGCCTCGTGGGTGGGATGCCCGTATTTGGCAAGCAGATCCTTTTCCACCGATCCGCTGTTTACGCCGATGCGAACAGGAATATTGCGCTCCCTGGCCAGATCTATGACTTTTTTGACCTTTGCGGGGCCGCCGATATTTCCCGGGTTGATGCGAATAGCGTCCGCACCCGCACGCATGGCGCTGATCGCCAGGCGGTAGTCGAAGTGGATGTCAGCGATTATCGGAATTCGAATCGACTTCTTTATCATCGCGAAGGCCTCGGCCGCCTGCTCATCAGGAACCGCAACCCTTATAATTTCACACCCTGCCTCCTCGAGCCTTTTTATCTGCCCTACAGTGGAGCGCCAGTCACGAGTATCCGTGTTGGTCATCGACTGGACTGAAACGGGAGCGCCTCCGCCGATGGCAACATTCCCGATATGAATTTGCCTGCTTACCCGGCGTTTGTTTTCCAAAATCAGACCTCCGCTTTCATCATGCCGCTGAGTCGTCACATTTATTTCGAAGCGGTGCATTCAGATATTATTTTAAAAGACTTGCAAGTAATTTCCAATTACCTAAACCCACTGCACCGGCGCTATTTTGGCTAGTGAGCGGCCGCCTTTCCCGGCGGAGCAAAATTTCAATAATCCCAGTGTTTAAATATGAACCTGAAATGGTGTAAATGGAAGGCCGAAATTGAAGCCGAGCGGCGCAGCTCCCCCGACAGCTGCTGGATAGCCATTAAGAGAGACTTTACATAACACGAGATTACAAGCATTATATTAAAGGAACATAAGTTGCGGTGCATCTATGTTCGAGAAACGGCACGTAAGAATATGAATTACTTTTACGTCTGCGCGCCATTCCAAGGCCGCACCCGCGAGGGGCGACCGAAGCCGATCCCCTGCAGGCCAATGGTTGCGCGGAACCACTTAGCCGCCGCATGCAGCCTCTCGATTGCTGTTTGGTCTACGACCTGTGACTGAAACGGCCTTTTTGCAGGCCGGTTCTCGTGAAAAGCAGAGTGTTCGAAATGCAAGTTCTTTTCTGCGCCTCGGAAGCGGCGCCTTACGCAAAGAGCGGGGGTCTTGCCGACGTAGCCGGGTCTCTGCCTGAATCGCTCCACAAGCTCGGCTGCGACGTCCGGATCTTTATGCCCCTTTACCGTTGCGTACGCGATACGGCTCCGGCCCTCGATCCCCTGGCTCAGGGCATACTCATTCCTGTCGGAACACGCGATTACCACGTTCATTTGTGGGAAAGCCGGACCGAATCAGGCATCCCCATCTATTTCCTGGAAAAAGACGAATTCTACGACAGGTCATACCTTTATGGCAGCCCGGTTCGCGGTGATTATGAAGACAACGCTGAAAGGTTCATAGTTTTCAGTCTGGCGGTAAGGCAACTTTGCGCGGCCATCGACTGGTATCCGTCAATTCTTCATCTCCATGACTGGCAAACCGGGCTGGTTGCGGCATATTTCCAGATGAACTGGCGCTATGACTCGAGATTCGGCCGCTCGGGGATTGTTTTCACTATTCATAACATTGCTTACCAGGGTGTCTTTCCCGCCGGTTTTTTCAACCTGACCAACCTTCCGCCGAGCGCCTGGTCGTTTGACGGGATCGAATTTTGGGGGAATTGCAATTTCCTCAAGTCAGGGCTCGTTTACAGCGATTTCATTACCACTGTCAGTCCCCGATACGCCTCAGAAATCACAACCAAGGATTTCGGCTTCGGGCTCGATGGGGTTCTAAAAGAACGAGAAGACAGCTTTCGCGGAATACTGAACGGAATTGATACAAACATATGGGACCCGCAGACGGACCCTTCGCTTCCCTGCAATTACAGCGCCGACGATCTTGACGGCAAGAAAGTCTGCAAAGAAGCTCTATACAAGCGGATGGGTCTTACGGCAAAGAGCTGTGACCTTCCGTTGCTCGGAATGATAAGCCGGCTTGCCGCCCAAAAGGGCTTCGACCTGCTCGAAGAAATCCTGCCGGATTTGATGAAACTGCCGGTGAACCTGATAATCCTCGGAACAGGGGAAGCCGCTATCGAGACAAACCTCCGCAACATGGCAAAACTATACCCGAACCGCCTGAAACTCACTAACAACTATGACGAGAAAATGGCGCACCTGATTGAAGCGGGAGCCGACATTTTCCTGAT
>Ga0187880_1003762_pt1 | contig 11444 bp, 8 predicted proteins | sample June2016WEW_19_4_FD_132998 | JGI IMG/M metagenome (GOLD analysis project Ga0187880, IMG submission 132998) | Peatland microbial communities from SPRUCE experiment site at the Marcell Experimental Forest, Minnesota, USA - June2016WEW_19_40 | ecosystem: Environmental > Terrestrial > Soil > Wetlands...
AAGAATGCGCATGGTTTCCTCAGCCGGAGCGAAGTGGCCGTGCGTCTCCAGCCAGACTTCCACGCCGGCCGGCTGGGCGAATTCGGCCAGCCGGTGAATGCCGTCGGCAATCCAGGCTGCGGTCGCAGGCATTTTGGCTCCCGGCTGGACGCGATCTCCAAAAACGCGCACGCCAGGCGCCTTGAGTGCCGCCGCCAGTTCGACATATGCCTTGCCCAGCTCAATCGACTTTCTACGCTGCTCCGGTTCCGGATAATGAAAGAAACAGCTTGTGTCGACGCATGGAATTGCTAATCCCGCCGAAGCAAGCCGAACGCAGGTTTCCTTGAGCCCGGTGCCGTGGAACGCTGGAAGCTCCCATAGACGATCGCTGTTCTCGATAAAGCGCAGCTCTATTCCATCGTAGCCGAGACGACCAGCCTCCTCGATTGCCGTGTGCATGCTCCACGAGGGAGAGCCAAGCGTTGAGAAAGCGATCTTCATTTTCATGGGCGTCCAATCAAGTGTATTCGGCGTGAAGTTCCGGTCTCGACCGGATTAGTTATTTGACAACCCCCTTCACGACCATTGGCGCCATTTGTGCCGACGGGCCGAACGGATGTCCCGAGTCATACCGGGCTTTCGCAGGGAGAGTGTAGGTTTTGCCTGTGGTGGGATCAACCCATGGCCAGGTGTAGCCCTTGAAGAAAGCAGGCGCCGAGGTGAGATAGAAAGAGTTTGGTATCGTTCGAGGGCCGCTTTGCCAGACAATGCCGTTCGTTACGTTGTCCCAGTTGGCGTCTCTGTAAATGTGGTCCATCGCATACCCGCTGTCCCACCCAATCGTCATACCGAGGAAACCAAGCCTGTAAATTGGAGTACCGCTTGGAGATCCCGGCGTCGTTTGATAGACGATTCCCCCATGAAGAACATTACCTATATAGGCCTGGTAGTGGTTATAGCCAGCCATGCTGACCGCGCCGAGATGATCCGATTTCGGATCGATGCTGTTGTTGCCATTCACATAGTTCCTGAAATGGGTATCCCAGCCTGTGTTGCCGTGCGTCCCATCCGAGCCTATGTTGGCTGCCCAGTTGCCCTCGATCAGATCGTTATGCGTAAAGCTGTTGTGAGTGTCGTCAATGCCGCTTTCCAACCACCTAGGACTACTCCATAACTCCGATTGATCAACATAGTTGTAGGCAATGACATTGCCTCCACCCGTTTGGCGCATAACAAGCGGCTTATTGTTATTGATCGAAATGTTATTTTCGACAAGGTCTTGCGTGCTTCCAAGGCCCACGGTGATGCCGTAGGCCCAACCGCCCGGGTTTTCATCCTTAGACCCGTGCGCGTACGAACCAGTCAACATACATCGGTAGCAAGCGCCCAAATCCAGGTTGTGGCCGAGCTTGCCGGGATGATTCGTCGGGTCACTTGGCCAATACTCGCCATCCGCGTCAACACCGGTTACCCAGGAGTACGCCATGTAGCTTAAGGCAATGCAGCCGCCCGGATAGCCCTGATCGTCATTGCCTCCGGCAACACGGATGTTCTCAAGGCCGTCCCAGCGGTTTCCGACAGGAATCAAACGTGTATTCAGGGCGATAGTGCGCCAGATCTCTGGCCTCAACGAAAGTGGAAAGTCGATGTTCAGCGGATCCTTGAGCGTGAGCGTGTTGCCGTGAATGGCCGTAATCTCGTCCTCCTGCGTCGTCGAGCGCCAAAGCGGGACAACATTGCGCGCGTTGATGTTGGCGCTGGGCAGATCCGTGACACGGCCCATCGCCAGAGCTCCAGTACCCGGACCGCCCCAGCCAAAGGCTGGCTGGCGCTTAAAATATTGGCTGTCATAAAACCAGAGATATCCCCCATTCATCTCCGCTCTTCCACCGGGATCGAGGGCGCTAGGGCCATCCAGATGGTCGATCGTGATGACATCGCCTACCACATACTGGCGCGCATCCGCGACTCTTACCGTGGTTGATCCGCGGAGAGCGTCGGCTGTGACATTCTCAACCGCGAGGTCGGCTTCGGAAGATCCGTAGCGAAATCCAAAGAGAATGACGGTGCCATAACCCTTGATGTGTCCGCTGGCGATAATGCTTGTTGTCGTCGCCCCTTCACCCCGGATCGTAACATTATCAAATCGCACATAGACGCCGACCTGGCATTCGCCTAGATCCTTAGGATTCACGAAATCTGCTGGTTTATGGTGTTGGCATGAGGCCATGCCTTCGTCAATGTTCTGAGGATCCACGAAATACGTGCCCGCCTTGAGCAAAACAATCTGCCGATGCGTGGGCGTCGCTGCAGCACCGGCCGAGTTAATGGCGGACTGGAATGCGGACGTGAAAGCAGCAGCTTTCATAGGGCCGGTAAGCGACGGATCTACGGAATACCCGCCATAGGGATTGCCGCTCGGGAGCCATACGGTTGCCGGCCGCGTGGGATCGTTGTCGGCTGGGATACCACCCGGGATACCCGGATCCCAGGTGGTCCGGTACATGGCGGGAAGAATTGACTCATCGACCTGCGCGCGAAGAGGCGGCGAGACCAGCCCAACGCAGAGGGAACTCATTGCCGCCAGCACCGCCGCCAGCCGCAACGTTTCCGCCTGGTGGAGATGGCTTAAACTCTCGCATTCGCGATCTGTCTTCATTCCAAGTAGCTCACCGTCTCATGCATGCGCTGATCGCCGCAAGGTCATTGCTGCTCTAAACGGACGAGCTTAAATGATAGCGCTAACAAATGTCAATGCAGATCTGTGGGTCATTTGGGCCAAATTGCTTGTGAACGCCAGCAGTGAGCCAATGTGACTCTTCTTTGGCTTTGATAGCGCTATAATTCGACGTTGACTGTTCTAATCAGGCTTCGGTCGGGTCTTAGGCGGACCTTATATACGCAGGGCGTATTCCCATAGCGAGTTGTGTGAAATGGGAGGCGCGGCGGGTGCACAAGCAAGAGGCGGCACGGTTGATGGAATGGATACGCATTCTGAGGACGGGATCAGTGAATTCTTGCGACTTTGAAGACGCATCGAAATTGCGCAATGTCCAAGGTGCACGGAACACACGCACCAACAAAGATGGAAAAGGAGTTTTGCGATGGAGTGTTCTCGCTTTAGTTCTTTCGATCGGCGCAGACTGCGCTGCTTCGGCGCAAGCTCCTAGCGCCCAGCCCGTGAACCCGGATGCCACGCCTGCAGCACGGGCCCTTCTGCGCGATCTGGATTCGATTTCAGGACGCGCGACGATCGGCGGACAGCATAACTACCTAATCACTCTATCGCAGTCTTCGGATCGTGTTTACGATCTGACGGGCAAATTCCCGGGCATTTTTGGGCAGGACTTCGGCTATGGCGATGGATGGAACAGGTCCTCCACGCTTGGACGCGCGGCGATGGTTCAGGAAGTGATCCGTCAGTACCGCGCCGGGGCCGTGATCGCGCTGATGTGGCACGAAGTGCGGCCTGTCGACGACGAGCCGGTGACCTTTCAAGACAGCGTGCAGGGATACCTTACGGACTGGGAATGGCATCAACTGCTGACACCGGGGACTACTCTGAACGGCCGCTGGCGGCGGCAGGTGGACCGCATTGCAGGGTACCTGAAGGAATTGCAGGATGCCGGCGTTCCTGTGCTCTTCCGGCCGTATCACGAGATGAACGGAAACTGGTTCTGGTGGGGTGGTCGTCCGGGGCCAGATGGTTCAGCGGCGCTGTATAGGCAGCTTTACGACCGGTTTGTCCACGTGCATCATCTGAACAATTTGGTTTGGGTGTGGAACGTAAACAGTCCGAACGGCAAAAGCGCCGGCGCAATCGAAGGCTATTTTCCGGGGGCGGCGTACGTGGACGTGCTGACGATGGATAATTACATGCCCTTCCGTCCGGAGTTTTACGACAGCATGGTTGCGCTGGCCGATCCGCTACACAAGCCGATTGCGCTTGCGGAGGTCGGAATGATGCCGTCGCTCGAGTTGCTGGCACAGCAGCCGCGCTGGGCGTACTTCATGATGTGGGCCAGATACGAGGAGGTAAATGGCGTCGACAGGCTGAAGGAGATATTTAACGCACCGAATATCATCAGTCGAGGCGACGCGCGGCTGAGCCTGCCGGCTCCGGCGCCCACCGGTCCGCCTGCTGCGCGCGATGTGGGAGCGGACGCAGAGGCGCACGCCCTGTTGACTCGACTGGCTGATGCAAAAGGAAAAGGCATTTTAGCCGGCCAGATTGTCGGGAAGATTTCTGGAGCGAATCCTGTTGAGGCGCAGACAGTGACCACGGCGATCGAGAAGCAACCGGCGATGATCGAGATCGATCTGACGGGAAGCAGCGATGCAAAGGCTGTTGTGACGCAGGTGAGCGAGGCGGCGCACAAAGGCGAACTGGCGCTGCTGCGCTGGACGCCGCCGCGGCCAACCGACAATGCGGAGGCCGGCGCGCTCAGCGATTTTGAGTGGCAGCAGATGCTGAAGCCGGGTACGGACCTGAACCAACGCTGGAATGCGCAGGCAGACTCCGTCGCCGAGTTGCTGCGGACGCTGGCCGATGCGCATCTGGCCGTACTGTGGAGTCCGTATCCGGGCGCGAACGAAGCGGGGGACGGAACAAAAGGGAACGTAACTGGACACTGGTGGGCGGGGCGGGAGGGCGCGGAGGGATCGCGCGAGATCTATCTTCGGCTCCGTGAGCGGCTAACCGACCGCGACAATCTGCACAATCTTATTTGGGTGTGGGAAGCAGCAATGCCGGAATTGGAGCAGGATGAACACATCTCGCTCGACACTTACTATCCTGGACCTTTATGGATAGACGCGATCATGCTGGACACCGATAAACTCGAGGCGAGCCGATTTCCAAACCAGTCGCTACTTGCCGATCTGGCCACATTCGCCAACGGCAAACCACTCGGCGCTCGCGTGGCGAGGAATGTTCCGGTGCCGGAGGCTCTGACGGGACCGATCGATTGGAGATGGGTGATTTTATCGCCTGAGGCGGCGTCGAATGCCGAAGCACTGAAAACGTTCTACGCCGACACGCATGTGATTGCGGCGCCGTAGAAGATAGTAAGAAAGAGGCTAAAGGCGCCCACCACCCTTCCGGGACGCCGCGGCTCACGTCGAATCCGCACCGCCGCTCGATGCTCGCGCCAATCTTGGCCGCCAGCACATTCGGCCCTTCCCGCTACATACGCGAAGCGGTCAAGCCACCATCCAGCACCAGGACAGCGCCCGTGGCGTAAGGCAATTCACCGCGCGCCAATAGACTGACCGCCCGGCCGACATCTTCAGGGGTTCCCCAGCGCTTCTCGAGCAAGAGGCCAGCCTCGATCATGGTGTCGTATTTCTCCTGTACAGCCTTTGTCATATCCGTCGCGACGATACCGGGGCGAACCTCGTATACTCCGATGCCAAAGTCAGCGAGCCGCACGGCCCAAAGACGGGTGGCCATCGAAACGCCGGCCTTTGAAATGCAATAGCACCCGCGATTGACGCTTGCAACGGTCGCGGAAACGGAACTGACATTGATGATGGCCCGGTGCGCGTCGGCTGCCTCCTGCTGAATCATCCATAAGGCCGCCTGCTGGGTGAGGAAGTAAGGACCCATGAGGTTCGTCTGAAGCACCTCGTTGAAGCTCTCCTCTGTTTCCTCGAGAACATCGGCGCGAACGCGCGGCGCGATTCCGGCATTATTGACCAGAACGTCCAGACGGCCGAAACGCTCTTTCACAGCCTGAAGCAGTTTAGTACGCGCCGCCGCACTCGTGACATCGGCTTGCATATACATTGCATCGGACGTGAGAGCGCGCAGGGCCGAGAGGAACGGATGCACCTCCTCGGCAGGCCGCCTTCCAGTGATAATTACGGAGAACTTATCCTTTGCGAGCGCGCTGGCTATGCCTGCGCCGATACCGCGAGAACCACCGGAAATCAACGCCACTCTTTGCATCTGATCCTCATTGAAAAAAGATGTAATAATCGTCGTCTGCCAGACGCCGGATTAAAAGCGCCAACTCGACGAGATGATAGTCACCCCACAGGCAGGATTCCCCATGAGGAACCAACCCCTGAACCGGCACATTATCCCATCCATTGGGCCGGTGATAGATGGCGTGCAACAAAAGCCCTTCGTGTTCCATTTCTTGCGAGAGATACGGTTCCTTGAAGAGCGCGTTGGAGATCGTGAGAGCTGCTTCGATATAGCGTTTGCCCTGCTGGCCGAGAATGTGGCCAAAACGTAAGAGCCCTTGGGCCGCAATGGCGCTCGCGGAAGAGTCGACCGGCTCATGAGGGTTTCGAGGCTCGGCATTCGCGCCCCGCCAATCGCCAAGCTTCGCCAGGCCGGGAGCGCCCGTGTCCCAGTAGCATACTCCGTCGCGCGCAGTGGCGTGCTCCACGTAGAAATCGCATGTTACCTGGGCCGCTCGCCGCAGTGTTTCAATTGTTGCCTCGATTGCGGTTTTCTCTGGAGAGGCGTCCGCGATGTACCTGAGAAATTCGATCTGTTCCGTAGCGCCCAGCATCGCCCATGCCAGACCCCGCGTCCAAGTAGTAAAGGGCGAATAGCCCTGTTGGGTTGCCGGGCAGCGAAACTGACCACTCGACGGGTTGAAGATAGCCTCATGAACGGTACGACCGGCGGCCTCAGGCGTGTCGTATATGTCGCGTCCGTCGCCGTAATAGATATTAAAGGCGGCAGAAGTCTGTGCGTGCATTATCAAGCGATCAAGCAGGCTGATCCTGCAATCTTGCTCCGCTAGCAAGTCGTGACCCAACATGTGCGCCATGGCACAGATGCGAAGTGTGCGCATGGTATCGATAAACAAGGAATGGCTGCCGTTGAACGAATGAATGAAGCCGGAACCGTTCGGCAGATCGGTCCAGCGCGCGGCTTGTACGGCACCGCTCGCTTTGAGCGCCATCTCGTAAAAGGCGAGTTCCCACTCGTTGTGCGGGGTTTTGCCTTGAATCATGAGGCGGCGCAGATTTCCGTACGTCGAGATGCAGTTGAATCCGTGGTCATGCACACCTATGTGGGTCACGTGCTCGGCCATGTGCCGCGCTACGAGCTCTCGGGCCGTATCGAGCAGGTCGTTCTCTCCCGTCAGCTCAAAACAGAGCAACGCCTGGCCGTACAGAAAGCCCTGGGTCCAATTCGTCCATCCGCGGGTTGTGTATTTGCCGGCAACGGTAAAAACAGGCGCTCCTTGATTCGTGTCCCAGCGCCCGAGGAGCGCTCGGATCTTGCGCGAGGCTATTTCCGCGACCGGCTCTGCGGCCCTTGATACATCCCGCAAAGTAAGGTTTTTGTCGATTTGCATAGTCCGATCACACTAGCTGTTCAAAGCGCTGGACCAAGCGGTCCAGAACCGAATCGGGGTCTTCGTCCCAAAGTGTCTGATTGAGAATTTCAACTTCAATCGGTCCCACGTAGCCCGCCCCATCCACAGTTTCGCGCAGGCATCGGAGATCGATGACGCCGTCGCCCAGCATGCCGCGCCCCTTTAATACATCCGGGAGGGGAACCAGCCAGTCCGAAACATGAAAGCCGAAAATCCTGCCGGCAGCGTCCTGGATCTCTTGCATTACGCAAGGGTCCCACCAGATGTGAAACACATCCAGAATCACACCGACGTGGGCTGCTGGATAGTTCTGCGCAATGCCGAGCGCTTCTGGGATGGTAGTCAAGACGGAACGATCCCCAGCGAACATGGGATGCAGTGGTTCCAGCCCAAGTCTGACTCCGGCAGATTCTGCATAGGGCACGAGTTCCGCGATTCCCTCGTGAACCATCTTCCGCGCGGAGCGAATCCCCATGGGCCATGCGCCGCCTACGACCATAACGAGGACGTCAGCGTTAAGAGCGGTAGCCTCGTCGATAGCGCGGAAATTGTCCTCGATGCGCTTGCGCCGCTCCTCGGCGTTGACAGCAGGCAACATACCACCACGGCACACGCTCGATACCCGCATTCCGGCGTCACGCACCGCGCGAACGCTTGCGTTCAGGCCCTGCTCATCGATCTTGTGTCGCCATAGCGCAATCGATGGGATTTTGCGGCGCACGCAGGCTTCGATGGCTTGCACCACACTCCATCGTGGCGTGGTTATCTGATTCAAAGACAATCGGCTACGTTGCAACTTCTCCTCCATCCTGAAGCGGAGGAACATCAATCCACCGACGCTCTTTCCAGGATTGCAAAGCAAGTTCGGCGAGCTGTACACCACGAGCGCCATCCCAGAAATCGTGAACAAAATGTGTTCCTTCCGCCAAGGACCGCAGGTACAGCTCCCACTCGACGCGGAAGGCATTGTTGCATGTCGGGCCGTTTGGCACGTCTTTCCACCGGTCGCGGAAATCGATCAGATTAGGAACGTCCGGGTCCCAAATCGTGCGAGGAGTATGCGCGCGGTCTAGGGCTTTGCAATTGGTCAGTCCTGCCACGGCACTCCCTTGTGTGCCGTCGACTTGCAGCATAAACAAGTCGTCGCGGTACACGCGCGTCGCCCAGGAAGAGTTGAACTGAGCGACGATGCCACCCTCGAGTTCGAAGGTTCCGTAGGCCGCATCGTCAGCCGTGCAGTCGTAAGGCGTACCGTTTTCGTCCACGCGTTGGGGCACGTGCATCGCTCCACTGCATTGAACCGAGCGGACCGCTCCAAAGGTGTGATCGAGCACATAACGCCAATGCGGAAACATATCCAGGATAATGCCGCCGCCATCCTGCTTCCGGTAGTTCCAGGAAGGCCGCTGCGGCGGTTGATCCCCGTCTCCTTCAAAGATCCAATAGCCGAATTCGCCGCGCACTGAGAGAATTCGCCCGAAGAAGCCGGAATCAACCAGCCCCCGCAGTTTTCGCAGTCCGGGAAGAAATAGCTTGTCCTGGACTACACCGTGGCAAATTCCAGCGCGGTCTGCGGCGTGGGCGAGTCGGATTGCGCCTTCGGTGTTGGCCGAGATCGGTTTCTCACAGTAGACGTGCTTGCCGGCGGCGAGCGCTTGAAGAATATTGCGTTCGCGCATGGCTGTGGTTCCGGAGTCGAAGTAAACCGGATATCTTTTGTCCTGAAGGGCCGCGGATAGGTCGGTCGACCAAGCAAGTCCGCCATGCTGCTCCGCCAGGGATCGCAATTTCGCTGCGTCCCGTCCGACCAGTAGGGGCTCCGGCATCAGTTGGCTTCCGTCATTCAGACGAATGCCGCCATCATTGCGAATTGCCGCAATGGAACGTGTCAGATGTTGCGTGCTGCCCATTCGGCCCGTTACGCCGTTAAGAATGACGCCTATGTGAACTTCCATTTCAGTACCTCGTCCCCTCGGATAGAACGTAGAATCCTTCGTGAGAACCTTCCAGAACCGCCAGGAGCGACAACTACGATCGATGTTCAAATGCCGCACTGGTGTATGATAGCGCTATCAATTTGTATATTCTAGTTCGGTGCTTGTCAAGTCCTCTCCAGCGATGTCGGGCTCGTAAAGCGATCCTGAACTGACTAGTATTAGGGGAAAAGATCATGAGAAATCAGCCCGGCAACACGCGAGTAACTCTGGCAGATGTGGCCAGAGCGGCTGGCGTGGCGACCATGACCGTCTCGCGTTACTTCAATGAGCGTCCCAATGTGACCCAGAAAACAGCACGGAAGGTGAAGGCCGCCATCGATGCTCTCGGGTACAAGCCGAACATTGCCGCTCGTATATTGATGGGACAACCGTCTAGGGTGATAGGCCTTATCATCCCCAACCTGGCCAATCCCTTCTTCTCTGTGATCGCGCAAAGTGTGCAACAAAGAGCGCATGCAAGCGGATATTTGGTCTGGATTGCCGCTACTAACGATAGCGCCGAGATGGATGTCGAATTGATTGAGCAGATGCGGGATCATCACGTCGATGGCATTCTCCTGGCCGCGTCTCCCCGGACCCAACTTAGGCCCGAGCTCTTGGGCGAATTACCGGTTGTCGCGCTGGACCGTCCAATAGCAGGGGTTTCCACAGACCTGGTCACGATCGATGACCGGAATGCGGCACGCCAGGCAATCGATCATCTGATCTCCCACGGCTACGAACGAATTGCCTCTTTCGGCCTCACCCCGGAAATCGAACCCATCAAGGAGCGCATCCGAGGCTATCAAGAAGCAATGCATTCCCACGGCTTGACGCCGCTGCCCTACGTGCAGTGCGAGGACGTGCCCTCGGCGCTTCGAGTGATCCGTAAAGCTTTGTCGGGCAAAGCACCTGTTCAGGCCATCTTCCCGGCTAACAACGCAGCATCTATTCTCGCGTTGGAGGCGCTGAATTTCATGGGATATTCGATTCCCGACAAGGTTGCATTCCTCTCTTACGGTGAAATCCCGCTCGGACATATATTTCAGCCACCTATTAGCGCCGTAGTCCAACCTGTTTCTAAACTTGGCGAGCGGGCAACCGAATTTCTCCTGGATCGCATTGCCAACAAACGCCCGGCCTCGGGCATTCGCCTGACCATTCCAGCTTCCCTTGTCCTTCGCGGCTCTTGCGGGTGCAAGCCGCTGAAGAATGACAAATGGGAACCGGCGACGGCTTGACCGCCTTACGCAGAAATACCAACGTGGCCGGGGGATGGATTCGTTCCCTGCACTCGGAACACTCATCCAAGCCGCAGTTCGCCGCATAGTTGCGTGCCTGGTCGAGAAAGGCCGTGCGCGCACTCGTTATGCCGGTTCCGGCAGGAAAGGGGGCGCGGTGCGTCATGCAACCCAACATGTTTTTCGACGGCTTGATGTTGTTTCTTTCGAGCTCACAGATTTGCTGGTTTCCTTCGCCGACCGACTGCTCCAGAACCGCCGAAGTCGCCAAGAAGCCTGGTGAATTCAAGCGCGCCTGTGTCGTCCGCCACCTGCGGCACCCTGCGCAAGTATAGCGCTATCAACCAAATACTCAGGCATCCAAGAAAATCCCACAAGCCGCCAGCTTAAGCAGGCATCTTCAATGCACGTCTAAGTTGGTTCCAAGAGATTTTCGCTGATGCGCTCATGTTCCAGTAAATATTAAGGTTATAGGTCAGAAAGAGAGAAAAGAGGGCGGGATTTATCGAGGCTAGCGACGTCACCAAAAAATATTTCGAGAAGGGGTTGACAATGATAGCGCTATCATGTAGTCTCTTCGAAATCCTAGGAGAAACCAGATGACGATGCAACAGCAGTTCCTTTTGTGGTACCTGAAAGGTGGAAACATGGGTCGCCAACGAGAAGATTCCGGATCGAAGCCGGCGGAAGCGACGCCGAATAAATGCTGCAACGCCGGAAAACTCTGCACCGGTCGCAGGAAGTGGATTGCGGCTGGATTCCTTGTCGGTTTTGTTTTATGCGCTTTATTCTCGCTTCCACTCGCAGCTCAGAACGCAGATCTCGCCGGCACCGTTCGCGATCTTAGCGGAGCCGTTATTCCTGGCGCGGCCTTGGCGCTGACGAATGAGGCGACTGGGGTC
>Ga0187880_1003763_pt1 | contig 11443 bp, 9 predicted proteins | sample June2016WEW_19_4_FD_132998 | JGI IMG/M metagenome (GOLD analysis project Ga0187880, IMG submission 132998) | Peatland microbial communities from SPRUCE experiment site at the Marcell Experimental Forest, Minnesota, USA - June2016WEW_19_40 | ecosystem: Environmental > Terrestrial > Soil > Wetlands...
GCCCGCTCCATCGCGGCCTTCGAGTAGAAATCCATGCTTCGCATGGTCTCCTACTCTCGCCGCCGGAAAAGCGGACAGATCACGTGCTATCGCAACCGGACATATCATGTGCTACTGACATCTTGAGGTTTTCATCTTGACAAATATCATGGGAATGGCTAATGTCACCGCGGCGAGGAGGCAAAGTGCTATGAAACATGGTCTCGTATTGGTAGCCATCGTGATATCTATTCTCGGCTCAAGAGCTCTGCAGGCCGACACCGTGCCGTGTTACGGTCTTACCGAGATAGAGCACTCTTGTAACCCAGAAGAATATTACTGTTCCGAATATGTAATAGATTATTGCTACGTTGGAGGGTGTATGGGTCCCACCTGCTCGACTGGATATGGTTATTGCTGTGGTCGCCAATACGCCACGCAGATCATTTCCGGGGAAGCCGACTGCCAGGGCTGTGAGGAAGGTGACCAACTTTTCCGGAGAGACTTGGATATAGACCGATATTTTCACAAGAAGGACGCCCCATTTCCCGACCATGCAGAATTAGTCCCAAAACCTGCATATTATGTTCCCAGCAAATGTGACCACCTATATGGCGTCGTTGACCCGCCAGAATTCTATAAATCATCGGAGGGAATATGAGTATGAAATCACTGCTCCTCTCAGTGTTTACCGGCGTTTTATGTTGTAGCGCACTAAACGTTTCGGCACAGACGTCCGAGAAGCCAATCAATCTGGAAGTGACCAAGACGATTAAAGCCTCCGAGGTAGCGACTGATTTCGAATTGCCCATTACCTGCGATCAAGCCGGCAACATCTACCTCAAGTCGGAAAACGATGGCGTACCGGAAGTTCGAAAAATCACTACAATGGGGGTTCACACTGCAACTTTCTCCGACGCTTCGTGCCCAAATATTAAAGTGCAGTTTTCCATAGGTCTCTTTGTCTCCTCCGACGAACGCTTATACGAGGTGGTCTATCCAACGGAAGGGCGTTATCGCTACGTACTGATATTCAACCGCGACGGAAGTTGCCGCTCTCAAGTTAAACTCGATACCCCGTTTTTGTTCGTGCCCTACCAGATGGTCGCATTTCCTTCCGGTACCATGCTGGTTGCGGGACTGCGCTGGTCAGCGGATCGAGAAGTGAAGGCGATGTGGCCGTTCACGGCTCTGTTCTCTTCGAATGGAAGCATGGTCAAGGAACTGGTTTTGCCGGATGACGTAGCGATTCACAAGCTGGGAGCAGAGGGTGATCCAAGGGTAACGAGACCCACTAATCCAAGCAGCAATTCGGCAGTGGCGCGGGGAGGAATGCGTCTTGCGAGCGACGGAAACGCTTACCTTCTGAGAAGACTATCTCCGGCTATCGTCTATTCAATTTCTCCGGATGGATCGGTTGTACGTCGTTTCACCGTGGATCCTAGCGACCCGGATTTTATGCCTAGTAGTATGCAGATCACCGGCGACCGGCTAGCTGTACTGTTCCGAAATGCTCGGTCAAATCGTACGCTGCTTAAGGTAGTAGATCTCCAGGGGCATGACATAGCGGAGTACGTCGATTCTATGGCTGGGGGAAAGCCGCAGCTGGGCATGGCATTTGCCTGCTATTCAAGCCCTCCTGATCGCTTCACATTTCTGGGGACACTCGACGATAACAGGGTAGCTTTAAAGACAGCCGAGCCGCGGAAATGAATGTGGGTGTGCCCGAGCCCACGGGAGCACGTTTATTTTCCGCTATCCATCGCCATGAACAGGTTGTTCAGAGATTCCACCAGCGTAGGGTGGGCGAAGACGCCGTCGCGCAACGCGGTGTAGGGCAGCTTTCCCATCATCGCAATCTCGAGCGCAGACATAACTTCGCCACCTTCAATGCCCAGCACTGCGGCACCCAGAATCTGGTTCGTTTCGGCATCCACAATTGCTTTCATGAAACCGCGGGTCTCATCGACCTCAAGGGCGCGGGCGACGGAGGTCATCGGCAGCCTGGCCACCCGGATGTTCCGCTTCTGCGCGCGCGCTTCGGTTTCGGTCATGCCAATGCGGCCAAGTTGCGGATCGATAAACACGGTGTACGGCACCAGGCGGCCGTCGGTGGTGGCGCTTCCCTTCTCGATCAGGTTGATGCGAATGATGCGAAAGTCGTCGTACGAGATATGCGTAAACGCCGGACCACCCTTGATATCGCCGAGCGCATAAACGCCATTCGCCCCGCCCATAGTTTCGAGGCGCCCGTTCACCTTGATGAAACCGCGATCGTCTGTTTGCACTCCAGCCGCGGCAAGATTCAGCGTGTCCGAGTTCGGCACGCGTCCGGTGGCGACCAGCAGATGGGAGCCGGCGAGCGCAGTCGAATCCCCTTGTTGCTGGACCTCCAACCGAACGCTGCCATCCGACTGGCTCACTCGATTGGCATTCGCGTTCAACAAGACCTCGACTCCATCCTGCTGAAGTATCTTGGCGACTTCTTCCGCGATGTCGGGGTCCTCGCGATTGAGCAGTTGCCCCCCGGCCTGGACGATGGTCACGCGACTGCCGAAGCGACGAAACATCTGCCCAAACTCCAGGCCGACGTAGCCGCCGCCAAGAACCAGCAGATGCTCCGGCACGGTGTCCAACTCCATGATGGAAGTGCTGTCGAGAAAGGGCACGGACTTTAGGCCGTCGAGCGCCGGCACGGACGGACGCGCGCCTGCGTTGATGAAGATCTTGTCGGCGGTGAGCAGTCGCTGTCCGCCCTCTTTTAGCCGGACGAGCAAGGACTTGGCGCCGGTGAAACTGGCTTCGCCGAAGATCAACTCGACATTGGCGGTCTGCTCAATGCGTGCCTGGCCGGCCTCGCGAAAACTCTTTACGATATCGCGCTTGCGCTGCCGGACGCGTTCCATGTCGATGCGGATGTCGCCAGTGTGAACGCCGTAATCGGCGCCTCGCCGCGCCAGATAAGCGACGCGGGCGCTGGCGACCATGGTCTTGGTGGGAGTGCATCCCACGTTGATGCAGGTGCCACCGACATCCTTGCGCTCGATGATAGCCGTGCGCATGCCGGCTTCGGCCAGCGCCGTGCAAAGCGGTTTACCGGCCTGCCCGGTGCCGATCACAATGGCATCGAATTGCTGCGGAGTAGTCATAAGCGCGCCCGAAATAATGTATCGCAACCTTGGAACGTGTAAGGTGACGAGAGATCCGAGCCTGTCAGAACAGCCCCCCGCCTCAGGGCCATGCCGATTTCAGAATCTCGTAACGATAAGCAGCCCCAACCCAATTGCGATCAGATCTTCAGGAATGGCGACGGCGAAGTCCGGCGCGTGCAAGGCCTTTACCAAGCCGACGCGAGCGCGATAACCGCCGAACGCTCCTGCAACGGCGCCAATCGCCGCGACGATCGCTCCCAGCCAAAGCGATGCGCCTCCGGCGATGCCGAGACAGGCACCGCAAAGCAGGCCCAAGACAATTCGCCCGCCCAGCCCGGCGGGGGCGGTTCGCGCGGGGGTGCTGGGAAGTTGATCGGCGACGTATTCAAACAGCGCCAGGATGGTAAAGATGACGACCGCCAAGGTAGAGCCCATCCAGGCCAACGGAGAGCCGGAGAGATTGATCCAACCCAAGTGGGCTGCCCAAGCCACAACCGCCGGCCCCGTCCCAGACCGCAGGCCGGTTACTACGCCAATCCCAAACGTCAGCAACAGCACGAATGCAGAACTCATGAAGTTCCCTCCATCACAACAGTAGATGCAATTGCGAAGGCCGACCGAGAGATGGTGGAATGGATGACGGCCCTGCGGAAGAGATTCAAATCTGGCGCGCGCATCCGTGGACCGACGGCTCCGATGTGTCACGGCCCGGCGGCAGAACAGAGGGCGTTCTGGTTGGCCCTTGCCACCGTGGAGAGCCGCAAGGCGGATATATGCAAAGTTTTGCACATTTGCCTCTATAACGCGTCGCAGGTCGAACGGACGTACAAAACCATCCCCGATGGTCGTAAAATGAAGCCTTTGGCTTCTGGAGGCCTCTAAATGGCCATTCTACGAAATGCTTAAATCACCACATTGAGGCCTGATATGTATGGCACTAAAGTCTTATAGTGCTTCCAAGCCCTCAACCGCGTCATTCGGAAGCCTCCAGCCTCTCCGCCATCTCGAGCAACTGGGTCACGCTGTTCCAGTTCCTGCCGGTTCCGGGTACCTTTAACGTCCTCTCAAGAACTGCCCAGGACATCTCCGGCCGCGCCATGCCATTGGGGAAATAGATGTAGAGCTCGCGCCCGTCCATCCGCAACTCCTCGGGTTCGGTCTTGAGGCTGAGAACTTTGTCGCGGATTTCTGCGCCGGGATCGCTGGCAAGAAAGTACACCAAAAGTCTGCTCGGCTCGATACTGCTGCGCTTGGCGAACGGACTTCTGGCCATTACGTCTCGCAGCTCGCCAGAGGTCCGCAGAATTACCGAGGGGCGAAAGCTAAAGCCCCGCTCAATTGCGTCCTCGATCCGCTTGGCCAGGGCAACCAGGTCGCGCTTGTCAGTCCTGAAGACGACGTTGCCGCTCTGCACGTAGGTTTGTGGGTCGCGCAGCCCAAGCGATTCGTAGACCGCGCGCAGCGCGTCCATCTTGATCCGGTTGTGTCCCCCGACATTGACGCCGCGAAGCATGGAGATAATTACGGGCATAGCAAGCTCCCGAGCGATTCCAAAATTACCGCCTTCTGCGAGGAAAGGATGGAGCGATGCTTAACCTGCATTATCCATGATGGCATCGCGCTTTGAAGGGGCGCGGCCAAAAGTTATGCCCTGATAAACCCATAGTCTATGAGATGAGTTTGAGTCTTTCTTGTCTGACAACTGGCAACTGACTACTGGCTACTGAAGGCCGCTTGCCTTTCGCAACACCGCAAACAGCCGTTCAATGTCGCCGGCATCGTTGTACAAATATGGCGCGATGCGGATTGAATCTCCGCGGACGCTGACAAACACGTTGGCATCATGGAGAAGCTGCGGCAGCCCAGCCGGAATGCCGCGCGCGTGCCGGATACCAATCATGTGCGCCGACCGCTGCTCAGGAGGCAGGACCGCGTAGTCAATGCCGGCCGCGAACTGCGCGACTTTTTCCGTCAGCAACGAGAGCGTTTGCTGGATTCGTTCCACACCCCACGCCAGGACTTGCTGGAGAGCGGCAATCGCCATCGGCGCCAGAACGAATTGCGGAGACTCACCCATATCGAAGCGGCGCGCGCCTGGCCGGTACGCGTCGGTGTGATCGACCAGCCGGGAAAAATCGTCGCTCCCAGCACGCGCGATCCACGACTGCTCGAGCGGCGTGCCCGACTCCCGCCATTTTGGGGCGACATAGAGATAGCCGAGTCCGTAAGGGCCAAGCAGCCACTTATATCCCACGGCCGTCAGGAAGTCCGGCTGGACGCGCTCGAGATTCAGCGGGCTGGCCCCGAGCGATTGGCTGGCATCGATGACCAAGCCGGCACCGACCGCGCGCACTCTCTCGCCGACACGCTCAAGATCGACTTTGCTGCCATCCGTCCAGTGACATTGCGGCACGGCAACGATTGCCGTATCGTCGTCGATGGCCGCGATCAGAGCTTCGGTCCAGTCCATGCCGGGTTCGCGCTGTGCGACCACTACGCGCCCGCCGTTTTTCTTGGCCAACTCATACCAGGCGTAAACATTCGACGGGAACTGCTGATGGAGTATGACGATGGTCTGTCCGCGCGCAAGCGGCAAATTCGCCGCCGCCGTCGCGATTCCATAACTGGCAGCCGGGACCAGCGCAACCGCATCGCTGCCGGTGCCCATCACTTGCGCGGCGAGAGCGCGCAACTCCTCGGAACCCGCGAACCACTCTGGACCCGACAGATTCCAAGGCGAGGCTTTCGTGCGGACGGCACGCAGTCCGGCCTCGGTGACGCTCCGCAACTGCGGCGCCATGCTGGCGCAGTTCAGATAGGTGATGCCATCCGGGATCTCAAACAGCTCCCGGACTGCTTCGATCGGAGTTGGGATAGTTGGTTGAATCGGTGTCATGAGAGCGGTCCACATTGAGTTTACCGCGCATCGAGAATAATCGGCGGGCGGCCATACTTGCGTTGTGACGGCGGCGGTCGCCCAAGGAACCGTCATTTGGTTTCATGTCATGGTGTGCGATGCGAGAGTGTCGCACGAAGCCAGCCGCCGAAAACTATATAATCACCTTTCCCATGGGAGCTTCGACTATCTCTACTGCGGCACGGCCACCCCACTCCAAATTCATCTTTCGCGCGGTCGTGGGAGTGCTGGTCCTCTTCCTGATCGTCTTCCTCGCCTTCGACTTCTGGTTTTATCGGGCGGTGCGGGCGGCACTGCCGCAGGTGGACGGCACGGTCCACCTTTCCAGCCTGGCGGGTCCGGTCACCGTAACCTACGACGCGCTCGGGGTCCCCAACATCGTCGCTGCCAACTTGCCAGACCTGTTCTTTGCCCAGGGTTACGTTACCGCGCAGGACCGCCTGTGGCAGATGGACATGACCCGGCGCTACGCTTCCGGCGACCTGGCCGCCGTTCTGGGGCCGGAGTACGTCAAGCTTGACCGCGAGCATCGCATCCTTGGCCTGAGGCAGGTCGCGGAAAAAAATGTGGCCAACATGGATGTGGCCCAGCTCGCTCACTTCGAGGCCTACGCCGCAGGGGTGAATGCTTACATCGCGCAGCACCAGAAAACTTTGCCGCTGGAATTTCGCTTCCTCACCTACTTCCCTCACGTCTGGACGGTGGAAGACTCGGTGCTGGTGGGATTGTCGATGACCGAATTTCTGAACCACGGCCTGTACAAGGACGAGTTGGAGAAGGAGAAAGTCCTGGCCAAGCTGGGGCCGGAGTTGACGGCCGACCTGTTTGTGAATTCCTCCTGGCGCGATCATCCTCCGGGAACCGACACCACTTCCCTCGAAAACGAGATTCCCGGCGAGACAACTCCCGATGAGGAAGAAGATCCAGCGCCAAAGAAGAAGAGCAGCCGAGCTACGCCAGAGGAAAAGCAGGCCTCTCGACTCGCGACGCTCGCTCCGTCGAAAATGATTCACCACGGAGGCACGGAGAACACGGAGTTTAGATTTCTACGTCTTCTTCTCCGTGATCTCAGTGTCTCCGTGGTGAATTTTCATCCCCAGGATGACAAGGATAATGGGCGGCTTTACGGCGCGCCGCTTCAAAGCGAAGCCAGGGAAGACAGCCTTCATCCCGGCTCCAACAACTGGGTCGTCTCGGGCGCGCACACCGCCTCGGGAAAGCCACTGCTCTCAAACGATATGCACCTCGACCTGCACATTCCCAACGTCTGGTACGAGGCGCATCTTACGGCGGGAGACTTCGACGTCGCCGGCGTGACCTTGCCGGGCGTGCCTTTCGTCATTTCTGGGCACAATCGCTACATCGCGTGGGGCTTTACCAATCTCGGTCCCAACGTCGAAGACCTTTACATCGAGAAGTTCAACGACAAGGGCGAATACCTGACGCCGCAAGGGTGGGTGCAGCCCGAGCACCGCACAGAGATCATTCGCGTGAAGGGCAAGCCCGAGGTGAACGTAGATGTCGAGATCACCCGGCATGGGCCGATCATCAGCGACGTCATTCCGGGAGAGAAGCGCAAGCTGGCGCTCAAGTGGATCATCTATGACCCGCAGGCGGCGGGCGCTCCGTTCTTTGCCGTGGACTCGGCGAAGAACTGGCAGGACTTCCGCGCGGCGTTCTCGCATTTTGGCGCGCCGGGTCAGAATGTCGTCTATGCCGATGTGGATGGGCATATCGGCTACCAGGCAACCGGGCTGGTTCCAATCCGGGCAACGGGCGACGGTTCGGTCCCAGTGCCCGGCGATGACGACGCGCACGAGTGGACCGGATATGTTCCCTACGACAAGATGCCCAGCGTGTACGACCCGCCCTCGGGGGTCATCGCCACCGCCAACGGGCGCGTCACGCCTGATGGATATCCTTACACGCTAAGCATCGAGTGGGGTTCTCCGTATCGCACGGAACGCATCTACCGGCTGCTGAATGCCAAAAAGAAGCTCACTCCGGCCGACATGCTGGCGATTCAGACCGACATTGTTTCGGCGTTCGATCGCTTCTGCGCCGAGCGCTTCGTGTACGCCGTCGATCACACATCGACGTCATCACAGCGCACCAAGTCGGCCGCCGACCTGATGCGGAATTGGGACGGCGCCATGACCACGGACTCAGCGGCGGCGACGGCAGCCTACTTCTCGCGCAAGAAGCTGGAGGAGTTGCTGCTCAAACCAAAGCTGGGCGATGACTGGAAGCAATACAGGTGGTTCATGAGTCCGGTGTGGCTGGAGAACATCTTGTCTCATCAGCCTATGCGCTGGCTGCCGGACGGCTACGCCAATTACGACGCGCTGTTGACCGCCGCGGTGGAGGGCGCCGTCAGCGATGCGGAAGCGCCAACTGCGCTAGCAACGTGGCGGTGGGGACGGGTCCATCGCGTGGACATCAAGCATCCCTTCTGGAGCAATTTTCCCATCCTCAAACGCGCTGCGGGTCCCGGCCCGCAACCCCTGTCGGGGGATGGTGAAACCGTGAAACAGGTCAGTACGCACTTCGGGCCGTCCGAGCGCCTCACGGTTGATTTCTCAGACCTCGACAACTCGACCTTGAATATCGTGAACGGCGAATCAGGAAATATCTTCGACGAGCACTACAACGATCAATGGGATGCCTACTATCACGGGCAAACGTTTGCGTTGCCGTTCTCGGCAACGGCGGTGCAGCAGGCCGGTGTGCATCACCTGAAGCTGGAGCCGTGAAGAAAGTGGTTAGTGGATAGTGGTTAGTGTGGCCTACCTTGTGCCGACGCGGCAAGACCAAACCGGACGACAGGAGCTAAGGGCATCGACTGGGAGCAAGCGAGCGCCAAGGCGCGAAAGACCTTAGCCCAGCGCTTCAGCGCTGGGTAGGTGGACGGAGAGGCTGGAGTGCCGTAGGCACGGCAGATCGGCATTTTGCAAAGCGCACATTCAAGCGTTCACCAAACTAATTAAGCTGGCCTACTGGTCCACCTGCACAATATCGTAAAGCGCCCCGGAGAATGAGACCTGCGTTTTCTGGGGCGCGTCGGTAGTGGTGTCGTAAATCACCTGGTATCCCCCCTCGATCACATATACCGTGTTTCGGTTGGCAATCGCCAGCAAGCCAGTCACCGCCCCTTGGGGCGGCAGGGGCGCGTCCGCGGTGTTGTTGGCGACGTTGACCACCGACAGACACCCCGTGGTCTGATTCAAACAGGTCTTGGCGCCAATGTAGAGCTTGTTGTTGGCCGACAGCGCCATGGTGCTGTGATAACCGTCGCCGATGGCCACCGAGTTAGCAGTCACCCGCGTCATGGTGCTGACGGTCACCGCATCGTAGGTCCCGGCAGGACCTGGATTTCCGGCTACGTACAAGGTTCCGTTGTTGAGCAGGCCAACGCTGGCGCCACCCACCGGCACGGTCGCCTTGATGGTTTGCGATGGAATGTCGAGCTGCTGTACCGATGCACCCGCACTCGATCCGCACTCGACCCCGCAACTGAGCACATAAGCGGTATTGCTGTCGCTGCTGAAGAACGCGTTGACCGGCCTGGCGAACCCAGGAATCTCCACCGCCCTGGGTGTGGTGGCGTTCAAGTCGATCAGGAAAACCGAGTCCGAATTGTCAGCGAATACCAGCAGAAACTGGCCGCTCGGACTGAGGGCAATATAGCGGGCTGAAGGGACGGCATAGTAGTCAGTCACGGTGAATGAGGAGATAGTGGCAACCTCGACCGCGCCGGGCGGTGCGGCCGTGATCGGCGCGTTTCGCACCGGTGCATACACTTTCGTACCGTCCGTGGAGAACAGCGCCATATCGGCAAAGTCAGGAAGAGTCACGCTGCCGCTGAACACCTCGGTGGCGTTGTCCACGAAGTCGAGGGCATTGCTACCCTGGTCATAAATCAAGGTAGTGGTACGGTCGGGGCTTTCCACTTCGAAGGTCAACGAGCCTGCCACCGTTATCGTCACGGGAACACCGGGCACCAGCTGGCCTGAAGAGTTGTAGCTCTGCGCGGTCAAGGGCGTAGTGTCGTTTTGGGTATCCATTATTTGCAAGTTGCCCGAATAGGTATTGCTGACGAAAGCGCGATGCTGCACCCTGCTAGGCGGCGCGGTGGAACTCCCGCCCCCGCCGCAAGCCGCCATGAAAACCACGATTAGTAAGCTGAGGACGAGGACTGGAAGGCGCTTCAAGCGTTTACCCCGGACATCATGATGAATTGAGACGATATGTTGTAAACCGCTGAATTATAACAGAGCGTGGCCCGGCCCCCGGATACTCCGGCGATGGCGAATTCGCGCCATTTGCGATAAAGTTCAATCAAGCTTGGCACAGCCTCCGCAATATCCATGCCTACGGACCTCATTTCGCGTTTGCAGAAGGGCGCCGTCTTATGCGACGGCGCCATGGGCACACTGCTGTATTCCAAAGGGATTTTCATCAACCGCTGCTACGACGAGCTCAACCTCTCGCAGCCCGACCTGATCCGCGGGATCCATCAGGAATACCTCCAGGCCGGGGCCGACATCATTGAAACAAACACCTTTGGCGCCAATTCGTTTCGGTTGTCCAAGCATGGATGTGTGGACAAGCTGGCCGATGTCAATCGCCTGGGCGCGCGCCTGGCGCGGGAGGCGGCGAAGAGTTTCGACGCCCTGGTGGCCGGCGCCGTCGGACCGCTGGGAGTCCGCATCGAACCGCTCGGCAAGATCTCGCTCCAGGAAGCCCGGGCGGCCTTTCACGAGCAGATTGCAGCCCTGAACGAAGAAGGCGTCGATCTGGTCATACTGGAAACCTTCGGATACCTGGAAGAGCTGCATCAGGCCATTCTGGCGGCTCGCGATGTGAACCCCAAGTTGCCGGTGGTGGCGCAAGTCACCATCGACGAAGAGGGCAACTGTCTGGACGGATCGGCCCCCGAGCACTATGCTCCGCAAATCGAAGCCTGGGGCGCCGATGTCGTGGGCTGCAACTGTAGCGTCGGTCCGGTGGCCATGTTGGACGCGATGGAGCGGGTGCGCGCCGTCACTACCGCGCCGCTCTCGGCCCAACCCAATGCCGGCATGCCGCGCTCGGTCGAGGGCCGCAACATCTATCTCTGCTCGCCGGAGTACATGGCGGAATACGCCCGCAGGTTTGTGGATGTCGGAGTGCGCCTCATCGGCGGTTGCTGCGGCACCACGCCCGATCACATTCACGTCATGAAAGCCTTCCTGCGCGCGGTCTCCGGCGGCGCTACCGCGCGAAAGTCGGCTCCGGCTCCCAAGGCCCAGCCGGTCGAGGTGCCGCCGCTCCGCGAACGTTCGCAGATGGGCCGCAAGATCGCCGACGGCGAGTTCATCACTATGGTGGAGATCGTTCCGCCGAGGGGCACCGA
>Ga0187880_1003766_pt1 | contig 11439 bp, 10 predicted proteins | sample June2016WEW_19_4_FD_132998 | JGI IMG/M metagenome (GOLD analysis project Ga0187880, IMG submission 132998) | Peatland microbial communities from SPRUCE experiment site at the Marcell Experimental Forest, Minnesota, USA - June2016WEW_19_40 | ecosystem: Environmental > Terrestrial > Soil >...
CAGATGTATATCGCATCCCAATGCTAATACGTGAAAGCTAATCCATGTACAATTGCAAAATGCACGATTCATCACCATTCAGTCAAAGATCTTACTTTTTAAACAGGCTCTCAGACACGGTTCGGCGTGGTGACGTCTGCTTCGATATTGGCGCGAACATAGGTTTCTTCGCGGCTCTGATGGCCGCCAAGGCTGGTCCGGAGGGCAGGGCTTATGCCTATGAGCCTGTCCCCGAGACTTTTAAGCTGCTTGAGATTAACGCGAAGCTGGCACAGCAGAAGGCTTGCTCCATAGTTCCCAAAAATGCTGCCGTCTCGGGAAGCCACGGAGTGCTAACAATCCACCGAGGACAATACAGTACGTATCATGAGGTGGCGGCGGTCGAGCCTGGCGACAGAGCTGAAGATCAGATACCCTGCGTCTCACTGGCAGACGAGTTCGAGGAGAACAGGGTGGCCCAACAAGCATCCCTGGTGAAAATAGACGTTGAGGGCCATGAGTTGCAGGTACTACAGGGAGCGTTGCCGCTGCTGCGCGCACGAGCGATTAGGCGAATGGTAGTGGAAGTCACCCCAGGCCCTGGGGCTCAAAGCATCGCGGCGATTGTGCGTGAAGCAAGGGGCTCCGTTCGCTGCTGGCTGGACGGGGACTGGAAGGATGCACCGATAGAGCAGTTGCCACTCCGCTCGGATGTGTTGGTGGAGTTTTGATGCCTTCCAAGTACCACGACAAATAGTGAAACGCATTCGTATTGCCGCTTACGTTATTCCCAAGTCATTGGGTGACCCGACAGGTCAAGCCAAGCATGCCATTAACATGTTGCTCTGCCTGGCACGGCGCCCGGATGTTGAACTGACACTGCTGGCGGGCAAAGACCAACTTACCGATGAGGGACGTATCCCCGAAGGGTCGCCGCTCCACGGTACGCCCGTTCGCTCGATTCCCGCGCCTGCCAAAGGGCTGCATTTCCTGTGGCGCACCTTCAACTGGCCACCGGTTGACCTCTGGTGCGGAAAGGCAGACTGGGTTTATTCCCCTACGGAAATGTATGTTCCCGCCCGAAAGGCGCGAATTGCCGCTACCGTCCACTGCGTAAACTGGTTTGAAGACGACTTGCCCTGGTCGCACACGAAACAGAACCTGGTTGACCGGCGCCGCATGGCCCGGGTTTTCCTCCCGCTTCTCCAGCGGGCTGACTTAGTGGTAACCGTATCGGAGTTTCTCAAGCGGCGGATTTGCGAACTGTTCCAGGTGAACCCGGAGCGTGTGGCGGTCGTGGGCAACGGAGTTGAGGACTGTTTCTTCGAGATGGGTCGCCGGGCAATGAACGCGCTGCCGCCCGCTGGGACGGGGCGATACGTGTTCGCCGTAGCCTACCCCGACCGACGAAAGGGATTCGACCGGCTGATCGAACTGGCTGACGAACTCGCCCGCCGCAACGGCAGCCTGAGGGTACGGGTGGCCGGCAGCGGGTTGGCCCCCGGGCAGTCCCTTGCCGAGGTGCGTCGGCTGTGGGGCGCTGAGGTTGCGGCCCTGCTCGCCGAGGGCCTCAAGCGGCCGAACCTGGAGCTGCTGGGATACCGTCCGGCGGATGAAATCGCCCGGTTGATGCAGCAGAGCGTGGCTGTGCTCGTCCTGTCCCGCTACGAGACATTCGGTATTCCGGCGTTGGAGGCGATGGCGGCTGGCGCGCCAGTGATTGCCGCGCACCATGCCGGCCTGCCGGAAGTCGTGTCCGATGTGGGCGTCATCGTGGACCCTTCGCGCATACCCGAATTGGCGGATCTGATTATGCGCATGGAATCCCGCCCGGACGCGCGAGCGCAAGCCACTAGGCGCGGGCGGGCGCGCGCCGAGCAGTTCACCTGGGACGCGTGCGCGGACAAGCTCGTGGGCGAGCTTAGACGCCGGGCCTAAGCAAGAACGCGGATGCCGGACGGACGACAGCGGAGAAAAGCCCTGTTGAAGACGAAATAAACAGAGAGCCCCGGAACGGATGTTGACCAACTGGTGTCTTCGCACTGCTTCAACCGCAACTCGCTGAGGGTATGATACGCGGCACAGAAGCCCATAACGCTCCAGAAGTGCCTTGGCATGAGAGCCGGCATGTGCCAAAGGTGGCATACTGTTGCTGGGAAACGCCTTCCGCCGCGGCGTCTCCCCACCTCTGGATGGCCGCATGCTGGCTTCGCAAGCGCGGGGCTGACGTGCATGTTTACTCAGCCGGCAAGACGAGCGAGTTGCGGGTGGAGACCCCATTCGGTGTTCTGAATTGCTCCCAACTAGGGGCTGGCCACGCACGCTTCCAAATCGGTTTGTTGAGAGTTCTTCTTCGCGAACGGATGCGGACGACGCGAACAGTGTTTTACATTCACGGGCACAATGCCGCGCCCGCCCCGGTGCTGGCCTTGGCCTTCCTGCGGAGTCACCGCGTGATTTATCATACGCAGGATTACCTCGAGCCGGGGCGGTTCCTGCTCTGGGAATTCTTCGAACGGAAGCTGGCGCGCCGGTCGGGCCAGGTGATCTGCAACGAGCCCAACCGCGGACGGTTTATGGCCAGCCATTTTCGGCTGAGGCAATTCCCCATTGTGGTTCCGACTTATCTGCCGCGGGATTGGCCGCGCCCGGAGTTCGAACCCGAGGCGCGTCGAGAGTTGCTGGCGCGTGCCGGCCAGCCGGTGGGTGCGGATGCTCGTCTGCTCATGCATCAGGGGGGCTTTGCTGGAGTGCGTTGCGGCAGCGCCCTCGTGCGAGCGCTCGCGACCCTGCCGGCACACTTCCTTTTAGTCTTCACCGGCATGGCCGAGGGCACCCCGGCGCGGGAGGAACTCCGCATGCAGGCGGCAAGCCTGGGCGTGACCGGGCGGATCATCGTGCTGGACCGACTCCCGTTTGACGAAATGCAGCGCTTCACGGCGGCCTGCGACGCGGGCATTCTGCTCTATCCGAACGACGGCGTCGGCAATTACTACCAGGCGCCAGGGCGGCTCACGCAATACCTCGCGTGCGGACTGCCAGTGCTGGCCTCGGACTTTCCTGGCCTGGAATTGCTCATTCTCAAACACCAGTTGGGTGTTGTGTGCGACCCCGCTTGCCCCGCAGCCATCGCGCGCGGTGTCAGAGACCTGGTGGAAGTTTCCACCGAAAAGCGGCAGTGCCGGGCCGTGCGGTTGAGAACAACGGTTGACACCGATTTGTGTTACGACCGTTTTGCGGGTCGGATCGAGCAGACCGTCCACCGCGCGTCCACGGGCTGGTGAAGCACGGATGAGATTTGCGTTTGACCATTCTGGCGTCACGAGAGGCTGCGCCGGCGAGGACTGCAGCGGAGTTCCACGCTGTTTTCGGTTGAATAGGGATGGCAGTCCCCGACGCTCGCCAGCTTTCCCCCATCTCATTGAGACCCAACTTCAGTTGGGTGTGGGTCCAGCCAGGGGAACCTCAACTGCTTCAGCGGTTTTCCGCAGCGGCGGCTCGGACAGGCCAGGTGGAGAAAACCGTTGAAACGGTTGGAGGAGGCGCCGGCCCGCATCCACCCAACTGAAGTTGGGTGTTAATGAAAGTGCCCGTTACTCCACCGATAACAGCGAAGAATCTGAAGCGGGCGTATAACTTCACATGGCAGAAATGCCTGCAACGCTTGCTTGATGGCATCCGATCGATCCGGCAATCGCATAGCTGACTACGCCGCCGGGCTGGTCTAACCTGGAGGCGATCTATGAGTACCCCCTTAAAGCAACTTCTTAAACTCGCTCTCAACGGGCCTCTCTCGCTATTCAAGCTGCAGCTCGTGCGCCGCCGGCAGAGCTGCCAGCATCTTTACGGAGTCTGCCTGGACGAAGCGTTCGCCGGGGTTGAGACTCCGCTGGCACTCGACATCGGCGCCCATCAGGGCGAGACCACGGCCTGGATCCTCGACCGCTATCCGAAAACGGAGGTGGTTTCGTTCGAACCCACGCCGGAGTCTTTTCGAGTACTCGACGCACTCCGTGGGAAATACCGGTTTAGAGCACTCAATGCGGCGGTTGGAGCGGAGAACGGTTCGCTGGCTTTCCATATCAATGCGCAGCCGATGACGAATTCTCTGCTGGAAATGGATCCTGCGTTGACGGCTCTCGATTCCAATGCGGGACAGGCCTCGCACCAAATCCAGGTTCCGGTCGTCCGCCTCGATGACTTCCTGAAGGAGAACGGGCTGGAACGGCCCATCGACTATATGAAACTGGACGTTCAGGGATACGAGGCTCGAGTGCTTCAAGGCGCATCCAGCACAATCTTCCGGGTGCGTTTCATCATGGTCGAAGTGCAATTCAATCCGGTTTACAAGGACAGTTGCCGCGTGGATGAACTCTGTTATTTGCTTTACCGTGCTGGTTTTCGCCTGGTGCGGACGATTGGTTACCTGCCTGGCCACGATCTCGACCAACTTGTCTCATCGGATTTCTTCTTCTCCAGAGGGCAGCCCGCATGAATCCTTATCGGGACTTGCTTTACTTAACCCAGGCAGACTGGCATGGGTATGATTCGGCGGAAACGGCTCTCGCGAAACACCGGAGTCGTGCGCCTTATTACGCCTGGTTCACAAGAGGTTGGTTGCCGCCTGACAGGTCAGCCAGGATTCTGGATATTGGCTGCGGGTCGGGGCAGTTTCTCTGGTTCCTTCGTGAGCGAGGATACCGCAATTGTTCCGGCGTGGACCTGGATGGCCGGCAAGTGGAACTCGGCCGGCAGTTGGGACTGGACTGCCAAACGGCTAACATCGTGACCAAACTGCGCGACCTGAAAACACCATGCGACCTGATTGCCGTGTTCGATGTCCTGGAGCACCTCAGCAAGGACGAACTCCACGAAGTAATGACATTGATCAGCGAGCGGCTCGAGCCTGGCGGCGGCAGGCTTCTCCTAAGCGTGCCGAACGCCGAAAGTCCCTTAGGTCCGGCCGTCCTCTACGGTGACCTGACGCACGAAGCCGCCTTCACTTGGGCTTCAATCTACGAGTTGTGCTATTGTCACGGCCTCAGCATAAAGGCCTTTCGCGATCCATTCCCGGCGCCAGTCACATCGTTGCGCAGGGTCTATCGATTGGTTGCCGTAACAGCACGGAGGATTGAAGCCGCGCGGCTTCGCGTGCTTGGTTTAAGCGCACCGCGTTTCTGGTCTCATAATCTATGGGCTTACGCCGAGAAGAAGTGAATTCCCGCAGGGCAATTATTGGCATGCACCCGGCAAATTTGAACTCAATTGACACAGGCCGGTCGGCGCTGTCCGCAGACTGAAGATGGCCGCATAGGGTTTATGGTCGGATTTTTCCTGCATCGGCTCAGAATGGCGCTTTGGACTCTTTTGTATCGTGTGCTGGGGCGATTTGTTTTTGCCAGCCTGGGAACAGGCGTCAGCTTCGAAGGCTGGGTGGATGTTCCACAGAGAGGCGGCAGGATTGCGATCGGGAATCGGGTCCATATTTGCCGGTTGGTGGAATTCTCGGTGCCCGCTGGTGGAGAATTGGTGCTTGGAGACGGCGTATTCGTTGGGCGGGGTGTGGTCGTGAGCGCGCACAGGAAGGTTTCCATCGGAAAAGATACGATGCTCGGAGAGTTCGTGTCCATCCACGACAACGATCACAGGCTGGACAAGCCCGACCTGCCCATCAGTCAGCAAGGATTCATGGCGGAGCCGTTAGAGATCGGAGCGAGCTGCTGGATTGGAGCCAAAGCCGTGCTGGTGAGAGGCAGTGGGATGGAGGAGAGGTGTGTGCTCGGAGCCGGCGCGGTGCTGACAGCCCGGTTGGCAGCAGGTACCCGGGCGGTCGGCGTTCCCGCCCGTCCCTTGGCGGGCCGAACTCCGTCTGTGCAATCGTGAATGAATGCGGGCGGGTGTGGACAGCATTGGCAAGGGTATTGAGTTAAGGAATTACCAATGAATGGCCGGAGATTCATCGTGGCGCAGTTGGGAGCGCGGATGCATTACGCGGTACCGCGAATCTTGCAGGAAGCGCATATGCTCTCCGGCTTCTTTACCGACATTTGCGCGTCGCAGGGTCTGCCACGTCTTTTGAGCCTGCTGCCGCCCCGACTGCGGAAGGGGAGTCTCGAAAGGCTCCTAGAGCGCCGGCTGACGGAGATCCCCAGCGCTTTGGTGCATTCTTTTCCGCTCCTTGGCCTGCAGTACAAGCGGCACCTGCGAGCCGCCCGTTCCGCCGAGGAAGGCGTCTTGGCCCATCTCTGGATGAGTCGCGCCTTTGCCGAGCGGGTGGCGAAGAGCCTCAACGGTTCCTGGAATGCCGCCTACGTGTTCAACAGTGCCGGGCTGGAAATCCTGGAGCGGTGCCGTGCCACGGGCGCGCTGGGCTGCCTGGAACAATGCAGCTCGCCACGTCCTAAAGAAATGCGCCTCATCCGCGAGGAATCACTTGGTTTCCCGGAGTGGGGTACCGTATCGGATGCGGCCCAAGCCAATGCCACCTACGGAGAACGGGAGAGAAAAGAATGGGCTGCGGCCGACGTCATCATTTGTCCGTCCGAATTTGTCAGGTCCGGGCTGGCCGAGGAGGGCGCTGATCCCGCCAGGATCCGGGTGGTTCCTTACGGAGTGGATGTGGAAGCCCAGAATCAGAAGCCAGAAGTCAGAAGTCGGAACTTGGGAGCAAAACCCGCATTGAACCAGCCGCTGCGGGTGCTGGTGGCGGGCAGGGTCTGCCTTCAAAAGGGCTCTCATTATGTGCTTCAGGCTGCTGAGCTTTTGCAAGGAAGAGCAGAATTCCGCATGGCAGGCTCGTTGGCTGAGCTGCCCGAGAGCATGCTGAACAGGTTGCGACAACGGGTTGAGGTCCTGGGGCCAGTACCACGGCCAGCGATGGCAGCGCACTATAGCTGGGCGGATGTATTTCTCCTGCCATCGCTCTGCGAAGGATCGGCCACGGTGACCTACGAGGCGTTGGGATATGGCCTGCCGGTGGTTTGCACGCCCAACGCCGGCAGCGTAGTGCGCGATGGTCTGGAGGGTTTTATTGTGCCGGTGCGCGATGCCACCGCCATTGCCGGGAGGATCGAACAGTTGACGCAAGACGTGGATTTGCGGGCGCAGATGTCGGCCGGGGCCAAAGCGCGAGCCGCAGAATTTACCGTGGCGGCGTACGGCCAGCGATTGCTTGCCGCCCTCACTGGCGAGGTGCCATTGCAGGAATCAAACTCCGCATGAACTGGTTCTTATTCGGCATCCTTGTAACGGTGGCGGCAGCCATGGTTGCCCCTGCGGTCTGGCGCAAGGACTACCGGCTCCAGTTTCCCTGCCTGGCAGGTTTGACGGTGATGTATCAGATCGGCCTGCCTTTGGCCTCGTTGAACACCCAGCCGGACGAGGTGTCGGCGGCGTCCCTCGCACGGTTTTCGGTGATGGCCATCCTCTGCCTTTTGGCCGCATGGGCAGGCTACGAGTGGCAGCGGGGTTCAAATCACTCCTCTTTGATACGGTTTGATCCCACGCGGCTGGTCGCCTCCGCCATTATCCTCGTCGCCCTGGGAGGATTCTTCACTTTGAGATTCGGTACGGTGACACCTGAGTATGATCCAGAAAAAGGCGGAATGACCGGAATTGCCACTATCTACCTGACCCTGGCATTTATCGGGCGCTACGGCGCCATCCTGGCCGCCATCCTCTTCATGCGGTCCAAGGATTGGAAACTTCTGGTCCTTGTACTGCCGCAGTTGTGGGGCTATTTCCAATTAATCTCGATAGGCCGGCGTAGTCCCACTGGTGAAATCATAGTGGTCATTTGCATGCTGCTGTTTTTCTATCGCCAATGGGCGATTCCCTTCTGGTTAATGCTACTTGGCGTGTTTGGGATGGCAGTCTTCTGTTTTAACATCGGCGCTATTCGGGCCACGGTTGATCAGCCTTTGAGCGAGCGGATCGAGTCCCTCCGTGCCGGAGACCCATTGGATGCGCTCACTTTGCAAGGCACGGCCCGAGACCGGCAATTTGTGGAGGTTTTCAACGCCTCCAAATTCATGGAGGCCAAAGCGCGGGGCGGCCATTATACCTACGGCCTCCACTTTTGGAACCAGTTGGTTTTTGGGTTTGTGCCAGGCCAAATTGTGGGGCGGGAATTCAAAGAGTCCCTGAAATTCCAGTTGACCGACGACGCTCAAGAGGCTGGCTTCGAGAAGTCCACGGGGACTTGCGAAACAGGCATCGGCGAGGCCTTCATGGCTCATGGCTACTTTGGCTGCGGCTTGTTCTTTGTTTTGGGGTCCTTCATGCGCTGGGCTTGGGAAGGGGCAATGCGGAAGAGCATTTTGCACCAGTTCGTGATAATGCTGTGCACACTTCAGGCCGTCCTGGCCTTCAGCAGCCAACTGTGGGCCTTTGTCAATTTGCTGGCCAGTATCGCCCTATTCGCCGGCCCGTTGCTATGGTGGAGCCGGGTGAAGACTGCTTCGGCACCAAGGTCAGGCCGCGAGCGGTTCAGGAAGCGTGGTCCGGACTGGCCGAAGGACCTCAGCCCTCAGCCCGCTGGAGGGAGCATGCCCAAGGATCCGGGACCGCTCAAGGCTCTGCAGACCGGGCGGAAACCGTGAAAGTTGCGATTCTGTTTGATAACCTTGGCCCCTATCATCATGCCAGGCTGGCAGCAGCCGCCAAAGTGTGCGAACTGACGGCCATCGAGGTGGACCAGCGCAGCACCGACTACGCCTGGAGCCGGCAGCAAGAGCCCCTTTCCTTCCCGCTCCAACCGTTGTGGGATCAGACCGACGCGGCCACTCGAACCGGCGGCGGTCACGCCAGGGCTGTCAATGCAGCGTTGCAGCGAATCCTGCCCGACGCTGTTCTACTGCCTGGATGGTCGAGTGTTGTGGCGCTGGTGGCACTGCGCTGGTGCCTTCGCCAGGGGACGCCAGCCGTAGTCATGTCCGAGAGCACCGACCGGGATGAGTTGCGCCTGGGCTGGAAGGAGTGGGTGAAGCAGCGAATTGTGCGCTTGTTTTCCAGCGCGCTGGTGGGCGGACGGCCCCAGGGCGACTATCTGGTGCAGCTCGGGATGCCGCAGGAGCGGATCTGCCTCGGCTACGATGCGGTGGACAACCGCTACTTTGCAGACAAGGCAGGGGAAAGCAGAAAGCAGAAAGCAGAAAGCAGAAAAGCGCACGGATTGCCGGAAAGTTACTTCCTGGCTTCGGCGAGGTTTGTGGAGAAAAAGAATCTGGCGCGACTGCTGGAAGCGTATGCACGCTATAGAAAAGAAGCAGAAAGCAGAAAGCAGAAAGCAGAAACTTGGGGTTTGGTGCTGCTGGGAGACGGTCCCCTGAGGGCTGACCTCTGGCGCCTGATCTCTGACCTCTCCTTGCACGACTCCGTCGTGTTACCCGGTTTCAAGCAATATCCCGATCTGCCCGCGTATTACGGGTTGGCCGGCGCGTTCATCCACGCGAGTACAGCAGAGCAATGGGGGTTGGTGGTGAATGAGGCTATGGCTTCCGGCCTGCCAGTGCTGGTGTCGAACCGCTGCGGCTGCGCCTCCGACCTCGTGCAGGAGGGTGTTAATGGTTTTACGTTTGACCCCTATAACGTGGAGGAACTCGCCCGATTGATGTTGAAACTCTCAACTCTCAACTCTCAACTCTCAACCATGGGCGACGCCAGTCGCCGCATCATCGCCGATTGGGGTCCGGAACGATTCGCCTCGGGCTTGCAACAAGCGGTGGAGATGGCGCTGCGCGTGCCCCGTCCCCGCTCGACGTGGTTTGACCGGCTGCTTTTGAAAGCTCTGGCCCTTCGGTGAAAACGGCATCCGTCATTGGGAGCCTTTCCCGCAAGGCAGGTGGATTGTTCGAGGGCGTCCGGCGCTTGCATCAATGCCTGGCTGATATTCCCGGTATGGCAGTGAGTGTTCTGGGTACTCAGGACGAGTTCACGTCGGTTGACCTGGCTGCTTGGTCGCCCGTTACGGTGTATCACTTCGGAGTTCTGGGGCCGATCGATTTCGCTTATGCCCCGGCCTTGGGCCGGAAGTTGCTTGAACTGGGTTCCGACATCATCCACACGCATGGTATTTGGCAATATCCCTCTGTCGCGACGCTGGCATGGCATAAAAAGTGTGGTGGCCCGTACCTGGTGTCACCTCATGGAATGCTGGATCCGTGGGCGCTGCAGAATTCGCCCTCGAAAAAGCGAGCCGCCCGTATGCTCTACGAAGGAAGTCACCTGCGGCGGGCCGCCTGCCTGCGTGCGCTCTGTGAGTCTGAAGCCAGGTCCATGCGTGCGTATGGTTTGCGCAATCCGATTTGTGTAATTCCGAATGGAATTGATCTGCCAAGCATGGTTGAGAGTCCTGGGTTGAGAGTTGAGGGTTCAACTCTTCAGCGATTTGCGGCCGGGCGAAAGATCCTGCTTTACTTGGGACGCATCCATCCCAAAAAGGGCTTGGCCAACCTGCTCAAGGCATGGAAACAGGTCAGTGGTCAGTGGTCGGTGGTCGCTGGTCAGAGGTCAGAGTGGGTCCTGGCAATCGCCGGGTGGGACGAGGGAAGGCATGAAGCCGAACTCAAGCGGCTGGCAAGTGAACTGGGGCTTGCGTTCGCAGATGTCAGAGAGGACAAAGCAGAAAGCAGAAAGCCGGCCTCTGACCCCTGTCCTCCACCTTCTGTGCTTTTCCTCGGTCCTCAATTTGGCGAGGAGAAAGCGGCTTGTTACCGTGACTGCGAGGCGTTCATCCTGCCGTCGTTCAGCGAGGGGTTGCCGATGGTCGTGCTGGAGGCCTGGGCCTATGGCAGGCCGGTACTGATGACACCCGAGTGCAATCTGCCGGAGGGTTTCACCGCTGGCGCGGCTCTGCGCATTGTGCCAAGCGCGGAGAGCATCGCGCAAATACTTGAAGACCTATTCGGCACACGGCCTGCCGCGCTCCGTATCATGGGAGAAAAAGGGCGGGAACTGGTGCGTGATCGATTTACGTGGCCGAAAGTGGCGGCAGAAATGAAGGTTGTTTACGATTGGGTTCTGGGCAGCGGCAGCAAGCCCGCTTGTGTAATCCCATGAACACTACGGATATTGAGTTTCACCGGGTCGGGCGTTTCGCGCCAATGGCCAAATCCATGATAGCGGTGGCGCGCAAGCCTTTGTGAAACCGATGCTCGAAATCGCCGAGAACCGGCACGCCCAGAAATACACCAAGGGCGAACTGGCCCGGCGGGTACTTTGGGGGGTGGGGCAATGGCTCTTCCGGTCGAGCCCCCGTCCCTGTTTCGGCTGGCGTAGATTTGTCCTGCGGTGCTTCGGCGCGAAGATCGGCGCACATGTGCATACCTATTCATCCGCCCGCATTTACTTCCCCTGGAACCTGAGAATCGGCGAGTGGAGCGCCATTGGAGAGAACGTGCTGGTCTATAACCTCGGCCTGGTCACCATCGGGCAGAAGGTCACGATCTCCCACGGCGCGCA
>Ga0187880_1003775_pt1 | contig 11419 bp, 9 predicted proteins | sample June2016WEW_19_4_FD_132998 | JGI IMG/M metagenome (GOLD analysis project Ga0187880, IMG submission 132998) | Peatland microbial communities from SPRUCE experiment site at the Marcell Experimental Forest, Minnesota, USA - June2016WEW_19_40 | ecosystem: Environmental > Terrestrial > Soil > Wetlands...
CGGGAAACCGATGCCAAGCAGTTCGAGTCGGTGTTGCGGTTGGACATCCAGAGGTCATTGCAGTTAATGATCCGTTTTGGGTTGGTGCCCCGCAGTTACAAGCCGGAATAGAAATGACCATTATCTTGATATTGACGACAATGCGCCGAGTCGCTGATCTTTCAGGTAATCGGGGCGAAGCCCGAGTTCAGATTGTCACTCACTAAGGCCACGGTTTCCACACGAGAGCATCCTGCGGGGTCAAGTAGCCACCCCCGATAGCCCAGTGTTGCGCCTGTTCCTTGCCTTCTTCCAATGAAGGAACTGAAGCCTTATCCATCAACTGCTTCGTTCCCTTATCGACTGCGCCAAAAATCCAGCCTCGGTGATATTCCTCAACAATAAGCCGTGTTTTCCCTCCGGGGATGTCGGCGTAAACGCATTGAGATGTCATATCTGCTTGCCACCCTCCTGACCAAAGTAAATATTTCCCGGCAGAGCCGGTGCTTTATGATTTTGCTGGTTTCCCCACAAAAGACAACTTTTGTGAGCAGCGTACCTCTTGCGGCGAACACTGTCAAGCCCTACGCAATGGATAGCGGGTCAACTATGAAGGCGTTGGAATGGGTGAGGTAGGGGTATTGTCTACTTGGGTAATAGGAAGAAGGGTGGAAAAGAACTGCTTAACGGGTCAGTGTCAAGAATATGTAATTCCGCAATCATGAAATACAAACGATTGCTGGCAGCCGTAGTAATCGTCTTCTGTTTCTTGGGCTGGGACAACTACGTTTCGAGTTAGGGTCCGGATTCAGCGTGGGTATTGTCCTAGCCGGGTTACGAAAAAAAATGGGCTGCTCGGTGGCAGCCCGGAGTTAATAATTCACACATTTGGAAGACAACTAACGCCGTCCTGTGATGGCAAGCAAAGTCATCGGGATCATAGCTATTCCGCCGTGGCTGCTGCTGCCTCGGCTGGAGTCTCCACAGTCGTCTTTACTGCTGTAATCTTTTTGGCTGGTTTTCTTGCCGCTGCCTTTTTCTGGGCTGCCCACCGTTTCTTCTGGGCTTCTGCAATCTTCTTTCGGGCTGCTGCGCTCATGGTACGGCGACCACTGGTCTTTTTCGTCGCTGGTTTTACTGCTGCCTTACGCCTCGCCGCCCACCTTTTCTTCACCATCTCCGATATGCGCTTCCGGGCGACTGGACTCATGGTGCGCCGGACACTGGTCTTTTTCGGCGCGGGTTTTGCTGCTGCCTTGCGTCTTGCCGCCCACCTTGCCTTTGAAGCCTCGGATATACGTCTGCGGCCAGCGGCACTGATACGGCGGTGACCAAGGGCTTGCTTTGGGGCAGGTTTCGCAGCCTGCTTGCGCCGTGCAGCCCACCTCTTTTTCATCATCTCCGATAGGCGCTTGCGGCCAGCGGGGGTTAGACGGCGTTTCTTGGCCTTCGGCGGGGCGGCTTTGGCGGCGGGAGTGGTCGCTGTTACGGTTCCATCCAGCGTTTCAAGGGCGGCGATGGCTTGGTTTATGCGGTTTAGCTCTGCCTTCAGGTCAGCAAGTATCGTGCGAGTATCCATCGATTTTCCTATTGTGACGTTTAGCAACAAGGTAATCCAATCCTAGAACTTACGCTCATCAGGCACAAGGGCTTCGGGGGCTCCTGTTTAAGATAACCCCGGTTTCACACGAACAGAACAGACCTTACAATTCACGACTGACATGGCAAATGCGGCCAATGATCTGGTCGGCAGCGGAACTGCCATCGCTCCCAGTGCCGAGTAAGATCAGGGAAGACTGCTGGCTCTGCGGACGGAGAAGTAGTGTCCCGTCCTGCGGCTCGATATAGCGGATCAGCACCCATCCGGCTTCGTGGACGGCATAGACATTACTGTGTCTGCGGCGGTAAGGTCGGAGCGAGTTGTAGTGGCGGTCGATAAGCAGGATCGCACCGGGTGAAATATAGGGTGCCATTGCTTTTCCATTTTCAGCATCAACCTTGATACACAAAAAACGTGGCCATTCTTCTCGGGGACTGGCCATATCTGAGCGTAGTCGATGCAGGAAGCTCTTTTTGAATGCTATGTGTTCGAGAACTGCGGAGTGCGGTACGTGCCGAAAAGGTGTAGCCGTAGGGTTAACGAGCGGAATGTTCTCGTAGTCCTCTGACGGTGAAGAAACGTAGGCTTTAGCCTTGCTCTCAGCCGGATCGAAGAGGTCTGCAACCGTAAGGTGCAGGGCTTTGAGGATGCGATCCATACGGCAGGCTCACCTCGAACCGCTCGGACACCCTGGGGGCAGCGGAGCCAGTCAAGGGGGGCCTCCCCGGGGGTGGGGGTTTGGCCGAAAGAGGACCCCCGATTGCACCGGGCCGGAAAATGATTCCAGAAAACCGGCCAGCGGTCCCGGTTGTCGGCCTCTCCGATGACGATCTATATCGGAATTCGAATGTCAACTGAAATCAAAGGCTATCCAGTGAGCACCAAACCAGCACGCTCCGCTGTCCGACACCGGCAATGTGCGGCGCAGAATCCTCCAGTCCAACAGCCTAGTGGGAACCCCGTAGTGCTGCATAATGAAAAGAGTTTCCCAATCATCGCCCAGCGGTCGCGCCACGAAGGGTAGGCTCCGTTGCCGAAACCTGAGCATTAGCTGTTGTTCAAGCTGCGCAAACTCGTCGGGCTTTTTGATTGTCCGGTGACGATACAAGCTCGGCAGCAATGCGTGCCCGACGTTTCCGCACCCGCGGTACCACAGCGATCGATCGGCTGTCGCCTGATACTTCTCGATCAACGCGACATATTCTTGAAAGGATGTCGGTCTCTCCTCTACGACTGGTGCCAAGGTGGCCTCTTCCCGGTTTTTCGGCAATGTACCCCAATACGTTACGTTTGTCGAGGTTTCTCTCAATCTCCTGGATGGGTAGGCCGCAGGCCCGCGGGCTCGCACCGTTCTCGCAGGTCGCGAAGCTAGGAGTCCGGATTCCAGACAATCTCGGCGATTTGCGTATAGTCAGGGCGAGAGCGCAAAGCTCAAGCAGGTTGCGGGTGTCAAATTCGGAGTTTTTCGTGTCCTAAATTTTTTTTCCCAAGATGCCCCGACGCCGTTTGCCAGGTCATCCTCGGGGCATCGGAGCCAGTCGAGGGGGCCTCCCCGGGGGTGGGCGTTTGGTCCGAAGGGGACCCTAATTGCACAGGAGCAGGAAAAGCCTTTCAGAAAAACCGGCCGTCGGTCGGCCTTGCACGGGCATACTGCGCGCTGCACAAGTGGTGAGCAACAACCCATTCACACTATTGCTGAGGCCCGGTGCCGGCGTTCGTGGTTAATGTTGCGCGAAAGGTGTCGCCCAGGAGTACACTTCCGGTGAATTTATTCTGCAACTCTGTTCGCATGATTTAAGAGAGGGTGTTATGCGCAAATCTTTTGTTCTCTGCCTGGCTCTGCTGGTTCTGTCGGTTTCGACCGCGGTGGCGCAGGGTTCAAACAATGCCGCTGCTGCGCCGGCTGCCGATGCGATTAAAATCGCACTGCCGGCGCCAAGCCAGTCGGGCGGGATGTCGTTGACTCAGGCGCTGGCCACTCGTCGTTCGGTACGGGCATATGCCCCAACACCATTGACCCAAGCCGAGCTCTCGCAGATCCTGTGGGCTGCACAAGGCATTATCGACCAGGCCGGACACCGCACGGCGCCTTCAGCGGGGGCGCAATACTACCTGCACGTCTACGTGGCAAACGCCAACGGCTTCTTCGAATACCTCCCCAAAGGTCATCAACTGCAGAAGCTCGCCGACCAGGACTTGCGCAGCAAGTTATCCGCGCAGCAGTCGGTGAACCAGGCACCTACCGTGCTGCTGATCACCGGCGAGTACGAGCGTACGGCCCAGAAGTACGGCCCGGAAAAGGGTCCGCGATTCGTCAACATCGAGACCGGGCACGTTGCCCAGAACGTGCTGCTGCAGGCGACGGCAATAGGATTGAGCGCCGTCCCGGTGGGCGGAATCGATCCCAAGGAGGTACAGAAAGCGGCCTCCCTACCCGCGCAGTACAGCGCGATCTACCTGGTGCCAATCGGTCACGCGAAATAGCGAAACCTTTGCCATAAACTCGGCCCCGGCGCGCAGCATGGCGAGGGGCTGAGCTCTTCGCTTTCCACGATTGTGCATCGTACCGCTACATAGCCGAGGCGCGTTCCAAAGGTTTTAACTTCTGAAACGTAAATCGGCTCAAAAGTGGCCCAGCCAAATCAGCAACTTACAAGGGGCTTCGCAAGGATACTTTTGGAACGGGTGATTTCTGTGCTTGACAAACCTATCAGTTCGGTTATATAAACCCATCTGATAGGTTATGAAATACAAATGCTCCATCCATAATGTTGAAATGATTTGCCCGGCCTGCTTGGGCGCCAAGCGGTCAAAAGCCAAGGCCAAGGCATCAAGGATCAACGGAAAACTTGGTGGTCGGCCACCAAAGAAACGTGAAGGCACAAAATGAAATGCGCGATTTACAGCCGAGTTTCTACCACGGACCAAACTGTCCGCATGCAGCTTGAAGAGCTCCACGCTTACTGCGAACGCCGGGGGTTTACGATCGTTGGAGAATATTCTGACTCAGGTATCAGCGGTCGCAAAGAGTCTCGCCCCGGGCTGAACCGGATGATGGCCGATGCACGACGCCGGAAGTTCGACGCGGTTGTGGTTTACAGATACGACCGCTTCGCGCGTTCGCTCCGACAACTGGTGAATGCACTGGCAGAATTTGATTCCCTCGGAATCGATTTCATTTCGCTCTACGAAGGCGTTGACACCAGCACGCCGACTGGCCGTCTAACTTTCGGCATCTTCGCGTCGATCGCGGAATTCGAGCGCAGCCTGATCACCGACCGTGTGAGGTCTGGCCAACAGGCGGCGCGCCGGCGTGGCGTGAAATTCGGTCGTCCAAGGGTCGAAGTCGACGCCGGGCGTCTGGCGAAGCTTCGGGACAAAGGCTCTACGTTTGCGGCAATCTCGAAGGAAACTGGCCTTTCGGTCGGCACCGTGTTCCGTGCGCTTAGCCCCGCGGGCAACATGCAGATCTTCAAAAGCATGCAGTCGCATTAGCCACTCAAACAGCAGTCCAGGCGTCTGGACAACTTTTCGCCAAGGTTAGGCCGTTCGGGTCGCCAATTTCCGGATTGCCCGTGATCCAGGACTTAATTACCGTGGGCGCCAAACTCGGACCCCATTAAAGACCCTAGCAGAATCAGAGGGGGCGCGATCCGGCCCGCGCGAGCCAAGAAAAGCGCCACCTCCGTTATTGCCGATCCAAACAACAGGAACGGGGGTTAGTACCAAGTTGACAGCTCTCTTTTCCGCCGAGCTCAGGTAAGGTCGAAGCGATCAAGGTTCATCACCTTGTTCCACGCAGCCACGAAGTCCTTTACAAACGCCTCCTTCGAGTCGCTGCACGCATAGACTTCCGCGAGGGCTCGGAGCTGGGAGTTGGAACCGAAGACAAGATCAACGACAGTGCCCGTCCACTTGCGTTCGCCCGTCGCCCGATCGCGCCCCTCCAACACGCCTTCAGATGTGGCGGACTTCTGCCACTTCGTGTTCATGTCGAGCAGGTTGACGAAGAAATCATTCGTCAACGTCTCGGGCCGCCTGGTGAAAACACCGTGGTTGGACTGCCCGAAGTTTGCATTCAGGGCGCGCATGCCACCAAGCAGAACCGTCATCTCGGGAGCGGTCAGGGTCATCAGGTTCGCTCGATCCACCAGCAGCTCAGCCGCCGATCCCTCGTGTCCCTTCCGGAGATAGTTGCGGAACCCGTCTGCGGTCGGCTCCAGCACGGCGAACGAATGCACATCGGTCTGCTCCTGCGACGCGTCCATGCACCCCGGCGAGAAGGGAACCTTCACGTCGTGGCCGGCCTTCTTCGCAGCTGCCTCGACGGCTCCACAGCCGCCCAGAACGATCAGGTCAGCAAGCGAGACCTTCTTCCCACCGGACTGCGCGCCGTTGAAATCCTTCTGGATCGCCTCCAGCGTCCGAAGAACCTTCGCCAGCTCGGCCGGCTGGTTGACTTCCCAATCCTTTTGCGGCGCGAGGCGAATGCGCGCCCCGTTAGCCCCGCCGCGCTTGTCACTGCCGCGGAACGTTGCCGCCGACGCCCAGGCCGTCGTGACCAGTTGGGAGATGGAAAGTCCGGATGCGAGGATTTTCGCCTTCAGAGCAGCAATGTCCTGTTCCCCGATCAATTTATGATCCACAGCGGGGATGGGGTCCTGCCACAGCAGCGGCTGCGCAGGAACGAGCGGGCCAAGATAACGGGACAGCGGCCCCATGTCGCGGTGCGTCAGCTTGAACCACGCCCTGGCAAACGCGTCTGCGAACTGATCCGGATTCTCGTAGAAGCGCCTTGAAATCTTTTCGTAAACAGGGTCGAACCGCAAGGCGAGGTCAGTGGTCAGCATGGATGGAGCGTGGCGCTTTGACGGGTCGTGCGCATCCGGCACCGTACCGGCGCCTGCGCCATGCTTCGGTTTCCACTGATGCGCACCGGCCGGGCTCTTGGTCAGTTCCCATTCGTAGCCGAACAGGTTCCAGAAGAAGTTGCTGCTCCACTTCGTCGGCGTCGTGGACCAGATGACTTCCAGGCCGCTGCCGATCGTGTCACCACCTTTGCCTGTGCCAAAGCTGCTCTTCCAGCCGAGGCCCTGCTCCTCGATGCTGGCGGCTTCCGGCTCTGGACCCACCAGTGACGCATCGCCAGCGCCGTGGGTTTTGCCGAAGGTGTGACCGCCAGCAATCAGCGCGACCGTTTCCTCGTCATTCATCGCCATGCGAGCGAACGTTTCGCGAATATCCTTGGCCGCCGCGAGGGGATCCGGATTGCCGTTCGGCCCTTCCGGATTCACGTAGATCAGGCCCATTTGAACAGCGCCGAGAGGGTTGTCGAGCTGGCGGTCGCCGCTGTAGCGCTCGTCTGCCAGCCACTTGCCCTCAGGCCCCCAGTAGATGTCTTCTTCTGGCTCCCAGATGTCTTCGCGCCCACCGGCGAAACCGAAGGTCTTGAACCCCATCGAGTCCAGCGCCACGGTACCGGCGAGAACGATCAGGTCGGCCCAGGAGAGCTTGCGGCCATACTTCTGCTTGATCGGCCAGACCAACCGGCGCGCTTTGTCGAGGAGCACGTTGTCCGGCCAACTGTTAAGGGGCGCAAATCGCTGCGCTCCGGAGCCCGCGCCGCCGCGGCCATCGGCGATACGATAGGTTCCTGCGCTATGCCACGCCATGCGGATGAAGAACGGCCCATAGTTGCCAAAGTCGGCAGGCCACCAGTCCTGCGAGTCCGTCATCAAGGCACGGAGATCCTTGATCACGGCATCCAGGTCGAGGCTCTTGAACTCCTCGGCGTAATTGAACGCCTCGCCCATGGGATTGGACAGTGGGCAGTGCTGGTGCAAGGGCTTCAGGTTCAGTTGATTGGGCCACCAGTCTGCGTTTGTTGGGGCCCCACCTATTGTGTGTTTGCGAGCGCCGCCCGAGAACGGGCACTTGGCTTCGCCTGCCAGCTTTTGCTCCTGCTCAGTGGGAACGGGCGGCGGAGCTACCGAGGTGAGTGGTTTATCCATTTGTTTACCTTCCTTCGAATTAGTGAAAAAACTGGGCCGAACTACGAACCGATCCTGGCTTTCCCCTTCGCGCAATCGCCGCCGGCCGCGCTCGCTGACACGCGCCATTCATCCGGTATCCACACGCCTACGACACTTAACCGGAAGCGCGCCGCGGAGCGCACTTCGTGCAGAGCCCCCGGAAAATGAGTTCGTATTCGCGAAGAATCCGTTTACCGAGGGAGCCCGAGGCAGGCTTGGGCACGTGGTACCACTCAATGTCCTCAACATTGCCGCAGCGGTCGCAGATGAAGTGGTGATGCCGCATGCCTTTCGCATCGAATCGCGCGGCGCGGCCCTCGACGGCCACTTCACGCACCAACCCCGCCTGCACCAAGTCCCGCAGATTGTTATAAGTCGTGGCCCTTGAAGAGCACGGATCCACGCGATTCACGGCTTCGAAGATTTCCTCAGCCGTGGGATGCCTGTTGTGTTCCATCAAGAATGCCATCACGGCGTAGCGCTGCGGAGTGCACCGCAACCCGCTGCCTTTCAAAAACCGTTTAATCGCCTCGGCATCCATTAATAATTAGACTATATCTAATGTGACATTCTGTCAAAACTTATGCTTTTGGTTGCTGCTGCGAGCAGACTGGCGGATGCCGTATTGAGTATCCTCATCGAGTGGCCGCGATGTTACTCTTTCACGTCGAATGGTCCGGACGTTGCGCCCGCGAGGTTTTGAGCAGTGGGCGACAAATTGGTGCGGAATCATGAGGCGCGACTTCCCTGGATAGCACCACGTTCGGAACAACCACCCGCCGCCGCGCGCAATTGTGTCCAGATGGTCGGCAATTGGGAAGTTAGGACTTCGGGCCAGAATGCTTCTCGGTGTGCGACAACCCGCGAGTCGCTGGCGCTGCCCATAGAAGGTTAATTACTGTTTGCCGGAGTCCAGCACCTGGACTGCACCAACCCCGGCCCTGAGTCCAGGCACCTGGACTGAAGCACCACCGGGGATTGAAGTAGCGATTGCAAATTTGAATGCACTTTAGAGTCGCCAAAAAGGCGCTTTAAGCGACCTTTAGCCCTCCCTTTTGCGCCCATTTTCCTTCATTTAGCCCCACCAAAAACTTGCCTTTTTGCTGCTTTGGAGTCACCTTTTGCGTTACTAGATAGGCAACAAATATCGATTTAATGGTGCTACTAGCGGGTCGATAGACGTGCCAGTAGCGCGGAGAAAAGCGATGGGAAATGGCCACTAAGAACAGGTAAATCGATAACGTTCGATTACTAACGCCTCTGATTTCAATCGTTTGCCTGTCAAGTGCTCTGGCCGGCCAGCGGCTTCGACACAAGACCCGTTGGTGGACCGCCTTGCAGGCAGGCTGGAAAACGCCCCCAAAAACCAGATAAAAAACCTCGTTTCAAAATCGGAGTCAAAAAATCCTGCTCAAAAACATGGTTCAAAATTCGCGAGCGCGCGAGCACGCCTATGCCTCACGTAATACCGGGGGGATCCAGCCGTTCAGGCACTACAATATTCCATGCGAATTTTGTTATTCAGTGGTAAAGGCGGCGTGGGTAAGACCAGCCTGGCCGCTGCCACCGGGGTGAAACTTGCCGCGCTGAATTACCGCACGCTGGTGATGAGCATAGATCCCGCGCACAGCCTAGCGGATGCGTTCGACCTGGAAACCGAACTCTTCCACCTCAGCACCTGGGACCCGCTCCCGATCAGCGACCGTCTAGCAATTCTCGAGTTGAACATTCAGAAAGAGATCGGGCGCCATTGGCAGCAGATTTCCTCGTACGTCAGTTCGGTGCTGCGTACCACCGGAATCAGTGGGGTGGAGGCCGAGGAGTTAGCCATCCTGCCCGGGATGGAAGAACTCAGTGCCATGATGTACATCAACCAGTACCGGCGCGAGCAGCGCTATGACGTGGTTGTGCTGGACGCGGCGCCCACGGCCGAATCGCTGCGGTTTATTAGCATGCCCACGACGCTGGACTGGTACATGAAGCACATCTTCCCATTTCAGCGGAATTTGCTGAAGGCAGTGCGGCCAATCGCGAACCGCGTTGCGCCCTTCGAACTGCCGCCCGACAGCTATTTCGCCAATGTCAGTGCGCTGTTCGAAAAGCTGGAAGGGGTCGACGACATCATGGAGGACCCATACACAACGAGCGTCCGCCTCGTCACCAACCCGGAGAAGATGGTGCTGCGGGAAACACAGCGGGCGTTCGTCTATTTCTCTCTGCATGGGCTCACCGTGGACAACGTCATCGTCAACCGCGTTTTGCCGGCGCAGGTCACGGACGGCTGGTTTAACGAATGGCATACCTCGCAGAGTAAGGTGCTGGAACAGATCGAAGAGTACTTTGCGCCCGTCCCGGTGAAGCGCGTCCCGCTGTTCTCTCACGAAGTTTTGGGCAAAGGACGACTAGAGGACCTTGCGAACGTGCTGTATGCTGATGGGGAAGATCCGTCGGCCGTGACCCGAACGGAGAAGCCCTATACTTTTGTTAAACAGGACGGGCATTACGAGGTGCGGATTTTTCTGCCGTTTGCCACGAAGGGCGAAGTCGGATTGTTCAAGAAGGGCGACGAACTCGTGGTTGAGATCGGGACGCTGCGCCGTCACATCGGGCTGCCCCGGATGATGGCGACGCTCATTCCGGCCCGGGCACGGCTTGAAAATCGGCTACTCACGGTCGAAATGAAGGAGGCTCAATGAACGAGCAGCAGACAAACCAGCACGCTGGAGACGAGCGCGTTACCCACGAGCGCTGCCTGTGCCGTGAGGTATTGGATCGTGTACAGGATTGCCTGGGGGTTTCCCCAGCCGTGCGGGAGCACCTTGCGAATTCCCGCATCGAGTTCCTCAAGGCGATCCGCGAAGTGATCGATCATCGTATCACGCAGCTGTCGAGCAAGGGCCCGCAGGGCACGAGAGTTAGAGTCGAATGAGCGGTTTGCAATGATTGGGTCCTGAGTGCCTCGGGCCGAAGGTGTGGTCGGCCCCGTTCACCGGATGTTGCCTGCGCAACCCACCCGTGACGTAATCGAGCGAGTGGCGAGCGATGGGTCGGCGCTGCTTACACGGTCAGACTACAGAGACGAGCCCCGTATTAAGGTAAGGAGGAGTCTCATGCTTGAATTCGAATCGGTGCAGATGCAATTTCCCGCCGACACCAACATCGTCATCGGCCAGTCGCACTTCATCAAGACTGTAGAAGACTTATATGAAGCCGTAGTGGGCACGGTTCCCCAGGCGAAGTTTGGGTTGGCATTTAACGAAAGTTCCGGACCCTGCCTAACGCGCGTCGACGGGAACGACGATGAACTCCGCGCGGCAGCTATCCGCAACGCCCAGGCGCTAGGCGCAGGACACGCCTTTGTGTTGATTGTCCGTAATGCCTACCCGATCAACCTGCTAAACGCCCTGCGCAATGTGCCGGAGGTCTGCGCTATCTTCTGCGCCACCGCCAATCCGGTTGAGGTAGTGATTGCCCGCAACGAGCAAGGCCGTGGCATCATGGGTGTGATCGATGGCAGCTCGCCGAAAGGTGTCGAGGGTCCCGCGGACATCACCGCACGCCATGACCTTCTGCGCAAGTTCGGTTACAAGAGATAGCTACGTCGAGTATTGGGGCGGCCCATACCGCGTTCTGGGAAGTCATCGCTGGTTGTGGCCCAGAATGCTGCGCGGTGTCCGACAACTGGCGATTCGTCGGCGCTGTCAGCAGCAGGGTAATCGCTATTTGCCGGAGTCCAGCACCTGGACTGCACCAACCCCGGAGTCCAGGCACCTGGACTGAAGCACCACCGGAGATTGAAGCCGCGATC
>Ga0187880_1003776_pt1 | contig 11418 bp, 10 predicted proteins | sample June2016WEW_19_4_FD_132998 | JGI IMG/M metagenome (GOLD analysis project Ga0187880, IMG submission 132998) | Peatland microbial communities from SPRUCE experiment site at the Marcell Experimental Forest, Minnesota, USA - June2016WEW_19_40 | ecosystem: Environmental > Terrestrial > Soil >...
AAGACACGACGGGTCAATGTTGAATTGATCGCGCCTCGAACGTTATGCGGGATTGTTTCGGTCATGTCGGTCTTGCCATGAATTCCGGGAATCAGCAGCCACTGATGTTCCATTCTGGAGTCCAAGCTGCAAGAGCCGTCACTCGCGATCGACGCGATCGCAGCCAGTTGTTCAACCCAAATGCCCGTCGCATAACTGTGACCGCAAGGGCCGCTCAAACGAATCTGACGCCGATCATCGTGTCCGAGACGCAAACAAAGCCTTCAGTGTAAACGAGATGCGACGGCCAGGCGCCGCGGCCAAGCTGGCCTGAAGGCCTCGCGAGATCGCAACGGCGATCCGGCGAAAGGCGGATCGCGAGACGACGCGATTCATCGCGATCGAATGACTCGCTCGTTCTTTGTGCAATGCACAATTAATGGACAATGCAAACGCCCCGACGTGGATGTGGCTTTCCTCAGCGCGAGCGAAATTGCCGCGGGGCGGGGTCGGCGACGGCCGATTGCGCTCGAATTCGCGCAATTCTTGGGGAGAACGCCGCGTCCGGGCGGCGATATCGGCGAAATCCAGCCCGCGCGCGTCAAAAGCGGCCGGCTGCGGAAAGCCGATTAACTGAGCAATCTCACGCGCTTGGCGCCCTATATTTGCGCGCGACGGCGAGCGAAGTTCGTGACACCATTCTCGTGCTTATAGCGGGCGATAGGCTCCCTCTCTGCTGGGCTGGAGGGCGTCATGGAGCGAAAAGTGTCGGTCATCGAGCGCCGAGCGCCGTTTGCCGCCGTGGCGCCGCCTGCGCGCCAACATCACGCGTCGCCCGAAGTCGCGTTGATGGGCATCTACGAGATTTCGAAAATACTGAACGGCGCGGCGCGTCTCGAACAGACGCTCGCCAATGTCGTGAATGTGCTGAGCTGCTTCTTCGACATGCGGCTCGGCATGATCGTCATTCTCGATGCGGACGGCGAGCCGGAGATCATCGCGACCGCGGGATGGGCGACCGAGGCCAAGGGCAAGCCGATCGAGACCCTGCCGCGCGTCGTCATCGACAGGCTGGTGGCGACTTCGACTCCGGTGGTCGTCGAGGACGTGACGAAGGATCCGCTGTTCGCCAAGGCCGCCGATCTCATCACTCGCCGTCTCGAAGGCCGCGTTTCCTTCCTCGGCGTGCCGATCAAAAGCGACGAACGCGTGATCGGAACGCTGTCGATCAATCGTGTTTGGGACGGCGATAAGGCGCTTGGATTCGACGACGATCTGCATTTTCTCCGGATGGTCGCCAATCTCGTGGGACAGACGGTGCGGTTGCATCGCATGTTGTCGGCCGAGCGCAGGCGCTTTCTCGACGAGAAGCGCACCCTCGAGAAGGCGCTCGACCAGCAATTGAACGAATCGCGCCGCGGCCCGGCGCCCAAAATCAACGGCATCGTCGGCGAAAGCGCAGCGATCCGCAAAGTGCTGGAGAAGATCGAGGTCGTCGCCAAATCGAATTCGACCGTGCTGCTGCGCGGGGAAAGCGGCACCGGCAAGGAATTGTTCGCCCGCGCCGTGCACGATCTCTCGGCGCGCAAGGCCAAGCCTTTCGTCAAGCTCAATTGCGCGGCTCTGCCCGAGAGCGTGCTCGAGTCCGAGCTGTTCGGCCACGAGAAGGGCGCCTTCACCGGCGCCATCGGCCAGCGCGCCGGCCGCTTCGAGCTCGCGCATGGCGGGACGCTGTTGCTCGACGAAATCGGCGAGATTTCGGCGAGCTTCCAGGCCAAGCTGCTGCGCGTGCTTCAGGAGGGCGAGTTCGAGCGGGTGGGCGGCGCGCGCACGCTCAAGGTCGACGTCCGGCTCATCTGCGCGACCAACAAGAACCTCGAGGAGGCGGTCGCCAAGGGCGAGTTCCGCGCCGACCTCTACTACCGCATTAATGTCATTCCGGTGTTCCTGCCGGCCCTGCGCGAACGGCCCGGCGACATCGCGCTGCTCGCGCGCGCCTTCCTCGAGCGCTTCAACGCCGAGAACGGCCGCAAGCTGACGTTGTCGACCGGCGCGATGGATATGCTCAAGCGTTGCTTCTTTCCCGGCAACGTGCGCGAACTTGAGAATTGCGTGCGGCGGACAGCGACGCTGGCGCGCGGCGAGATTATCGTGCGCGACGACCTGTCCTGCGCGGCCGGCGACTGCCTGTCGGCGCTGTTGTGGACCGGCAGCGGACGCGGCGCTTTCGCCGATCCAATCGACGAACTCGCCAAGGGGCGAACGATCACAGCGCCGATTCTCGAGAAGCCGCCGGCGCCGCCGCCCGCCCAACCGCGCGCGCCGAGCCCCGAGCCCGCCGCGTCGCCCAAGGCCTGCGAGCACGCCGAAAGCGGCGACTGCCCGGCGGTCGCCACGCGGCTGACGGAAAAGGAGCGCCTGCTCGACGCGATGGAACGCGCGGGCTGGGTTCAGGCCAAGGCGGCGCGCGTCCTCGGCATCACGCCGCGCCAGATCGGCTATGCCCTGCGCAAGTACCGCATCGAGATGAAGCGCTTCTGAGCGCGCCCGCGGCGCGTGGCGGGAGGCGAGGATCGCTCGCGCCCCCGCGCGTGTCGGCAATGCGACAAAGCCGTGTCCGAGAGGCTTCAGCCGCGACGAGAATCTTTCTAACATATTGGAATAGATAGAGAAAAAACCTGGCACGACCCTTGCGACGATCCCGCGCGGACAACAGGAATCGCTTGCGATGGGCCAGCCCTTTACGATCTCGCTCGACAGTCTGCTCGATCCCGTCGACTTCGACGCGATGAGAGAGACCGCCGCGGCCGGCGGCTGTTCTTCGTCTTCCTGCGGCTCCTCGGCGCGTCCGGAGGACATGGACGCGGACGTATGGGAGCGCATCAAGGACCATCCCTGCTATTCCGAGGAGGCGCATCATTATTTCGCGCGCATGCATGTCGCGGTCGCGCCCGCTTGCAACATCCAGTGCAACTATTGCAACCGCAAATATGATTGCGCCAACGAGAGCCGGCCGGGCGTCGTCTCGGAAAAACTGACGCCTGATCAGGCGCGTCGCAAGGTCATCGCGGTCGCCAACGAGGTGCCGCAGCTTTCCGTGCTCGGCATCGCCGGGCCGGGCGACGCCTGCTACGACTGGAAGAAGTCGCAGGCGACCTTCTCGGCGATCGCCAAGGACATCCCCGACATCAAGCTCTGCATCTCGACCAACGGACTGTCGCTGCCCGACCGCATCGACGAACTGGCGGCGATGAACGTCGACCACGTGACGATCACCATCAACATGGTCGATCCCGAGATCGGCGCGAAAATCTATCCCTGGATCTATTTCCGCAACCGGCGCTGGACCGGCGTCGAGGCGTCGCAAATCCTGCACGAACGCCAAATGCTCGGCCTCGAAATGCTGACCGCGCGCGGCGTGCTGACCAAGATCAATTCCGTGATGATCCCCGGGATCAACGACGAGCACCTGATCGAGGTCAACCGCTGGGTCAAGCAGCGCGGCGCCTTTCTGCACAACGTGATGCCGCTCATTTCCGATCCCGCGCATGGCACGCATTTCGGCCTGACCGGGCAGCGCGGCCCGAGCGCGATGGAGCTCAAGGCGCTGCAGGACCGGCTCGAGGGGGGCGCCAAGCTGATGCGCCATTGCCGCCAGTGCCGCGCCGATGCGGTCGGGCTGCTCGGCGAGGATCGCGGGCAGGAGTTCACGCTCGACCAGTTGCCGGAGGCGGTCGATTACGATCCCGCCAAGCGCACGGCCTATCGGGAAATCGTCGCCGGCGAGCGTGGCGACCACGTCGCGGCCAGGAAGGCCGCCGCAGCCGCGATCCAGGAGAACGCGGCCGAAGGACAATCGATGCTCGTCGCCGTCGCCACCAAGGGCGGCGGGCGCGTCAACGAGCATTTCGGCCACGCCAAGGAGTTCCAGATTTACGAGGCCTCGTCCAAGGGCGTCGTCTTCGTCGGCCACCGCAAGGTCGAGGCCTATTGCATGGGCGGGTTCGGCGAGGACGCGACGCTCGACGCGGTCATCGCGGCGCTCGAGGGCGTGCGCCATGTTCTGTGCGCGAAAATCGGGGATTGCCCCAAGGACATGCTCGAGGCCGCGGGCATCGAGGCAAGCGACGCCTACGCTTACGAATACGCCGAGACGGCCATCGGCGCGCTTTACGCGCAAACCTTCGCCCGCGCGCCGGGCAGGGCGGTCGCCTGACGCACAACCCGATCCGTTTCAATAGAAAGGAGAAAAGACAATGGCCTTCAAGATCATCGCGTCCCAGTGCACCGCGTGCGGCGCCTGCGAATTCGAGTGCCCGACCGCCGCCATCAGGTTCAAGAACGACACCTACATGATCGACCCCAAGACCTGCACCGAATGCGAGGGCCATTTCGACACGCAGCAATGCAATAGCGTGTGCCCCGTGCCCAAGACCTGCGTGAAGGCCTGAGGGCGCTTCGGAGGGCGGCGTGAGCGAGAGCGGGAGCGATGCGGTCGACGTCGAGGACGGCCCGTTCGATTGGCTAGGCAACCCCGTGTCCTGCACGGATTGTCCCTATGAGGAGACGCGCGCGGCCGGCAGGTGCGACCTCGGCAAGACCTGCGTCATGGACCGCCGGGCGCGACGAATCGACCGGTTCTTCGCCGCCAATCCGGCTCAGGCGGAGCGCCACCTCGGTCACCCCTATTTCGAGGTGCGCACGCTGGCGGCGCGCTACGCCTCGCCGTTTCGGCTCGTCGCGCTCATCGACGATCCCGAACCCGACGTGCGGGCGATGGTGACGCTGCGGCTGCCTTTGTCGCGGGTCGGCGCGCTCGCGCGCGATCCGGAGCCGCGCGTGCGCATCGCTCTGGCGCAGCGCCTGAGCGGCGAGGCGCTGGCGGCGCTTTTCGACGACGCCGATTATTCCGTGCGTCTGGCCGCGGCGCGTCGCGCCGAGCCGGCGCTGCTCCTTCGCTTGATCCGCGATCCCGATGCCTCGGTGCGCCGTGAAGCGGCGCGCCGCGTTCCGCCCTATGCGCTCATCGGCATGGTTGCCGACCCCGATCCGCTGGTGCGCATCGAGATCGCCGAACGACTGCCCGCCGAGGCGCTCGCGCTGATGGCGAAAGACGTGGACTTTCGCGTCCGCTTCGTCTGCGCCGAACGCCTGCCGATCGATCGTCTCGACAACCTCGCCGACGACGAGGACGAGGTCGTGCGCGACCTCGCGCGCCAGAGACTGAACATGGGAGCCGCGTGATGGGCTTGGCCCGCGAGCAGGAAATCGAGATTCGCGCCGCGCCGCGCTTCATGCCGGGCGAAAAGGTGCAGGCGACGAGGCACGTCAAGAACGACGGCACCTATCCCAGACGCGAGATCGGCGACATTCTCGTGCGCAAGGGCGAGGTCGGATACGTCAGGGACATCGGCACGTTCCTGCAGCACTTCTACATCTACGCGGTCGAATGGATCGACAGCGGGACGCTGGTCGGCATGCGCGCCAAGGAACTCGTCAGTCTCGACCAGACCATGCCGGCCGCGCAAGCCGCCGAGGAGACTTCGCCATGAAAGTCATGATCCGCCGCGGCGACAAGGGGCTATCCGCCTATGTGCCGAAAAAAGACCTCGAGGAGCCGATCGTCGAGACGGAGCGAGAGTCGCTGTGGGGCGGCTCGATTAAGCTGCGCAACGGCTGGACGCTGATTCTTCCCGACATGCCCGCCGAAACGCGCCTGCCGATCACCGTCAACGCCAGAAAAGTGGGCGAGGAGGAATGACCATGCAAGCTTTGCTCGAAGCCGAAGCGCGGTCCGCAGTCGTCGGTCAGCTCGAGCGCGCGCGTCGCGCGCTCATCGCCGACGAGCTCATCCCCTATCTCGGTCCGGGCCTTCTCGCTCTTTCCGGCGCGACGGCGCCTTCGACGCCGGAAGCCGTCGCGGCGGCGCTGCACGCCCGCGCGCCCGCGCCGGGGCGCATCCGCACGAACATGTGGTCGGTCGCGCAATTCATCGAGAGCCGGCGTCATCGCAAGACGCTGCAGGCCTTCATGACCGACATCTTCGCGGCGGCGGCGCCGCCGCCGCCGCCGTTGCTGGACTTTCTCGCGCGCCTGCCGCTCGCGCTGATCGTGAACGCCTGGTACGACGACGCCGTCGCGGTCGCGCTGCGCGAAGCCGGACGGCGCGACTTCGTCGAAATCCAAGGGGTCACGCGCGCCGGCGTCCGCGGCGACATCTGGACGAAGACCTATGACGCCGAGGGCGCGCCATGCGACGACGGCGCGGCCGACGCGGCTCGCACGGCGCTCTATTCGCCGCATGGCGGCGTGCGGCCGGCGCGCAATTTCCTGGTCGCCGATTCCGATTATGTCGAAGTGCTGACCGAGATCGACATCCAGACGCCGATCCCGGCGGCGGTGAAGGCGAGGCGCGCGGAACGCGGCTTTCTTTTTCTCGGCTGCCCCTTCCACGACCAAATGCTGCGCATCTACGCTCGCCAAATCATGAAGCGCTCCAAAGGCCCGCATTTCGCCGTCGTCGACGCGGACGCGCTGACGCGCAACGAAGCCAAGTTCTTCGCCGATCAGGGTATCGAGATCATCGACGCGCCGCTGGCTGCGGCCGCGCAGGCGCTCGTCGGCTGAGGCGAGACCTCATTCGCACAACTCGGCGACGGTGGCGGATACTCACCCTGCCTCTCCCCGCGAAGAGGCGGGGAGAGGGGAAGAACCCCGCCGCGCGCGCTCCTCTCCCCGTGCTTACGGGGAGAGGTTGGGTGAGGGGCGGGGTGGGCAGCCGCAGACTTCTCAGATATGCGCAACTCCGCTCGGTCGCTTGGCGCGACGCGATTGCCGCGCGCGCTTTTGTTCTCCTCCTGCGCCGGCCATGAAGACGACCGTCCTGTCGCGTTTGTCGGGGTCGCGACACAGCGCTGTCGAGGCTTCCAGGTTCGCGAAAGATCTTTGAACTTGTTGTTACAATTATGGTATTTGTCATCGCGCCGACTTGGCACGATCCTTGAATTCACTGATCCGCGAGGCGGCGACTTCCGCTGCCGAGATCTCTAGGGCGACCCTTCGGGGCGTCCCTCGCGGTGAAAGGAACACGGATCATGGCAGCTCTGCGCCAAATCGCTTTCTACGGCAAAGGCGGCATCGGCAAATCGACGACGTCGCAAAATACGCTCGCGGCTCTCGTCGACCTTGGACAGAAGATTCTGATCGTCGGCTGCGATCCCAAGGCCGATTCCACCCGTCTCATTCTCAACGCCAAGATGCAGGACACCGTGCTCAGTCTCGCCGCCGAGGCGGGCTCGGTCGAGGATCTCGAACTCGAGGACGTCCTGAAGGTCGGCTACAAGGGCATCAAGTGCACGGAATCCGGCGGGCCTGAGCCCGGAGTCGGCTGCGCCGGACGCGGCGTCATCACCGCCATCAACTTCCTCGAAGAAAACGGCGCCTATGACGATGTCGACTACGTCTCCTACGACGTGCTCGGCGACGTGGTGTGCGGCGGCTTCGCCATGCCGATCCGCGAGAACAAGGCGCAGGAAATCTACATCGTCATGTCCGGCGAGATGATGGCGCTCTACGCCGCCAACAACATCGCCAAGGGCATTCTCAAATACGCCCATTCCGGCGGCGTGCGTCTGGGCGGACTCATTTGCAACGAGCGCCAGACCGACAAGGAGCTGGAGCTGGCCGAGGCGCTCGCCAAGCGTCTCAATTCGAAGCTCATCCACTTCGTGCCTCGCGACAACATCGTTCAGCACGCGGAACTGCGCCGCAAGACGGTCATCGAATACGCGCCCGACAGCGCGCAGGCGAACGAATACCGCCAGCTCGCGAACAAAATTCACGCCAACTCCGGCAAGGGCACGATCCCGACCCCGATCACGATGGAAGAGCTGGAAGAAATGCTGATGGAATTCGGCATCATGAAGACCGAAGAGCAGGCTCTCGCCGAGCTGCAGGCCAAGGAAGCCGCCAAGGCCGCGGCCGCGTTGTGAACCTGGCGGCGCGCGCGTAGCGGGCTTTGACCCCGCCGCCGCGCGCGCCCCAGGCCATTCCTTCCGACGACAGGAGACCCTCATGAGCCTCGAATACGAGAACGACGGAAACTTTCACGAGAAGCTTATCGAGGAAGTTCTGTCGCAATATCCCGACAAATTCGGCAAACGCCGGCGCAAGCACCTTTCGGTCGCCAAGCCGGCCGGCGAGGATGAAATCGCCGGCGAAGTTCAGCACGTCACCGAGTGCGACGTGAAGTCCAACATCAAGTCGGTGCCCGGCGTGATGACGATCCGCGGCTGCGCCTACGCCGGCTCCAAGGGCGTCGTCTGGGGCCCGATCAAGGACATGGTGCACATCAGCCACGGGCCGGTCGGCTGCGGCCAATATTCCTGGTCGCAACGCCGCAACTACTATATCGGCAAAACCGGAATCGACACTTTCGTCACGATGCAATTCACCTCCGACTTCCAGGAGCGCGACATCGTGTTCGGCGGCGACAAGAAGCTCGACAAAGTCATCAATGAGATCAACGCGCTGTTTCCGCTCGCCAACGGCGTCACCATCCAGTCGGAATGCCCGATCGGTCTCATCGGCGACGACATCGAAGCCGTCGCGAAGAAGAAAGCCAAGGAAATCGGCAAGACCGTGGTTCCCGTGCGCTGCGAAGGCTTCCGCGGCGTTTCCCAGTCGCTCGGCCATCACATCGCCAACGACGCGATCCGCGACTGGGTTTTCGACAAGAAGGAGATCGAATGGGAAGCGGGTCCCTATGACGTCAACGTCATCGGCGACTACAACATCGGCGGCGACGCCTGGGCCTCGCGCATCCTGCTCGAGGAAATGGGCTTGCGCGTGGTCGGCAACTGGTCGGGCGACGCCACGCTCGCCGAGATCGAGCGCGCGCCCAAGGCCAAGCTCAATCTCATCCATTGCTATCGCTCGATGAACTACATCTGCCGGCACATGGAGGAGAAATACGGCGTCGCCTGGATGGAGTACAATTTCTTCGGGCCGTCGCAGATCGAGGCGTCGCTACGCAAGATCGCCAAGCACTTCGGCCCCGAGATCGAGGCCAAGGCGGAGGCGGTGATCGCCAAATACCGTCCGCTGGTCGACGCGGTGATCGCCAAGTTCAAGCCGCGTCTCCTGGGCAAGACGGTGATGCTCTATGTCGGGGGCTTGCGGCCGCGCCACGTCATCAACGCCTATGAGGACCTCGGCATGGAGATCGTCGGCACCGGCTACGAATTCGGCCACAACGACGATTACCAGCGCACCGGCCACTACGTGAAGAAGGGCACGCTGATCTATGACGACGTGACCGGCTACGAACTGGAAAAGTTCATCGAGAGAGTCCGCCCCGATCTCGTCGGGTCCGGCATCAAGGAGAAATACCCGGTGCAGAAGATGGGCATTCCGTTCCGTCAGATGCATTCGTGGGATTATTCCGGCCCCTATCACGGCTACGACGGCTTCGCGATCTTCGCCCGCGACATGGACCTCGCGATCAACAATCCCGTCTGGGTGCTGTTCGACGCGCCCTGGGACAAGCCGCAGGAATTCGCCGTCGCCGCCGAGTGACCAGATCGCCCCGAACGAAAGGCTGAAGTCCCCGACGCCGCGGGGCCCGACCCCGCGCGTCCCCGCAAACCCAATTCTGCACGGCGCCGCCGTATGGCGCGGCCCGGACACGAGAGGAACCGAATATGCCACAGTCAGCCGAACGCATCCTCGACCATGCGCCGCTGTTCCGCGAACCGGAATATCAGGACATGTTCGCACGCAAGAAGGCGATGTTCGAATGCGGCGTCGCCGACGCCGCCGTCGCCGAACAGGGCGAGCACACCAAGAGCTGGGACTATCGCGAAAAGAATCTCGCGCGCGAGGCGCTGGTCGTCAATCCCGCCAAGGCCTGCCAGCCGCTCGGCGCCGTGTTCGCCGCGGCCGGCTTCGAGAAGACGATGAGCTTCGTGCATGGTTCGCAAGGCTGCGTCGCCTATTACCGTTCGCACCTTTCGCGCCATTTCAAGGAGCCGTGCAGCGCGGTGTCCTCGTCGATGACCGAGGATGCGGCGGTGTTCGGCGGCCTCACCAACATGGTCGACGGGCTCGCCAACGCGTATTCGCTCTACGCGCCGAAAATGATCGCGGTCTCGACGACCTGCATGGCCGAGGTCATCGGCGACGACCTGCACTCGTTCATCCAGACCGCCAAGGACAAGAATTCGGTCCCCCGGGAATTCGACGTTCCCTTCGCTCATACGCCGGCCTTCGTCGGCAGCCACGTCGACGGCTACGACGTGATGGTCAAGGGCGTGCTCGAGAATTTCTGGAAGGGCGCCGAGCGCAAGCCGAACGGCAAGATCAACATCATCCCCGGTTTCGACGGGTTCTGCGTCGGCAACAACCGCGAACTGAAGCGCCTGCTCGACGTGATGGGCGTCGACTACACGCTCATCTCCGACGCCTCGGACCAGTTCGACACGCCTTCAGACGGCGAGTACCGCATGTATGACGGCGGCACCAAGCTCGACGACGTCAAAGCCGCGCTCGACGCCAAGGCGACGATCTCGCTGCAGCACTGGAACACCCGCAAGACGCTCGAATACGCGGGGTCGCTCGGCCATGAGACCGCCTCGTTCCACTATCCCATGGGCGTGCGCGCGACCGACGAACTGCTGATGAAGATTTCGGAGCTGTCGGGCAAAGCGATCCCCGAATCGATCCGCCTGGAGCGCGGACGGCTCATCGACGCGATGGCCGACAGCCAGTCGTGGCTGCACGGCAAGAAATACGCGATCTACGGCGATCCCGATTTCGTCAGCGCGATGGCGCGCTTCGTCCTGGAGACCGGCGGCGAACCGATCCATTGCCTGGCGACTAACGGCACCAAACACTGGGAACAGGAATTGGCGCCGACGCTCGCCGCTTCGCCGTTCGGCAAGGACGCCAAGATCTGGGCGGGCAAGGATCTATGGCACCTGCGCTCGCTGCTGTTCACCGAGCCGGTCGACATGATCATCGGCAATTCCTACGGCAAGTATCTCGAGCGCGACACCGGCACGCCGCTGCTGCGCCTGACGTTCCCGATCTTCGATCGCCACCATCACCACCGCTTCCCGCTGTGGGGCTACCAGGGCGGCCTGCGCGTGCTGACGACGATCCTCGACAAGGTGTTCGACAAGCTCGACGCCGACACGATCAATCCCGGCGAGACCGACTATTCCTATGATTTGACGCGGTGACACAAGCGCGGCGCCGGGCGCCAGGATCGCCCCGCGCCGCGCACACCGAGACTTCGGAGCATCGCCCATGTCGAGCCAAGCGCGCGTCCAGGCTCTCTTCAACGAACCGGCCTGCGAGAAGAACCAGGCCAAGGACGCCTCGACGCGCAAGAAGGGTTGCTCGAAGCCGCTCACGCCCGGCGCGGCGGCGGGCGGCTGC
>Ga0187880_1003777_pt1 | contig 11416 bp, 11 predicted proteins | sample June2016WEW_19_4_FD_132998 | JGI IMG/M metagenome (GOLD analysis project Ga0187880, IMG submission 132998) | Peatland microbial communities from SPRUCE experiment site at the Marcell Experimental Forest, Minnesota, USA - June2016WEW_19_40 | ecosystem: Environmental > Terrestrial > Soil >...
ACCACCGGGGGCATACTCGGCAAGGTGGTGGAGGTTGGTGACCAGTTTCTGACGCTGGAAATCGCGAACGGCGTGAGCGTCAAGCTGCAGAAATTCCAAGTCGCGCAGGTGTTACCGAAGGGCACGGTCAAGAACGCATGATCTCCTATCCGCGATGGAAGATCGCGTTGGTGGCGATCGTGATGGTCGTCGGGATCCTGCTGGCACTGCCGAATTTGTTCGGTGAGGAAAGTGCTTTGCAACTCGCTCGCGATCGTGCGGTGGTTACACCGGGCGACCGGACCAGCGTCGAGCAACTCCTCAAGGATAAAGGCGTCAGCCTAAGCGGCGCATTTCTGGATCAGGGCCGATTGACGTTGCGCTTCAGCAGCAAGCAGGATCAGTTGAAGGCCCGCGACATCATCGCCGAAGCGCGGCCCGATCAGTTCACCATCGCCCTGTCGCAGGCCTCGCGCGTGCCGGACTGGATGCGCAACCTGGGATTGAGTCCGTTGAAACTGGGCCTGGACCTGCGGGGCGGGGTGTATCTCGTCTATCAAGTGGACGTCGAGGGTGCGGTCAAGCAGGACCTCGATCATCACGAGCAGGACTTTCGCGCATCGCTGCGCAATGCCCGCGTTCCCTATCAAGACGTCCAGGTGGATTACCGGGCGCATCGCGTGCGTGTTCTGTTCAAGGACGCGGACAGCCTTGCCAAAGGCAAGGCGGCGATCGTGGCCGAAAACCGCAACATCAACTTGACCGACACCACCGTCGACGGCGCGCCCGCCCTGGAACTGACGCTGACGCCGCTGGAGATCAAGGAACGCCAGGATTATGCGGTTCAGCAGAACATCGTCATCTTGCGGAATCGTCTGAACAGTCCGGAACTGGCCGTGTCCGAGCCGCAGGTTGCGCGCGAAGGCATCGACCGCATTGCCATCCAGTTACCGGGACTGCAGAACTCTGCCGAGGTGAAGAAAATCCTCGGCAAGACGGCGACCTTGGAATTTCGTATGGTCGATGAAAACAACAACCCGCTGGAGGCGGCGGCGACCGGGCATGTGCCGCTGGGCTCCAAGTTGTACTACACCCGGGACAAGCAGCCGGTGCTGCTCAAGCGCGACGTGGTCGTGACGGGCGACGAGCTGACCGACGCCTCCTTCCAGCCGAACACGCAGGACGGCCCTGCCGTCTCCGTCGGCCTCGACAGCCGCGGCGCGGCGAAGATGCTGAAGAACACGCAAGAGAATATCGGTCACTTGATGGCGGTGGTGTTCATCGATCGCTCGCGTGAAAAGAACGCGCAGGGCGAGGATGTAGACAAAACCACCGAGGAGGTGATCAACCGCGCGACCATTCGCGGCGTGTTCAGCAACACCTTCCAGATCACGGGCGTGAATCCCATCGAAGGCCGAGAACTCGCTCTGCTGTTGCGCGCCGGTGGTTTGGCGGCGCCGTTGTCCGCGGTCGAAGAGCGCGCCATCGGGCCCACGCTGGGTCAGGACAACATCAACAAGGGCGCGAACGCCATGGTGTTCGGCATGCTGGCCGCGTTCGTCTTCATGGCCGTGTATTACAAGGTGTTCGGCTTGATCGCGGACGTGGTGCTGGCCGCGAACGTGGTGTTGCTGACGGCGCTGTTGTCGCTGTTCGGTGCGGCGCTGACGCTGCCCGGCATCGCGGCGGTGGTGTTGACCGTAGGCATGGCGGTCGACGCCAACATCTTGATCTACGAGCGCATCCGCGAAGAATTGCGCAACGGTGTATCGCCGCGCGCGGCCATCACGGCCGGTTTCGACCGTGCGTTCTCGGCCATTGCAGACTCGAACGTCACCGCCTTCATCGCCGGTCTCGTGTTGTTGTTCCTCGGTGCCGGTGCGGTGCGCGGATTCGCAACCGTGCTGGTGTTCGGCATCGCGACATCGATGTTCACGTCGCTGATGGGCAGCCGTGCATTGGTGCAGATCATTTACGGCGGTAGACGCAAGGTCGAACGCCTGTCGATTTAACGGCAGACGCCGACCCGAGGTTCGAAGACATGGAATTTTTTCATAAGGTGACGCGCTTCCCGTTCATGCACACCCGTAAGGTGTGGTATGCGCTGTCCGTCGCGTTGATCCTGGCATCGCTAAGCCTGGTTGCCATACGCGGGTTGAATCTCGGCGTCGACTTCACCGGCGGGGTGGTGGTGGAGACGAGTTTTCCGCAAGCTCCAAACATCGAACAACTGCGTACGGCGCTGGCCAAATCGGGCGTCGACGGAGCGCAGGTGCAGGCCTTCGGCAGTTCGCGGGATATCCTGGTTCGTCTGCCGCCCGATCCGAACGCCAAGGGCGACCAGATCGGCGCCCGCATCCTGGAGGTGTTCGGCAGCGTCGATAAGGGCGTGAAACTGCTGCGCACGGAAGTCGTGGGTCCGCAGGTCGGGCAAGAATTGTTCGTCAAAGGCGGCTGGGCGCTGGTGGCGACCCTGGTGCTCATCCTGATCTATGTGTTGATTCGCTTTACGTTCAAGCTGTCGATGGGAGCCATCTTCGCCGTGTTGCACGACCCGATCTGCGTGCTCGGATTCTTTGCCCTGAGCCAGGTGACTTTCGATCTTACCGCGATTTCCGCGATCCTCGCCGTGATCGGCTATTCCTTGAACGATACCGTGATCGTGTTCGACCGGGTGCGCGAGCGTGCGCGCACCGCGCGCAAACTCACCATCGCCCAGGTGATCGACGAATCGATCAACCAGACCCTGTCGCGAACGTTGATGACGAAGTTGGTGACATTGCTGGTCGTGGTCGCCTTGCTGCTATTCGGAGGTGAGACGCTGCATGGGTTTTCCGCGGCGCTGGTGATCGGCATCCTGGCGGGCACCTATTCGTCCATCTATATTTCGGCGGCGCTGGCGCTCGACTTTGGTTTGCGCACCGACGACTTGATGGAGCGCAAGCTCACCAAGCCGGAAGAGGTCGACGGCCTGCCATAGGAGCCTGGTGATTCCATGGCGGTGTTGTCCGACCCACAGGCGTGGGCTTCATTCCTGATGCTTGCGGCGATCGAGATCGTTCTCGGTATCGACAACGTCATTTTCCTGGCAATTCTCGTCGATCGGCTGCCGAAATCGCAGCGCAGGAGTGCGCGGCTGCTGGGTTTGGGTTTCGCCATGTTGACGCGCATTGCGCTGTTGTTCTCGGTCGTGCGGCTCGCCACCATGCGTACCTCGTTATTGACGGTACTGGGGCACGAGATCACGGGCCGCGACCTCATTCTGTTCGGCGGCGGCGCGTTTCTGATCGTCAATAGCATCATGGAAATCCGCGATACGCGGAATGGCCATAGGACCGAAGTCAAGCGGGGATTGATGAACAGCTTCTGGCTCATCATCGCGCAGATCGGCGTCATCGACATTGTCTTCTCGCTCGATTCCGTCTTCACCGCCGTCGGGCTGGCCAATCACATCGAGGTCATGGTAGCGGCCATCGTGGCCTCGGTCCTGGTGATGATGGTGGTCTCGTCGGCGGTCAGCACTTTCATCGACCGGCACCCGACCATCAAGGTGCTGGCATTGGCGTTTCTGGTGCTGGTGGGAGGCGCTCTGATCGCCGAGTCCATGGACCGGGAAGTTCCGAAGGGCTACTTGTACTTTGCGTTGGCGTTTTCGGCCGTCGTGGAGTGGCTCAATTTACGCTTGCGGCGGCGGACCAAGACGGGGGCGCAACGCTGAAGAGGGCTTGACGGCCTCTGCAAAATATTTGGATGCGGCGCGGGAAAGCCGCTACAGTCGACGCCGCCGCAACCGCTGCCCTGACCTCTCGGGAGATTAAATGAACTGGCGCATCAAGCCGCTCGACGCGATCCTGGCGAGTGCCGAGAAGAAGTCCCTTGCTCGCACGCTCGGCGCTTTTCAGTTGACGATGCTCGGAGTCGGCGCGGTCATCGGCACCGGTATTTTCGTGTTGACGGCCGAAGCTGCCCAGAAGGCAGGACCCGGAATGATGCTGTCGTTCGTGGTCGCCGGCTTGGTATGCGCCGTCACCGCATTGTGTTATGCCGAACTCGCCTCCATGGTGCCGGTATCCGGATCCGCCTACACCTACTCCTACGCCGTACTCGGCGAACTCATCGCGTGGATCGTCGGGTGGGCGCTCATCCTGGAATACACCGTGGCGGCGAGCGCGGTGGCGGTCGGATGGTCGAATTATTTCGTGCCGTTGGTGCAACATAGCTTCGACATTCAGATTCCCGTTTACTTCGCAAAGGGCTACTTCGCGGGCGGGCTCATCAATTTGCCGGCGGTCGGCATTTCGGTTTTGATCACGGCGCTGTTGGTGCTCGGCACGCGCGAGAGCGCAACGGTGAATGCGATCTTGGTTTGCATCAAGGTGGCCGCTCTCGTGCTGTTCATCGCGCTCTCGATCCCGGTCATCAAGATGGAAAATTTTCATCCGTTCATGCCGCTGGGAGTGCTGGGCGTGGGCGGCGCGGCGGCCTCCATCTTTTTCGCGTACGTCGGTTTCGACGCGGTCTCCACGGCGGCGGAGGAAACCAAGAATCCGCAGCGGAACATGCCGATAGGTCTCATCGGCAGTTTGCTGATCTGCACGGTGTTTTATCTGCTGGTGGCCGCCGGTGCGATCGGTTCGATCGGTGCGCAACCGATGATGGACGCGACCGGTCATGTGCTCGAACCCGGCACCATCGAACTGTTCGAAACGTGCAAAGACCCGGTAAAAGCGCTGGCGCTGGTTTGCAGCGAAGAACCGCTGGCGCACGTGCTGCGGCAACTCGGCTGGGACAAGGTGTCGCGTCTCATCGGCCTCGCCGCGTTCCTGGCGTTGCCCTCCGTGATCCTCATGATGATCTTCGGACAAACGCGCATCTTCTTCTGCATGGCGCGCGATAAGCTGCTGCCGGATGTGCTGACCAAGATTCACGTGCGCTTCAATACGCCGCACGTTGTGACCGTCATCACCGGAGCGGTGGTGATTATGGCGGCCGCCTTTTTCCCGGTGGGCAAGTTGGCGGACCTGTCCAACGGCGGTACGTTGGTCGCTTTCTTTGCGGTGGCGTTGGGCGTCATGATTTTACGCGTGACGAACCCGGCTCGAAAGCGAGCGTTCAGAACGCCGTTCGTTTGGATCGTGGGTCCCATGGCCCTCATCGGCTGCGTGGCGTTGTTCGCGCTGCTGCCGATTTTCACCATCTTGGTGTTTTTCGGCTGGGCCGCGTTCGGACTCTTGGTGTACGCGCTGTACGGATACCGGCGCAGCGCCCTGGCGGCCACGGACACAAAGCCGCCGACGCTCACGCCCAAGCCCAGCTCCTAGCGAAGGCCTTCCGGGGTGAGCGGACCCAGCGCTTCAACCAGCTCCTCATAGACTTTCGGGTTTCCGGCGACGATGTTCGGCCCCAAGGCATAGTCTGCCCCGGTTGGCGTGCCGACCCGGCCGCCGGCCTCTTGGATGAGCAGTACGCCCGCAGCAGTGTCCCAAGGCTTGAGGCCGAACTCCCAGAACCCGTCAATTCGGCCTGCGGCGACGTAGGCGAGATCCAGCGAGGCGGCGCCGGGCCGACGCACGCCGGCGGCCGTGCCCATGATGACTTTGAGCATGGCGAGGTAGTGATCGATGTGCTCCGCCGCCATGCGATAGGGGAAGCCGGTCCCGATCAGCGACCCTTCCAGCGTGCGCTGGGTGCTGACGCGAATTTTCTTACCCTCGAGTTGTGCGCCGTCGCCGCGCGATGCGGTGAAGAATTCCTGCCGCATGGGGTCGTACACCACCGCGTGTTCCAACCGGCCTTTGTGCTCGACGGCGATCGATACGGCGAAAGTCGGGAAGCCATGCAGGAAATTGGTGGTGCCGTCGAGCGGATCGATGATCCAGACGAACTCACTGTCACCGCTGCGGCCCGTTTCCTCGCCGAGTACGGCATGCTGGGGATGGCTCCGGCGGATCGTTGCGATAATGTCCGCTTCGGCTTTGCGGTCGATGTCCGTCACGAAATCGTTGCGGCCTTTGGTGTCGATTTTGATTGAATCGAGACGCGACAGGCTGCGCACGATCAAATCACCGGCGCGCCTGGCGGCGCGCATTCCGATATTGAGCAGTGGTTGCATAAGGTGGCGGTAGAATACCAGAGCATGACCGCGCTCGTTCGCATCGTCCTGATCGACCCCAGCCATCCGGGCAACATCGGCTCCGTCGCCCGCGCCATGAAAAACATGGGCGTAACGGACTTGGTTCTGGTGCGGCCCCGGTCCTTTCCGCACGCCGAATCGAATGCGCTTGCCGCCGGCGCGGACGATATTCTCGCGAATGCGCGTGTGGTATCGAGCGTGTCGGAAGCGGTCGCCGACTGCGGCTTCGTCGCAGGAACCACGTCGCGACCTCGATCGTACTATTGGGAATTCACGACGCCGCGGGATCTGGCGGGGCGACTCGTCGCGTTGCCTGAAGATAATCGCGCGGCACTGCTGTTCGGCTCGGAGCGCTACGGATTGGGCACCGACGACCTACAATACTTCAACGTGTTGGTTCGAATACCCGCGAATCCCGAGTATTGCTCGCTGAATCTCGCGATGTCGGTGCAGCTTCTGACCTATGAGATTTTCATGGCGCGCGAGCAGCCGCACTCTCGGACGCAATTGGAACTGCCGCTCGCGCCGGCCGGCGATGTCGAACACTTTTACAAGCACCTCAACGAGGTTTTGAACGAGATCGATTTTGCAGACCGAACCGGGCATCTGATGGAGCGATTACGGCGCCTGTTCAACCGGGCGCAGATGGACCGCAACGAACTGAATATCATGCGCGGCATCCTGAGCGCCGTGCAGGGACGGCGCGGGCAGGCCTCGCGCCGCTCGTCCGACTAGCGAGGCAGCGTGCCCGCCGCTCCGGTGTACTTCGATTATGCAGCGACCACGCCGGTGGATTCGCGGGTCGCAGCGCGTATGGCGGCGTGCCTCACGCGCGAGGGGACCTTCGGCAATCCGGGCAGTAGCCACGATTACGGTGATGCGGCGAATGCGATGGTGGAAGCTGCGCGTGCTCAGGTGGCCGCCGCCGTGGGCGCTGACCCTACGGAGATCATCTTGACGTCGGGCGCCACCGAAGCGAACAATCTCGCCTTGTTCGGCGTGGCGAGCTATTACCGCGAAGCGGGAAGACACGTGGTGACCGTGCGGACCGAGCACAAGTCCGTGCTCGATCCCTGCCGTGAACTCGAGCGGCGCGGCTGGCGCGTGACGTATCTTCGCCCGGAGAGCGGCGGCATCGTCGATCCCGACCAGGTTGCCGCGGCGCTGCAGCCCGACACCGTGCTGGTGTCGGTCATGCATGTGAACAACGAAACCGGGATCATCCAAGACATCGCGGCGATTGCCGGCGTGTGCGCCAAGCACGGTACGGCGCGGCTGCACGTGGACGCGGCGCAAAGCGTCGGCAAATGTGCGCTGGACTTCTCGCGCTGGGGGCTCGACTTGCTGTCCCTGTCGGCGCACAAGGCGTACGGCCCGAAAGGCGCCGGAGCGCTGGTGGTTTCGCGCAAGCGCGGCGTACATCTTCAGCCTCTGCAATTCGGCGGGGGGCAGGAGCGGAATTTGCGCTCCGGCACCCTGGCGACGCACCAGGTGGTGGGCATGGGAGCGGCGTTCGAGTTTGCCGCGGCGGCCCGCGAGAGCGAGGCGCTGCGCATCGCGCTGCTGCGAGATCGTCTGTGGGGCGGTCTTGAGGCGCTGGGCGGCGTGCTGCGCAACGGGGCAGCCGCACGTACGGTGGCGCACCTGCTCAATGTATCTTTCGAGGATGTCGACGGCGAGAGCCTACTCGCCGCCGTGCGGCCCTCCATCGCCGTCTCGACCGGCTCGGCTTGCACGTCGGCGGCTCAGGAGCCTTCCTATGTGCTGCGGGCCCTCGGCCGCGATGAGCGCCTCGCGGAAAGCAGCCTGCGGTTCAGTCTGGGCCGCTTTACCACCGGGGCGGACGTCGACGCGGCAGTGGCTGCAGTGACACGAGCGGTGATGAGGCTGCGGGGGATTGCCGGTCACCGGGGCGCGCGTCGCCCATGAATTACAGTGATTTAACGTGGCGCCATTTCCAGAGCGCGGCCGCTGCCGGCGTTCTGGCGGGCCCCACCGTGCGCCGCGGTGCGGCAGGCAGCCGAGCGCAAGGCACGTGGGTGCAATTCGATATACAAGTGGGCTCGGGCGATCAGGATTCGACCGTCGAAGCGGTACGGTTCTTGGCTTTCGGATGCCCCCATGTCATCGCCGTATCGGATTGGGTTTCGCAGGCGGCAGTGGGGCGGGATGCCAAGCCCGTTCTGCCCGAGACTGTCCAGGCGCTGTGCGAGCGGTTCGACGTACCGATCGAGAAGCTCGGCCGGCTCTTGATTATCGAAGATGCCTGGATAGCGGCCTTATCATCCCCATATGAAGGCTGACGGCCGCTTTTCGGTGGGCAGCGGGCATAAGGGAATACCAAGAAAGTGCGCTCGAGTTCCGTGCGAAGTCGGTGGCTGCATGTTATGTATAGCCATGTGGATATCCACAGGTTATCGAGAGGGTATTAGGCCATGGCGATACTGTTGACCGAGTCGGCTGCTGATCGAGTTCGTTCGCACCTGCAAAAGCGGGGCGGTGGGCTTGGTTTGCGCGTCGGCATCAAGAAAACCGGCTGCTCCGGATTTGCATATGTGGTGAATTACGCTGATGAGATTCACCCTGAAGACGCCGTTTTCGAGGCGCGCGGGGTGAAAGTCGTGGTCGATCCGATGAGTTTGCCGCTGATCGACGGTACCGTGGTGGACTTCGTCAAACAGGGTTTGAACGAAGCCTTCAAGTTTCAGAACCCGAAGGCCAAGGGCGAATGCGGCTGCGGCGAGAGCTTCAACGTCTGATTCGGGGGATTAGGCCGTAGGATGGCGCCGGGAGGCGCCCCGATCTCCTGCCGGGCTAGTTTTTTCCAAGCAATACAGGGACTTCGGTTGTCGCCATGATTGCTTGGGCGCTTGCGCTCCAGTACACTTCGTGGTCTTTGTCGGCCCCTTTTGGGGCCATTGTCCTTATTAAAGGCCCCACCGCAGTACCCGAGGTCATAATGCCAATTGAGCGCACTCTTTCCATCGTCAAGCCGGACGGCGTCGGCCGTAATTTGATCGGCGAGGTCTATCGCCGGTTCGAGCAGGCGGGCTTGCGCGTGGTCGCGGCGCGCATGATGCACTTGTCGCAAGGCGAAGCCGAGGGCTTCTATGCAGTGCATCGCGAGCGGCCGTTCTTCAAGGATCTGGTGAAGTTCATGACCTCCGGTCCTGTGATGGTGCAAGTGCTCGAGGGCGAAGGCGCCATTGCCAAGAATCGCGAAGTCATGGGCGCGACCGATCCGAAGAAGGCCGACAAGGGCACCATCCGCGCCGATCTTGCCACCAGCATCGATGAGAACATCGTTCATGGATCGGATGCGCCGGAGACGGCCGCCCGCGAAATCTCCTATTTCTTCCGTGAAATTGAGGTCTGCCCGCGTACGCGTTAGCGTATGCGTGGGGGCTCATTCGGAAAGATGCACTGACGTGGCCGACGAACGCGTAAATCTTCTCGGTTTACCGCGCACCGAACTCGAGGCGTTCGTGGCCTCCCGCCTGGGTGCGAAGCCGTTTCGCGCGCGCCAGTTGATGAAGTGGATCTATCGACGCGGCGCCGCCGATTTCTCGTCGATGAGCGATCTTGCGCAGGATTTTCGCGCGCAGCTGGCCGAGGTTGCCAAGATTTCGGTGCCCGAAATCGTCACCGAGCAAAGATCCTCCGACGGGACGCGCAAGTGGATGCTGCGCATGGACGAGGTTCAGGGCATCGAGACGGTTTACATTCCCGAACCCGACCGCGGGACCTTGTGCATTTCCAGCCAGGTGGGCTGCGCGATGGACTGTTCGTTTTGCGCGACCGCGCAGCAGGGGTTCAATCGCAACTTGAGCGTCGCGGAGATCGTGGGGCAGGTGTGGTTGGCGCGCCGCGAACTCGACGCCGGCGACCCGGGCGGCCCCAACGCGCGAATCACCAACATCGTGTTGATGGGAATGGGCGAGCCGCTCGCGAACTATCGCAACGTCGTGCCGGCCATGCGGGTATTCACGGACGATTTGGGATATGACTTGTCGCGCCGGCGCGTGACGTTGAGCACCTCGGGGCTGGTACCGCAGATTTACAAATTGGCCGAGGAGTGCAATGTTGCGCTGGCGGTTTCTCTGCACGCGCCCAACGATGCATTGCGAAACGAACTCGTGCCCATCAACCGCAAACATCCGATCGACGAATTGCTCGCGGCGTGCTGGTATTACATCGACAAGCAAAACGGTCGCAGCGTCACGTTCGAGTACGTCATGCTCGACGGCATCAACGACAAGCCCGAGCATGCCAGACAGCTGGCGCGGTTATTGCGCGGGCGACCGGCGAAGCTGAATCTCATCCCGTTCAATGGGTTCCCCGGCACGGCCTACCGGCGCTCGCCGGCGGCCGCGATTCTGCGCTTCCGCGACATTCTGAACGATAACGGGGTCATCGCGACGATCCGGCGGACTCGCGGCGACGACATCGATGCCGCCTGCGGGCAACTGGCGGGGAAGGTAACCGATCGCACCCTGGTGCGATTAGGAACTCGGCTCAATACCGTTTCGCGTTCGTCGGCGGAGGTCTGATGAAGATCAGTAGCGTGATTGCGGTAGTGGTCGTCATGCTCGGCTCGAGTCTGGGTGCCTGCTCGCACAGCGGGCAACTCGGCCCAAAAGCGACGCCGGCGAAAGCGGCGGCGACCAACGTGCAGCTCGCGATCGAGTACATGAAACTCAACAAGCTGGCGGACTCGCAGGAATTCATAGGACGCGCACTGAAAGAGGATCCAGGCAACGCTAACGTGCAATTGACCGCAGGCCTCGTGTACGAACGGCTCAACGACATGCCGAAGGCGGAAAAGGCGTATGCCACCGCCGCGCGATTGGGGAAAAACGATCCCAACATCCAGAATGACTACGCGGGATTTCTCTGCCGCACCGGTAAGAACGCCGCGGGCGAAAAACTGTTCGTCAACGTGGCACGCAATCCTTTGTATCAGACTCCCGAGGTGGCGCTCGTCAACGCCGGCGTTTGCGTGCGCAGTACGGGCGATATGCTCGATGCGCAGCGCTATTTCAACCGGGCATTGGCCGTCCGTCCCAACATGCCCGAGGCGCTGTTGCAGCTCGGCAACGTGGCAATCGATGCGGGCGATGGGGCCGATGCACTCGACTACGTGCAACGCTATCTCGCAGTGAACCCCGCGACTCCGGAAGTGCTGTGGCTGGGATTCCGCGCGCAACGCAAACTGGGTGATGCCACCGCGGCGGCCGTTTTCGCGCGACGGGTGCAAACCGAGTTCCCCAACTCTGAACAGGCCAAGTTGATGCGATCCGGCGT
>Ga0187880_1003780_pt1 | contig 11414 bp, 8 predicted proteins | sample June2016WEW_19_4_FD_132998 | JGI IMG/M metagenome (GOLD analysis project Ga0187880, IMG submission 132998) | Peatland microbial communities from SPRUCE experiment site at the Marcell Experimental Forest, Minnesota, USA - June2016WEW_19_40 | ecosystem: Environmental > Terrestrial > Soil > Wetlands...
GGGGGTGGCCCGATTTGCGTATTGCGGATTGTCGCTCGGCGGAATGATCGGGCAGTGGCTGGGCGCGAACGCGGGCGACCGCATCGAGCGGATGGTCCTGGCGAACACATCGCCCAGGATGGCCGACCCCGGTCTGTTCGAAGTCCGGAGGGCGGCCGTGCTGGAGCGAGGCATGAGCGCGATCGAAGAGCCGGTAATGCAACGGTTCTTCTCCGCGCGCGTGTTGTCTTCGGGTAGCGCGGCAGTCGAGTCGATTCGCACCGCGCTCCTGGCAACCAGTCCGGTGGGCTACGCGGGATGCTGCGCGGCCGTCCGCGATATGGATCAGCGGCCGACGCTGGCCGGCATCCAGGTACCGGTGCTGGTGATCGCCGGCGACCAGGATCTCTCGACTCCCTGGACCGGGCACGGAGACGTGCTGGCCGGCGGCATCCCCGGGGCGCGCGCGGTGCGGCTGGCCGCGGCGCATCTTTCCAACGTAGAGCGGCCGTCTTCCTTTACCGCTGCCCTGTTCGATTTTCTGCTGCCCAAGGGATCGGACGACACGCTCGAAGCGGGGTTCGCAGTCCGCCGCTCGGTGCTCGGCGACGCGCACGTGGATGACGCGGTCGCGCGCACGACAGAATTCACGCGCGAGTTTCAAGAGTTGATCACGCGGTACGCGTGGGGGGCGGTATGGACGAAGCCGGGCCTGGATCCGGGGGTCAGGCGGCTTCTGGTACTGGCAATTACCGCGGCGCTCGGGCGCTGGGAGGAATTCCGCCTCCATCTTAGAACGGGCCTCGCAGCGGAATTGGAGATGGCCGACTTGAAGGAAGTGCTGTTGACGATTGCAGTGTACGCCGGAGTGCCCGCCGCGAATACCGGGTTTCATGCGGCATCCGAAGAAGCTAACGCAGATCGCCTCATCTGATCGGCGACCGTGCTACGATGTGCCTTGATGTTTCCAGCCAATCGCACGGCGTGGGGCTATTGGCTATCGGCCGGCGCGCTGATCACCGCGTTTCTGCTGCAAAGTTTCTTTGCCAGCCGGATCAAGAGTCCGGTGTACGATGAGCCGGCGCACATCGCCGCTGGGCTTTCCTACCTCGCAACCGGCGTGTTTCGCGCCAACCCTCAGCATCCGCCTCTTCTCAAGGAGATGAGCGCGCTTTCGCTGCTGCTGGCGGGCGTCCGCTGGCCGAAGAGCGACGACGCGCGGCAGTTGATCGGCGGCAGCCCGGTCGCGCTGGAATGGTCCATTGGGAATGCCATCATCGCCGCCAATGGCCCGGACAAGGTGATGTTCTGGTCGAGGCTCCCCTTTATACTTCTCGCGGCTCTGCTGGGGATCCTGCTGTACGCCTGGGGGCGGGAAATGGTGGGCCCGACGGCGGCGCTGGGCGCGCTGTTTCTGTATGCGCTGGACCCCACCGTGCTGGCGCACTCATACCTGGTCACGACGGATGCCGGCTTAGCGGCTTTCACGGTGCTGTTCCTGATGGCGCTGTGGAGCTATGTGCAGCATCCGAGCCTGAAGCGCCTGCTGCTGTGTGGTCTCGCGCTGGGCGCAGTCCTGGGAACGAAGTTTTCGGCCATCCTCCTGCTGCCGGTCGGCGCGGTGCTGCTGCTGGCTGCCGTCCGGTGGCCTCCCGAACCGGTTCCGGAGCGTCTTCGTGCGTCCCTCGGCGAGCCCCAGATTGGGCCCAACAGTCCTAGGCCCTCGGGCAGCGGCAAGAAGCGCAAGAGAAGCCAGACGGCGAGTGGCCGCGCGAAAAGAGCCGAGCGTGCGCCGGAGCCGGCTCCGCAGCGCTCCAGGCAGCTCCGGCAATTGGCGGTAGCCGCCGGCGCGTTCCTGGCTATGTGCCTGGTGGCGGCGGTGGTCATTCAAGCTATTTACTTCTTCTCGAGCGACCCCTTTCTGTATGTGGCCGGCATGCGTCGGGTCAACGCCGATCACAATCCGACCTACCTGGCGTTCATGGCTGGTCAAGTGGAGCACCGGTTCCTCAGCTACTTTGCCGTCGTTTACCTGTTGAAGGAGCCTGTAGCGAGTATTCTGCTGGCCGCTCTGGGGCTCGTGGTGCTGCTGCGGAGCAAGACCATTACGGTTCTGCGGAAACTTTTCCTTTTGCTTCCGCCGGCCGTCTTGTTCGCCGGATACACCATGGCAGCCGACGACATAGGAATCCGGTACATTATCCCAGCTTTGCCGTTTGCTTTCCTGACCGGGGGAGTGGGGCTGGACGCGCTGATCCGGAGCCGGTCCCGGGGCGGGCGCTGGCTGGCTGCGGCTCTCTGCGCATGGATCGTGGTAGCGGCAGCCGGAATCTATCCCGACCATCTGTCCTACTTCAATGAGACGGCCTGTCTGCTTCGAGACCCTCGGCAGATCGGACTCGACGGAGGCAGCCGGTGCGGGACCTTGTGGCTCGATGACAGCAATGTCGATTGGGGACAGGGACTGAAAGAACTGAAAGCCTGGATGGACCAGCATGCCAAAGGGAGAACCATTCATCTGGCCTACCACGGGTACTTTCCACCCGAAGGCTACGGTGTGTCCCAAAAGGAAATCAAGATGCCGGATCTGGTGGGGAATCCGAAGCCAGGCCTGTACGTATTCAGCGCCCATCACGTGGCGCGCATTCCCGCACTGGCCGAGAAGATCGGGAGTAACGCCGGCCAGTGGCTCCGGAGCACCCCGCCGGCGGCCGTCGTCGACCACTCCTTGTACGTTTACGATATTCCCCAGGGGTCCGCGGTCACGCCGGCACAAGCGCAGACCCATTCGCCATGAGATTCGCGATGGGCTGATTGTGTCTACCCTCCAGGCAGCAGTAACCCGCGTTTCTTCAGAATCGTCTTTGTGACAGGAGGGAAAAACGTGACAAAGAAATCGCTACTTTTGCTTGGAGTGCTGGCTATGTCGATTCTGCCCATCGCGAGCGCCAAGTCCTATGACATCGCCTTTACCGGCCCCACCATGGTGGGCAACGCGCAACTGCCGACGGGCGAATACAGGTTGAAGGTCGAAGGGTCCAACGCCGTTATCACCAACGTGGACAATAACAAGAGCGTCACCGCGCCCGTCAAGATCGAGAACGTCGATAAGAAGTACGACGAGACAGCGGTTGAGAGCACCACGCAAGGCAACGCTCAGCACCTCAACGCCATCGAGTTGGGCGGTTCCAAGACCAAACTCGATTTCAACTGATTCCAGGTGTTGGGGATGACTCTCTAAACGGGAAGGCGGCCGCAACCGCGCGCCGCCATTACCCGTCCGGTGCCCATGGCCTCGATATGCTGGCAGTTGGTGTATCCTTGAAGAATATTACCCGGGCGTCCGGAATTGGAATCCCGGATAGTATTAGCCGTTTGAAGGTTCCGGCAGCATCGTAAGAGGAGGGAGTCAATGCAAAGCGGCATCACTAGAAGGGAAGCTGTAGGCAGCCTCGGCGCCGCAGCGGCCGGAATGTTCATGGGCCGTCCGGCGCGCGGCAACGTGCCGGCCCCCACCGCGCCGGTGGCCATCGGAAAATGCACCAGCTACCAGCCTTCGGAATTGCTTCCGGTGCTGGAAGGCATGTTCGACCAGTTGGGCGGCTTGGGAAAGCTGGTCAAAGGGAAGACGGTCGCCATCAAGCTCAACTTCAATGGCGGCTCGACGGTGCGGCTGGGGTACTATCCCCTGGGCGAATCGCATTGGCCTCATCCCAACCTTATCTGCGCCGTCATGAGCCTCATGACCAAGGCCGGCGTGCGACGCGTGCGGCTGGTGGAATGCGCCCCCATCCCATGGACAACGCCTTTCGAGGAATACTTCCTCGAGGCGAATTGGAATGTCCAGGACTTCATCAGGTCCGCCCCGATTGTGGAATTCGAGAACACCAACTACCTGGGTTCAGCCAAGAATCTGTCCCGGCTCAGCGTGCCCAACGGTGGTCTTCTATTCCCCGCGTACGACTTGAATCACTCTTACGTGGACTGCGACGTTTTTGTCTCTATCGCCAAATGCAAAGACCACGGGACTACGGGCGTCAGCACCGTCATGAAGAACCAGTTCGGATTGACGCCGCTACTGGCCTACGGGAATTTTGCAGGCAAGTGGGAGGACAACGATCTGGCCGCCGGAATCGACCGCATCCGCGTCATTCACATGGGCGCCATGCAGCCCGCTTTTGGAGCCCCAGCCGAGCTCGATCCGAAAAGCCCGCGCGATGACGGCTATCGCGTGCCTCGAGCCATCGCCGACCTGGTGGCGGCCAGGCCCGTACACCTGGCGATCACCGACGGCGTCACCAGCATGTCCGGCGGGCAGACCCCCAATCCAAGCCTCACGTTTGTCAGACCCAACTGGATCGTTGCCGGCACGAACGTGGTGAACACCTCCGCCGTGACTTTGGCTGCCATGAATTACAATCCCATGGGGCAGAAGGGTACCATACCGTTTTTCCGGTGCGACAACAAACTGCGGCTGGCCGAACAGCTCGGCGTCGGAACCTGCGATCTAAGCCAGATTGAGGTGGTCGGCCGATCGATCCAGGAAGTCGCGTTCGATTTCAAGACTTTGCGCGAGAAGCGGCCGGCCGGCTTCAACGGCTTTGGCGGGCGCAGAGGCGGACAGCGAGGTGGAGAACCGGGTGGACCACCCGACGGACCGCCCATGGGGAGGGACAATTGAAGTGGCGGCCTTGTCCACCTGGATTCCCATGCGCTGGTTGGCCGGTCCGCTGGACATCAGCCAGCGCGAGAAGAAGGAGGGTTTCACCGCCAGGTCCAAAGAGGTCCTCCAGCGCTGGCTCGACCCGTCCCTACTGGAGATTCTGCGCGGCACGCCCTTAAACTGCCTGGTGGTGAACTGGGCGGCAGGGCTTCCGGCCGACGTGGAACAGCAGAAAGCTCTCGCGCCTCTGCTGGATCGGGGCAAGACCGCCGGGCTTTCCTTCGTGGGGCTGGTGGAAGGCGAAGGCAACCAGGCGGCGGCTGTCGGGAGCGCGCGGGAGGCAGGATTGGCGGCCGTGATCATGGAAGGCGAGGTCCCCAATGCCGGCCTGCCTATCCTTCCTCTGGCGGCTCGCCCGCACTTACCCTGGAATTCCTCGTCTCCGGTGCTGGTGGCCAAAGGCAATGAATGGCCGGGAATCGCTTCCCCGGGGCTGAACTCGCAAGACTGGCGGCGTGGAGCGGACTTGCAGGCGGCGGGGCCCACCGCCGAACCGTGGATCGACTCCAACGGCTGGTTCCTTCGGCTGGCGAAAGCATATGCTCCCTCCAAGACCCCTTGGCTGCTGTTCGATCCACCAGGGGGCGGCAATGTGATCCTGGCGGACGCCTACCGGCGTGCGATTGCGGATTCGCAGTCCTTCTGCGGGCGCTGGATTGTGTCTCTCGACGATGCTCTGCGGGCGAGTCTCGCTCAGAAAGAGCAGAGCGGCATGGAGACCTGGAACGCGATCGCCGGCGCGCTGGCCTTCTTTGTGAAACACAGCCCATGGGAGACTAACTCCCCGTTGGGCCTGGTGGGGGTTATTTCGGATTTCTCGGGCGCCAATGAGACTATCGGCACCGAAACTCTGAATTTGATGGTGCGAAGCAATGTCCCGTTCCGGATCATCCAGAAATCCAAACTGGCCACGGCGCCGCTGACTGGCTACAAGGCGCTGATCTCGGTCGACGATGCCATGCCCGAGCCGGCTGCGCGTAAGAGGCTGCTCGACTTCGCCCGGCAGGGTGGCGCGCTTCTGGTGAGCCAAAGCTGGAAGGGAGAAGGTGGCACGCCGACCGGAGCGGCGCACCCCCGATTGGATCTCCGAAAACTCGGAGCAGGCAAGCTTGCCGTGTGCAAGGACCAGGCCCCTGACCCCTACATGGTGGCGCGGGATATCCACGTGCTGCTCAGCCGCGTCAATGATCTGTCCCGCTTCTTCAACCTCTCGGCGTTCCTCTCCGCGCACACCGCCGCGCCGGGCGGAGCGTCCGCGCTGCTGCAGATCACCAACTTTGCCAACTCCACGCGCTTCTCGGTCAACCAGGTGACGGTGTGGTTCCCACAGCAGTACCGCGCGGCGCGGATGTGGACCCTGGGTTCGGAAACCCCAGCGGCACTCAAACTGGAGCCCGAGAACACCGGAGTGGACGTCCAAATCCCATCCATCTCGCCTTACGCGGCCGTGGAAGTCGCCTTACAGGAACTGGCCTGACGGGCGGGATCACCGCCCCTGTCAGCGCTTGGACATTACCTGCTTTTCGTACGACCTGACTTCATCCAACCAGCCCCCGCCCACAGGCACCCCTTTCTTCGCGCAATAGTAATCCCACACCGCCGTCCAGGGCAGGCTCTTCTGCTCCTCCAGCATCGCCAGCCGGCCGGTGAAGTCCCCGTCGAGTTCGGCCCGCTTCAGCGTCTTCGTGGGTTCCAGCAGTGCGATCAACAGCGCCTTCACCATGTTTCGCGCGCCGATCACCCAGGCCGCTACACGATTGATACTGGCATCGAAGTAGTCCAGCCCCACGTGGATCTTGTCGTGCAATCGGCCGCTGCGCACCAACTCTTTCGCGATGTTCTGAAGCTCGTCGTCCAGAATCACCACGTGGTCGCTGTCCCAACGAACCGGACGGCTGACGTGCAGCAGAAGCCCCGGGCAGAACATCAGCACCGTGGAGAGCTTTTCCGATATGACTTCCGTCGGATGGAAGTGCCCGGCGTCCAAGGTCAGCACTTTTTGGCGCGACACCGCATACGCCAAATAGAATTCATGCGATCCCGTGGTGTAGCTTTCGGCGCCGATCCCGAACAGTTTGGCTTCCACCGCATCCAGGTGGATCTTCGGATCGATGGCTTCCGCGAACATCTGGTCCAGAGAATCCGTCAGGCGCTCCCGAGGTCCGGTGCGATCCACCGGAATGTCCTTGTATCCATCCGGAATCCACACGTTGGTCACGGTGGGCGTGCCCAACTGTCTCCCCATTTCCGCGCCAATCTTGCGGCACAAGATGCTGTGACGAATCCAAAAATCGCGGATGGCTTTATCCTGGTGGCTGAGCGTAAAGCCATCGGCCGCCTTGGGATGGGAAAAATACGTGGGATTGAAGTCCAGCCCCAGGTGGTTGCGCTTGGCCCAGTCGATCCAACTCTGGAAATGCGCCGGCTCGATCTGGTCGCGATCGACGAATTTGCCGCCGTTGTCCAGGTAACAGGCGTGCAGGTTCAGCCGGTGGCTCCCGGGAATCAGGCTGAGCGCTTTCTCGATATCGCTGCGCAGCTCGGCAATCGTCCGCGCCTTGCCCGGATAGTTGCCGGTGGCCTGAATGCCTCCGCCCGTCAGTAGCGCGCCCACGGTCTCGAAACCGCCCACATCGTCCCCCTGCCAGCAGTGCAGGGAGATGGGAATGGCTTCGAGCGCCTTCAGGGCGGCCTCCGCATCCACTCCGAGGCTCGCATATCGCTCTTTCGCCATCTGGTACGTTTGTGTGAGTTTGTCTTCGTTCATTACGTTCTCCTGTTCCTGTGTGGCGCGCTCGTCCGGCCACCGGGCGCCGATCTTCCCGATGTTAAAGGGTAACGGCATTGCTTGGCTCTTCGCAAGGCCTTTGGTCATGGCTCAGGGTGGTTTGAACCGCAAAACGCCGGGGAGAGCGGCGCCGGAATCAAGCCATTTTGTTTTCAGCGGGTTTCGGGCCTTAATCTGCCCCGCTACAATCAGGACCATGGACTCCACTCGTTTCACGCACCGAAACCAGAGGCGCCACGATGGACCTGCCGGGCCTGGAACGCCCGCACCGCAGTCCGCACCTCAGTGCGCGCGGCGGGATTCCCTGGGCAGGCTGTGAGAGGGGAATTATCCGGAGGCGTCGCCACATCGGGCTGCTTCCAGTCCGAGTTGTACGTGGACTCGATCCGTTGCAGAATAGCAGGCTCCGATACCAAAATGCCGCACTCGCGGTTGTCCCCGAGCGACACACAGGAGAAATTCTCCGAGCCAATGTAGGCCCGGGCCGCTGCCTGTCCCATGTCTGCCAGTATCATCTTGGCGTGGATGTAAAGAAACGACTTGCACACGGCGCCCACGCCACCAGAGGTCAGGTACGCGATCCCCCGCGCGTTGCCGTTGACCTTGCCTTCGCCGGATAACACAGCCGCCACCAGTCGCACCTTTACGCCGCGCTTGGCCGCCGCGACCATCGCTCCGAGCGTTCCGGGATCTTCTATTTCCTCGCAATAGACATCGAGACTCTTGGTGGCCCCATTGACCAGCGCGGTGAGTTTGGAACGCGAGTTCACCGGACTCCACACCAGCGAGCCGACCTTGGGCGTCGCCGGCTGGTTGTTCCAATCGGCTTCGAATACGGCCGCAATCTCAGCCACCTCGGCCGGTACGGTGGTGACGATGCCGAAATCCCGCGTGCCGCCAAAGTAGTCCTTGGTCAGGTTGAACGACATAACAATGGCTGTCGTGCCATCCACGACGAACGCCTTCTCGTGCGTCACTTCGAAGGCCGCGGGCGCCTGCCGGCACTGGATGCCCGCTTTGGTGAGCTGAGTTATAGCCGGGGTAATATCGGTTTGCTGCATCCGGGCAGTGAAGGAGTGCCAGTTGTAGAGCACGCGCACGGCTACCTTTCTCTTCTGCGCGGCCGCCAGGGCGAGCATAATCTGCGAATCAGTGATCTCGTAAATGGTCAGGTCGATGCTGGTTTTCGCGGCATTCAAGATCTCGAGGACGAGGGAACGTCCGTCATCCGGCTGAACGATCGGTGTATGAGCAGAAGCCATGGGATCTCCTTTCGGGCGCCTGCCAGTATACACCATCACGCGTACTCAAACTGCCAGAGGTTTGAGTTGGCGCGAACCCGGGAGGGATAATGAAGTTGTTCCCCTTCCGACGCTATGGCGACACTGACTGAGAGCGTGGATACGCGCGCATGGAGGGAACCCACTCCGCCCTCCAGCCGGCTGCGCTGGTTGTTCCTCTCGGTTTCCGTATTGCTGTTGACGCTGTTGCTTGTGTCCGGCGTTTTGGTGGTCCGCTTTCTCGCGCAAATGCGCACTCAGGAACTGGCGGCCACTCGCGCGCTGGCGGAGCGTACCCGCGCGCTCTCCGGACTTTGGCTCTCCATACAGAACTACGACCAGGCCGTGCAGCAATTCGTGGCGCAGACCGCCGCCGACCGGGAGGCCGAGGCTCGCCGCCTCCTGGATCAACTCACCCTCGAAATCGACGCCGGTTTCGACCGCTACCCCAGCGTCCGGGACTCCGAGGAGGACGCGTTGCTGAACGGCATGCGGGGCATCTTTTCGCAACAGCGGACTCTTTACGTTACGATCCTCGCGGCCCGGCCCGCGGAGCGCCGGCGCCAGGCGGAAAACATGCTTGCCGAGCACCTCGTGCCCGTTCAGAAACAGATCCTGGACTGGTCCGGGAAACTCCAGGTGTGGAACGGAGAGCGGCTCCAGCAGGCCGATCGCGGGCTCGTGACCCAGTTTGCGAATTTGCAGGGAAGCCTGTCCCGGGTGCTCGCCATCGGATTCGGAAGCGGCCTGCTGTTGGTGCTGGGTAGCATGGCATACATCGCGCGGCTCGATCGGCAGACTCGCGCCCGCTACGTCGAGCTGGCGCGAAGCCGGCACGCGCTCGAGCAACTCTCGGCGCGCCTGGTGGACGCACAGGAGACCGAACGGCGCGCCATCTCCCGCGAACTGCATGACGAGGTCGGACAAACACTGGGAGCCCTTCTGGTGGATATCGGCCGGCTCTCGACCACGCTCTCCGGCGACCACCCCGAAGTGAAGGCGCAACTGGACAACCTGAAATCGGTGGCCGAGCGCACCTTCCAATCCGTCAGAAATATCGCGCTGTTGCTCCGACCTTCCATGCTGGACGACCTGGGGTTGGCGGCGGCCCTGGAATGGCAAGGGAGGGAAGTATCCCGGCGCAGCGAGATGGAAGTCTCCGTGGAATCGGAGAGCGTCCCCGAAGACCTGCCCGATGAATACAAGATTTACATCTACCGGCTGGTTCAGGAAGCTCTGACCAACGCGGTGCGCCACTCCGGCGCCAGGAACGCGAAAGTGGTGGTGGAGCGGGTAGCCGAATCCATCGTGGTGCGGGTTGCCGATGACGGCCGCGGCTTCGATCCTTCGCATTCCCGCGGAATGGGCATCTTGGGAATGGAGGAACGGGTGAAGCGTCTGGGCGGAACGTTGCGGGTGGAATCGCAGCCGGGAAAGGGCGCAACCGTGACGGCGGAACTTCCCATTCCCGGGGGTAACGCGTGAAGAAAACCAGCGTCCTGCTGGCCGACGACCACACCCTGATTCGCGCGGGCCTGCGCATGGTGGTGGATGCCCAACCCGACCTCACGGTTGTCGGAGAGGCCAGTGACGGGCGTGAAGCTGTGGCCATGGCCGAGAAACTGAAACCGGACGTAGTGGTCATGGATATCGGCATGCCGAGCTTGAATGGCATCGAGGCGTGCCGCCAGATTCGCGCCACGCTGCCGGATACGCAAGTGGTCATGCTCAGTATGCACTCCGACGAAGGGTACGTGCTCCGGGCTTTGAAAGCGGGAGCCAAGGCCTACCTGCTCAAGGATTCCGCCGAAGCCGACCTGGCGCGCGCCATCCGCGCGGCGTCGGAAGGAAAGTCGTTTTTCAGCCCGGCCGTAGGGAAAGTGCTGCTAGAAGATTACATGCGCACTTTGCAGCGCACCGGAGGCGAGGATTCCTACGAGCTGCTCTCCCCCCGCGAACGCGAAATCCTGCAGCTTGTCGCCGAGGGCAAATCCAGCAAAGAGATTGCCGGACTGCTCAATCTGAGCGTCCATACGGTCGAGACCCATCGCGCCAGAGTGATGCAAAAGCTGAACTTACGCGGCATTCCCGAACTCACCCTGTATGCCGTCCGCAAGGGGATCATTTCCTGACCTGCGGTACACTGAAAGACAAGCAGATCTAGTCATGAAAGCTCTTTTTTCCCTTGCCGTTCTTTGTGCGTCCTTCGGTTGGGCGCAGTCCTCGCCGCCTGCTTCCGGCGACAAGCCCGATACCGTGATCGCCATCTTCGAAGATGGATCCAAGATGACTTTGGGCGAGTTCCGGGCCCTCATTCCCCTGCTGTCGGAAACCTACCGTCCGACGGCAGAGCAGAATCCCGAGAAGTTCTTACACCTGTATGGCGTGATCAAACGGGCCGCGGCTGCCGCCAAGAGTCAAAATATGGCCGACGATGCCAAATATAAACCGGGCATTGACTTCGCCATGATGGAAGCACTGGCCCGATTCTACGTGCACGAGTCCTCGGCTTCCATCACGGTCACGCCCGAAGAGATCGAGAAATACTACAACGACCATAAGGAGCCCTTCCGCCGCATCAAAGTCAGTGGCATCAAAGTGGCGTTTGGAGCTCCGGCGTCTGACGGCAACTCCTCTACTGTGA